>Ga0193707_1000557_pt1 | contig 13041 bp, 13 predicted proteins | sample U3c2metaG_FD_143043 | JGI IMG/M metagenome (GOLD analysis project Ga0193707, IMG submission 143043) | Soil microbial communities from a riparian zone of the East river system, Colorado, United States - U3c2 | ecosystem: Environmental > Terrestrial > Soil > Riparian zone | place: USA: East River... | reverse complement strand
TTTGCTGCTGGTCGAAGATAACGACATCGAGCGACAGAGCATTGTCGAGCTTTTGAATCATGATGGCGTGGAGATTTCCACCGCCGGAACGGGCGCGGAAGCTTTAGATGCATTGCGCGAGAAGAAATTCGATTGCTTGATTTTGGACCTGCGGCTACCCGACATCTCTGGCTTCGATCTCATGGAGAACATCCGACAGAATCCGGCGCTGCGAGAACTGCCGATCGTCGTCTGCACGGGCAAAGACTTGACTGAAGACGACGGCCAGCGCCTGGCAAGGATGGCCGAGAGCGTGGTCCTCAAAGACGTGCAATCGCCCGAGCGGCTGCTCGACGAAGTGTCGCTGTTCCTCCATCTCGTCGCTTCCGATTTGCCCAGTGGCAAGCGGCAGATGCTGGAACGGCTGCGCCAATCCGACGAGGCGCTTATCGGCAGGAAAGTGCTTGTCGTGGACGACGATGTGCGCAATATTTTCGCCTTGACCAGCCTGCTCGAGCAGCATGGCGTTCATGTCGTCAACGCGGAGAATGGCACGGAAGCCATTTCACTCCTCGAAGAAGATCGCGAAATTGACGCCGTCTTGATGGACATCATGATGCCCGAGATGGACGGCTACGAAACCATGCGCAGGATACGCCTCAACTCTAAACATCGGCTTTTGCCGATTCTGGCCCTAACGGCCAAAGCGATGAAGGGCGATCGTGAGAAGTGCCTCGATGCCGGCGCGTCCGATTACATCGCCAAGCCCGTCGACGCGGGGGAGTTGCTCGCGCTCCTGCGCATTTGGCTTTTCGGCAAGCAGCGGATCGTACGAGTCAACTATGAACTCAGAACCGACAGCTAATATTCTCATCGTCGACGACGACCAGAGATCGCTGTTAGCCATGGAGGCGTTGCTGTCCGGGCCAGGGCGGACGATCGTCGCCGTCGGGTCCGGCAAGGAAGCGCTGCGCCGCCTGCTGCGCCAGGAATTCGCCCTAATATTACTCGATGTGCGCATGCCGGACATGGACGGCTTCGAAACCGCGGAGCTGATCCGCCAGAGCGAGCGCCTGCGCCATATTCCGATTATTTTTCTCTCGGCGATCGATACCCTGGAAGCCGACGTGTATCGCGGCGTGGCAACCGGCGCGGTCGACTATTTGTTCAAGCCGGTTGTCCCTGAAGTACTGAAATCCAAGGTCGCTGTATTCGTCGATCTGTTTCATATGAATGAGCGACTGAAACAAAAAGCGCTGCAGCAAAGTGAGGAGCGCTTCCGCCTGCTGGTCGAAAGCATGCAAGATTACGCCATCTTCATGCTCGATCCCGACGGGCGAGTCACCTCGTGGAACACCGGAGCCGAAAGGATCGAAGGGTTCAGGGAAGAAGAGATCACCGGCGAGCTGTTTAGCCGCTGCTACACGACTGAAGATCAAACCTTGGGTCTGCCGGGACAAGCGCTGACGGAAGCCGCGGCAAAAGGCCGCTGCGAGCAAGAGGGCTGGCGCGTGCGTAAAGATGGCGGCCGTTTCTGGGCCGACACCGTCGTATCGGCGCTCCTCGACGAGCGTTTGAACGTCGTCGGTTTTTCCGTCGTCACCCGCGACTTGACCGAAAGACGACGGGTCGAGGAGGCGCTGCGTGAAAGCGAACAAAAACTACGCCAGCAGGCCGAGGAGTTGGAGCAGCAACTGATCGCCTCGGGCCGGTTGGTTTCCCTTGGCGAGATCACCGCCTCCATGGCACACGAATTCAACAACCCCCTGGGAATCGTCATGGGCTTTGCCCAGGATCTGTTGAGCGAGACCGATTCGAACAGCCCGCAATATCGCTATCTAAAAATCATCGATGAAGAGACCAAACGTTGCCAAAAGATCATCCAGGAGCTCCTGCAATTCTCCCGACCCAGCGCGGCCGAACTTCACCCGACGGAGATACAACAAATCATCGAGAAAACCGCCAAGCTGGTGGGCAACCGTCTCTATCAACAGAAAATCGAGCTGTGCCTCGATCTGGACAAAAACTTGCCGATGATCGACGCCGATTCCAAGCAGCTCGAGCAGGTGTTGATCAATATTTATTTAAATGCCATCGACGCCATGCCCCACGGCGGAAAGTTGACACTGGGAGCGAAGTTGTCGACGACCAACGGCGACGCGCCGATGCTGGTGGTCACCGTGGCCGACACCGGTTTTGGCATCGAAGAAGAAAATCTATCGAAGGTTTTTCTGCCTTTTTTTACCGCGAAAAAAACCAAAGGCTTGGGCCTGGGGCTGCCGATTTGTCAACGGATCATTAAAAATCATGGCGGAAGAATCGGTTTCGCCAGCCAGCCCGGCAAGGGAACGACCTTTCAGATCCAACTGCCATTAAAACAACAGTCTGCCACGCAGATTACGGCAAGTTCCCCGGCCGAAATGGACGGTGAACCGAACGAGAACCGCTGATCGAGATCTTTCTTTCGTTCGAAATTCCTCGCCATTCCGTCGCACCCGCGCTTACAGGGAATGATCCGATTCATGCTCGTGCAAGTTCGATGAGCGCCGCGGAATATTTCGCCCCGTTCGGAGTAGCTCCATCCACGCGCATTCTGTTTGTGTCCCTGGTAAAATCGCAGCCCTCGCGTCGAAGTTCTTGAGGAGGAACCATGCCGAAGCCGAAGGTTCGCACCGGTAGCCCCAGCGTCCAACTCGCCAAAGAAGAATTTTTCCGCCGTGCTCGCGAACGATTCTACGATCCGACTTTCGCCGCAGTCACCCCTCAGATAGAAAACGTCCTTGAGGTCGCATGGAGAAACTACGCTGAGTACCACAAGAGTCCACGCACGCGGAAAGCCGGGGCGCGCTTTAGCGATCCGGAGTTTCCGCTGGCGGTGGAATGGCTCGAAACGCGCAAAGCGATTGCACAGGCGGCAAAGCGCCAGAAATCTCTCGGATCGAAGTCGCGCATTCTTCTGATCAATGGTTCCACCCGCAGCGATCAAACTTGCCCCGGAGAAATGTCAAAAACCTTTCGCCTGACAAAAATGGCCGAAGAAGTCGTTCTCGGCGCCAAAGGATTTGATGTCGATCTCCTCGATCTCAGCAGACTTGCTTCGGAATACGGACGAATCATCTATCCGTGCAAAGCCTGCGTCTCCACGGCCATGCCGTTATGCAATTGGCCGTGCTCCTGTTATCCGAACCACGCCATGGGGCAAGTGAACGATTGGATGGCAGAAATCTATCCGCGCTGGGCGGCGGCGCACGGCGTGATGATATTGTGTCCGGTGAACTGGTATCAAGCGCCGAGCTCGCTCAAGCTCATGATCGACAGATTGGTTTGCGCTGACGGCGGAAACCCGGATCCGACTCTGACCGGGGGTAAGAATCCCCAACGGGCAAAAGCGCTGGAGCTCAAAGGATGGCACTATCCACGCCATCTCGCCGGCCGCGTTTTCTCTGTCGTGGTGCACGGCGACACCGCCGGCGCGGAAACGCTTAGACGGATGCTCACGGACTGGTTGACGGACATGGGGCTCGTTGCCGCGGGGAACGCAGCGCTGATCGACGGTTACATCGGTTACTACAAGCCCTACGCGAGCAGTCATGACGAACTGGATCAAGACGAAGATTTTCACAAAGAAGTGCGTAATGCGGCGCGCAGTCTGGTAAACGCCGTGCGGCTGCTTCGTCGCGGCAAGCTAAAACAACCGGACGCCGCGCTGCGCGAGCCGCGCCCAAAATGAAATTCGCTGTTAATGTTATTGTAGTACCGAAAAAGATTCGGGATAATGCCGGACGGACCGTCTTAGCTTGTTCCGGAGGAAGGCGATGAAATTCGAGCGAATCACTGTGAATCCAAAACAGATGGACGGAGTGGCTTGTATGCGCATTCCGGTTGCCACGGTGGTCGGCATGGTCGCCGACGGCATGGAGGTGAGGGAGATACTTGATGCTTATCCCGATCTCGAAGCGGAGGATATCCGCGAAGCGCTTCGCTTTGCCGCCCAAGCCGTGCGCGAGCGAGAGCTTCCCTTGGTTGGCCCTCGGTGAACTTCCTCATCGACAATTCGTTGTCGCCGGCGTTCGCAGAGAATCTCCGCTTGGCCGGACACGACTCCGTGCAGGTGCGGCGTTACGGCATCCACAAAGCCGACGATGACGTTATTTTTGATCGCGCCGCGGAAGAAGTTCGCGTGCTCGTATCGGCCGGCACTGACTTCGGCACGATATTGACCACCAGACAAGGCGCAAAACCGTCGGTGATTTTATTTGGTCGAGAGTCGGCGCAACGTCCTGAGGCACAAGCCGGCCTGCTTTTGGCGAATTTATCGACGATCTCCGACTTGCTCTATCAAGGCAGCGTTATCGTCTTCGAAGAGGGGCGGTTACGCAGCCGTTCACTGCCGTTACTGCGCAGCGGCAGAATCTGAGCCTGTCTCAACTCGCTGAGAGTCAGCGGGGCATCGACTGAGGACCCGATGCCCCGCCGCAAACTTTTCCAGGTCAGGTGTCGCGCTCACTCGTCGGTCCCACTTCACCGGTGCACCACGGCACGAAAGCTTTCATCTTGCACGTCGCGCCGTTGGCCTTTAGCTCTTTTTCGAAGATTTGGTGGATCTCGCGGTCTTCGTCGTCGTACTCGATCTGCCAGCCGCCTTCTTTCATGCTTCGATCGGCGAACTCACCACCGCCGCCGCGCCCCTTATACAATCCCATGTCGCCCGGACGCAGTGCTAGGTAGCGGGCCCGCGTCGTGCCCGAATTGAAATGTTGGTGATAACAGTTGTCGCTGGGCACCGTGACCATTGAGCCCAGCGCCCAATCGCACTTGATCATGTCGGAGCGATCGTCTTTGGTCCAGATCAACGAATAACCGCCGGTGCCGCTGAGCAAAACCAAGTGCGCGCCCGGGCCGTGGCGGTGCGCCTTCTTGTACGTGCCGATGGGGAACTCGGAGATATGGCTCTTGGTATTGTTGTCGGCCATCTCCAACATCGCGTTGATGCCACCGGCGCCGCGCTCCTTCCACCCGTAGAGCAGCATGTCCGGCGCGTTGGCGATGAAGTTCGATTCCCAGATCCGCCGGTTGAAGAGTTTTCCTTTGCCGCTGAAATAGTCTTCTTCGCCGGCGTAGCGCGACGTGAACATATGATCATTATTAAAAATGAAATTGTTGTCGCGAAACAGGCGCATCATCGGCGGCGCGTTGGTCACGGCGACGTAACGCGCCGGCTCTGCGCCGCTACCGTTGAAGTTCTGGTACCAGGCGTTGAGCGGGATGGAAAATAGGCTACCGGCGTTCCATTCGAAGCTTTTCTTGTTCTTCTCGTCTTTCCCGCCCTGCCAAATCGACGTCGCGCCGCGGCCGGAAACGACGTAGATTGTGAGCTCATACATGTGATGCTCCGGCTCGGATTTGCCGCCTGGTTTGATCTCGATAATATGGCAGTCATTAGGCATGTGGCGGTTATCGATATGGGCGACCGCGCCAAAGCCGCCTTTGCGCTCCCACGGTCCGAGCTCGACCTTCGCCAAGCTTGGAAAATAAAATTCTTGATGGACTGTGACGCCTTCCGCCTTGAGCCAATCTGCATAGGGATCGGCCTTTGCGTAATCTTTAAGACCCGTTTTCGGGGTCTCAGCGACTTTCATATCGGTGCCAAGCATTACCACGGTTAGATCCTCCTCTTATTATGATTATCAATAAAAAAACTTACGATTTGCCTTTTTACCCAACGCCGCCGGCGCTCAACTAAAATCAGGCCACCCTTTTGCAAATATCCGGTATCGGGCTGTCTTGTCAACGAGCAAAAATCAATGCGACAGGACAAATAGTCATGCGCTTGCTGATCCAAGTCCCGAATCAAGGCCAAACATAGATATCACCAATAGACTTTAGTCCAAACCATCGCGTAAACAAGATGTTGCCCCATCTTGTGAACCAGGCTTAAGATTATATAATTGAGTTGAAGACGATATCGTTGATCGTAGCCCGACTTTGATTCAAAGGATAAACGCTGGCGCTTAACCGGGAGCAACACCATGAGCCGGAACTGTCACTTGAATGGCGGGATCGTGGTAGGCGAAAAACACTTATTTTATAGCGCGGCATTCGCCGCGCTCATCATTTTTGCAGGCTGCAGTATGACCAAGCCGCCGACCGATAGTTTAGCAAGAGCGGAATCGGGAGCGCGCGCAGCCGATGAGGCAAAAGCCGAGGAACTAGCGCCGGTGGACTACAAAAATGCCCGCGATAAATTGGCCAAAGCGAAGGCGGCCATGGCCGCCGAGCGCTACGACGAAGCCCGCCGGCTCGCCGAAAGCGCTCAAGTCGACGCCGAGCTTGCTTTAGCTAAAGCCGAAACCGAGATATTGCGTCGCGCCGCCGATCAAGTTTGGAAGAAGTCGGAAGTCCCGCCGACGCAAGCCGAGTTGGAGTCGCGAAAACCGATCAGCCAGGGTGCCGAAAAGGAGTAGCCTATGCAAGTCAGCGCAGCTTCCCTTCGGATGACAATACTGCTGATTACCGCGCTCTCGGCGGCCTGCGCGGCGGTGCGCAATCCGGCATTGGATCGAGCGCGGGATGTCTATGAAAAGGCTCGTCAAGATCCGGCCATCGTTCGCAATGCCGGCGTGGCTCTGGATAAAGCCGGGCAGACGCTGGAAGCCGCGGAAAGGCTGTGGACGAAAGAACACGACGTCGCGGAAGTTGAGAATCTCGCTTACATCACCGAAAAACGAGTCGAGATCGCCCGTGTGACCGCGCAGCGCAGGCTGGCGGCAGACGAGATCCAGCAAACGCGGTCGCCGCGACCACAGTAAACTGCGAGCTTTGGCCAAAGCACTTCTCGCTTTTCACCGGAATGTTTGCTCAGAAGCTTAGCCGCGTCTGTGTTCGGTCTTTCCTTGAGCGACTTCTCTTTCGAACCCCGGCAGGATCGCTTTGAAGAAAGCATTTTGAACCAGACGCAGCATGGTTTCCCACGTGCTCGTTTGCGGCGACTCGATGTCTCCGGAAACGGTGGTTTGGGTAGCGACTTCTTGACGCGGCGAATTGGTCAACAACGCCGAGATTCCGCCAATCAAGCCCTCGTAGAGTTTGCGAAAAAGGCTTTTTCCCCGGTCCTGGCGCGCCTCGTACACGTCCATGTCTCGAAACAACGGCTTTATGTAGCCCTCAACTTTACCTTGCCGGACTTTTAGCTCGGAATAAAAAGAAAACTTGCCCTCGACCACGTCGAAGTTGCCGTAGGCGCGGAATAAATTGTTCATTGCCCGCATATCGGTGTTCTCGATACTCATCGTCAGGTCAAAATCCGGTCCTTTCTTTTCCGGGCGAAAAGCCACGTCGATTTTACTTGGCCCTTTGCCCATGAAACTTCCCTTTGCCCGGCCGCGGGCCACGCCGTCTTTCAAATGATTACTGAAGTTTTCGATATCTAAGTAAGTGTTGCTAAAAAACACGTGATACGCCGGCTTCGCCGCCTGATTGACATAACCCAGCCGGCCGTTACCGACCCGCAGCCGATCGATTTTCACCTCGAGGGTCGGTTCGTTGCTGTATTTTCTCGCCGTTTTTCCCGCTTCCGTGACGATTTTTTTTGTCGGTGCTTCGGGCGCGTTGTGGATATAATCCGCAACTACGTTATTCAGACGCAATTCCTTGATTTGAATCTTTGTCCCTTCAGCGGCGTATTCGATCGATCCATTGGTGGAGAGAACTCCCTCCCGGACCGAGAGTTTATATCTCTCCGCGATCGGTTTGAAGTAGTCGATCCCGACCTGCTCCAGTTGTAGATCGGCTCTAACGGCGATATGGGGCTCAGCGAGAAAATCTGCGTTGCCGTCGAGCGTGAGCTTACCGCGGTCAAACACGATGCCTTGCGCGTGCAGCGGCGATGGATAGGTTCCTTTCGCCGATTCGACGTTGCGAATGTTCTCGGTAACAAAATAAATCCCGGTTATGCGGAGAGGTCGGAATGGCCCCTTATCGATATAGGTGAGATCACCGTCTTTGATCGTGAAGCGATTGATCTTGAGCGGGTAGATCGCCTCCAATGCGTCCTGCCATCCTCTTTCCTTCATCGGCACTTCGTCCTTGGCCTCTTGTGTGAACTGCCTCAAGTCGAAATGTATTTTCGGTTTGTCGATCGCGAAATCAGCAACCAGTTTGCCGAAGAGGAGTGCTCTCCAATGCACGCTGGCGCTTAGGTAGGGAATATCCGCGACAGCGGGTTCCGGATGGGCGTTCTGATGGATTGTCGATTGCTCCAGCTCGAGCGAAAGGCCGATGGGATGGAAATCGACCCGACCGACACGGACGGAGTAACCCTTCAAGCGATGATTTAAATCTGCTTCGATTTTCTTGCGCAAAGGCTCATCGAGAAGGAAGGCGGACGCGACGATGACGATCAGCAAGAACAGCAAAACACCCGCGATCCAATAAAATAATCGCCGCATGTTCGGTCCTGCAGATGGGAGTGATAACCCGAAGCGCCAATCTAGTTGGGGAGATGCCAAACCAGGAACATTGTGACCGGCGCCACCGCCTCCTCCTTTTCGCTCCTGGCCCTCACGTCGACTCATCAGGGTCGTCGCGAGCCCTACGCAAAAGCTTCGGCGCCGCTCAGAGCGTCAATTTTTCAAATCGAGAGAAAGCGGTCAAAAAACGAGCGATAACGTCGTAACACCAGCCGCAGATCTTCCGTGGAAACCTTGTCGCCTTGCTCCCATTGTCCCTCGAGCTTCGATCTTTCGTTCGAAAACGTTTGCGCGAGATCTTGCATTAAGCGGGCGACGAGTTCATCGGCTTGCTCTACCGAGCGTCTCGGTTCGTCGACAAAACCCGTCTGGAGCGCCATCCACTGCGAGCGGAAATCCCGCACCGATGATTCTGAAAACAGAGGCACGAGCTCTTCGCTGTCCTGGTTAGGCGCCCTCTCGGATGACGCGTCTCCCAAAGCGATCGTCGATTCAGGACCTTTCGGACCATGCTCCTCACCTCTTTGCCGGACCTCGCCCTGTTTTTCGGAAGTCGCCGCTAGATCTGCCGTCGAAATAGGTCTCTCCCTAACTTCCACTGTTTTAATCCTCCCTTTCTTTCCGATTCTTGAACTTCTCGCCGGGCGTTGCCGACTTCTAATAATTCATCGAAGATCGCCCGATAATGAACGATGGCTTTTCTGAGTTCTTCGGTGCTCGCCGTGCCGCCTTCGTTGCGCAGGGCGATTTGGTGCGCCGCTCGATAATTCTCGACGACCGAGGGATGATCGACCGATAAGTCGGCCGCCCGCTGTTCGAAGTCTCCCATCGGATAGCCGCGCCGCTCCATCAGTTCGCGCACCCGGCGATCGGCGTCCTGAACCGCGGCATGGGGATCATCGACAAAGCGATTTTGAACGCCCCGCCACGCCTCTGCAAAACGCGCCCCGTCTTCACGAGACAATGGAATGATGCGAAAGCGGGTCACGCGCTTTTCACGCGCCGCAAGCTCTTCCTCGGCATGCTTTTGATCGCCATACTGGCGGACAGCACGGTCGTATTCCGGCCCAAAACGGGATTGCAACTGCTGGGAGCGTCGCTTCTGGGTGAAAAGCAATCCAGCGAGAAAAACAATAACGCCTACAAGAAGAACGACGATGACAATCCAGATATTCGTGTCCATGTTCGACGCCTCCAAAGTTCGCTATTTCAGATCGACTGAATGCCATCTCAGTTGCACCGACGAAACATTCATTATTGACCGAAGACAGCAAGGCCTATGCCAGCGCTTGCAACGAAGCAATTCTTAAAATTTTCAGCGCGTCACGATGTTCGTTCACGCGACGGCTTGTGTGGCTTTCCGATACAACCAGTGGGGAAAAAGCATCCGTCGACATGTCATACAATCCGCAGAGGAGGCTTCATCGAGGCAGGCAATTTTAGTGACCGGCGTTTATTCTTTCGAGCACACACGATGGATGTCGGAAAAAATCCAACACCGCGGCGACAGCAACGAATAGACGAGAGAGAATCACGTGGCAGTCCTCGTTTTTTCGGTCGCAAGCGTTTGGGCATACCCTTCAGTTTCAAACCAATGCGCGGTCTCCCGCCGCTTGTGCCGTTGACGCTCTCGGCAACGTCGCATCAGGCGGCAAATTTTGATCTTGCCGGAGGCAAACCACACGGATTATTATGGCCGGGCTTTAACGCGACGGCACCGCCGGAGCATATAAACAGACTGCGGCGATTACGTCGAAATCATTTCAACAAACTTGAGTCAAACCAATTGAGAGAGGTAAAGGAGCAACACTTTGAAGATTGCCGACATTGAAATAGTTGAATTGCAAAATATTCCCGTCACGCCGCCGCTGTTCAAACAGCCCGTGCGCGCGGCGGTGCGCATTTTGAAAGTCAAAACCGACAATGGTCTCGTCGGCCTTTCACAATTCGGCGGGTTCATGCACTCCGCCACCACTGCATTCATCCAGCAGGATCTCGCGCCGTTTTTGAAGGGCCAAGACCCCCTGGAAAACGAGCGCCTGATGCACCAGATGCTTTGGAAATATAATACCCGCGCCCACGCCGGTGTTTGGAACTTCGCCGCGAGCGCGGTCGACGTCGCGCTGTGGGACATTAAGGGCAAATTCTATAACGCGCCGGTCTGGCGTCTGTTGGGCGGCGCCCAGAAATCCATACCGGCTTACATTACTTTCGGACTTCGCGCCTATAATCGAGACGAGTTGGCGGAAGCGGCAAAATCTTGGGTGGCCAAAGGAGAAACACGGCTCAAGATTCAAGTTGGGCGCTCGAACATTCGCGGCGCGATGGATCCTGCCGGAGCGAGCGGCGAGCACCGCGAAGACAATCCAGCTGAAGATGAGTCGCGCCTGGGCGCGGTTCGCGATGCGGTGGGCGACGCCGTGGAATTGATGGCCGACGCGAATTGTCTGATGAAGCTCGACGCCGCAATGCGCTGGTGCAAACGCTTCGAACCTTACAACCTCATGTGGTTCGAAGAGCCGATCGTGCACAATGACCCGCATCTACTGGCGCAGTTGCGCAAGCAAACGAGCATTCCCATCGCTGCCGGCCAGTGGGAGAACTTTTTCAAGCTCGCCGATCTAGTCAAGCAGGACGCCGTCGACTTCCTAAATATCCACGTGCTGTCGGTCGGCGGATTCACCATGGGAATGAAGGCGGCAGGGCTGGCTCATGCATTCAATTTACCGGTCGGCAACGGCGATCACTTCGATATTCACTTACACGCTGCGGTGCCCAATGGCTGGCGCGCCGAGATTCATGTGAACAACTGGCTCACGGCAAATACCGTCTACAAAGATCTGCCGGGTCCGGTCAACGGCTGGATTACGCTGACCGAGAAACCGGGACTCGGCCTGGAGCTCAACGAAGACGTCGTCAAGGAGTACCGCGTAAAATAAATCCTTCACGCAGCGCCGAACAAACTCTTTCAGGGAGAAGCTCATGAGAAAATCTGCCGTCGCCATTCTGATTGTCGCGGTGATCCGCCTTTGCAACCCCGCAATGATCGGCGCGCAAGAAACTTTTTACAAAGGCAAAACCATCCGGCTGATCGTCGGCTCGACCCCGGGCGGATTCTACGACCGTTGGGCGCGAATCTTCGCCAAATACATGCCCAAGTACATCGGAGGAAATCCCGAGATCGTCGTGCAGAATATGCCGGGAGCCGGCTCGCTGGTCGCGGCGAACTATGTCGCCAATGTCGCAAAGCCCGACGGCCTGACCCTGGGCATCGTGCAGTACAATATCTACATGGACCAGTTGGTCGGACGGAAAGAAGTTCAATTCGATGTCCGTAAATTCGGCTGGATCGGCTCGCCGGCGAGCGAAACCGTGCTCCTCTATATGCGCAAGGATGCGCCGTACAAATCCATAAGAGACATCGTGAAGGCCAAAGAGGCGCCGAAATGCGGCTCGTCTGGCACGGTCAGCACCGACTATTTATTGGCGAAACTGCTGGAAGACGCGATCGGCGCTAAATTTAACACCGTGCTCGGCTATCCTGGCGGCGCCGAGATCGATATCGCGGTGGAAAAAGGCGAAGTGGTTTGCCGCGCGCATAACATTTCGGCGCATTTCGGCCGCGAGCCGTTCAACAGTTGGCACAAGAAAGATTTCGACCGTCATATCGTCCAGACCGGCGGCAAACGCGACGCGCGCCTGCCGGATACGCCGACCATTTATGAATTGTTCGACGAGTACAAATCTTCCGACGTCAGTCGGCGCGTGGCGCAGGTCATGTTAACCGGCGGCGACCTGGGGCGGCCCATGCTCGTCACTCCCGGCACGCCGGCCGAACGCCTGAAAATTCTGCGCGAAGCTTATCTTCGTTCGTTCAAGGACACCGAGCTGCTCGTGGAAACCGAAAAGGCCAAGATGGACGTCGATCCGACGCCTGGTGAAGAATTGGAGGCACTCATCAAGAAGGTCATGGACCAACCGCAGGAAGTCACCGAACGCGTGAAGAAAATGCTCGCCAACTAAGCCGCGCCGACCCGCTTCGACCGGAGCCGTTCACCGTGCGCAGGGTTATTTCCCCGCCCATAGTTTATCGAAGAAGCCGGATTTCTGCAGCCCGTCGAGGTAGCGCCGGTCGATCAAATCCTGCACCTTGATCTTTTTCGCACGCGGATCGACCTTGCCCGTTTCGTCGATGATCGCCTGCAAGGCTTCGTTTTTGAACTCCAACCGCGGCTCCAATACTTTGATCTCTTCATCGTACGCCGAGTCCAGGAGTTTGCGGTCGTTGATGCGCAGTTGCTTGGCCAAGACTTTGTACGTCAGCTCTTTGTCGAGAAACAAGATCTTCATCGCCTCCGCCGTGACCTTGACGAACTTTTCCATCGCCGGGCCGCGCGCAGCGAGAATGGACCGGCGCGTGACCAACGTCGCCGCGGCGAACGGAATGTGCAGGTCCGGTCCATAAATCACATAGCGGAAGCCCTGCGCCGCCGCTCTCGTGCCGCCGGAGGGCCCGGTCATCGTCGCGGCGTCGACCGCGCCGCTGAACAAGGCTGCCAGGTTTTCGACTTGACCGCCGGTTTGAATGTAGGCC
>Ga0193707_1000556_pt1 | contig 13064 bp, 17 predicted proteins | sample U3c2metaG_FD_143043 | JGI IMG/M metagenome (GOLD analysis project Ga0193707, IMG submission 143043) | Soil microbial communities from a riparian zone of the East river system, Colorado, United States - U3c2 | ecosystem: Environmental > Terrestrial > Soil > Riparian zone | place: USA: East River... | reverse complement strand
GAAGAGGCTGGCAAGGCTGCGGCACAGAAGCTGAACCGGGGAGCTGAAGAGGAACGCTCCGCCGAAAATACTCGCCGCGGTGCAGTCACCGCTTTGAAGATCGACATCTCCAAAGCGGACAGTATTCGGCGCGCAGCGGAAGAATTTTCGAGAACAAGCGATCGCCTCGACGTGCTGGTGAACAACGCCGGCATTCTGCTCGATAATGACAAAGAGATCCTCACGACCACGCCGGAGGTATTCGAGACCACGTTGCGAACGAACATCCTCGGCGCGCTACTGGTGTCGCAGGCGTTGGTAGCGTTCCTGAAAAAGAGCGACGCGCCGCGCATCGTGAATGTCTCCAGCGGCGGCGGCCAATTAGCCGATGGCGCCGACGGTTGGGCGCCCGCCTATTGCATTTCGAAGACAGCACTCAACGGCGTCACCGTACAGCTCGCCGCCGCGTTACCGAAGTTCGCGATAAATTCGGTGTGTCCGGGTTGGGTCCGCACCGACATGGGCGGTTCGAACGCTACGCGCTCCGTCGCAGAAGGCGCGTCCGGGATAGTGTGGTTGGCTGCTGACGCGCCGCAGAAGGAAACAGGAAAGTTCTGGAGAGATCGCAAAGTCATTCCGTGGTAGGCACAAAGCTTCGCATTCGTGCTGAAAATCCGTTACGAAACCTGCCGTGGAATTCGAATTCGATCCGCGAAAGAGCGAGGGCAACAAAGCAAAACACGGAATTGACTTTGTCGAAGCGCAAGCACTCTGGAAATCGAGACACGTTCTGCTCCCTGCCAAGGATGCGTTGGAGAAGCGATACATGGTCATCGGCAGGATCGGGTCCCAGTGTTGGTCGGCGATTATCAGCTATCGCGGAGCGACAATTCGGATTATTAGTGTAAGGAAATCTACTCCTCTCGAGATCGACACGTATGAAAAAGTCGCCGGGTGAGGCTACAACTGCTAGGAATCTCGAAGAGAAGTTCGATCGAGGTGAGGACGTGCTCGATTATTTTGAAGTGGCGAAGGCGCGTGTGATCAGTCCGCGATCCAAGGGATCAGCTGTGAAAACAAAATTCGCGTATCCGGCGAAGCGAAATTCCGATCGACGCGCGGCGGTTCGCGAAAAATCAGCGCGTTATCGTAAAAAGTGAATAGCTGCTGTCGGACCGATTGCGTCCCATATTAGGAAATCAGGTCGCAGACTCGCTGCAGCGAGAACCAAGAAGAACTAAATCAGGAAAGCAGGAATGTAAAAAAATCTGCGGAAAACAACGCCTAATCGGCTTTGTGTTCATTGACCGCGACGATTTCGAGATCGTCGCCAGCCGTTTCTAACACCAGCGTTTTATCGACCTTGCCTGACGAATGTTTCCCTCCGTTGCGCAATTCGTACCGGAGCGGAAACGTCACCCGCACCTGGTTGCCGTTCTCCGACTCGACCTTGATGTCGCCGGCAAGCCAGAAGCGCCGTTCCGGCCAGCGCTCCGCGTACCGCTTTAGATCCTCCCGGATTTTTTCGCGAGTCATGACGCCCTGGTCATAGTAATGGACGCGATCGGCGAAGAAATCTGCTTCCGCGCCGACGTGCGGATCCAGCCCGGCCAGCACAAACGCGCCGACGTAATCGCGCAGCCGTTCCCTCCTGCCGTTCGCCGGCGAACTGGTCTCTGGGGCTGTAGCCGGCGGCGCTGACGCCGGTTCCATGCTCTCCGAGGCGATTGGCGCCGTACCGTGAGACGATTCTCGCGGCAATGTTCCAGTCCCGCTTCCTGGTGTTTCGGTCGTGCGCGCCGATGATCTCTCCCGCGCAGTCGTCGTCGCCACTGTTTGTCGCTCGCCCTTGCGCAACCGCCGCCACGTGTCGGAGCTCTGCTCGGAATCGGTTGGGGTTGTCGTCACCGCCGGCTTCGCGCCCAACGCTTTGCTCGTGTCCACGTCGAGCTGACCAGTGATAGGCAGGCCGTTACGTATCTGGTAACGCGTCAACGCCGCAGATAGCTGGCTGCTGTATGCGCCGTCGATCTCGCCGAAGTAAAAACCGCCGTCGCGCAATTTTTCCTGCACCTCGCGCACGTTATCGTCCGCCGAAACGGATGCGACGACGGAAAACGTAACCGCGACAGCGAAAGCCAACACACGATTAGTCACACATTTTCAATCGATCGCCGTCTGTCGGTTGCTCCTCATTTAGTTAGTACTCTAAAACGGCGACATCGCCGTGGCGCGCGGCATCCCCGAAACGTGCGCCGGCATCGACGTCACCCGTTTCGTGCTAACATCAGCGGTGCCGCTCATTATCCTTGCACTGCTGGTTTTTGTTCTGCTCGCCTTAGCCGGCGTGGTTTTGCTTTCCCTTGCTGTTCGCTACCGCGCCGGCACTGCTCGACGGCAGGCGCGGCGCTGGGTCGCCAGTCTAAATGTGTGGGTCACCAGCTTCTCGGCCCTTTTCTTTCTCTCCTTCACCTTGCTGCTCTCCTTTTGGGTAGGATCAGCGTTTCGGTTTGCTCTGATTGGCATGGCTTTTGGAGGCATTCTAGGCTTGGTCGGTTTAGCGATGACCCGTTGGGAAAGCCAACCAGAAGGACTTTTCTACACTCCGAGCCGATGGCTCGCACTTCTTGTCACGTTGGCAATCGCAGCACGTTTTGTCTATGGCTGGTGGCGCGCCACACACTCCGGCAGCCCCCCTTCCGGCGATCAGCATTGGCTGATCGCGGCCTCCGGAACGCAGCTTTCCGTGGCAGTCGCTGCCGGATTGATAGCGTACTATCTGGTCTACTCGATTGGAGTGCGCCTGCGAATGGAGCTGATGGGTCAGCGACATAGAAGGTAAAGTCGCCAGGGTAGCGACGAGCAAGTTGGGCAACGAGCAAGTTTCAATTACGCGCCACGAGCAACGCCGGTCCAACAAAGCCGCACGCCGGCTTTCAGTCCGATGAAAGAACGAACCGATTGCCTTCGCTGTCCTTAAACATCGCGTAAGTGCCCCAGGGTTGTTTTTGCGGCGGACCCTCAAATTCCACGCCGCGCTTCTTCAGTTCGGCATACGTCTTGTCAATGTCATCGCACGCATACGACATATTCATAAACGATCCGATGCGTTTTTCGTCGCCTTCGGGTGTGAACAACACAACGCGCGTCTCTGCTTTCGGCACGCGCAATTCGATCCAGCGCTGTTTCTCGTCGAAAGGCTGGTCGGTGATAATCGTGAACCCGAGTTTATCCGTGTAAAAATCCAGGGCCCGGTTCTGATCGGCTACCGGAATACTGACGAACTTGATTTGCTTGATCATGATGCAGCGAACGTAATTCCGCCGCGGCGTTCGCGTCCAGAGGCGAACAGGCATTCTCATCAGAAACTGCTGTCCGTTTATCGGTATAGCGCATACTGTAGCCGCCTCGCTGCGCGAGGCGCCATGCCCAGATTCCGCCAAACAATCCCGATCGATGAGTACGTAATTGATGTTCTAATGCGGGACATTGTCGGGCACGATCAGCAACCGGCCGCTTTTCTGGTTTATCTGTATCTTTACGGGCAGGCCGCGCGGCAAAAATGGAAACTGGTCGCTGCGAGCTTACGAATGCTTGCCGACGCGACCGGCCTTTCCAAGAGCGCCGTCCAAATCGCTCTCGCAAACCTCCGTCGCCGCGAATTGATCGTCACTACCCGTGACCACGCCACAGCCACTTCCCGCCATCGCGTGCTTCGACACTGGCGCATGTAGTCATTCCCAGGAGCGGGGGTCGGGGAGGCCTGGCTGTTTGATTGTCACAGCGCGAATGCACCTCGATAAGATCGACGTCATGGAACTCTACGGCATCTCCTCCAAACACAATCAGCTGGCGAAATGACGCCAAGCCTGTTTGATCGGCAGTTGCAGCAAGTAGACGCCGTCTGTCATACTTGGTTTTGATATGCCAGCTCCGAACAGCATTATTCCGTCATCGGAGCCCGTAGATCTCGTGACGGCGATATCTCGAGCGCGTGTCCCACCAGGCCGCGCCCGCGCGGTTGCGGCCTACAAGCCTTCCGTTTCGGAAACTGAATTTAAGAAACGGTTCCCACTACCTTACCAGGTACAAGCCGTGACGATCTACGAGGCGGCGAGACAAGGTTGGGCCACCGACAGAAGTTACTGGCAGTTCCTCGCCCCTTTTCGATACGTCTCACCGAAGTGGGGACCGATTGAGATTCCGAAAGGCTTCTATACCGATTTCGCCAGTGTACCGCCCGCCATCCATTCGATTATTGACGATGATTCGCCAATCATTCTGTTTCCATCAGCTCCCCACGATTTTCTTTTCACGAAGCGCGATGAAGACGGAACCCGCGGTTGGATATCAAAGACGAAGCAACTGACGCTGACGGAGGTAAATCGAGTCTTGACTGAAGCGATGAGCTTTTGCGGAGCCAATCTCTTCACCCGCGAACTCGTATTCAACGCCGTAGAACTGGCGAATCAAGGCATCCGCGACGAATTCGCTCACTAGCGGTCGGCACACAGAAATCGACGACATCAGTTATCATGATGTGGTAGCAGCGGAGAACTGGGGAGCGCGCGCGCCTCGCGCGCTGGTGAAGCCTGTCCTGAGCGAAGTCGAAGGGGCGCCTCGCCGAAACGAACTTGTTTCTATCCGCAGATTGGCCGCAAAGAGTCGCGTTGCGAACCGCTCCGGCGATTGCTAGACTTGCGGCGTGAAATTTCGCGTCACGATTGAACCGGATGAAGACGGCATGTTTGTCGCCGAATGCCCAGCTTTGCCCGGCTGCATCTCGCAGGGGAAAACTCGTGACGAAGCGATGGTGAACATTCGCGACGCTATTCAGGGGTATGTTGAAAGTTTGAAAAAGCATGGTGAGCCGATTCCGGCACCGATCACGGAAGCGGTCGTAGAAGTCTCGGTGTGAGCCGTCTCCCTGTTTGTTCAGGTGCAGACGCTGCCAAAGCTCTCAGCAAAATTGGTTACTCAGTCGATCATCAAACCGGCAGTCATATCATTCTGCGACATTCGTCTGGACGCCGGCTCACAGTTCCAAATCATCGCGAGTTGGCCAAAGGAACGCTGCGTGCGTTGATCCGCGAAGCTGGTCTAACGAAAGAACGATTCTCCGAATTACTCTGAGCAAACGCCAGCCTGTTAATGCCGGCCCGGCTCGGACTTTCAGCGCCTCGTCGAAACGAACTTTGGTTCAAATCGTGGTGCTGCATCGTAAGCCGCTTACGATGGATGCATTCACCTGTCTTGGTTGAGAATGGCTTCGCGCGCGTACGCGCGTGGAAAGCCCCGGGCTCGCACAGCGGCCAAAAGTCGCCGATACGCCGCGGCGAGCTCACGAAAAAGTCTGCCAGCAGCGGCGAGTGAGTTGCGCATCCCTTTGGAGTGCGCGGACATGTCCGCGCTTTGAAAGCGGCCCCGCGGCTGCGGGATCGCCGCACTCCGAAAAATCCGTGTTAATCCATGTTAAATCTGTGGCCGAAACGCGCTTAGCCGCTTTTGGACCTGTCGCGTGATTAGAAAATGCGCCAGAAATCCCAGCGGAAATACAATCAGAGCCGCCAGTGGCCGCAGCGTGATCGCGACCAGCGATTCGGCCAGCCCAAATATCCAGACAAAGCTCTCTCCCGCGAAGGCCTGGCCCCAGTCGGGCCGGAGATTTTCGGAGGGAACGCGCGGTTTTAGCGTGGGCCAGAAACGGGGAACCGCCCGGCAATAGGCGCGATACGATTCACCTTGAGTTTTCAGCAGCGATTCCTTCTTCGCGAGAAATCAGTCGATAAACAAAAATCAAAATCGCGCAGATGATCCAGAACCGTTTCTCAAATTCAAACTTCGTCGCGCGCATCGAAGCGAAGTTAACCAGGAACTCAAACAGTTGTAGAGGCGCTTGTGCCAGGCGCATGGCTACGTGCAGCGGTCGGCCATCCCGCCGGCCGCGATCAACCAATCAGAAAACCAGGAATTAATCGTCAGATGCGGCGGGAAGAAGTAGCGAAGCTTCAATTCCGTTCATGCGAGAGTCACGACAGCAATGTTGCGACTTTGTTGCAGAGTTTCCAAAATTAATATAGAGCCCCTCGCCGGAACCGCCTAAGTTCATGCCCCCGATGCGAACCGAACAGAAATCGAAACTCCGATTGGAAATCGCCCACGTTCTTTTCATCGACATTGTGGGCTATTCCAAACTGCGCATCAACGAGCAGAGCGCGCAAATTGAGAAGTTACGCGAGATCGTGCGTGGCACTGAGCAATTCCGCACTTCTGAAGCTGAAGGAAAGCTGCTGCGGTTGCCGACCGGTGACGGCGGCGCGCTCGCTTTCCGCAACAACCCGGAGGCACCCGTAATTTGCGCCGAGGAAATTGCCAAGGCGCTAAAGCGTCATCCTGAGATCCGGGTCCGCATGGGCATCCATAGTGGCCCTGTGAACGAAGTCACCGACTTAAACGAGCAGGCGAACATTGCCGGCGCCGGGATCAACATCGCCCAGCGCATCATGGATTGCGGCGACACCGGTCACATTCTTGTATCGAAGCACGCCGCCGAAGATCTCGAGCAGTACGACCAATGGCACCCGTATCTTCATGACCTCGGCGAATGTGAAGTAAAACATGGCGAACGCTTGCACGTGGTAAATTTCTACAACGACCAAATCGGCAACTCCGCTGTTCCGACAAGATGCCTCCGGAGCGCGGTTCCCGGAACAACGTCGTCTGCTACGGTGGGAAATCGCCGCCGGTACTCGATCGTGGCAATGGCGATCGGTGCGTTGATCGTCGTTGGCGCGACCAGCCTGTTTTTGACCACACGGACCGCTTTCCGAAACATAACGGGCCGCGCCGTATCTGCCTCATCGATTTCGGAAAAAAGCATTGCCGTCCTGCCGTTCCAAAACCTCAGCGACGACAAATCGAATGCTTACTTTACCGACGGCATCCAGGACGAAATTCTTACCCGCCTTTCGAAGATTGCCGCGCTCAAAGTGATCTCGCGCACCTCTACCCAGAAATACAAGAGCGCGCCCGACAATTTGCGTGAGATCGGCCATCAGTTAGGCGTGGCGAATTTTCTCGAGGGCAGCGTGCAGAAGATTGCCAATGCTGTGCACGTCAATGTCCAGCTGATCCGCGCCGCAACGGACGAACATCTCTGGGCGGAAAGCTACAATCGCAAACTGGATGATGTTTTTGGTGTCGAAGGCGAAGTAGCCAGCGCCATCGCCGATCAATTGAATGCGAAGCTTTCCGGAGAGGAGCAGAAAGCCGTCGCCGAGAAGCCGACACAAAACGCCGCTGCCTACGACGCTTACTTGCGCGCCATCGCGATCGACAACGCCCAAACCATTGAAACATCAAAACGGGCCGCTGACCTCTATGCCGAGGCGGTCCGGCTTGATCCCCAATTCGCGCTGGCATGGGCCCGCCTCGCCGTCGCGCGCAGCCATCTCTATTTCAATGGCGTTGATCTGCAGACGAATAGCGGTGCCGCGGTGAAGGAGGCCGCAGATCGGGCGATGTCGCTCCAGCCCGAGCTCGGGGAAGCATGGCTCGCGCAGGGCGTTTATCGCTACCGCGTCCTGCGCGATTTCCAAGGCGCGCTCCAGTCATACGAGGAAGCGCTCAGGCGTCTGCCGAATAGTGCTTTCGTGCTAGAGCAGATGGCTCATCTTGAACGACGGCTCGGGCAGGCTGACGTTGCGCAAAAACATTATCAGGCGGCTGCACAATTGGATCCGCGCAACATCGGCATCCTTTTAACTCTTGCCGACGCACTCCAGACTGTCCGTCGTTACGACGAAGCGCGGACGGTCGTTGATCGCGCCCTGGAAATCTCACCCGGGAATGAGGCCGCACTCGCGGCAAAGGCATTCAGCTTCCAAGCGCAGGGTCGCCTCAACGAAGCCGCTGAGATTTTGGCGAAAGCCCCGGCGAATTCCCAGAACGAAGCCCTTACCTTCGCGAGAGCGTTCCAGCTCTACTACGAGAGACGGTTCGACGAAGCGATCGTTCAGATTCAGCAGAACACTCCAGCGGAATTTGCGAACGATCCCCGCACCGTCGTGCTGATCGGTTTATGCCAGAAATTTGCTGGTAAAAACGACGAAGCTCGCGCTACTTTTGCGCGTGCTGCAGCGGCGATGAAGCCAACGCCTGACTCCGTTGTTCCTGTCGATGCGCGAAGCCTGCCGTGCTATCTCGCGTGGGCCTATGCAGGCCTTGGCGAAAAGGAGAAGGCACTGGAGCAGGCGCGCCGTGCCATGAACGATTATGATAGTGACGCTTTAGGTAAGCCGTATGCAGAGACCGCACTGGCGATCGTCGAGGCGCAAGTTGGCGATATCGATTCAGCCATCGCCGCTCTGCCGCATTTGCTCGAAGTACCCAATGGCGAAACGTGCGGCGGTCTTCAGACCAATCCGGCCTGGGACCCGCTGCGCAAAGACCCGCGTTTCCAAAAGCTTTGCGCTGGCAAATGAGCGAAAGCTCGTGGCGCGGCACTATTTTGGCGCGGCAAAAATCACCACGTTCATGTCGCCGAGGCGACGCGCGCACATGATCTTTGTTCCATCCGGCGACCAGCGCGGGTTGACGAACTCGCCCGCAGCATCGGTGAGTTGCATCACGCCGCTGCCGTCGCGATTCATCACGAAAAGCTGGAACCGATCACTTACCCGTCGCGAGAACACGACGCGTTTGCCATCGTTCGACCACGCCGGCCAGCCGTCCAGTGTGCTCTCGCCGGAAATGTTGTGATCGTTCGTCCCGTCGGCGTTCATGATAAAAATCTGCGACTTCGCGCCGTCGACGCGCCGGTGCAAGATCGACGACCCATCCGGCGAGAACGACGCGTAGGTGTATCCACCGCCATTCGTCAGGCGTTTCAGCTCCGTCCCGTCAATGCGAACCGTCGCCAGGTCCATCTTCTTGTCGATCTGTTCGCCTACCACTTTGTTGTCGCTCGGCACATCGCGACCATCCGACGCGGTCGCGCCGGCAAATTTCGTGGTGTTAAACAAAATGCGCTGACTGTCCGGCGCCCACGTCGGATGAATATTTTCGGCGTTGCCGTTGGTGAGCTGGCGGACATTTGCGCCGTCCGCGTTCATCACAAGAATCTGGGACACGCCCGCCCGGATGGAGACAAATGCGATCTTCTTTCCGTCTGGTGACCACGCCGGCGAGTCATCTTCGTCACTGCCGAACGTGAGCTGGCGCATGTCACTGCCGTGGCTCGCGCTGTCCGCATTCATCACATGCACCTTCATTCCGACATGCCGGCTCGAGACGAGCACAATTTGTCGCGAATCTGGCGACCAGAACGACTCGTAATCAACCACCCACGTGAAGCTGCTGAGTTTCTTGATCGGGAACTCGTCCGCGCCAGCGCTGCCGATAATTGCTAAACCGAAGATCGCCAACGACACACAGCAAATGCGCATCACGGGCGAACGTACGGCGCGGCTAAGTGACAAGCAACGTTGCGCGTCTTGCATCTTTGCTCTTCTGGTTCGCGCTCCAGAATCTTGTGTATTTTCAATCTAATCGATTCGGCCCAAAACTCGCTGGGAATTCGAGGTGAACTCGTGGAGTCGCCTCGTCCCTGCGGCCAGGTGGCCTCGGTCGCTATTTTGCGGATCAGTGCTATAGTCTTAGATGTCTAAACGATCCGGTATCACTTTCGCACGTCGCGGGCCCGACAACATTACCGAAGAGCTAATCGCTGTGCTTTCGTCGAAGGCCTCTTTCGAATTCAAGCCCTTGTTCGAAATTATGCTCCTCAATCTGCGGGAGCGAAATGCTGCCAGTGGCGGCGAAGAGATGCTGCGTTTGCGTGCGTATGAAAAGCTTCAGGGCCTTGTCAGCCAGGGCGCGGTCAAACGTACAGTCACAGGAATCACGAAGAAGTACCAGGGCGTTGCTAAGCGGATGGTCGTGCTGCGCGCTGAGATGAAAGCTTTGCGTGCCGCCTGCAACGAGCGCGCTCTTGCCAAGGCTGCCGCGGCGAACTGATCGCTGGCTTTTGCTCGGATTGAACTGGAGAGCGCGCGTGCCTCGCGCGCCGGTGAAGCCTGTCCTGAGCGAAGTCGAAGGGGCGCCTCGCCGAAACGAACTTTGATTCTGATTTTCTTCGCAGATGCCCTTCGTCCCGATTCACACAGATTGAAGAGAGGAATCAGGGTCCCGTGAAAAGCAGCGAGCTGAACCGGCCACAGGCCCGTGGCTACAGCATTTGTGAAATCGCCCTACGGCCGCAGATGGCTGCGTGAACCATTCGCTAACGACGCGGACAAGATAGTGGACGGAAAATGGCAAATTCCTTCGTGCGGCGATTGGATTCTTAAACCGAGGTAACGCACGCGGCTGCGCGCGGCGAAGCCTGTCCTGAGCGGAGTCGAAGGAGTGTCCCGCCAATCACCGATTGCCTGCCATACCGAAGCGCTGTGCGAAGGCAGGTCGACTTTACTCTGCTGGCTTCGCTTTCGGCGCGGTTCTCTTTCGTTTGCGTGGCTGTTTCCGAGACTTTGGAGCAGCTCCGTTACGAATGGCACGGGCTTTCTGCTCCTGTTCGGAAGTGGCCGCATCGCGCTGGCGACGTTGCTTGCGTTCCTTACGCAGCTGCTTCTCGTGCAAATAGGTCTTGTACTTTTTATAGGCAAAACCACCGCCTAAACCAGCGGCGGCAACTGCCAGTGCCGCTGCAATTTTTACCGGACCGCGACCAGGTACCATATGCCACGGGCATTTATCCAGAGGATACGTATCCGGAAGAGAAAACTCACAACCACGCGAAGTACATTTATGCGCCATAGCTTGTCGTACGGCTGCCAGCTAAAATCGTCAAATGCAGAGGTGACGGCAGAGAACTGGGGAGCACAGAGCCTGCCCTGAGCACAGTCGAATGGGCCGCCAGCCTATTAATGCCGGTCCGGTTCGGACTTTCGGCTGCTAGCCGAAACGAACTTTTATTCAAATCGCAGTCCGATTTTGCCGCATCATAAGCCGCTTATGATGCATGAGTTCGTCCCGTCTCCAGTTGAGGTTTGAGGCGAATCGGTCCGGGGCGCGACTTCAGAGGGGTCGTGTGCCTCTACCTTTCGGACAATTTGGACAGCCCCAGAATTTTGTCCTGCGTAGCCACCGCGACCAGCTTCGCGCAAAACCATCGGCATATCGTAGCTTGGGCATATAGGCGTGAGATGCTCAGGCTCATCAGAGACGACCGTGCTGCGGCTATTTGTTTGCACATCGCGCACGAAACGTAATCCGCGCCACCTCGTTGCTCCAATTTCTGATCGGCCATATAATGTCGATCGTGACTGCGAGCGAAATCATCGAAGAAATCAAGCGATTGCCCTCGAAACAAAAGGCTGAAGTGCTGAGCGCGTTGCTTTGGTCGCAAAAAAATAAAGGCATGCTATCCCCGGACGAATTGGTTGCGTTGGCAGATCGGATGGTTGCAACGAAAGATCGCGAAGAGGCCGACCGGCTCGAAAAAGAGATTATTGCCGGTTTCTACGGTCGGTGAGCGATGCCTAGAATACGGCGCAAGGGCATCCCTCCTCGACTGATGGCGCATCTGATCAAGCGAGTTCGAGAACGAGACATCTCCACTTCGCAGCTAGGTTTGCTGTCGCGATGGCTCGATACCGAGCCAGAAGTTCCCGATGGCAAGTGGTTTAAACGATTACCCGAAATGATTGTTTGCGGTGAAGGGGAGTTGGTGAAGACATTTCTAATCGAGGGTCAAGTTCCGACTGGCACAGAGATCAAATAACCGCCGATAGATCACGCATTGATCATAAGCCGCTTTCGACGCGCCGTAGTCCCGCGACTGCGGGACGAAGGAGGTTATGATGCATGAGCGGCGCAGCGCTTGGCTTCGAGCGCTTGGACGTGCTGAGTGCGCGCGATGGCTGTTCAATCTTCAACGTCACGGCAGCGTTCGTCGAGTTGTCGACTGATAGATCGAATTTGTCCGAGGGATCCATTTTCATCCGCGTGATCCGCGGTAGAATCCAAGGTGAAGGCGATAGCCTCTCGTTACGATTTTTGATGTTCACATCTGAAAAAGAGTTCCGACCGATTGACCCACAAGTGCGGATCGGTCACGTGCATCTAAAAGTTTCTGATCTGGAACGCTCGCTCGGATTTTATTGCGGCGTGCTCGGGTTTGAGCTGATGCAACGCTTGGGGACAGAAGCAGCGTTTATTTCTGCTGGGGGATATCATCATCACATCGGACTGAACACGTGGGAAAGTCTCGGCGGTTCTCCACCGCCGCCCGGCAGCACCGGTTTGTTTCACGTTGCTATTCTTTATCCCGATCGAGCGAGGCTCGGCGACGCGCTCCGGCGCCTGCTCGCGGCCAAGATTCCGCTCGAAGGCGCGAGTGATCACGGGGTGAGTGAAGCGCTTTACCTCCGCGATCCAGATCAAAACGGGCTGGAGCTTTACCGGGATCGTCCGAAAGACGAATGGCCGCACAATCCCGATGGTTCGATCGCGATGGATACACGGCCCCTGGATTTGGATGCTCTCCTCCGCGATGCAAAGCCTGTTTAGCAGTGCTCTGTGACCGCGCGGATCGACCGCTTCATCGCCGAAGATGGCAAAGGCCCTTACCCGGATATGGAGTGAGTACGTCTCGGGTCTGGGGAGCGCGCGCGCCTCGCGCGCTGGTTTCGGCGCCTCGCCGAAACGAACTTTGAATTTCCGTTTGATTTCGCTCGCATCATAAGCTGCTTATGATGCATGGGGAGACGACGGCATTTTTTTCTTTGAACCTTAGAGTTCATCAAAACTTGGATTTCGCCAAAGATGATGATGCTTGCCTGGCCCTTGGCGCCACCGTAGTCCCGCGACTGCGGGACGAAGGCGGGTCACTTCCTCCAGCCCTCTGCTGCAACGGAGCCAATGTCGCAAGATCGACAGCAGATGTCGGCGAAGCCGTTTTATCGACCAGCTCTTTGGCCGCCGCTTTCAGTTCCGTCCATCGCGACAAGGAATAGGCAGGCGCAATGACGATGTGGCGAAGTATGCTGCGCCACTCCACCAGCGCGCGTTCGATATCGCCGTGA
>Ga0193707_1000555_pt1 | contig 13065 bp, 16 predicted proteins | sample U3c2metaG_FD_143043 | JGI IMG/M metagenome (GOLD analysis project Ga0193707, IMG submission 143043) | Soil microbial communities from a riparian zone of the East river system, Colorado, United States - U3c2 | ecosystem: Environmental > Terrestrial > Soil > Riparian zone | place: USA: East River... | reverse complement strand
CTCCCGTTCTCCATCGACTGGCTCCCGGACGGGCGACTGCTGGTGACTTCCGGTCCGGAGGGTCTGCTCCTTCGCCAAGATCCCACCGACTTCGTGGTGCACGCGGACCTGTCGTCGTACGGCAGTCTGAACGAGATCGTCGTCGACGGCCGCGGCAACATCTACGTCAACGGCGGCTGCGACTTCCACCCTGGTAAAGGGGAACGCCCCGGCTTCATCCTGCTGATCACGCCGGACGGTTCGGTACGACGGGTGGCCGGCGAACTGGCGTTCCCCAACGGCATGGTGATCACGCCCAACAACAAGACCCTCATCATCGCGGAGTCGTTCGCCGGCACTCTGACGGCGTATGACGTGTCCCCCGACGGCTCGTTGTCGAACCGGCGCGTGTGGGCACCGCATCCCGGCGACGGCATGGTCATGGACGCCGACGGCGCCATCTGGACACCCAGCTGGGCCGACGACTCCCCCGCCTGCCTCCGCATCGCCGAAGGCGGCAAGATCCTCGAAACCGTCCCCCTGGAGCATGCCGGCTTCGCCTGCACCCTGGGCGCCCCCGACGGCCGGACCCTCTACATCCTGACCGCGGACTGGCACATGCAAGACCCCTTCGACACCAACCTCGACCGCCTGCTCTCGACCCCCACCGGCCAGATCCTCACCCACACAGCCCCAGCGCACCACGCCGGCCGCCCCTGACTGATCGTCGACGGCGGCGAGGGGCAGAACGCGCCGAGTGGCGGAGGTGTGTCGTCGACTGCGAGGACCGTGTCGTTGGTAAGCGTTTACTCCCGCCACAGTGGTCACACTGGGCTGGGATCAGCGGACGCAGGGCGGCCAGTGAAGCCACCGTGCGGAGTGGTCCCGTAACCTCGGGACTCCAGAAACAGGAGAGTGGTTGCCGACCGCGATCACGCTTACGTCCGAAGAATCGTGATCGAGTTCCGACACGAGGGCCTCCGGTTACGGATGGCGACGTCGGTTGAGGTCAGTCAGCACGCGATCCAAGCGATTCAGCCACCAGTCGGTCCGGCCCTGGTCAGCCGGGAGGAAACGATCAAGCAGCTCAGAACTCGGCGCCGGTTTGCTGGACGGCACAGTGATGAAGCCGTCGGTCGGCCGCAGCGCCGCGGTGTCGGTCACAACGTCTCCGTTCAGCAGGGAAAGAGTGTCGAGGCCGCAGGCGAACTCGAGCTCAGGCAACGCGGCCGCCAGCGCGACGCTCGCTGCGACGTCAAGGCTGGTTCCAATGGTCGACGTGACCACACACGGAAGCTTCGCAGCCTCGGCGACCTCGAGCGCACGGCGGATACCTCCGAGCGGCGCCGGCTTGATGATCGCAAGATCGGCGGCTCCAGCAACCGCTACCTTCAACGGGTCTTCGGCGCGTCGAATCGATTCATCCGCCGCGATTCGGACGTCGACCCGTCGACGGACGGCGGCGAGCTCTTCAAGCGTCTCGCAGGGCTGCTCGACGTATTCCAGGCCTCCTGCCGCAATATCCAACTGTTTGATGTTGCGTACCGCGGTATCGACATCCCACAGGCAATTGGCATCGACCCTGATCGCACCGCCCGGTCCGAGTCCGTCGCGGACAGCCTCAACTCGTGACATGTCCTCCGCCAACGAGTCCAGATGGCTGGCGACCTTGATTTTTGCGGTCCGGCAGCTCGACTCGACCGCCAGGCGCCTGGCTTCGTCCGGCTCCACGGTCGGGATGATGCAGTTCACTGGGATGCGGTCGCGGACCGGTGCCGGCCACGGCATCGTGCACTGCTCGATGGCCGCTTCCAACCACAGAACCGACTCATCGTCGTCTACTCGACGAACGCGCAGAACTCACCCCAACCGAGCGGTCCTTCCAACAGGACACCTTCGCGCGCCATCAGGTCGCGGAACGCGAGGGCGTAGGGATCGAGTAGACGTGATGACTTGTGTACGGAACTGGCGCCGTCATGGAGTGGTTGCCTCACTTCGCCTACTGGCTGCCACGAGAAAGGTCGTGACATGGTCATCCAGGGACCGCAGATGTGATGATCTCGCCCGCAGCGGCTGGACCTGCCGTTGAAGGGTACGGAGGCGATCAACAGCCCTGCTGGAGCTGACAGCCGCAGTCGTCCGTACGGCGGCCCGCCCGAGAGCAGCGGCTTGGTCGAAGTCACCGGCCAAGAGGTGTGTCGTCGCCAGATCGGTCTGAACGAAGGAGCGGCTGCGCTCCGGTCGTCGCGTACATCCGGATGCATCTCCTGAGTACCGAACACGAGTTGCCCAGACTCGCCGACATGTTGGCGGGGTTCGCAAGCCGAGAGGGCCTCATCTTGAGGAAAGCCTTCGTAGAGGAGTCGGCAACCGATCTCGCAGCCTTCGCAGCCTTCGTAGACGCGGCGAGTTGTCCCGAGATCGGCGCTGTCCTGCTCCCGAGCCTGCTCCACCTCGTGGCGATCGACCCGTCCACGAACCTCAGACAGATCTTCGAGAAGGCAACCGACACCCGAGTGATGCTGCTCGACTCGCAGAACGCCGACCCCGGCCGCATCGCCACGCCGCTGACCCACTGACCGGCGGGGCTGACGTGCCGGACCCTGCGCCCGCGTCAGCCCTGCCTTCCACTCCCGCAATCCCGATGACCTTCCGGCTTCGCACCCTGCGAAGTAGCCCCAGCCGACGGGGTAGCGCCGCGAGCGCAGACGGCTGCTCCGTTCAACCCGAGGCGATGCTGCTCGGCAAGTACGATCCGTCGTTCAACGGGGATCGCCTCGTCGTCCAGCGCGTCAGGGCGGTGCTCCCCGGTGTCTACGGCGCGGCTGTTCATTTCTTTCGCATCGCTCTTGCGGGCGTACTCATCGAAGAGAAGCCTCTTCCGCTCCTGGACCTCTCGCATGCGCTCATCCACGCTGTCCTTCGCCAGCAGGCGATGCACCTGGACGGTGCGAATCTGGCCCATCCGGTGAGCTCTCGCGATCGCCTGTTCCTCCAGGCTCGGCTTCCACTGCGGCTCAGCCAGCACCACCACCGAAGCTGCCTGGACATTCAGCCCCACGCCGCCGGCATCGATCTGGCTCAGAAGAACTGCATGTCCCCGAGCAGCACTGAACTCGTCGACCAGCCGCTGTCGTTCCCGCGGCGGGACGGAACCACAGATCAGGCCGGCCTCACCCGGACCGATCGCATCCGCGATTCGTGCCAGCACTCCCAGGAAGAACGAGAAGACGATCACCTTGCGACCGTCTTCACATGCCTCATCGACGATCTCCCGAATCCTGTCCAGCTTCGCTGGTGAGTCCGTCTGGAACGCGGCCTGGCCCATTGCCATGAGATTCCGCGATCGACCGGCATCCCGGTACGCCGCTTCGTCCTGCGGCGTAACGACTTGGTGCGCGATTGGAGGTCTCGGGGATCGTTGATCGTGCCGTGTTGGTCCCGGGTATGTGAACGGCCGCGCGAGATCGTGTGGATGTGTCGTCTACATGGGCCCGCGCGGCCTTGTCGCATCGTATCTGTACCGGTCTTTCGCAGCGACGGCTGGGGAAGCTGATCGGGGAGTTGGCCGGCTCGTGGGTGGCGGGTGAGGAGGGCCGGTTGCATGCCCGGCGCGGCCGGTCACGGCTGCGTGCGGCTGGGGGCAGGCCCCAAGCACGAGTTGGTGTTCACCGACCGGGTCATCGCGACTTTGGTCATCGTTGGTTTCCAGTTGCCGCATGCCGCCGTGGCCGTCTTTTACGGGGTCGACCGGTCCACCATCACCCGGGCTGTCCATGAGGTCCGGCCGTTGCTCGCGGCCCGGGGTTTCGCTGTGCCCGGTGGGCGCGAGTTGAGGCTGCGTACCCTGGCCGATGTGTTCGCCTACGCCGCCGCGCAGGGTGTGACGTTGCGGATCGACGGCACCGAGGTACGGGTCCGGCGCCCGCGGGCTGGGCGGCGGGCGTTCATCTCGGGGAAGATGCGCCAAAACACCAAGAAGGCCACCGTCATCACCGACGAACAGGGGCGAACCCTGTGGACCGGGGCGTTTCGGCCCGGCCGCCAACATGATCAGACCGCGCTGAAAACCGAAGGGATCTGCGACCTGTTCGAACGGTTCCCTTCGGTGAACGCCCAGGTGGACGCCGGCTACCGAGGGCTGGCCAAACAGTTCCCCGACCAGGTGCAGGCTCCACCGCTCAAACCGGCCAAGGACGCGACACCCGAAGAACTGGTGGCCTGGCAGGAAACCCGCAAGCGGCAGTCCTCGGAGCGGATCTGCGTCGAGCACGCCAACGCCGAGCACAAGCAGCGGCGGCCCCTACAGCGCTGGATCGGACGCCGAGAACACTACGACCAGACCCACCAGGCCATCGCCGGCCTCGTCTCCGACCGCGCCACCACCCAGTAACCACCAGCCAACCCGCCAGGTCAGCACACCCCAACCTCAATCGCACACCAAGTCGTTAGCGCCCGGCCGCAGTGCCTGAAGAAGTGCGGGACGTGCAAATGGGGGTGTCCCGCGCTTCCTCAGACACTGCGACTCGGCGATCACACGTACGTGCAGTCGATCGGAGACGGCGGCGAGGGCAGAACGCGCCGAGCGGCGGAACTGTGTCGTCGACTGTGAGGACCGTGTCGTTGGTCAGCGATTACTCCCGACACAGTGGTCACACTGGGCTGAGATCAGCAGACGCAGGGCGGCCAGTGAAGCCACCGTGCGGAGAGGTTCCGTACTGCCGGGACTTTCGGAAGCAGGAGAGTGGTGGCCGACCGCGATCACGTTTACGTCCGAAGAATCGTGGCCTATCACCCACGATTCTTGGACGTTGTGTTGTTGCTGGCGGTTCAATAGTGCCAGTAGTAGCGGGCGTCGGCGTTCCAGGCGACGGGGACTGTGGTGCGGTTGGTGAAGGCCATGCCGAGGCCGCGGGCGATCTCGAGGCTGCGGGAGAGCGTGAGCGCGTACGGGTGCTGGTTGTCGTCCCACCACTGTTCGACCTGGGTGATGCAGGTCTGGCCGGAGTAGTACAGGTTCGCGCAGGGATGCGGCGGGAGCCACTTCTGCAGGTGGCGGAAGTTGACCGTCGTGGAGCCGTTCGGGGGCCTGATGGTGCCGGACGCGTCCAGGCAGTAGCCCGCGGCGGGGATGTCCCACTTCACGTAGTGCTGGCGGCCGCCGGATGACGGGAGGTCGGTCATCCCGGCGCAGTTCGCGTCGCCGATCTTCTCGGATGTGACGCGCTGGATCTGGGTCAACGGGCGACCGGCACCGTCGTTGTAGCCGTCGAGCAGAACCCAGTCTCCGTCGTGGATGAAGTGCTCCGCCGACTTCGGCGGCCACGCCTTCGGGTCACCCCACGAGATGTCGGACTCGGTCGCGCTCAACGGCGTCCACGCCCACTGCCCGGCAGCGGTGCCCCCGGCGAAGTACTGGCCCGCCGACTTCTCGAACATCAACGAGTACTGCCCATAGTTCTCGGCGGTCGTACTCGCGTCGGACGTCCGCGGATGCACGACTGCAAACGCGGCGGCCACGAGAGCAGCCGCACTGGTCACGACAGCGAGTTTCTTCAGCACAGAATGCGACATTAGTGCCGGACAGGTTCAGGTTCAGGTCCTGGTCCGGGTGACCGACAGCGGTCTAGGCTCACGGTCACAAGCCCAAACCCGGACCAGAGGAGCTGTCCATGCCGGAGCCCGTCACCCACACCCTCGACGTCCCCGGAGCCACGCTGACGTACGACGTCCGCGGCGATCTCGCCGATCGCGACCAGCCGGTTCTGCTGGTGATCGGTTCACCGATGGGTGCGAGCGGATTCCCGACGCTGGCGTCACACTTCACCGACCGAACGGTCGTCACCTACGATCCGCGCGGGGTGGAGCGGAGCGTCCGCAGCGACGGTGCCGGTGAGATCACCCCGGACGACCACGCCGCCGACCTGATCGCGTTGATCGAGACGCTCGACGTGGGCCCGGTCGACATGTTCGCCAGCAGCGGCGGCGCGGTGAACTCCCTGGCCCTGGCCGCCAAGCGTCCCGACCTGCTCCGCAGACTCGTCGCCCACGAGCCGCCGCTGGCCGGGATCCTGCCGGACAGCGATGCGGCCCTGGCCGCGTGCGAGGACATTTACCAGACCTACCAGCGCGACGGCATGGGCGCCGGGATGGCGAAGTTCATCGCGATCGTCAGCTACGTCGGCGAGATCCCCGCCGACTACACCCAGCAGCCGGCCCCCGACCCGGCGATGTTCGGGCTTCCCACCGAGGACGACGGCTCCCGCAACGACGCCCTCCTCGGGCAGAACCTTCGCGGCTGCACGTCGTACCGGCCCGACTTCGAGGCTCTCGACAAGGCCAAGGACCGCCTGGTCCTCGCCGTCGGCCAGGAGTCCGCCGACTGCCTGGCCGGCCGCGGCGGCCAGGCCGTTGCCGCCCGCCTGGACCTCGAGCCCGTCGTCTTCCCCAGCGGTCACGGCGGCTTCCTCGGCAACGAGTACGGCCAGCCCGGCAAACCCGAAGAATTCGCCACCAGACTCCGCGAAGTCCTGGGCCGCTAGCCCGGACTCTCCGCGCACCGCCTTGGGACATCGGCAGAGCGTCTGGTTAGCTGGGGATATGACTGAGAAGCCAGAGATCGACTTTCCGGATGGACCGCCGCCGGCGGATCTGGAGATCACCGACATCACCACGGGTGACGGCGACGAGGCCAAGGCCGGCTCGCGGGTGAACGTGCACTACGTGGGCGTGGCCCACTCGACCGGTGAGGAGTTCGACGCCTCGTACAACCGCGGCGCGCCACTGGCCTTCCAGCTCGGCATCGGCCAGGTGATCCAGGGCTGGGACACCGGGGTGCAGGGCATGAAGGTCGGCGGCCGGCGCAAGCTGGTCATCCCGCCGCACCTCGGGTACGGCGACCGCGGCGCCGGCAGCGCGATCAAGCCCGGCGAGACCCTGATCTTCGTGGTCGACCTGCTCAGCATCAGCTGACATTCTGTGCCGGGACCCCCGCGATCCGCCACAATGGCGGACATCGCGGGGGTCTTTCGCGTAGTTGTACTCATCCGCCTCGCCCAGCGGCCGGTTTGACTGGGAGGCATGACGACGATGGTTGCTACGACTGTCCCCGCCACACGGGTGAACTGGGAGCGGTACGCCGCACTGGCCGCGAAGGTCCTGCTGTTCAGTTTGTTGCTCTCGGCACTGATCTGGCCGGACCTGAGCGGGATCAAGAGGAAGGCATCGACCGCACGCCTGATCGTGTACCCGATCGGCGCAATGGTCCTCCCGCTGTGGTGGTGGGCCTACGGGCGCACCCGGAGCAAGCTGCACGGCCGATTCCCGTGGCCCGCCGATCTGCTGATGACGCTCCCCTGGCTGATCGACCTGATCGGCAACCGGCTCAACCTGTTCGACACGGTCAGCTGGTGGGACGACGCGATGCACTTCATCCTCTGGGCGTTCCTCACCGCCGGCGTCCTGTTGGCCTTCGCGCCCCGCAACCTCTCCCGCGGCCTGACGGCGTTCGTCGCCCTCGGCTTCGGCGCTACCGCCGCGGTGGTCTGGGAGCTCGGCGAGTACGTCGCCTTCGTCCGCAACTCGCCCGAACTCCAGACGGCGTACACCGACGCCCTCGGCACCCTGGGCGCTCTGCTGGCCGGCCTGATCTTGTACCGGTTCCGCATCCGGGACTGAGATCAGCTGTCGACCTGCCGCGTGGCAGGGTGGCCGAATGGACGTGACGGTGGCCGGAAGTGGAGACGCGTTCGGATCCGGCGGACGACATCAGACTTGCATCGTGGTCGGCCGGGAGATCCTGCTCGACTGCGGCGCGACGAGCCTGACCGCGCTGAGGCAGCAGTCATTCGACCCGAACGAGATCCACACCGTCGTGATCACCCATCTCCACGGCGATCACTTCGGCGGACTGCCATTCCTGATTCTGGACGGGCAGTTTCGGCGCCGCACCCAGGACCTGACGGTGGTCGGGCCGCCAGGCACTCGCGACCGGCTGACCACTGCGATGGAGGCGCTCTTTCCCGGGTCGTCCCAGATCCAGCGCCGTTTCGAGATCCGGGTCGTCGAACACTCCGACCACCATCCACAGCAGCTCGGCGATCTGCGGATCACACCCTTCGAAGTACGGCACGCATCCGGCGCCCCGGCGTACGCCGTACAACTGGAGACGCCTGGCGGATCGGTGGCGTACTCAGGTGACACCGAGTGGACGGAGGCGCTCCTTCAGGCCTCGGACGGAGTCGATCTGTTTCTCTGCGAGGGCTACAGTCCCACCCCGGTCCGCTGGCACCTGGATCTCGACTCACTGGCACGACACCGCGACAGCTTCACCTGCCACGAGCTGGTCCTCACCCACCTCTCCCCCACGGCCCTTGCGGCGGACCTCAGAGGCTGGGAGGTTGCGTACGACGGTTTCCGGCGAGTGCTCTAACGCTCGGTGGGGCGGCAGATGCCGTTGGCGGCGGCGGAGGCGGCGAGGGCGGCCGCAGCGGTGCTTCCGGTCGGGGCGGCCACGTCTGCCGGCGCATCCTGAACTCGATCCGCGCGGGTCGTGTGGCGGCCGATCGGGACGACCATCGGCGTACCGGCGACCGGGTCGGGGACCACCTTGACGGCCAGGCCGAACACGTCCTGGACGACCTGCTCGGTGATCACCCGCGCCGGGTTGCCTTCGGCAACGATGGCGCTGTCCTTCATCGCGATCAGGTGGTCGCCGAACCGGCAGGCCTGGTTCAGATCGTGCAGTACCAGAACGATCGTCCGCTGATCGGACCTGTTCAGGTCGACCAGCAGATCGAGCACCTCGAACTGATGGGTCAGATCGAGGAACGTCGTCGGCTCGTCCAGCAGCAGGATGTCGGTCTCCTGTGCGAGCGCCATCGCGATCCAGACCCGCTGCCGCTGACCACCGGACAGCTCGTCGATCGGCCGGTCCGCGATCTCCAGTACGTCGGTCGACGTCATCGCGGCCGCGACCGCTTCGTCGTCGGTCCTGGTCCACTGCCGGATCCACCCGGTCCGCGGATACCGCCCCCGACCGACCAGATCGGCGACCGTGATTCCCTCCGGCGCGGTCGGTGACTGCGGCAACAACCCGAGCTTGGTCGCGACCTCCCGCGTCGGGATCGAGTGGATGCTCTTGCCGTCCAGCAGCACCGTCCCGCGCGAGGGCCTCAGCAAGCGGGCCAACGTCTTCAGCAGCGTCGACTTGCCACACGCGTTCGCGCCGACGATGACGCTGATCTTCCCGGTCGGGATCCGCACCGACAGGTCGTGGATGATCTCGCGCTTGTCGTAGCCGACCGCGAGCCCGTCGGCAGCCAAGCTGTGTTCCACGGGGTTCTCCATCTCTCAGCCACCACTCCCCACCCGGTTGGTCCGGGCCAGCAGGAACATCAGGTACGGCGCGCCCACCACGCCGGTCACCACACCGACCGGCAACTGTGTGTCCCCGAACGCGTGCTGCGCGATCAGATCCGACAACGCCACCACCAGCGCGCCGAGCAGCGCGGACACGATCATCGCCGGCCCGGGCGACCGGGTCAGCCGCCGCGCAATCGGCGGCGCGACGAACGCGACGAACCCGATCGGCCCGGCCGCCGCCGTCGCCACCGCGGCCATCAGCACCGCGATCACGATCAGCCCGAGCCGCGAGCTCTCCACCCGCAACCAGCCCGTACGCCGTTTCGTCGCCGAGTTGAAGAATGCGCAGCCGGTGCACGACGAACGCCGTCAGTGGCGCCGGCACCACGAGCGTGATCGCGAGCGACCGGACGTTCGACCAGTCCCGCCCGTTCAGGCTCCCGGTCAGCCAGATCAGCGCCTGCTGCGCGATCTCGACCCTTGCCTTGGTCAACAGGTACGACGTGACACTGGTGGCGATCCCGATCCCGATCAGGATCAGCCGGTAACTCGACACCCCATGCCGCCAGGCCAGCACGTACATGATGAACGCGGTCAGCACGGCACCCACGATCGCGAGACCCGACACCGCGACCCCGGTCAGCCCGAGCGTGACGATGGCGAACACCGCGAACGCGCTGGCGCCGTACGTGACACCGATGATGTCCGGGCTGGCCAGAGGGTTGCGGGCGATGCTCTGGAAGATCGCGCCGGACATGCCGAGCGTGGCCCCGACCAGCAGGCCGGTGAGTGCCCTCGGCAACCGAAGCTGGTTGACGATGAACTCGGTCGCCGCACCCACGAACGCGAGCCAGACGTACGCCGTCAGACTCGTCAGCCCGAACCAGTAGATGCCCCCGACAACGAAGAGCGCGGCACCACCGTTGACCCCGAGAATGCCGGGCTCGGCCAGCGGGTTCCGGGTGACGCCCTGCATCAGTGCGCCCGACAACCCAGCGCGGCGCCGACCAGCAAGCCGATCACGGTCCGTGGCACACGCAGTGAGTGAACGATCACGTGATCGGTGTTCGCCTCGTTGTAGTGGCGCAGGGCATCGATCACCGTCGACAGCGGGATCTGCTTGGACCCGACCGCGATGCTGAGCAACGTCACCAGCACCAGCAGGGCGACACACCCGATCAACCCGAGGACGAGGGTCGCCCGGCGAGTCCGCCGCGGGCGCGACGGGGCAGCGGTCGCTGCGCTGGCCGAGGTGGCCACAGCATTGGGCAGGGGCATTGGACTTTGGGATCCTCTTAGGTAAGGCTAACCTCTAGACGCCTCAGAATAACCCGGCCGTCCACGGGCCCGCACCCTGCGTCTCCCCTGCGTAGTTTCCTGACCGGGGCGGTGGGGCGGGCTAGCGATGACATGGAGAAACCAAGCATGACGACTGTGCTCGAGCGGCCGATCGTGTTCGACTCGATCCTCGCCACCGTGGCGGCCGTCGACGACCTGAGCCCACACCTGCGCCGCGTTACCTTCGTCGCACCGCGGATCGCGGAGGCCGTCACCGCCGGACCCGACCAGCGGATCAAGGTGCTGCTCACCCCGCCCGACGGTGGTGAGATCAAGCTGCCGTCCGGCCCCGAGTGGTACCCGCAGTGGTGTGCGCAGCCGGTCGAGGAGCGTTTCATCATGCGGACCTACACCGTCCGCGCGCTGCGTCCCGAGATCGCCGAGCTCGACATCGAGTTCGTCCTGCACGGCGTCAACGGCCCGGCCTCGACCTGGGTCACCGAGGCCCGGCCGGGTGACCAGGTCGGCCTGATCCTGCCGTTCGCGGTCGACACCACCAGCACCAAGGGCCTGCTGCACTCCGGCGTCGACTACGTCCCACCCGCGACCAGCGTGCGCCGGATCCTGGTCGCCGACGAGACCGCGCTGCCGGCTCTCGCCGGGATCCTCGAGCAGTTGCCCGCCGCCGTCCACGCGACCGTCTTCGTCGAGGTCCCGGACGCGAGCGACATCCGGCCGCTGCCGACCCCGGGCTCGGCCGACCTCACCTGGATCACCCCGTCCGGCGACGGCCCGACTTCGTTGCTCGAGGCCCTCAAATCCGCCGGCCTCCCGTACGACGCCGACTACGCCTGGGTGGCCGGTGAGTCGTCGATGATCAAGTCGGTCCGCCGCCACCTGGTCAACGCGGCCGGGATGCCCAAGCCCGCCATCTCCTTCCAGGGCTACTGGAAACGCGGCGAAGCCCAGGTCTGAGCGAAGGGGGATCCGGGAGAGCTGATGGGCAGATGGCTCAGCTCTCCCGGAAACCTTGTTTTATGAGGGGTTCTCGGCGTGAGTCAGCGTCTCCCACGCGACGCACAGGTTGTTGGATCCGGCCGGGCGGCGGGACTCGGTGAGGGCCTGGGTGTTCGCCATCGCGATGCCGAGGCGGGTGTGCAGGGCGTTGTAGCCGACCTCGGTGATCGGCCCGAGGCCGCGGTTGACCGTGCCCTTGCAGAGCCAGGACGCCACCGGCTCGAGGTTGCGCTCCCACCGGGACTGGAACCCGAGCGCCTGCCGCAACCGCTCACCGAACTCCGGGTAGAGATCGATCCCCTGGATCCGGGACGTCTCGAGCACGTGTGAGATCGACGAGATGCCGTAGCCGGTGTGGGTGAAGTCGCGACAGGTCTCCTGAGTCAGACCAGTCACGAACGTCCCCTGCCCCTGCCAGTAGCTGACGATCTTGTCCCGGGTGTTGAGGTTCTGGCTCGGCACCGTCTTCGGCAGCGCGCCGTCCGACTCCAGGTACACGTACGCCGGCACCCGCACCCGGTAGAGCGCGATCGCCTTGTCGTACACGGTCGCATCGTCGAGGAACACGCCGATGCCCTGGATCGCCTCGGTCATGCTCAACTCCCAGTTCCCGTTGGAGTTCGAGCCGTTGATGATCTCGGGCAGGTAGACGTTGCGCAGCATGGTCGCGAAGCGGCCGGAGTTCGGCCAGTTCCCGTACACGTGCTTGATGATCTCGGCGGCCTTCGGCCACGACGACGCCGACCACGCGGTCTGCAGCGGCGCGTTGCTGTTGGTGTGATCGCGAATCGTCGCCGACCACGCGTCCATCAACTCGATCGACTTCTGCGTATACCGATCGTCGCGGGTGAGGTACCAGAGCAACGCATCCGTGTACGCCGCGATCGCATCCTCACGCTCGTCGGTACACCCGAGGTTGGGATCCGAGTACGGTCCACACTCGACGACCGCACGCGGCTTCGGCGTCCGGGACAGGGATGCGTAGGCGCTCTCCTTGGCCTGGTTGAACGCGTTCGTCCACGGCTGTGCACCGGCCCGCACCTTGGCCCGGACGAAGTCCAGCTGAGCCTGACTCACCCCCACACCAGGATGGGTGAACGTCGCGGGCGCATTGACGGCCGCTGGTACGGCGGACTGCGGTGAGCCGGCGGTGGACGCGGCGACCGCGGGGCTGCTGAGGACTCCGGCGACCAGCGCTGCACACGCTGCCGCCAGGAGTAAGGATTTGGTTCGCATGGCGGATGTCCTGTCTTCGGGGGCGGTAGGACACTGCGCTCCTCCGCATGCCTAAGCACTAGCGCAGGGTCTTTGCGAAAGTTGACGACGGACCGTGAGCGCGTCAACATCCCAGCGAGCAGGAATTTCACCATGGAACACCTGTTCGAAAATCCGGTCCTCCGCGGAACAACCGGTCCTCCGTGGAACAAA
>Ga0193707_1000554_pt1 | contig 13066 bp, 13 predicted proteins | sample U3c2metaG_FD_143043 | JGI IMG/M metagenome (GOLD analysis project Ga0193707, IMG submission 143043) | Soil microbial communities from a riparian zone of the East river system, Colorado, United States - U3c2 | ecosystem: Environmental > Terrestrial > Soil > Riparian zone | place: USA: East River... | reverse complement strand
CCGCATTCGGATCCATCACGATCTCATTGGCCGCCAAGGCGATCAGCGTTCCTCCCGACATGGCGTAGTGTGGCACGAAGACGGTGGTCTTGGCCGGATGGCGTTTGATCGCCTTGGCGATCTGCGACGCCGCGAGCACCAGACCGCCGGGCGTGTGCAGGATGAAATCTAGCGGGGTGTTTTTGTCGGTAAGCCGGATGGCCTTGAGAACGTCCTCGGAGTCGTCAATGTTAATATAGCGGACCACCGGAATCCCCAGCACGTTGACGCTTTCTTGGCGGTGAATCAGCACGATCACCCGGCTGCCATGCTTCTTCTCCAACCTCCTGATGGCGTTTTCCCGCAGCGTTTCTATTCTCCAGCTCTGGATGACAGGGATGACAAAGAACAGAACGAACAAGAGAGCGACAAAACCGCGCCACGAAAAGATCGCTTTGAAGAAGCGCTTCATACTCGACACAGGAACCTCCTCTTGCACCGGTCCGATAACTAAAGCCGATGGCGTTATCCGTTCGGCGAAGGCATCGCCGGCTCGGGTCTGCGAGTGCGGGGCACGGGTAAATACTCCACCGTCGGCTGCGTGCGTGTGGGCTGCGGATAAAGGCTCATGAGCTTCATAACGTCGTCGGGTATATTGTCACTGACGGGCAGCCCGAGCGCCTTGGCTGTTTCAAAGGTAATCGGAAAATCGTGCGTCCACATGCCTTCAGAAAGAAGCCGTGCCAGCTCATCCACTTTGCCGTTGGTGGGTTTGCCTTGTAGCAGGTCTTTGACGGATTCGCGGACCTGGATAATAGCTTTCTCCGCCTGGTCGGCCATTATCAAAGTTTCGTCCTCCATGTCTTTCGGCGGCTTTTTACCAAGCACTTTAAGAATCGATGCGGCCGGGAACTTGCCCACTTGGGGATCCACCGGGCCGAGAACGGCATGCTCGGACATGACGATCTCGTCGGCTGCCAGCGAAATCAGCGTCCCGCCCGACATCGCATAATGAGGCACAAAAGCCGTCACTTTACCTTTATGTTTTTTGATTGCCTTGGCGATTTGTAAAGCGGCAAGCACCAGCCCGCCCGGAGTGTGAAGGATCAAGTCTATCGGCACTTCCCTGTCGGTCATATGAATGGCGCGCAAGACCTCTTCCGAATCGTCCACGTCGATGTAGCGATAGACCGGAAAGCCTAAGAAATTCATGGTTTCCTGGCGATGCACCAGAAGGATCACGCGGGAACCGCGGTCGTGCTCGATCTTGGATATCATCCGCTGGCGGGAATATTCCAACAGGCGCTTAGTGATCACCGGCTGCAGTGCCGAGATCACGAAAAAAAACCAGAAGAGATCTCCGATATTCATGCTCGGTTCCTCCATAGCTCAGTTACGCTTGTGGTTTTGAGTGGCCGCCACGCCGCCTCCAGACCCCACTCGTCCGGCGCCAGAGGCCGCATCGCTTCTTTCGATTTTAGGAAGAACCAACAGAGCGCTCCGCCTGCGATGAAGCCGCCCACGTGTGCCCAGAACGCCACTCCACCGACATCGTCAGGAAGACCTACCGATAACACGCCGCTAAAAATCTGGCTGAGAGCCCAGAACCCCAAGTAGGTAATCGCGGGAATCTCGACAAACAGCGGCAGGAAAAAAACCGGAATGAGAGTGATTATCCTCGCCTTGGGGAATAGCAGGAAATAAGCGCCCATCACTCCCGCGATGGCACCCGAGGCGCCCACGGTCGGCAAGGTTGAATCAGCATTGGTGAAAAAATGAACCAATCCCGCCGCTAGCCCGCAAATAAAATAGAAACATAGGAAGCGCAGCGTCCCCATGCGGTCCTCGACGTTGTCACCGAAGATCCAAAGCGTCCACATATTGCCGATGATGTGGAGCCAGCCACTGTGCAGGAACATGCTCGTCAGGAAAGGCCAATAATCGTCGAGCGGAAGACCCACCCAGGCGGCCCATTCGGGATGGGAGTAACGCGCCGGCACGATGCCAAAATAGTAAAAAAACGCTTCCAGTACCGGATCGGGCAACATGAGCTCGAAGATAAAAACCAAAACATTAGCAAGGATAAGAATCCACGTACCGAACGGAGTTGATTTGGCGGGAATGGTGTCTCGAATGGGAATCACAGTTGCCTCACTTTTTCGTAGCCATGCGCTGAAAGTGGCGCAGCATTCGTCTTCGCCCGCATTGGCGTGATGGAGTACTGTTGTTCGACCCAATACTCCATGAGCCCATTCTCCCTCTACGCCGCCGACGCGCGCTTTCTCGATTTACCCTCATCTTGCTCTGCAGCGGTCCGGCTCTCCGTGAATTTTAGCCCGCCACTGGCGCGGTCGAAGTCAACGCTCAGGGTTTGGCCGTCTTTGATATCACCCTTGAGTAACAACCGGCCCAAAGGAGTCTCCAGTTCTTTCTGGATTACTCGTTTCAGCGGCCGGGCGCCGTAGCTCGGATCGTAACCCGCCAACGCCAAGTGCTCCTTCGCCCGCTCGGTAAGCTCGAGCATGATGTGACGCTCGGCCAGACGCGCCCGCAGCCGCTCAAGTTGAATATCCACGATCTGTTTCAAGTGTTCCCGCGATAGGCTGTGGAACACCACGATCTCATCAACACGATTGAGAAACTCAGGCCGGAACTGCTGGCGCAGCACGTCGAGCACTTCTTTTTTCATCTGCTCGAACGATTCGGGATCGTCGCCGCCGCGGTAAGCGAGAATCAGATGGCTGCCAACGTTGGACGTCATGATCACCACCGTGTTCTTGAAATCCACCGTGCGACCGTGGCCGTCGGTGAGCCGACCGTCGTCGAGGATCTGAAGCAACACGTTGAACACGTCGGAGTGCGCTTTCTCGATCTCGTCGAACAAAATCACCGAGTAGGGCCGCCGACGCACCGCTTCGGTTAGCTGGCCGCCCTCTTCGTAGCCTATGTACCCGGGCGGAGCGCCAATAAGCCGAGCCACCGTGTGCCGTTCTTGATATTCCGACATATCTACGCGAATCATGTTTTTCTCGTCGTCGAACATGAACTCGGCCAACGCGCGGGCCAGCTCTGTTTTTCCGACTCCGGTGGGACCGAGAAAAATAAACGAGCCGATGGGGCGGTTAGGATCTTTGAGACCAGACCGCGCGCGAATCACTGCGTCGGCCACAGCGTCCACGGCTTCATCCTGGCCGACGACCCGCTTATGCAGATGTTCGGCGAGCCGCAGCAGTTTTTCTTTTTCGCCTTCGAGCAGGCGCGAGACCGGAATCCCCGTCCAGCGCGACACCACTGCCGCGATGTCATCCTCATCGACTTCTTCCTTGATCAACTGCATGTTTCCCTTTTCGCGCAGTTGTTTTTCCTCTTCGGCTAATTGCTGTTCTAGCTGAGTCAATTTGCCGTATTTGAGCTCAGCCGCGCGGTTCAAATCATATTCGCGCTGGGCTTGCTCCATGGCCATCTTGGTCTTTTCGATCTCCTCTTTCAGGCTGCGCAGACGAGCGACGGCTTGTTTTTCAGTGTCCCAACGAGCGCGAAGCTCCTGTTGCTGTGTTTTCAAGTCGGCGAGCTCTTTCTCCAGTTTGGTGAGGCGGTCGCGTGAGGCCGTATCGCTCTCTTTGCGCAGCGCTTCCCGTTCGATCTCCAGCTGCATGACGCGGCGCGAGACTTCGTCGAGCGCCGTCGGCATCGACTCGATCTCCGTTCGAAGCTTGGCCGCCGCCTCGTCGACGAGATCGATGGCCTTGTCGGGCAAGAAACGGTCGCTGATGTAACGGTGCGACAGCACGGCCGCGCTCACCAGCGCGGCATCTTTGATGCGCACACCGTGGTGCACTTCGTAACGCTCGCGCAACCCACGGAGGATCGAGATAGTATCCTCGACACTGGGTTGATCGACGAAGACCGGCTGGAATCGGCGCTCCAGCGCGCGGTCTTTTTCGACATGCTTGCGGTATTCATCCAAGGTCGTGGCGCCGACGCAGCGCAGCTCGCCACGCGCAAGTAGGGGCTTAAGCAGGTTGGAGGCGTCCATGGAACCCTCGGCCGCCCCCGCACCCACTACCGTGTGCAGCTCGTCGATGAAGAGAATGATTTCGCCCTGGGACTCCTGAACCTCTTTCAGCACGGCTTTAAGGCGCTCTTCGAACTCGCCACGGTATTTCGCTCCGGCGATCAGCGCGCCCATGTCCAAAGCGATGACCTTTTTGTTTTTGAGGCTCTCGGGTACATCCCCGTTGACGATGCGCTGCGCCAGCCCTTCGACGATCGCCGTTTTGCCTACGCCCGGGTCGCCGATCAGCACGGGATTATTTTTGCTGCGCCGGGAGAGCACCTGAATCACGCGGCGAATTTCTTCGTCGCGGCCGATTACCGGATCGAGCTTGCCTTGCGCGGCGAGCTTGGTAAAGTCGCGGCCATATTTGCCGAGAGCTTCATAGGTCGCTTCCGGATTCTGTGACGTCACCCGCTGGTTGCCGCGAATTTCTTTAAGCGAGCTCGCCAATTTCTCCCGCGTGAGGCCAAATTCTTTGAGCACACGTCCGGCCGCGCCGCCGTCCTCGGTCATTGCCAGCAGCAAATGTTCAATGGAGATGTATTCATCCTTGAGTTTTTTGGCTTCGTCTTCGGCCTGCGCGAGCAGGCGGTTCAAACGACCGGTGATATAAATCTGGTCCGGCGCGCCTCCGCCCTGTGAAACTTTCGGCATGCGCTCGAGTTCCTGCTCGATGCGCCGTTTCAAGCCGTCAGCGTTGATGCCGGCCTTACTGAAAATGGAACTTGCCAGGCCGCCCTCCTGCTCCAGCAGCGACGCCAGCAAATGCTCGACGTCAACCTGCTGATGGCTGTAGCGAGCCGCTTTGGTTTGCGCTGAGCTGACGGCTTCCTGAGCTTTTTGGGTAAAGCGGTTGATGTCCATTTAAATTCTCCTCTGTTGATCGAGTTCAATGTTCAAGGTTCAACGTCCGAACACGAATTACAACTTTGAACGTTGAAATGGCCTTGCTCGTACCTTCACAACCGGCTATTCAGCGATTCGTTGGCGCGCTGCAGGGCGCAGAATCGATCGAGCAAATCCATGATCACTGCGACTCCCGCGACGTTGATCCCCAGAGATTCGCGGAGCCTGCCGATCGTGCGCAGTCGTGGCACGGCGGAAGCATCGAAAAGCAACGTGGCGCCTTGCCATTCGACGGGCTCTACCAGTCCAAGCTCGACGAAGCGTTCGACCAGCGCCGGATGAAGCCCGGCATGGGCAGCCAGGTTTTCAAGAGTCAGCTGCTGCGGCTCGCGCCGAGCAAGCACGATGTCGTATCGCTGAGCCGTCATCGTCAACCTCCCGCCATCAATTCCCGGGCATTGAAGCGCGACTCGGCGGCGAGTTTTTCGAAAAGCTCTTTTTCGTTGGGCGTTAATCTAGCTGGATTGACGATTTTGATTTTCACATACTCATCGCCGCGTCCACCGCCTCTTCGATTCAGTCCTTGTCCACGCAGTCTCAACCTCTGACCGGTCTGGGCGCTCGGCGGGATCTTCATCTCCCCGGCGCCTTCGATTGTCGGGACTGTTATTTTCGCTCCAAGCGCCGCTTCCCAAGGCGCGACCGGCAGCTCTATCTGCACGTCGTTGTCACCGACGATGCTGAACAAGCGATGGGGCTGAAGGCGAACATGAAGAAAAAGATCGCCCGCAGCCGCGCCGTTAGCCCCTGGCTCACCCTGTCCAGCCAATCGAATCACCGAGCCATCACGGACGCCCGGAGGAATCGTGACCTCAATCGACTTCGGCCGACGTATCGCGCCTGCGCCGCTGCAGGTCGGACAAACGGTCTTGCCATCTTTAGAACCGGTTCCTCGACAGTCCGGGCAAGTTTCATTGACCTGCAAGGTTATTGTCCGCTTTACGCCTCGATGCGCCTCCTCTAGGGTCAGAGGAATTTCCGCCTCGACATCCTGACCGCGCATGGCGAAGCCAGCACCACCTCTGCGCCCAGTGCGGCGGCCGCCGCCGAACAAGCTCTCAAAGAAGTCGCTGAATCCGCCCGCGCTTCGGCCTCCGAATATGTCCCCCATGTCGCCGAAGTCGCCGTACTCGACGTTCGCGCCTTCCCAGCCGGGCGGCGGCCGGAAGTCTTGACCCGCTTTCCAGTTCGGCCCGAGGGCGTCGTATTTCTTGCGTTTGTCAGGATCGGAAAGAACTTCGTATGCTTCGTTTAATTCTTTGAACTTCTCTTCGGCGGACTTATCCCCTGGATTGACATCAGGGTGATACTTGCGCGCCAGTTTGCGGTACGCCGACTTGATGTCGTTCTCGGCCGCGGTTTTAGAAACGCCGAGGACGTCATAATAATCTCTGAACTGGACCGCCATGGTTGTATGGTCAAAGCAGGCTGCTGCGTCTCTTCTTCGTGTCTCAGGGCGGAGTACTGGACCAGTGGAGTACTGGCGGAATAGATTCGAAACTCAATACTCCCCTACTCCTAAGCACGCCGCGCTCTTTTTCCGAATCACCGGGTCACTCGGACGCGCGCCGGTCTGAGCACGTCATCACCCCAACGATAGCCGCGTTGCAGTTCATCCGCGACTGCGCCCGATTCAAATTCATCGCTCTCAACCGAGCCAATCGCGTCGTGCAACTCGGGGTTGAACACTTCGCCCACGCTTTGAAATGGCGTGACGCCTTGCGCCTCCAACACGGCCAACATTTTTCGATGCAGCGCCTGCAGCCCCTGAACCACCGAAGAAGGCTGATCGCCTATGTGGCTAAGTGCCCGGTCGAAGCCGTCGAGCACGTCAAGTAATGGGAGAATGACGTCGCGTTTACCACTGCGGGCGGCAGTGGAGCGATCGCGCTCGACTCGCCGACGGTAGTTTTCAAAATCGGCCAGCGCGCGCAAATACATGTCGTGCTCGCGCGCTAACTCTTCTTTCAATCGTTCGGTTTCCGCCAGCGGATCAGCAATCGCACGATTTTTGTTTTGGTCGGTGGTTTCCATATTACGGAATGGAGTGTTGGAGTGCTGGAGTAATGGAGTGATGTATGAAAAACCCAATGCTCCAGTATTTCATCACTCCACTCCATTTCTCTACGTCTCTTTGAACTCCGCGTCGATGACATCATCGCCGCCGCGTTGAGCGCCACCAGATCGGTCATCATGCCCACCGCCCGATGAAGCCTGACCTGCGCTCGCCGCCGAGGCCAGGCCGTGGGCGACCTGCTGCAAGTCGCCGGTGAGCTGGCGCAAGCGCGCGACATCGGTAGAATTGTTCTTTACCAGTTCGCGGATCTCGGCGATCAACTGTTCGGCGCGGGCCTTTTCGTTCAGCGCCACCCCGTCGCCGAGATCGCGGATCTGCCGTTCGACTTGATAGGCGATCGAGTCGGCGGTGTTGCGCGCTTCGACCTCTTCGCGCCGCTTGTGGTCTTCTGCCGAGTGGGACTGCGCGTCGGCGACCATGCGGTCGATCTCTTCCTTAGATAGCTGAGTCGAGCCCGAAATGGTGATCTTCTGCTCTTTGCCGCTCTGTTTGTCTTTCGCCGTCACCGTCAAGATGCCGTTCGCGTCGATGTCGTAGCTGACTTCGATCTGCGGCGCGCCGCGCGGAGCGGGCTGGATACCTTCGAGGCGGAAGTTGCCGAGGGTGCGGTTATCGCGCGCCAACTCGCGCTCGCCCTGCAGCACGTGGATGTCCACCGCCGACTGGTTGTCCGCGGCCGTCGAGAAGGTCTCCGACTTGCGCACGGGTACGGTGGTGTTCCGCTCGATGAGCTTCGTCGTCACTCCGCCGAGCGTCTCCACGCCGAGTGAGAGCGGCGTCACGTCGAGCAGGACGACGTTCTTTACTTCGCCGGACAGCACGCCGGCCTGGATCGCGGCGCCGACGGCAACCACTTCGTCCGGATTGACCGATTGATTGGGCTCCTTGCCGCCGGTCAGGCGACGGACCAGGGCCTGCACTGCGGGAATGCGCGTCGAACCGCCGACCAGGATGACTTCATCGATATCGCGCTCGGTGATCTTCGCATCGGAAAGAGCTTGCTTGACCGGCCCGATGCAGCGCTCCACCAGATCCGCGGTGAGTTGGTCGAACTTGGCCCGGGTAAGCTTCATCTCGAGGTGCTTCGGCCCCGATGCATCGGCGGTGACGAACGGCAAACTAATGGTTGTTTCAATGGCGCTCGAAAGCTCTATCTTGGCCTTTTCCGCGGCTTCGGTTAATCGCTGCAGCGCCTGGCGGTCCTTACGCAAGTCAATGCCCTGATCGCGCTTGAACTCTTCTGCGATCCAATCCACCAGCCGCTTGTCGAAGTCGTCGCCGCCCAAATGGGTGTCGCCCGCGGTCGAATGGACTTCGAAGACGCCGTCGCCGACGTCGAGGATCGAAACATCGAACGTGCCGCCGCCGAGATCGAACACCATAATCGTTTCATTTTTCTTTTTGTCGAGGCCGTAGGCCAACGCCGCCGACGTCGGCTCGTTGATAATGCGCAGGACGTTGAGGCCGGCGATCTTGCCGGCGTCCTTGGTCGCCTGGCGCTGCGCGTCGTTGAAGTACGCCGGCACGGTAATCACCGCGTCGTTGACCTTCTCGCCAAGATATTTGGCCGCGTCGTCGGCAAGCTTGCGCAGCACCAGGGCGGAAATTTCCTCGGGCGCATATTGCTTGCCCATGATTTCAAAGCGGACGGCGTCGTTGGGACCCGCGACGACCTTGTAAGGTACGTTCTTGATCTCCGATTGGACTTCAGGGTAGCGGCGTCCAATGAATCGCTTGGCCGAGTAAATCGTGTTCTCCGGATTGAGCACCGCCTGTCGCTTGGCAATCTGGCCAACTAGGCGCTCACCTGCCTTCGTAAACGCGACGACCGACGGAGTGAGGCGGCTGCCGTCACTATTGATGATGACGGTGGGCTTTCCGCCTTCCATCACCGCTACCACCGAATTGGTGGTGCCGAGGTCTATTCCTACTGCCTTTGCCATAACGACTCCCCTTTCCGCGTTTGTCTGCTAAAGACTCAAGTATTTTCTCCGTCAATCGTTTTATCCCGGCGATGAAACGGCGAGCTGAGACATTACGGGCCGACGATCGCGCTCGTTTTCGTACTTGCGTCGTTCGTCACGCCTAACCTTGTCGAGCTCCTCCTCCATCATTTTTCCCACCCATTCGCCGCTCGAATCAGCTTCGGCCAATCGATGTCTTTGGCTGAAATCATCGCCAGATCCTTATCTATTTCTGAACGAATCTCCCCGAGCGGATCCCAAAACGCATCGAATGGATCCGTATCGTTCATATATTGAAGCCAATCGCGCAGTCCTTTTAATCCACTCTCAATTTGTTTCACTGCCGCGGCTCTGTCGCCCGCGCGCGCCAGCGTCAAACCCAGATAAAGCCTGGCCAGGTAGTCGTCCTTATGCAGCGCCAGCGCTCGTTCAAATGACCGCCGTGCATCTTGGAGGTTGCCCATCGCGTATTGAGCCCGCCCAAGATAGGTCCAAACCCCTTCCCTGAATGACTCCTCCTCATAAACATACTGTGGGTCTTTCTGAACCGCCTGCTCCAGATAGGTTACGGCCTGTGCCGGATTATTCCTAAGAAGAGCCTCTCTGCCGCGTTGGACTTGACCGGCGACCTGTAATGAAGCGCATCCCGACAACAGCAATATACACGCGAGGGAAATCAAACATTCGGCTGTTTCCATCTAAGTCATGTTCCTAGTGCTTTACAGCACCTTGTCGCGCTACAAAGCACGATTTAAGTTGCGCCGTCAGAGCCGACGCGAATATGCAGCCGCAGGTAAAAATTGTGAACTCCCAATCCGCGCAGAGGCACCGCCATCACCGTGCCGTCGCTGGTACTGGGAGCGACATGAACGCGCACTGTTTCTTCCTCTTCGATGAGACCCTCGCCGTCACACTGGGCGCACGGAAACAGACCATCGCGACCGCCTCCGCCGCATCCGTCGCAGGGCGAACAGCTGGGAACCACAAGAAAAATAATTCCACCTTGAACGGCTTCATCGGGAGAAAGGATCACAGTCGTGTTCAGGCCTTCGCAGTGCGTCTTCGACCTGACTTCGCCTGTCGTAAAGCTCCCGCTCACTCGCGCCAGCGCCGCCTCGAAAGGCGCATCCTTGATCGTCAGATTCCGCAAGGTCGACATTGCGAGAGGCAGATCCCCTTGGCCGCTCTCGACCAACAGCGGCGCAGGTGTTCTAACATCCCCTTGAAACAACCCCCGGTCATAATCCCTGCGCCGCTCCGGATCACTAAGGACTCGATAGGCTTCGACAACCTCCTGAAAGAAACGCAAACGCTCGGAACCCACGCGGTCCGGATGATAACGTCTCACGATCTCATGGAAAGCCTGCCGGATACCGCCCGCACTCTCGTTAAAGGGAATTCCCAACGTGAGATAATAGCTTTTCCGCAGCATGTCCGTTCTCGCCTCGACGATCGCGAAAATTCCCTCGGCACCGTCTTATTTCTTTTCCTAGCCCTGGCTTCTTGCACGCAAGAAATCTCAAACTGCAAACCAGAAACTTCACGTCCACCGAGCGTCAGGCTGCTGCCCTTTCCACCTGAACGGTAATCTGCCGCGGCTTGGCCTTTTCTGCTTTGGGCAGCTCCAAGGTCAGCACGCCATAGTTTAGACGAGCCGTGATTTTACCTTGATCGACTTGATCGGAAAGCTCGAACTGCCGAAAAAAGTTGATCAGCTCGAACTCGCGGTAGATCGGCTCGGCCGTGATCGCATGTTGCGCCTTCGCTTGAATCGTCAGAATATTGTCTTCGAGGCGCACGTTGAGGTCGCCCGGTCCGACTCCCGGCAGGTCGGCGAGTAATACCAAGCCTTCCTGCTTTTCATAGATATCGACCGGCGGTTGCATATATCGCTCTTGATCGCGGGTTTTTTCTCGACCCGTCGTTGCCGGGGCCGCCGGCTTTCCGCTGGTTGTGGCTACGGTTCTTTCCGCCATAAAGTTAGCTCCTCTCTTTTTTTATATTTCGTCTATGGGCTTGCGTCAGGCCACCTGGACGCTGATTTGCTTCGGTTTCGCTTTCTCCGACTTGGGCAGGTTGATCAACAAGAGTCCGTTTTTGTACTCGGCTTTTACCTTGGTTTCATCGACGTCCACCGGCAGTTCGATGCTGCGCACAAACTTGCCCGCGGCGCGCTCCTCCCGATGAAAGGCCTCGGGCTTAATTTCTCCCGGCGCCCGGGGTTTTTCACCGGACAAAGTCAGCGTTTCTCCGGCCACCGAAATATTGAAAGATGCCGGATCCGCGCCCGGCGCGAGCGCTTCGACATACAGGGAATTCTCATCGTCATAAAGATTGATAAGCGGGTACTCGCGCGCGCCCCGGCCCGGTAAAAAAGCCGTCCGGAAGATTGGCGCAAATTGCGGTCCAACTCGATCAAAGGCTTGATCGATTTCGCTACGCAGTGTCTCCATTCCGCTAAACGGGTCCCATCTTGCCATTTGTTCTTACCTCACTTTCTATGTGTTTTTTGATCCTCGTAAATGAACGAATCCATCTAATTCTCATCTAAGCGCGCATCCAGGCCTGCAGCCGCGATATCAGCTTTCAACTTTTACGTTGATCGCTTTTTTCTTTGCCTCTTCACTTTTTGGCAGGCGAACCTCCAACACTCCATTCTTAAACGCGGCGTGGATTTTTTCCGGGTTGACCTCCGCAGGCAGGGGCAGACTGCGGATAAAGGCGCCGTAAACGCGCTCGGAACGGTAATAATCCTTGCCGCTGTCTTCTTCCTCTTTCTTCTTTTCGCCCTTGATCGTTAAGATATTATCCGAAAGCGAAACGTGAATGTCGTCCTTGGTCAGCCCCGGTAATTCCGCCTTGACGACGATCTCATCTTTCTCCTCATAGAGATCGACAGTAGGTTCCGCCACGCCCAGGTTGCTACTCGGCCATGATCTATCATCCAGCCGGGGATGAACCCCGCGCGTAAGGAAATTGGCGAGCCTACGCTCCATATCGCGCTCCCAATGCGCGATTTCAGCAATCGGCTTCCATGGCAATGAGCGGCGCGGCTCAATCGATATTTCTTTGGCTTGCTTCGCCATAATTCGTCTCCTTTTTCACAAGATTAATTGCACAGAATTTTTTGCGCGACTTCCAACAAGTGAGCAAATGAAGGGCCAAGTGCATGTCGTTGAAGCACAAGGCCGAGCGCTCGCTATGGGTCGCGAGCCCTCGTAAATTTGCGGATTATCGCGAGACGCCGGAGAAGCGGCTAAGCAACTATCTAAACGCTGCTTGCTGGGGGGAACACTGAGCTAGATCAATTATTACAACAAACTACACTTTCTCTAATCTCCGAACTGGCATGCGCGTTGCACCAACGTTAGATGGAATAAATAACAAAAGGAGGAAAGATCATGCCTAAAGAAATTCGGTTGCTGAATGAACCGTTCAATAAAGGATTCATGGAAAGCGTCGCAGCTGTGGGACTCGCGGCTGTGTTGTCGATCGGAACGGCAACGGCGCACGCTCAGGTCGCCGGTTCGCAAACCATCGGTGTCAGCCAAGAAGAAATGAAAGTTGTCGCGACAGGTTGGAGCGCGAAAAAAAACATTCTCGGTAAAGCCGTCTACAACGACAAGAACGAGAAGATCGGCACCGTTGACGATCTGATTATTTCTCCGGACAAGTCGGTATCGTTCGCGATCATTGGCGTCGGGGGATTCCTCGGGATGGCCAAGCATGATGTAGCCATTCCGATAAGTCGGATTAAGGAAGAGAATAAGAAACTAGTTTTGCCAGGGGCGACTAAAGAAGCGCTGAAAGCACTACCCGAGTTTCAATACGCCAAGACCGGAAAAGACAACCGAGGTTAGCGTCATACGCTAAACGTCACACCTAAAGATAGCAGAGGTATTTATGAAAGTGGAAAGTGGATACGTCAAAACAGGATTCGTTGAGGTTGAGATTCTGGATGTTGACACGCTGGCGCGGAACTGGTGGGTCGTACTGCTGCGCGGCATCGCGGCAATCGTTTTCGGGATTATCACTTTTGTGGCGCCTGCCATTTCCTTCGCAGCGCTGGTTTTCATCTTCGGC
>Ga0193707_1000553_pt1 | contig 13067 bp, 13 predicted proteins | sample U3c2metaG_FD_143043 | JGI IMG/M metagenome (GOLD analysis project Ga0193707, IMG submission 143043) | Soil microbial communities from a riparian zone of the East river system, Colorado, United States - U3c2 | ecosystem: Environmental > Terrestrial > Soil > Riparian zone | place: USA: East River... | reverse complement strand
GTAAGGCCGTTTCGCGCCTTTTGTTTATCACAATCGAGGTATGATTTACCTCCGTCGCGCGAAAGGTTCGACCGAACCGGAATCCCGGATTGCCGATCTGCAACGCGCTATCGCAGACTTTAAAACATCGATCGCTCTTGGTGCTGCATCCGACGACGAGCTGAATCGCGGCTTGGAGAAGGTCGCCACCAGGGCGAACCTGGAGGAAGCGACCAAATTACTTGCGCAGGAAACACATCCCTAACATTTCTTCATCATTGTACCGGCATTCCTTAATCGGCATTGGGCTGGCTGTCTTGCTTTTGGTCGGTTTCTCGACAACCGGCAGGGCCGAAGAGAACACCGAAGTTGCGGCCGATAATCTGAAGTACAGCCGCGATTTTTATTCGAAGGTCCATTTCGTCGCGATTGCGAATCTTGATTTCGGCGCAGCGGGCACCGCGCAATTCAAATACGATCGTTATCCAAATGGCGGTCCGGAACGGATTCAGACTGGCGACGGCGAGTTTGCGCGTAAGGATGGCAAAACCTGGCTCAAGTCGAACGATTGGGGCGAAACCGGCAAGCCAGTGGATGCGCAAACAGCCAAGCGGTTGAACAATTGGATCGGCTTAATCGATGCGCGTTTGAATGGCGAGCCGGCTTCGAAAGATCCCAGTGAAGGCGCGACGGTGATGAAATTCATCGGGAAAGAAGATCAGGGCGAGCGGGAAGAATTCGTTTTCGAAGAATCAAAAGAAAAACCGAAAGCGAAATCCTATCCGCATATCAGCTTCGGGCGATTCAAGAACGCGAAGGACCAGCAGTTGTTGCTTTCCGAGTTTTCCGGGCCGATGCGGCTCGGCGCGCGCGATGCAAAGGTAAAGATCAGTTTCAGCCACCTGATCGCGGTGCAGATAAAAGATGAGACCAACCCAGCCGAGTCACCAACGCCAGTGGCAGCGAACGGTTCAAGTCCCGACATGACGGGTCAGTCCGCTGCCGCCGGGCACACAGCATCTTCCGCGTCGCCGGCGACCGAAGAATCTGATGGGGACCTCGTTAATCGCGGGATAGAAAAAGGAAAGAAAGGGGACCTGGATGGGGCTATCGCGGATTTCGATCGGGCAATCACACTCAATCCAAAGGATGACGCCCCTTATTACAACCGCGCCCAAGCCAGACGGCTGAAGAAGGACGCGGCTGGCGCCATTGCCGATTACACAAAAGCGATTGAATTGGGCTCCACAAATCCGGCCGCTTACAACAATCGCGGCAACGCTAGATCCGAGAACAAAGACCTCGATGGTGCAATTGCTGATTACACACGCGCAATCGAACTCAAACCAGACTACGCACGCGCCTACTACAATCGTGCTTTCACTAAGGAGACCAAAGGCGACAAGACCGGCGCTGAGGCCGACTTCAAGATGGCTAGGAAACTCGATCCGCAATTGCCTAGCGAACAGTCGGCTGTGGATTCTAAAAACAACGGTTCTTCGGGAGCGACAACAGTTATCCTGCTTGATGGCAAGCTTAAGCTAGACATCCCACCTGATTTTTCGCGTGACCCTGACAATCCGAAAGAGCCAAAGACCGTGGCCAGGTTCTCGGGCCCCGATGGAGCATGGGGAGAAGTGTTGCGCGGGACGCATGGTCTGACGCCCGACAAGCTCGACGGTTATCTAAAAATGCGCGTGGCCGAATACAGCAAAGGCTTCAACTGGCTGCCGAAAGATTCGCACCTTCAATGGCTGAAGAAAGACATCGTGACCATCGATGGCCGCACGTGGGCGGATTGGCGCTATGTCCCGATGCTGAAAGGAACCAAGGATTACTCGCACAGCCCTGTCTACACGCGTTTCCTAACCACTTCCTACAAAGGCCAGCTGTTGGAGATCACCTTTACCTCGAACCTGAACACCGACCCGAAGGTAAAGCAGGAGATCGACCGCATCATCGATTCGGTGCACCTCGAAGAATGAGAATCTGATGCCCACGAAACACAAAACACTGGTCCTCGCGTTGCTCGGAGAAACTAGCACGACTGACAAATGACGAGACGGCTTTTCATCTTCGTCGCGATAGTAATCTTGCTTTTACTACCGGGTCGTGTTTGGGCATGTGCTTGTTGCGCTCATCCAGGTGAATACCAAATCAATTTCGTCAAACCTGACGGTTACAAACTTAGTGTCATGGACCGGATGCGTTTTGGCACAACGGCATACCTATTTCTAACCGAGGCGGAGGAATCCGGTAAAGGCTTGGCTCACCTGGCAGCAAGCTACTCGCTGAGTGGCTCGCTTGTCGGTAACATGTGGAAGCTGACGTTCCGCAACGGCGATGAATCCGGTACCCTCAATTTACAGTTGCCAGCCAAGATGTTCAGGTACGCAGCCGACATTCACGACGGGCAGACAATTGGCGGCGACAGCCGCAAGCCGCTGCTTTATAAAGAATGGCGTTTTGAAGGCGAGGTTAACGGGACGGGCGTTTTTAAGACCGGAATCACTGCCCGAACCAAATACGTTCTGGTGCTCCAAGGCCGGGGCAATAGCTGCGACACCGCCGAAGATTTTACACACTGGCGATTGAAAATCACCGGCAACAAGGCCGATTACGCTTTCTACGGTGAGCTCAGCACGCCGGTCCCGGATAAGCAAAATGAGTAGTGCATTCGCGGCTGCGCGGGGCCGCATGATTAGACGCTACGAGAGTTTATGAAACGTCTTGCTCAATTATTACTGCTGGGAGCGCTCATACTGCTGCCAGTTAAGGGTGTCCAGGCAGAAACTCCCAAAGATCCAATCTACGTGAAAACTTCCAACGGGTGGAATGGCGCGTATGCACACGGTAACGAGTACGCTGAATTCCGCGTAATAGGGAACGGCGCAAAACTTCAAGACGCTTATCATATTCTGCTACAAAAGGGTGTTGGAATGATGGTTTCCTTTGTCGATAAAAAGGAGCTTCAAAACGACAGGGATTTGTTGAGCGCTCACGCTCAATGGGAAATAAATTACTGGCATCAACATGCCAGCAGAGTTGAAAGCAATATCCGAGAAGACTTAATAGGAACAAGAAAGGACCTTAAGGTGACTGAGATAAGGGTGTACAACGACGAAGGCGCACAGATGTCATCTTATTTGATCGGGCTTGCTGCGAAAGATGGGGTTTTTGCTTTTTCAGTGTCACCAGCCAAAAAGGATGTAGATCCATTGGTAAAAGAATTAGTCAGCTCGTTCAAACTTGTGCCTCGAAACCTGGATGCTGAAGAAACGAAGCGGCTGTCATCGGAAGCCAAGGCGCAACGCTAAACCTACGACTAACAAATCGCCGAAGCCGATAAACTCCGCGCAGGATGCTAGAACTCACTCAACAGGGAATCAAACAGCTAAAAGTGCACCTGAAAGAATGAACCATCAGACACGAATTTGAAACTCGCTTGCTTCGCCGCTCGCTCGCGGCTACCCGTCGCGGCTTTACGTTCTATGTTGCTGATCCCCTCAGCTCCATTCACGAATTCACACCAAATAATCCAACAACTGGCTCGAGCCTTATGCAATTCGTGGTAATTAGTGCAATTAGTGTCTCGGTTCTTCCGTCCTATGAAACTTGATAAATTATTCGCCGCCCTAACAGTTGTCGGCCTGGCAACAATGCTGGTTTCCGTCAGCGCCCGCGACGGTCGCCTGGCTTTTGACGCAGTCGGCAATCTCTTTGTAGCGGACGGTCAAGCCGGCGCTTACAACAATCGCGGCAACGCCAAAGGGGCCGCGGGCGATCTGGATGGCGCCAGCGCCGACTACAATCACGCCCTACAGCTCGATCCGAAACTCGCCGAAGCCTACTACAACCGCGGCAACGCCAAGCGCGACAAAGGCGACCTGGATGGCGCCATTGGCGATTACACTCGCGCGATCGAACTCAATCCAAAATATGCCCATGCCTACAGCAACCGTGGCAACGCCGAGCGCGACAAAGGCGACTTGGATGGCGCCATCGCCGATTACACTCGCGCCATCGAACTCGATCCGAAAGACGCTATCGCCTACAACAACCGCGGCTACGCCAAGAGCGACAAGGGCGACTTGGATGGCGCTATCGCCGACTATGGCGAAGCTATCAAATTCGATCCAAAATACGCCATAGCCTACTGCAACCGTGGCAACGCCAAGGACGATAAAGGCGACCCGAATGGCGCCATCGCGGACTACACCCAAGCTATCAAATTCGATCCAAAATACGCCAAGGCCTACTACAACCGCGGTCTCGCCAAATACCACAAAGTCGACCTGGATGGAGCCATCGCCGATTACACTCGCGCGATCGAAGTCAATCCGAAATACGCTAAAGCCTACTACGACCGTGGCATCGCCAAGGCGAACAAGGGCGACCTGGATGGCGGCATTGCCGATTTCACTCGCGCCATCGAACTCAATCCGAAATATCCCGAAGCCTACAGCGCCCGTGGCAACGCCAAGCGCGAGAAAGGCGACTTGGATGGCGCCATCGCCGATTGCACTCGCGCGATCGAACTCAATCCGAAACTCGCCGAAGCCTACAGCAACCGTGGCAACGCCAAGAGCGGCAAGGGCGATCTGGATGGCGCCATCGCCGATTGCACTCGCGCGATCGAACTCAATCCGAAACTCGCCGAAGCCTACAGCAACCGTGGCAACGCCAAGAGCGGCAAGGGCGATCTGGATGGCGCCATCGCCGACTACACTCGCGCGATCGAACTCAATCCGAAACTCGCCGCAGCCTACAACAACCGTGGCAACGCCAAGAGCGACAAGGGCGATCTGGATGGCGCCATCGCCGACTACAACCGCGCCCTACAGCTCGATCCGAAACTCGCCGCAGCCTACGAAAACCGCGGCAACGCCGAGCGCGATAAAGGGGACTTGGATGGGGCCAAGGCCGACTTGGCTCGCGCGGCGGAACTTGATCTGCAATTGCGGGGCAAAGAGTCTGCCGCGAGCTACGTTAATCGCGGTGTCGGTAAGGCTGCACGAGGGGACTTTGATGGGGCCATCGCCGATTTCACTCGCGCCATCGAACTTGATCCCAAAGAACCCAAAGCCTACAACAACCGCGGTCTCGCGAAACACCACAAGGGCGACTTTGATGGGGCCCTAGCCGATTACAATCGCGCGATCAAACTCGATCCGAAATACGCTGAAGCGTATTACAACCGCGGCAACGTCAAGGCTAAAAGCAACGATCTGGAGGGAGCGATCGCCGAGTACACCCGCGCCATCGAAATTAATCCGAATTTGGCTCAGGCTTACTACAATCGCGGCGTCGCGAAGACGGACCAGGGCGACTCCAGCGGAGCGGCCAGGGACTTGGAGCGTGCCGCGAAACTGGGCGAAAAAAAATGACGTGGTTCAGTTGGTGAACGAGAAATGAAAAACCATCTATTCATCGCAAGCATGTGTATCACTTTAACTTCCATTATGCATGCGGAGTCGTTCGATAGCTTTGAGCAAGCTTTTGTCGCACCTGAAAAAGCGACAACTCTCTCCATAACGAAATATGACCCCGCAATAAAACACCTTCCATCACAATTGGGTACTCTGATTAACTTAGTGGAATTGGATATTTCTTGCCTGGAAAATTTAGAAGATCTTCCCAGTGAAATCGGAAACTTAGAGAAGTTAGAAAAATTAATTATTGATAATGGAAATGGTTGTCAAATGAACATCTCAGTGCCGGAATCAATCGGTAATTTGAGTAACTTAAAGGTACTGAGACTTTACGGGGCACTAGACCCGACAGAAAGTGACACGAATAAAACCATCCCACCTTCTAAGGTCAAGAGCTTGCCCGGAACGATTGGAAACCTTCAGAATCTTGAAGAATTGGACTTGGGTAGAAATCGTATCAAGAGCATTCCTTCTCAAATAGCTTCACTTCAAAATTTAAAAAGATTAGCGCTGGACTTTAATGACATTCACGAACTTCCGCCGTTCGTCGGTAATTTAAAAAATCTTCAGGAACTTTCAGTATGTGGCAATGGAGGCATAAAATTGCCGAAGTCTTTATCCAATTTAAATGGGTTAAAAATATTTATGGGAAATAATCATTTAAAAATCAAAGACCAGGAGAAATTGCGCCGTCTTTTTCCCAAGGCCACCTTTTCTTTCGAAAACGAGTATGACGAATAGCACGCCAAATGAGGAAACCCCTAAATGATTTGCCTTATAACCAGCGGCTGCAGCCGACGCGTGCCTGCGGCCCGCGCGAGCGCTGGCTTTTCACCTTCACAATCGCCGCGTCCCCGACCGAAAATCTCCGCAAGTCACTGGCAACAAACGCAACTACAGAGGACGAGTACCAATTCGCCAGGGCGGAACTAAAGGCGCTCGGTGGATAGGGCTAACACTAAAATGGTACAACTCGCGCTTTGCTGTGGCTGTAAACACGCTTTGAAAACAACCATTAACCCAATTCAGAGTGTCATTATATGGCAAACAATCAGTCGCCTCTTTTTACTCGTTCTTATCCTCTCCTGCGCTTCCGCTCGTGCTCAGGATACCCCGCAGACGCCGAAGCCGAACAGCTTAGAGCGGAAAGCAATCATCGACACCCTCCGTGCACCCGTAGAGAAGGAGTTAAAGCAGAAGGTCGTCTTCCGCATTCGACGCCTTAAGGTGCAGAACGGGTGGGCGTTTGTGCAGGGTGTGCCGCAGCAGCCTGGCGGCAAACCAGTGAACTATAGAATCACCCAGCACCAGACGGCCATTGAGGCTGGCGCATTTGACGACGGCATTCTTGCTCTGCTTAGGAAGGAGAAGGGGGAATGGCGGGTCGTCGTCTACGACATCGGTTCGACAGACTATCCGGCGGAGTATTGGCAGCTAAAGTACAAAGCGCCGCCGGGGATCTTCCGGTGAGCGCGGATGGTAACTGCGCGGATGATAACTGGAGAATCGTGAAAACCCACAAAATGATCCAAGGACTGATCCGAATGTTATTGGTGACAATTCGTGTGATTAGTGTCTTTCTCGCAATTGTCGCATGCGTGATTAGCTGCGGTTTTTCCATTCTTGCTGCTGATGAAGAACCGGACGGGGAACTAATCACCGGCAAAGAGTTTCCCAACGGATTTGGCGTCGTGCGCTCAAGCCTCTCGCCCGACAAACGCTACGGGGTGCTCGCGCCCGCCGATTTCGATCATTACGACGAAACCAAACACCAAAACGAACTCGTTGAAGTAAACACCGGACGCACATTGGCCGTGATCGACGCCGAAACAGGAAAGGCTGGATTCATGAACCGTGGCGGCATACAGCCTCCGCGTTGGTCGGCGGATGGCTCGTTTTTGCTGTGGGAAGTGGCCGGCAAATGGTCGCCGCTCGCTCTGGTGTTACTCAAGATTGAAGATGGCAAAGTAGAATGGCAGCGTGATTTGTTGAAGATGGTGCAAAAGGAAATCCTGGCCCGCACCCGCAAGGCATCTCCGACTAAGTATGCCGCGATTAAGAAACGCAATTCCGAGCTGGATCAAGATACCTATCCCGATGGATTCACCGTAAACGTCCAGATCACGGGCAAAGAAGGCGCGCCTCTCACATTTCCGCTTAATGTGGAAGCTTCCCTTGAATCGGACCCGAAAGCAATGGAGAGCCCGCCCAAAAATCAGCTGAGTTCTGAGATGAAGGCTGTCCTGGATTCTGACGGAAAGTTAATCGTCAAAAGCTTCCGCACGGAATGACTGCGTATTTTTCTGCTGAGTTACTCGCCCGTGGGAAGCTGTCAAACAAAGCATTATCAGAACGGAATTCATTCGCGTCTATTCGCGCCTGCCGGCCGTGGCGGGTGATTCGCGGGCAGACTTTGCTAGCCGGAATTTTCATTGTGTTGTTATTTCCAAACGCTTTTGGGCAGAGCGACTTTTCGGCATTCTGGAACAAATTTAAAGCCGCGGTTGCCAGCGGCGACAAGGTGGCGGTTGCCGAGATGACGAAATTCCCACTGTCGATGCCCTATTCGGTCAAGGCCGTAAAGAACAAGGAGGATTTCCAACGCCGTTATAACGAAATCTTTAAAGGCGAGGCGAACGCCCCCCGATGTTTCGCGAGCGGCAAACCGCGAAAAGAATCCGGCCGTCGTTATGAGATCTATTGCCCTTTCAAGGACACTCCAAACGACTGGGAAAACGCTCCGATTCGCTTCATTTTCGAGCTAACCAACAGCGGCTGGAAATTTGCCGGCCTGGACAATGTTAATGAATGACGGCGGATTAACGCTAGAACAACAGGACCACGCCGCGACGTGCTAGATAACCGGCGCTTTAATACCTGGCCTGGATGAGCAGGCTCGGTCGCCCCGAGAGCGTTTCGCACCACGCCGTTGCGCGATGATCACTTCTTTCCCACGCGAGTTTCCGCGGATCTTTCTTCCATTCCTTGCCGGCAGAATTTCCCTGGAGAAAAATCGACACTTCTTTTTCGGAAAGCTTACGCCTATCCACCCGGGAATAAGCTTCGGCGACGCTATGACCTTTTAGAAACTGGACCACAGCAAGGTACTCACCTGTTGGGTTTTTGTACATGTTTGTTGTTAGGCCGTCGCTATCTGGCTTACCCGGGTCAACCGGCTTCCCGAAAAGCGCATTGACTTGATCCTCGGTCTGGCCGAGGCGCGCGAAGGCTTGGCCACTCAAAGCAATAAGGATCGCGGCTGCTAATATTAGGACGTGTTTCATAGTTGATCCTTTCGAATCTGCTCGACTTTAAGTATGGTAACTGGGTCTTGTTCTCATTGTGCAAAGACTGGAGCCGCATGTCGAATCCAAAAAGCAACGGTGCGTCGATTCGGTACGGGCAATTGGCGCATGGCAAAATGCCAAGGACACAATTCTCATGGCGGCGATCAAACGCGTGAGCAGGAACAGGGCCCAAGAGGAGAGAAATAACTCATCCGCATCTTAGCACCCCGCGAGCGATGCAAGTCTTAGCTCAACTTCGGTGAGCAAAAAGATACTTCCATCTGGCGTAAAAAAGGAATATTCAAGCTGCAAACACGCCGACGTGATCGTGATGAAACCGTATTTTATCGTTTGCGTTCTTTTCTTGTTTATTTGCGCAGGAAGTTTCGGACAAGAAAACTATCGCGGCGGAACCGTTTACGGCCCCAAAGCCGGGTTTAACATCAGTGCACCCGAAGGATGGGTTGTCGACAATGAGGCAGGTAAAGAACAGGGCATGCCGTGTGTGCTGTATCCCAAAGGTTCGTCGTGGACGGACGCGAAGACAGTGATGTATGCCAACATTGCGGGCACGGAATTTGAAGGCGTAAACGTGTTTGTGGCAATGGCGATCAAAGAAATGGAGAAGATCCGTGGACGACCGAAGGAGAAGATCGCGTCCGGCAAAACCAAGGACGGCCACGATTATTTTATTAACGAATATCCCGCCACAAAGACGTACTCGCAGTGGGAACGCGTGGGCTACATCCAACTTCCGCAGGGAGTCGCCTTCATTGTCCTCTCATCGCGCGATCAAGCCAGTTATCGCAAGGATTCCGGCGCGCTCGAGAAAGTCCTGAAAACCCTGGCCTATCTCGAGCCGAAGTCCGAGACGGCGAGTGGCCAGGAATTCGCTCATCGTTACAGACAGCTCCTGGATCAGCAAGCGGAGGCGCAAATCGAGCCGTTGCTGACCGAATGGCGCGAGAAGGCGCCTGACGATCCCGACGCGTGGATAACGAGCGCGAATTATTATTTTAATCAACGTCAGACGAACATCTCGACGAAGAAACCCGGCCCAGGCGACATCAAGCTGACTAATAAGAAAACCGGGCAGGTGGGAAGCATTTCGTTCGAGCAAGTTGAAGGGAGTATGAAGCGAGCAGTCGATCTTCTTCAGGAAGCGACGACCAAATTTCCCGATCACCTCGATATCTGGTGCGGGCTCGCCTTCTTTTACCAAGAATCCGGCGATTTCGACAATGAGTTGGCGACGTTGAAGAAGATGGTCGCGTATGCCCGCGAGCACCCGGCGCAGCTCAAGTGGTTGAAAGGCGAGCCGCTAAGCGAGCCGGCCGACAAATTCGTTCCGGAAAAGCTGCATGAATATGGTTTGTATTACGAGAAAAAGGAGAACGCTGAGGACGATAAGCGCTGGTTTCAGATTTCGACCCTGGCGACACAGCAATATCCAAATCACGCAGAGGGCTTCAATGACGCTGCCGGTTATTACGCGGACCTTCGCGAATGGCAGAAGGCGCGCGAGTTTCTCGAGAAAGCGCAGCAGATCGATCCGAAATCAGTTGGGGCGTTGATTAATCTCGGCAACGTCAGCGTTAAGATGAAAGACTTCACGAGCGCACGAAAGTACTTCGAGGAAGCATTGAAGCTGGATCCAAACGGCGAATACGCGCAGGAAGCGAAGGAAGCACTACGCAAGCTGAACAAGAAGTAACAAGCGACGTGGAATGCGTCACAGTTTGCAACGCGTTCTCATTCTAACGATCGCCTTGATCGCCAGCGCGATCCCGCTGGCTTCATCCGCGCACGATCTCCGCTATTGGGTTTGGCAACGCGATGATCCGCTCGACGAACAGGAGATGGCGGAGTTGGAGGCGCAGAAAATCGATACGATTTACTGGCAGGCCGGCGAATTGGAGAACACCAGAGAGATCTGGCATTGGAAAGCGCGATTCAATTTCCCATCGTCCAAGACCGCTCACATCCGTTTCGTGCCTGTAGTGCGGCTGGTTTCGAAAGAGCAACAACCTTTTTCCGATCGATCGATCACGGCGCTGCTGGCCAGTTTGTCTTCGGTGAGCGCGAACCATGATGAGTTGCAACTCGATTATGACGCGCCTGATCGGTTGCTCGCCGATTATGCGGGCGCGCTCAAGCGCATTCATGGCCTTGTCTCCCGTTTGACTATCGCGGCTTTACCGCATTGGGGCCGCGCGGACTACCTGAAACTTTTGGAATCGAATGTCGACGAGCTGCTGCCGATGCTCTACGATTTCGAAGCGGAACCGGTTCTGAAAAATCAATCGCCTCTCCCGCTGATATCGCCGGAAAAGATATTGAAGTTGATCGAAAGCTGGCGGGCCTGCCGCAAACCCTGGCGCGCGGGCCTTCCAGTTTTCGCACGTTTAAGCGTTTACGATGCGAACCAAAAGTTGCGCGGACAAATCCGCAACTGGAATTGGGACGAGCTCTGTTTCAATCCGAGCTTTGAAATGTCGAATGGCGGAAAATTTGGCGCGTCCATTTTGCGCGTGATAAGATCGACCTCGATCGCAAACACTGCGATCCATCCAGGTGATGAAGTGATCGTGCGTGAGGTTGATCGCACCGCGCTGCGAGGTGCCATCAGCTCTGCCTTGCGCGCCGGCGCGCAAGGCGTCGTCTTTTTCCGTTTGCCGGATTCGACGGCGTCCAGCGGCTGGTCCTTACGGCAACTCGGACATTTGGAAACTGGGCCACGATTGATTTTGCAGAAACCGGCTGACTCGGAAACGCTCGAGCTATCGAATGTCAGTGACGGCGATCTGAAGCCGCGCTTTGGAAGACGCGAAATGGAAGCGGGCGGTTATGCGCTGGAGATTGAGGCTGCAATGCCGATTTTTCGTGAGGCGCAACCCGGCGACTTCGTAAGCATGGACGCGTTTGCCGGCGAGAAACGAGCGAGAGTTCCGTTCGCAACGCGGCTGCGATTCCAGTTCGCTCAACTTCGGGCAAAAGAAAATTTGCGGACCGGATTGATTCAACTCGCACCGGGAGCCGATTTTCGCCAGACTCGGTACCGGATTCTAAACATCGAAGGAGGTGCATCATGGGAATCTCTGGAATGAAAGCTGCGGCGATCGTCGGCCTGTGTCTTGTCGCTGGAGCCGACTGCTACGCAACCGGCGGCGACTCGTATGAATATCCGGCAAAGTTGTCGGACACACTCGACATCTTACCGGGTAAATCGCTCGGCGAAATTTTTCTCGAAACATCCACCATTCATCCGCCTGAGGAAAACTGGGACTCCGCGAAGCTTCGTGAACTGGCAGAGCGCATTGGGAAAGAACCGGTGCCAAAACTGCTGAAAACCGCGGACGACTTAATCGCGCAGGCGCGAGCGTCCTACACCCCCGGAGACGATTCGTGCAATCTCGCGCACGACGTTCGCGATGCGGTGGCGGTGTCCGCCGAAAATCCTGCAGCGGCGCGCGAATATATTTTGGCGCGACTCGACGGGAATCTCCACGGGGACGACCTCCACAAGCGCGCGGAATCTGCCACTGGCGCGATCAAGGCTAACTGGCTTTACCTGTGCGGCGCGACGCGATTCGCCGGTGGCGACCGAGAGGAATGTCAGCAGTGGTTCGACCGCGTAGTGAAGGAATTTCCAAAAAGTCCACGCGCTGAGATGGCGATGTTCATGAGCGCACGCTGCGCATTTTCGGCGACGCGGACGATCGCGGGGGAATCGACCGAGGAGTCAGTAAAGGACCCGGCGCTAGCCAAAGCGCGCAAAACCGCCATTGCGAAATTTGAAGCACTGCGAAAAAAATATCCGCGTGGACGGTTCGATGCCGACGCGCTCGGCTGGCTGGGCGCGCTGGCATATGATTCGAACGATTACCTCAAGGCGCTGGATTACTACATCGCGCAGGCGGAAACACCGGGTCATCCGGAGACGCTGATGAGCGCCGTTTACAACTGCGAAAAAGCGCATCGCGATGGCATTTGCCTATTTGGTTCTCGCCTCACCCGAAGCCGACAATTACAACGGCAAATGGGACAACCCCGCGGACGTGCGCAAATGGCGGCGCACCATTTTGCCACGCATCGCAGCAGCTGTTGCCAAACAAAAAGATGCCTACAAATCAAATGACTGGCAGCCGCGTTATCTTGCCATGCTCGTGCACGCGGCGAGCGCCAGCGGGAACCACTCCCAGGCGCTGCAGCTCTCGCAAATTTCTCCCGATCAATTGAAACGAAGCGATGATTTGCTGTTCGCCCGCGCAATCGCATTGCAACGCGCCAACAAAACCAGCGAAGCGATCGATACTCTCCAAATGTTTCTGGAGACCTTTCCGAAATCGCGAATGACGCCGGGGGTGAA
>Ga0193707_1000552_pt1 | contig 13071 bp, 12 predicted proteins | sample U3c2metaG_FD_143043 | JGI IMG/M metagenome (GOLD analysis project Ga0193707, IMG submission 143043) | Soil microbial communities from a riparian zone of the East river system, Colorado, United States - U3c2 | ecosystem: Environmental > Terrestrial > Soil > Riparian zone | place: USA: East River... | reverse complement strand
TCACATCCACCTCGACCTCGCCGAACGACCATCGCGTGTTCGCGCCGTCGGGCCGGCCCAGTTCGTTCAGCGCGGCCACCGGCAGCCGTTCCCGGTCCGTGACGCCGGGATAGAAGGCCACGAGATACAGCTCACCGCGGCTGTTGAAGGCGTACTGGGCATCCATCACGACCCCGCAGAACTCCTCCGGCCCGGCCCCGGTCCTCCACGAGCCGCCGGTCTTGCCATCGGCGCGGGCGAACCGCACGGTGAACTCGCCGAGCGAGGCACCCCACCGCAGGCCGTTCCACCCCCACGCGATCGCGTCCCTGACGGGCCCCGTCTGGGGCGTGGTGGCCGGCTCCCGCCGGCGACGTAAAAACGACACTGGGTGGCCTCCTCGCACGGGCACTCGAGTCCTTCCCCGACCGTAGACAGTTCAGCCGGAACGGCGAAAGCGCCCCCGCGAGATTCGCCGCCACCCGCCGCCCTATGGCCAGGACCCGGCTCGTACGTGCCCGCCCGCCGCCCGCCTGCTAGGACCGGCAGAGGCAGAACGGGTGACCGGCGACGTCGGTCAGCACGCGCCAGCGTTCGCCGCCGGGCTGGAAGTCCACCTGGCCCGCGCCGAGCTCCAGGCAGCGCGCCTCGGCCTTGTCCAGGTCATCGACGTACAGGTCGAGGTGGTAGCGCTTGCCGGCCTCCCCGTCGGGCCAGCTCGGCGGCTCATACCCCTCCACGCGGCCGAAGCCGATGTTCGTATGGCCGTCGCCGATCATGGCGTAGTCGCCCTCGTTGTGGGTGATCTCCCAGCCGAGGACCCCGTGGTAGAACTCCGCCAGGGCGCGCGGGTCCGCGCAGTCGAGGTTGAGCATGGAGAGCGTGGCTATCGCGGTCATGAACTGCCCTTCGTCGTCGGTCAACGGGTCGATGCTCCCGCCCATACCTGACAACCTCCGGCAGCTTTATCCCCGGATCGGCACGTCGAGGTAGCCGCCCGCGCCCCGGCGCGTACGGGCCAGGCCCCCACCGGCCGCGGCCACCCACGCGTCGAACGCCTCCAGCTCCTCCTCGGGCACGACCACGTCGATCTCGGCCTCCCGGCCGTACCGCGAACCGGCCGGGGTGTACGGGGAGGCGTGCAGGTCCCGGCTGAGGCGCCCGGCCTGAGCGTGGTCGGCCAGCACGGTGACCGTGACGACCGGGCGGCGCTCCACCACGCCCACCAGGTCGACGGTCGCGGCGACCGCCTGCCCGTACGCGCGCACCAGGCCCCCGGCGCCGAGCTTCACCCCGCCGAAGTAACGGCTGACCACCGCGACCGTGCCGGTGAGCTCACGCCGGATGAGGACCTCCAGCATCGGCCGCCCGGCCGTGCCGCCCGGTTCCCCGTCATCGTTGCTGCGGGTAATGTCGCCGTGCTCACCAAGGACGTAGGCCGTGCAGTTGTGGCTCGCGTCGTGGTGGGCTTTGCGCCGCCCGGCGACGAACTCCTGTGCCTCCGCCTCGGTCGTGACACGGGCGAGCGCGCAGACGAACCGGGATCGGCGGATCTCCAGCTCGTGCACGCCGGGCTGCTTGATCGTGCGCATGTCGCGTCCACCGTACGCGTGCCGCCCGGACCAGGGAGACCAGGGATGCCCGACAGACCGCGCCGGCGTTTGGTGCTGGACACCCGCCCGCTGCGGCACTCCGCCGACTTCCGGCGGCTCTGGACCGGGTCGTCGCTGTCGGTCATCAGCGGCCAGATGACCGGCTTCGCGGTGACCCTGCAGGTCTACCAGACGACACACTCGAACCTCGCGGTCGGCGCGGTCGGGCTCGCCTCGGCCCTGCCCCTGATCCTGCTGGGCCTGTTCGGGGGCTCCTTCGCCGACGCCATCGACCGCCGGCGCCTCGTCGTGGTCACCAACTGGGGCTCCCTCCTCGTCTCCTCCCTCCTCGCCGCCCAGGCGTTCCTCGGCCTGCGCCTCCTGTGGCCGCTGTACACCCTCGTCGCGGTCCAGTCCCTGCTGGGAGCCGTCGGCGCCCCCGCGCGCCGGACGTTCGTGCCGCGGCTGCTGGCCGCGGACCAGGTGGCCGCCGGGATCGCGCTCAACCAGCTGTCCTTCCAGGTCGGCATGATGACCGGCCCCGCCCTGGCCGGCGTGATGACCGCCGCCGGCGGCCTGCGGACCTGCTACCTCGCCGACGTGGTGAGCTTCGCCGGGACGATGTACGCGCTGGCCCGCCTGCCACCGATGCCGCCCCAGGGAGGCACGGACCGGCCGGGCCTGGCCGCCGTCGCCGAGGGACTGCGGTTCATCCGCCGGCGCCCCGTACTGGCCGGTGTCTTCCTCGCCGACCTGGACGCGATGGTCCTCGGCATGCCGTTCGCGCTGTTCCCCGCGCTGAACGCCGCCCACTTCGGCGGCACGCCCCAGACCCTCGGGCTGCTGATCGCCGCCCCCGGCGTCGGCGGGCTGATCGGCTCGGCGTTCTCAGGCCCGGTGGGGCAGACCTCCCGGCCCGGCCGCGCGCTGCTCGCCTGCGTCATGGTCTGGGGCACCGCGATCGCCGCGTTCGGTCTCGCCCGTACGCTGTGGCTCGGCCTGCCGCTCCTGGCCGCGGCCGGGGCCGCCGACACGATCAGCGTCATCTTCCGCGCCACGCTCGTCCAGGTCGCCACGCCGGACGGGTTCCGCGGGCGGGTCACCGGCGTCGACTTCGTCGTCGGCGCGAGCGGCCCGCAGCTCGGCAACTTCCGTGCGGGCGCGGTCGGGTCGCTCACCTCACCCGCGGTGAGCGCCGTCGGCGGCGGCCTCGCGAGCCTCCTGGGCGCGGGTGTGCTCGCGCTCGCGGTACCGGCCCTGACCCGCTACCGCGCGCCGGTCGGCGACGAGCCACGCTGAGAACGGGTGGCGCGCTCGCTCGCATACGGCCCGTACGGCAGGGGCGTCCGCCGGCGATCAGCGGCGGCGTAGCGACGGGTCGAGCAGGGCGGGCGGAGTGTCGAACTTCTCTTGTGGGGCGAGGTCGACGCCGGGCGCGACGATCGCGTCGATGGCGTCAAGGACGTCGGCGGACAGCACCGTGTCCGCGGCGGCGAGCTGCGAACGCAGGTGGTCCAGTGTGCGGGGGCCGATGATCGCGCTGGTCACGGCCGGATGCGCGGTCACGAAACCGAGCGCGAGCTGGATCATCGTCAGACCCGCCTCGTCGGCGACCTTCGCCAGCCGCTCGACCGCGTCGAGCCTGGCGCGGTTGGAGGGAATGGAGAGGTCGAAGCGCTGCGGCATGACCGCCGAACGGTGCGTGGCGATCTCCTGGCCCTCGCGGATCGCGCCCGACAGCCAGCCCGAGGCCAGCGGGCTCCACACCAGCACGCCGAGCCCGTACTGCTCGGTCACGGGCAGCACGTCGGTCTCGATCCCGCGCTGCAGGATCGAGTAGCTGGGCTGCTCGGTGACATAACGACCCAGGTGGTCGGCCCGTGCGGCCCATTCGGCCTGCACCAGACGGTACGCCGGGAAGGTCGAGGAACCGAAGTAGCGGATCTTGCCCGCGCGCCGCAGGTCGGTCAGAGCCGACAGCGTCTCCTCGTCGCTGGTCGCCGGGTCCCACCGGTGGATCTGGTAGAGATCGACGTGGTCGACGCCGAGGCGGCGCAGGCTGTTGTCGAGCTCGGTCACCAGCCACCGGCGCGAACCTCCCTGGTGGTTGCGCTCGTCGCCCATCGGCATGCTCGCCTTCGTGGCCAGCACGATGTCGTCGCGGCGGCCGGCGATGGCCTTGCCGACCATCTCCTCGGACTCGCCGTCGCCGTACATGTCGGCGGTGTCGATGAGGTTGATACCGGCATCGAGGGCGGCGTCGACGATGGCGGTGGCCTCGTCCTGGGTGGTGCGCCCGATCCTGCCGAAGTTCATCGCGCCGAGCACGAGGGAGCTGACCTGTACGCCGGTGCGGCCCAAGGTGCGGTACTGCATGACCGTGTTCCTCCATTGCGGGTGAAGCCTGATGGCGACGCCGGCTTGGCCGCCGGCCCGTGCTCTGGCATCATGAGCAAACGGAACCATGTTCCGATAACGATAAGGAACGATGTTCCGTTTGGCAAGCTCGGCGGTTCGGCAGCGAAGGGAACGGCGCGGTGAACGACAACGACGAGGGCGCGGGGCAGGCGACCCCGCGCAAGCGGGCCGACGCCCGGCGCAACGAGAGGACGCTGCTCGACGCCGCCGCGGCGGTCTTCGTGACCTCAGGCGTCGAGGCACCGGTACGCGACATCGCGGCCAGGGCGGGCGTCGGGGTGGCCACGATCTACCGCCACTTCCCGACACGCGCGGACCTCATCATCGCCGTCTACCGGCACCAGGTCGAGGCCTGCGCCGAGGCCGGTCCGGCCCTGCTGGCGAGCAGCGCGACCCCGCACGCCGCACTGGGGCGCTGGATCAACCAGTTCGTCGACTTCCTGGTCACCAAGCACGGACTCGCCGCCGTACTGCGGTCCGGCGACGCCGGCTTCGACACACTGCACGCCTACTTCCTCGACCGGCTCGTACCCGTGTGCGCCCAGCTGCTCGACGCCGCGGCCGGCGCCGGTGAGATCCGCTCCGACATCGACGCCTACGAGCTCATGCGCGGCACGGGGAACCTCTGCATCGGCGCGGACAACGATCCCCGCTACGACGCGCGCCGGCTGGTCGAACTCCTCATCGCGGGCCTGCGCCACTAGCCGCCGCCCGCATCGGAACACTGCGCGGTCCGCGCCTGCGAAACGATGTTCCGGATGATGGTCCGGTCTGCGGCCGCGGGTGTTCCGGGTGGATCGCACCGCCAGGAACACCCGCGACGACGGCGCAGCGGCTCACCGGGCGAGTTCGGCCGGTTCTTCCAGCCGCGTCAGCTTCCGCGGGTTCACCATCGCGTGGATCCGGGTGACCCGCCCGTTCTCCACCACGAGGCTCACCGCGGCCAGCCGGCCATCGTTCTCGATCCGGCCTGCGGGAGCGCCGTTGAGCCACACGGTCGACACCACCCAGTTCGGGCGCGCGAACATCCTCGCCACCGACTCGGCCCCGTGGACCGGAGCCCGCGCGGCGGTCGCGAGCCCGCCGCCATCGGCGACCAGGACCACGTCCGGCGCCATGACCCGCAGCAGCTCCTGCACCTGCCCGGTGCGCAACGCGGCCAGGAACCGTTCCACCACGGCCTGCTGCTCCGACCGGCTCACTCGCACCCGCGGCCGGCGGGCCGCCACATGCTCGCGTGCCCGCCGCGCGATCTGCCGCACCGTGGCCGCGGACTTCCCGATGGCCTCGGCGATCTCGCCGTACGGCATCTCGAAGACCTCGCGGAGCACGAACACCGCCCGCTCCGCCGGCCCGAGCGTCTCCAGCACGGTGAGCATCGCGATCGAGACGCTGTCGGCGAGCTCGACGTCCTCGGCGACATCAGGGCTGGTCAGCAGCGGTTCTGGCAACCACTCGCCGACGTAGTCCTCGCGGCGGCGCGACATCGTTCGCAGGCGGTTGAGCGCTTGCCGTGTGACAACCCGGACGAGGTACGCGCGCGGGTCGCGCACCTGCGAGTGGTCGACGCCGGCCCATCGCAGCCAGGACTCCTGCAGCACGTCCTCCGCGTCGGCCGCCGACCCGAGCATCTCGTAGGCGACGGTGAACAGCAGGCTGCGATGGGCGACGAACGGGTCCTCGGCGGGCCACTCGGTCATGCCATCGACACGCTTAGGGCCATGGTGTTCTCCTCACAGGTTCGCCGTTCGCCATGAAGACACCGCCGGTCCCGCGCGCGTGACAACGGGACCGAGCCGTCATTCGGCGGCGGCGACCCTGGGGTCCCGGTCGTACGCTCGCTGCTCTCCACCGGCGCCGAACCACTGTGGCAGCCGGCTGAGCAGATCCTGCTGGTCGTCACCGACCCACGCCACGTGGCCGTCCGGCCGCAGCAGCACGGCAGGCACGTCCAGTTCCTCGCTGCCGTCGACGACGTGGTCGATCCGGTCGGCCCACCCGGTGACCGAGAGCCGGCCGGTCTGGTCGAGGAGCAGCCCGCGGCCACCGCGCGTCAGCTCATAGAGGCGGCCCCGCTTCAGGCCGATGTCGCGCATCCGCCTGCCGAGCAGCTCATGCCCCTCGCCGAAGTCGTAGCGGACCGCGATCGCAGTGATCTTCTCGATCAGGTACCGGTTCACCTCCTCGAATTCGGCCAGTTCCGAGACCAGCCGGCGTACGGCCTGGGGACCCGGCTCGCTGGACATCAGCAGGGTCTGCGCGCGGGTGTTGTCCAGCACGCCGGCGGCCACCGGGTGCCGTTCGGTGTGGTAACTGTCCAGCAGCCCCTCCGGCGCCCAGCCGTTGACCTCGGCGGCCAGCTTCCAGCCGAGGTTGAACGCGTCCTGGATGCCGAGGTTGAGGCCCTGCCCGCCCACCGGCGGGTGGACGTGCGCCGCGTCGCCGGCCAGCAGCACCCGGCCGACCCGGTAGCGCTCGGCCTGCCGGGTGGCGTCGCCGAAGCGGGAGAGCCAGCGCGGTGAGTGCGCGCCGAAGTCGGTGCCGGCGAACACCCGCAACTGCCGCTTGACCTCCTCGAGGGTCGGCGGGACCGTACGGTCCTCGGCCACCCCCGCGGCGGGCACGATGAGACGGTACCGCCCTTCCCCGAGGGGCATGGCGCCGAACCACAGCTGGGTCTTGCGGACTTCGGCCACCACGGCGGCCAGCCTCTCCGGCGCCACGGCCAGCTCCATCTCGCCCACCAGCGTCTCGATCCTGCTGGGCTCGCCGGGGAAGCCGACGCCGAGCAGCTTGCGCACCGTGCTGCGGCCGCCGTCGCAGCCGACGAGGTAGCGCGAGCGCAGCTGCGTGCCATCGGCCAGATCGACGGTCACCCCGTGCTCGTCCTGGCTCAGCCCGGCCAGTTCGCAGCCGCGCCGGATCTGGGCGCCGAGCTCGGTGGCGTGCTCGGCCAGCAGGCGCTCGGTGATGGTCTGCGGGATGCCGAGGACGTAGGAATGCGCGGTGTCCAGCCGGGCAGGCCACGACTTGCCGATGCCGCCGAAGAATCCGCCGACCGTGTGCTGCTTGCCGAGCGCGAGGAACCGCTCCAGCAGACCGCGCTGGTCCATCACCTCGATGCTGCGTACGTGCATGCCGAGCGCGCGGACCACCTCGGTCGGCTCCGCATTCTTCTCCAGCACGAGCGCGTGCACGCCCTGTAGCCGCAACTCGGCCGCCAGCATCAAACCGGTCGGTCCGCCGCCGACCACGATCACGTCAATCATGAATCCCCCATTGGCGCACTGCGATTTCCGCAGGTTCTGGCTTCGGTCGCAGATTCTGCAGTACGACCCGGGTCTTGCGGCAAGCCCCCTGGTGCGCTATACGTTAGTAGTGGCAGGGAGTGGCAAATCTCCTTGCCTTTTCCTTTTACCGGCCGCGTCGCCGTGGACGATCGCGGCGAGCTCGAATACCTCCAGTGGACGGACACGACGGTGCGCGGGCGGTAGACCTCCTCGAACACCGCGGAGTCATTGATATCGCCGGCGGTTACGTGCACGACCAGCGGTAAGCCCCGCCCGTCCACGACCAGATGCCGTCCCCCGCGTGTTCGGCGATCGTCCAGCAGTTCTTGCGCGGCAGATCGCTCAACGCCCGCAAATACTTCTTCGCTTGAATCCGTGGCTCCCACTTGCGGAAACACCCGGCTCCCACCAGCCCGCCGAGATCACTATCTCCGACGGCCGTATTAGATCCAAGCCGGTCCGCTGACCCTGCCACTCCCGAAAGGACCACCCGACATGCCCGCACGCATCGCCAACGTGAACTTCGCCTGCGAGGACACGCTCGCAGTCGCCCGCTTCTGGTCAGAGGTGATCGGCCGCTCCCTCGCCCCCGGCTCGAACGCGTTCTTCGCCTCGATCAGACGCGGCGAGGAGGGACCGGGAATGTTCTTCAGCCACGTCCCGGAGCTCAAGACGGTGAAGAACCGGGCCCACCTCGACCTGGACTCCGGCGGCGACCGCGAAGCCCAGATCGCCCACCTGGTCGGGCTCGGCGCCCGGCGCGTCGCCGACCGGGACGAGTGGGGCCACTCCTGGACCGTCCTCAGCGACCCGGAAGGCAACGAGTTCTGTCTCGCTTAGAAGTGTGACCCCACCGTTCATGCCCCAAGAGGCTGACCGCTCGGGCACATCACGCCACGGCCCCTCCGTAACCGCCACAAGATCTCATTGATCACCTGCCGGTGATCCCGCCAGCAACGGCCCCGGCCATCAACAGCAGGCAGCAACGGCTCCATCTGCGCCCAAGCCCGATCGGTCAGCTCACCACGTCGCACCACGAACAAAACCCCTGGTCGACCACGTGATCATTTGTCAGACAGTGCCTAGCACTGGGCCCACGTCGGTGTCCAGATCTCGGTGTCCGAGGGGTCGAACCGCCGGGAGCCCAGATGGTCGCGGAGAGCGGCGAGTACGGGGTGCGGGTTGTCGCGGTGCCAGACCAGCGAGTGCGGGTAGACCGGTGTCGGGCCGCGCACGGCGATGCGCCGCAGGCCCTGGTCGGCGGGCCAGACGAGGCGGGTCTGCTCGCCGACGAAGGTCGCCAGTGACGCGGAGTCGGCGATGGTGTCCAGCAGCGGCTCGGTGCCGAAGTCGGGGCTGGTGATCTCCACGGTGAGCCCGAACGCGGCGGCGAGGTCGTCATAGAAGGCGGCCCATTCGGTTCCGGGCACGATGCCGGGCATCCAGATCCGGTGCCCGACGAGCTCGCCGGGCGTCACGACGCGCGCGGTGGCGAGCTTGTGGGCCGGTCCGGTGAGGAGCTGGACGGGCTCGTGGAGGACCCGGGCGACCTCGATGCCGTCGGGGAGCTGGCGGCCGGGCATGGTCATGGCGCGGAAGGACGCGTCGATGGTGCCGGACCGGACCGCGTCAATGGCCGTGTCGGCGTCGAAAAGGGTCACGACATCGATCTCGGCGTCGGGATGCGAGCGATGGAAGTCGCGCAGCAGATCGGCCGGGGCGAGGCGCCGGCCGATCACGTCGACGCGCAGCGCGCGGCGGCCAGGACGGACGGAGGCGACCGCCCGCTCCTCGACCCGGAGGAGATCGCGGGCGTGGGGCAGGATCGCCTGCCCGTCGAGAGTGAGCTGCGATCCACGCGCGGTGCGGGTGAACAGCCGCACGCCGAGGACCCGCTCCAGTGTGGCGATGCGCTTGGAGACGGCCTGCTGGGTGATGGACAACTCCGCGGCGGCGTCCTGGAACCGCCCCGCGTCCACGGCGGCCACGAAGGTGCGTACGGCGTCGAGATCCACGCGGCAATGCTAACCGCACAACGTGTGGTTGTGCATCGCGGCGAATCCGTTGTTCGATCTCGGCATCTGCTCGGCGCTTTGATGTCGATGGCCAATACTTGGTTGTTCGGGTTCGGTGCGTTTTCCCTGATCGCGATCCGCGTGCTGCACGCTGGGACGGCCGAGGTGTCGGTGCTGTCGGCAGCCGGGCTGGCGGTGGGCGCGGCGGTGGCGGTGCCGCTCGGCCCGTGGGTGGAGTTCCGCCGGAAGCGGGCCGGTGATGGTCGCGATGGACCTGGTCCGGGTCACGGCGCTGATGACCATCCCGGCGGCGTTCGCCCTCGGGCTGCTCACCTTCGCTCAGCTCCTGTTCGTCTCGGTCGTCGTCGCCGCAGCCAAGATCGCTTTCAGGGCGGCCAGCGGCGCGTACCTCAAAGCCCTGGTACGGCCGGAGGACCTGCTCGTCGCGAACGGGCGGTTCGAGTCCACGACCTGGACCTCCACCGTGCTCGGACCCCCTCTCGGCGGGGCCGCGATCACCCTGTTCGGCCGGTGACGACCGTCGTGGCCGATGCGCTCAGCTACCTGCTCTCGGCGGCGGGAATCGGCGCCATCGGCAGCAGGGAGCCGTGTCCGGCGCGAACCGGCCCACCGCGACGGCTGCGGTCCGGTGACCTGCTCAGCGGCTGGCGCCACATCCTGACCCACCCGGTCCTTCGCCCGCTGTTCCTCAACGCGCTTCTGGTCGCCGGCCTGATCATGGCGACCGAGCCGCCGATCGCCGTCCTCATGCTCGGCCGCCTCGGCTTCGCGCCCTGGCAGTACACCCTCGCGTTCGGGTTGCCCTGCGTCGGCGGCCTGATCGGGTCACGCCTGGCCCGCCACCTCGTCGCGCGGTTCGGGCAGCTCCGGGGTGTTACGCGCGTGCTGGTCGCTCGGGCTCGCCTTCATCCGCCCCGGCCCCGCCGGGCTCGTACTCGTCATCGTCGTTCAGCTCGGCCTGGTCACCTCCATGGGGGTGTTCAACCCGATGCTCGCGACGTACCGGCCCGACCACACCGACCAGGACCAGGTGGCCCGTACCCTCTGCCACCATCGCGGCCCTGACCGGCTTGTGGGGCCTGCTGGCCGGCCTCACCAGCCCCCGCGTCGCGATCACGATCGCCGGTCTCCTGATGCTGGCGACCCCGCTCCTGCTCCCGTGGCATGACCACACCCCCAGCGCGAGCCGGAACCAGCCCCGAGCCACACCTAACACGCCGGAACTCGCCACCTGCGAGGTGGTGGCTTCTGCATGGTCGCACGCGAAGACCGTACGGACTGGGCGGCCCAGCTCTTCGAGGGCCTGGCAGGTGGGGTGCTCAAGGCCGCCGCAGGCGAGACGCCGCAACCGTTCGGCCTCGGCCATGGCCAGGCGTTGCTCTCGGCGACGCCGCGCTGCTCATCCCGCCCGCCGGCCCTTCCGCACTCGAAGCGGCCGTGCCGTGGGTGCTGGGTGATTCGGCGCCGGCCGGTCGGCGCGCCTCCGCGCGTCGTCGTAGGCGGGACGGTGTGCTGCCGCATGACGAGGTGCGGATGGTGGGCAGGCGGCGCCGTGGTGGGAATCCGGCACCGGACCCGGGACACCCCGGCGTCCCGAGACGATGAACGCCGAAGGCGTGCTCCAGGGTCGTCCCGTGGCGTGCCTGAGGGCCCGGCGAGGCCAGCACCTGCGAACGCCTCCTGGGCGTCTCCGGGTCAGGGCAGTTGGAGACGGTCGACGGCCTCGCGGCGGCGGCGCTGGGGGCGGCGGTCGTAGCGGGCGGTGGTGGCCGGTGAGGCGTGGCCGGCCAACTGCTGCGCGGTGGCCAGGTCGACGCCCGCGTCGAGCAGCTCGCCGATGAAGGTGCGGCGGAAGTCGTGCGGGGTGTGCGGGTCCACACCCGCCTCGGTGAGCCGGCGGGTGACGATCCCGGCGATCGCCTGGCCGGTGGGATGGGCGAGCCGTTCGCCCTGGCTGCGGCACCGGCCGCCCTTACTGATCGGCGGGAACAGCGCCCCCGGCGTACGGCCGCGCACCGCCGTCCAGGCGTCCAGGCGTGCCGCGGCCTCGACGGTGACGTAGACGAGACGCTCCTTGCCGCGCTTGCCACGGACCCGCAGGGAGCGTTCGGCCGGGTCGTAGTCGGCGAGCGCGAGACCGGCGATCTCGGCCCGGCGCGCGCCGGTGCTGTAGAGCACGCCGAGCAGCGCGGCGTCGCGGCGGCCCGCCGGGGAGGTGTCGGCGTCGCAGACCGCCAGGGCGGCACCCAGCGCCTGGCCCGGCAGGTGGTGGCCGCGCGGCAGCCGGGAACCCTCCACGGAGGCGAGGTCGGCGGCGCGCTGATAGTCCTCGGCGCTCATCAGCCCGAGACGCCAGCATTCGCGCAGGACCTGGCGCAGCGCCACCAGATGCTTGTTGATCGAGGCCGGGGAGTAGGCGGGGCCGCCGTTCGCGCCGGTCCGGCTCCGCAGCTCGGCACGGATACGCGTCGTGTGCTCATAACGCAGCCACCACCAGGGGCGGCCCGCGCCGGTCACGGTGCCGGTCTCGTCCATGGCGACGATCTGAGCGATCCGGTCCAGGCAGCCGCGCATCGTACGGCGCGACGAGGCACTGTCGAGACGGTCGAGGTAGACCCGGTACGGATCCCGCTCGGGGTCATAGGACAGCGGAACCCCAATGCGCGCCCACTCCTCAAACGCCCCACCCACGCCGGAGGAGGTCTCCCGGACGCGTGCACGGTCGATGCCGCGGGCCGGCTCGACGGCGAAGAAGGTCTCAGGCCGGTGACCAGCGGGCCCCCTCCGCTGACCCGCAGGCTCGCTGCGCTGATCCGCGGGCTCGCTCCGTTGGCTCGCGGGCCCGCTCCGCGCTCGCCAGTCATCGTTCCGCCCAGCGGCCACCCCAGCGGTGGGCGTGGCCGCTTCTCCCTCGGCCGGGGTCGCCGGTGCTTCTCCGCCGGCTCCGGCGGCGCCCGCCCGCCGGCCGGTTCCGTCCTGCCTCGCCTGTGCCGTCACAGGACCGGATCGTAGCGCATAACTTGCGAGAATCTTCATTCTCGTGAGTTACTCAAATCGATTTTCTAGATGTTGTTATTTTCTGGAAACAGAAATCCAGAAAACGTAGGCTGGCGCAGCCGACGAAACTTGCGGGAGAACACGTGACGGGCTGGACGGAACACGCGGTGCCGCTCATTCGACCAGCGCGCGCACGGTGAGAGTGAGCGCCGTCCATCCGATGTGTCCCGGGCCGCGTACGTCGCCGACGTCGTCGCCGTCATCGACGCGCTCCGGCTGGCACCGGTGATCCTCGTAGGGCAGTCGCTGGGCGGGCACACCGCGATGCTCACCGCCGCCGCGCGCCCGGACCTCGTCCGTGCCCTGGTGATGGTCGAGGCGAGCCCCGGACGCACGGACGCGGCCGGTACGGCGCAGGTGGAGCGGTGGCTCGCGTCCTGGCCGGTGCCGTTCGCCTCCCCCGCCGCCGCGGCCGCGTTCTTCGGCGGCGGCCCGGCCGGTGCCGCATGGGCCGCCGGCCTGGAAGAACGCGCGGACGGCTGGTGGCCGAGGTTCGAGCTCGACCTGATGGTCCGCTCCCTCGAAGAGGGCGCGGCGCGGTCGTTCTGGGACGAATGGCGGCAGGTGGCGTGTCCGGCACTCCTCGTCCTGGCCGAGTCCGGGATCATCCCGTCCGGGGACGTGCGCGAGATGACGCGCACCCGGCCGGGCACCGTGATGGCGCGGGTGCCCGGAGCCGAACACGACGTACACCTGGAG
>Ga0193707_1000551_pt1 | contig 13083 bp, 13 predicted proteins | sample U3c2metaG_FD_143043 | JGI IMG/M metagenome (GOLD analysis project Ga0193707, IMG submission 143043) | Soil microbial communities from a riparian zone of the East river system, Colorado, United States - U3c2 | ecosystem: Environmental > Terrestrial > Soil > Riparian zone | place: USA: East River... | reverse complement strand
CTGTTCGCCCGCACGCTCCTTATGCCGAAAATTACTGGGAATAAATTTGCGGCCAACCGTCAACCCGGCGTTCGCTGTGAAAACCATATCGGGAAGTCCGGGCTGAGGTGGAATCAAATGAACCTCGGAATCGAGATTCGAGAGTCGCGCATGCAATTGTTTCCACTGCTTTTGCACCAAAGCTGCGTCGGTGCCTCGGGCGCGGTTCATCCAGGGATTTATCTCGTACTCGATGCCGTAGTAATCGGGCGGACAGAGAAGCAGTTCGCGCATAGGACTGACAATTTACTCGCGAATGCGGGCCTCAGTAAGATAATCGGCCAACTCCTGCAGAAACGGTTCCACGTCCGTGACCAGACCTACCGCTTGCAGGGGCTGATGTTCGACCGCTCTATCTACGGCAGTTGGATCGATATCGACACATACCGTTTTTACGGTGGGCGCGAGCATGCTGGCCACGGCAAGCGAATGCTGGACGGTGGCCAGCAGCATCACATGAGTTACATCGGCGAGCTTTTGTCGCATGACTTTTTGAGCTTCAATTACATCGGTCGTTACCCCGGGAATTGGTCCCTCATCGCGAATCGCGCCAGTCAGTACAATATCAACGTCGTGGCGGACACAGGCATGCATGACGCCACGGGTGAGGAGTTTTTGCCGCACGGCCGCGGCAATTCCGCCGGCCCCGCGAATGGTATTGATGGCACGCAGATGGTTCTCATGTCCGCCCCGCGCAAAGGCGAGATCAGGATTCATTCCCAGCGAGGTTCCGTACAGAGCCCGTTCCACATCATACGCGGCAAATGAATTTCCGGCAAAAAGGCGATTGACATAATCTCCTTCAATGAGTCGCACCAAGTGGTGGCCTGCGCCGGTTCGTACAATTGCAGGGCCGGCGACAACCGCGATTTTACCCTTCGCTGCGTGTGCGCGCCGTAACTCCTCACCGAGTTCGCGAATGATGGCCGATTTTGGTTCGTCGGCATCAACAATCGTATTAATGAATTGAAAGATATCAGTGTGCGTGGTTGAACGCTGCACCGGCACGACGCGGATCCCTTGATGACCGACCACAATTTCGTCTCCCTTGCTAACGTCGAAAAACTTGACTGCCCGGGCCGATTCTTTTTTTCGATCAAGCGCAATCGCACTGTTGCTCATTGCAGGGCGCACCTCGATTTCCTGGCCGTCGAAACGAACAAACGTCTGCTGATTAGTCGTTACGTAGAAATCACTGGGAAAAACTCCGTCCGCAGGCGCGCTGGCGAGTTGCACATTTGCACGCTCAACCACTTCGGCACCGTGCTGGCGAAGGCGCAGCACCAGTTCGTCAAGCGCGTCGCTTGTTTCAGCCGACACCTCAATCCGAGCGAAGCTCTGGTCCGCTCGTCGTTCCCCGATCTTGATTTCGCCGATTTTGAAATTCGCACCATGGGTCAGAATTTGATCCAGGATCTTAGGCAAAATGAGAGAATCAATGATATGCCCGCGTAACTCGATCGTTTCCGAAACCATTTGTAAAACTTAGCCGATCAGAGTGACCGCGCCAGTTGTGCAACAAACCCTGCTCGCAATTTCCGATTCATGGTTCAATTTCTCTCCGATATGGAAAAACCGAGCGCGCGCGGTCCTTCCCCGGGTCGCAAGGCGCATCGCGCGCTGGGACGGGTTCTAAATCGAAAACCGAAACGACCACCCCGCGTGCCTGCGAAGAAAACTGTCACAACCACAAGCCCCGCGGCGAGTCGTTAGAAAATCATTTCCATGCCCGAGCATCTGCCAGCTCTCGCCGTGAAGATCGCAAAGATGCTGTCGATCAGGCCGGAGTACCTGCTGACGCAGCCTGCGGAGCTGCGAATCCTTCGAGAAATGTCGGAGACGGATGTCAGAGAGTTTGCAAAAAGTCACGGTTGGCGTGTGATACGTCGTCTCGGAGGGCGGCAGATCGAATTCTACAATGACGCAAGCCAGAGCCCGCTATAGCCGACTACAACGACCACTGGACAGCGCAGAGCTGTTAGCTTACCAATGCGCCAGCCGTAGTTAAATGGAAGCAGCGAAAATCTATTTTATTGCTTTCGGCGTTCTGACGATCGCCGGAGGCATTGTCGGTTACGTCAAGGCAGGTAGCACGGCTTCGATCATTGCCGGATCAATCACTGGAATACTGCTTCTTGTTGCTGCATTTCTGCTTCCCCAACATCGCGCAATCGGGTTGGCAACTGCATTCATTATCTCGCTTTTACTCGTCGCGCAGTTTGCTCCCAAATTCATACGAACTGGGAGGGTCATGCCTGCAGGGATGATGGCGATCCTGAGTGTGATCGGGCTCATCGCGGCTATTGTCGGGTGGGTAAAAAAGTAATCGCGTGGGAAGAATTCGTCTGCGGACGTGGCGGCGACTGGTGCTGGTGATTTTCAGCGCGCTCTTCGCTGCCATTGTTTATCGCTGGATCTCACTCGAACGCCTGCAGCACGTTGTGCCGGTGGAAGTCGTCACGACACCGACTCCCACTCCGACGAGGCCGCCCCTCATCACTGGAAAACTGGATACCGCGAAATTATTCAACGGCATCACACTCCATTCAACAGTCGAGACGATACCTGGCCCCGATGCAACGACCGATCGGGCCGAGGCAGACAGCTATGTGCTTGACCTTAAATTGCAGGCACGGGTCCCTTCGCCAAACAAGACCATTGAGGAGCTGGCCAAGGTCAGTCCGCAATTGCCGGCGCTTTTGCCCGGATTGGCGGCGATGCTCGCACCCGATCCGGTTTCACCGCTCTACGCTCAACTCTACGATACGAAAGTCAGAATGCTACGAGAGAACCTTGCCCGCCTGGATATGCTTCTTTCAAGGCATAACTTTTTCGATTGCCAAACCGTCTTGCAGCTTCAGCATCCCCAGACGCATCGAAAAGCCCTCCTGCTCCAGGCGGATATGGACGTGGACGCTGACGGCTCTGATGCCGATCGGATGCCCATCGGCACTGGCACACCGGCGAATTTCAAGCCGTCTACCAGTTATCGATGGCCAAAGAAGGCATCCGCCCCTAATCCATATCTCGCGGTTACCGAAGATGGATTGAAACATGCGGAAGCTGAATTTGCGCTTTCAACTACGACTCCTGCCCGCAAACGTGATCTGCGCAACATCATTGCTCAGTTGCGTGCGGAAGTGGACACGTTAAAAAAGTACAGTTTCCTGATCGGCGCGACTGACCCCTTTATCGTGGTACCCGGTGCATTTTTGCATGGCAGCGATCCGGTTAAGCTTGGTGACTATGCGCTCGTCATTTTCGGCAACTCGATTTATCCGGCCCTGGTGGGCGATGTTGGGCCTAATGACAAAGTCGGAGAGGCTTCGCTGCGAATTGCAAAAGAGATCAACACGCTTTCAACGCCGTACAATCGCCCGGTAAGCGATCTCAAGGTGACTTACATGATCTTTCCTGATACTGCTGACAAGCCATTTGGTCCTCCGGATTTGGAAAAGCTTCAGGCGCGCTGCGAAACGCTCGTTAAAGAAATCGGGGGAGCGAGCGTACCGCTGCATCGCTGGGAAAATATCATCCCTCCTTCGCCTACTCCCAGTCCGGTATCGAGTCCTCCGGCGACGCAAAATGGAACAGCGTCTCCTTCATCAAGTGTATCCGCGGGAGTTTCTACATCAGCATCGCCAATGTTTGCGTTTCCCATTCCCAGCGCAGTAGCGACGGCCGCTCCTAATTCGACGCTTTCGCCGGCGGAATCACCCACCGCAACGCGAAGCCCGCTCAAGAAGAAACGCAAGCCGTGAACGTCGAATACCGGCTGCGCTGTCTAACTCGCCCGCGGTTCGAACCGTTATTTCCTACGAATGACCATCCGTGATGCTGTTGAGGCTGATCTGCCGGCCATCGTCGAGATTTACAACGCCACTGTGCCAACGCGCATGGTGACGGCCGAACTCGAACCGACCACCGTTGAAGCGCGGCTGCCGTGGTTCGGCGAACATTCACCGGAGCAATATCCCTTTTGGGTCGCAGAGTTGGAAGGTCGCGTGATTGGCTGGCTCGATTTCAAAAAATTCCTACCGCGTTGTGCGTATCGCGGCACCGCCGAAATCAGCGTTTATGTCGATGAAAGATTCCGGCGGCGCGGTGTGGCGCAGCGGTTGTTGGAACACGCGATTGCCCGCGCACCCTCGCTTGGAATCACGGCCCTAGTCGGTCTCATCTTCGGGCATAACGAGGCGAGCTTGAAATTATTTCAGCGTCTGAGCTTTGAGCGGTGGGCGTTGTTACCGGCGGTAGCGCAACTTGATGGCGTCCAGCGCGACCTCGTAGTGATGGGTCAACATTGTCCCGCGCGTTCCCCTGTGAAAGCGAAATCGCAGGTTCAATCACAAACCGCCAATCATTTCGACGATTGCTTGAACCTGATGCATACGCTGATGGAGTACCGGCAAGAGGCGATTCATTCGAAGCTACTAAAAATCCGCGACAAATATTCCATGTTGCATCTGGACGTGCTGATTCTCATTTACCACTTTGCGAAAATTTGCTCCGGCAATGTTCTCGAGATCGGCGCCTTCATCGGCGGAGCTACGATTGCTGCCGCATTCGGCGTACGCGATTCGGGAATGCGGAAGAAACTCATTGCCATCGAACCAGGCGGTAGCGTTAAACACAAGCGGCTCGGCACACGCAATATTTTCCGCGACTTGGAACGGAACCTTGCCAAGCAGCGCGTATCTGAATTGGTCACTACCATCAAGGGGCGTTCCTTTGATCGGACAACGATCTCCGCAGTCAATGAAATGCTGGGTGCAGACAAAGTTGGTCTACTGATTCTTGACGCCGATGCAGCCAAACGGCGCGACATCGAAGGCTATAGGGAGAGATTTGCAGAGGGGTGCTGGATGGTGATTGACGATTATTACGGCGCTGATGCCAACGCAAAGATCACTCCGAGCCGAGCCGACGTAGATTCGCTGACCAAGGCGGGTTGGTTGCAGCCACTGGGCTTTTACGGCTGGAGCACGTGGGTCGGACGCTGGCGTGGCCCTCAACGGTGAAAATTGCTCGTTAGAAGCTTAAACGTTCAACGTAGCACCAACCGTAACGTTGGAACGGTCTTAGCCTTTACATTCGGCTAGGCTTCGGGGCCGATAACGAGATGGATCACACCGTTTGGCGCTGAAATAAAGAAGCCGTTAAAATCGTCGCTAAGCTGCTCAACTTCATCGCGCCGCGCGACACCATGCACTTTGAGAAAGGACGCGGCCGCTTCGCTGTCGTTTGTTTCCAGCTCCAGCCAGATATCCGGATGACTCAAGTTCGGCACCTTATCGATCCAGAGCCGGTTTGGACCGAACTGGAAAATACAGCCGTCTTTTTCTTCCTCGATTAAAGGTAGCCCGAGCGTATCACGATAAAAGGAGACCGTCTGGTCATACGTGTGGCTGGGGCATTTGATTGCGATGTTCGCTCCGCCTGAGAATTGCGGGCCTTCGAGCTTTGCGACCATACTGTTGAGCCGGTAATAGTTAAAAGGGTACGAAGTTAAGAAGTTGTAGTTTTTAACTCTCTTAACTTTTTAACTTGTTTCAATGCTGCACGACTCATCAGTCCGAGCCGCTTCCACCGGGCTGAGTCATTTTGACTGGATCGAGCGCGCGTTCTAGCTCTCTTTCGGGCAAGACTTTTTTCTCGCGGGCGATCTCGCGCACAGTGCGGCCGGTTCTTGCGCTTTCCTTCGCGATTTCAGCCGCACGATCATAGCCAATCTTGGGCGCGAGACTCGTCACCATCGCCATGGATAGCTCGATCAATTCGCGGCAGCGCTCTTCGTTCGCCACGATGCCGCGAACGCATTTGTCACAGAAAGCATCGACCACGTTTGCCAGCAGCCGGATCGACTCGAGAAGACTATGCGCCATCACCGGCATCATGACGTTAAGCTCGAAGTTTCCATTGGCCCCGGCCCAGGTAATGGTGGTGTCGTTACCGATCACTTCTGCGCAGACCATCATCACTGATTCGCACATTACCGGGTTTACCTTGCCCGGCATGATGGAACTCCCAGGTTGCGTCGCGGGAAGCTGGATTTCGCCGATTCCGCATCGGGGCCCGCTCCCAAGCCAGCGGATATCGTTAGCAATCTTAAACAAACTGACCGCAATCGTTTTCAAGTGACCGCTCACTTCAACGACCGCATCTTTTCCGCCCTGCGCTTCAAAGTGGTCTTTTGCCTCGTAAAAAGCGATGCCAGTGTGTTGCTCCAAATGCCGCAGCATTTTTTCTGGAAGATCAACGTGTCGGTTTAGACCGGTGCCCACCGCGGTGCCGCCGAGTGCAAGTTCACGCAAAACTTCGATCGACTTCTGCGCGCGTTCCTTGGCATAGGCAACCTGCTGCGCGTAACCGGAGAATTCCTGCCCGAGCCGAACCGGGGTTGCATCCATCAAATGGGTTCGACCGATCTTCATGACATGCCAGAACTCCTTCGCCTTAGCCGCAAGCGCGGTATGCAATTTTGCGAGAGCCGGGATGAGGCAGTTCTTTAGTTGTTCCGCCGCGCTGATATGGATGGCGGATGGGATTACGTCGTTACTAGACTGGCCCATGTTGACGTGATCGTTAGGATGCACCAATTCGCGCGAGCCGATCGCCTTGCCTGCGAACTGGGCGCATCGATTCGCGATGACTTCGTTCGCGTTGGTGTTTGTGCTCGTGCCCGAACCGGTCTGGAAAATATCGAGCGGAAAATGGTCGTCGAGTTTTCCTTCAACAACTTCTTTAGCCGCCTGCACGATCAGGGCGGAACGCTCCGCATCAAGCAGACCCAGATCATGATTCGCTTGGGCTGCAGCCCACTTGATCAAGCCAAGCGCGCGAATGAACGGCCGTGAAAAACGGTAACCGCTTACCGGAAAATTTAGCACTGCGCGATGAGTCGACGCGCCGTGGAGAGCAGACGCCGGAAGCGTCATCTCGCCCATCGAATCTTTTTCTGTTCGGGTCGGCTTCTCCGTCATGCCGAACGGTGCGCGCTAACGCTAAAGTTAGCCCCGGGCAGGGGCTTACGTTCATGGTGATTGAGCGGAGGCGCCTTCTGAAAAACAGTGATGAACATCGGCGGTATGTTTTGCAGGAAGTACTCCGATTCGGCGCGTTCGAAGTGAGTCGCGTGCTGTTTCAATTCGTTGGTGACTTGATAGATGATGAAACTGCCACCCGGCGCCAGCGCGTCATATGTTTTCTGCAAGAGAGCGCGTTTCTTTTCAATTTTAAGGATACTGAACGGAATTCCTGAAAGGATATAGTCGCAGGAATCAATGCCGTGACGTTTCAGTTCGTGTGGCAACGAGGCTGCATCGCCGTGAATCACGCGGACACGCCGGTCGCCGGCGAACTGGCGTTCCAGATCGCGCGCGAACGCTCGGTCCAACTCGAACAGAAGAAGATTTGAATCCGGACACATCCGCCGTGCAATCTCGCGTGAATGAACTCCTTCGCCCGGCCCGTACTCGGCGATGACACGTGGTTGGCTAAAATCCATCTTGCTGGCGACACGTTCTACCAGCGCCTTGGAACTGGGGACGATCGATGCGATCCGAAACGGTCGTTTCAAAAACTGTTTGAAAAACAAGGCACTCACGAGACGCGAACAGTCGTCTTGCACATCGAAGTTGTCCAGTCGCGAAGTGGTAGCACAAACGATACGACTTCTCCGTATGCCAAATTTTTTTGAGCCACGAAGGTCTCCATATCTCGCTTGACTCGTTTCTAGTCCCCGATCAGTTATGATTTTCCGATCCCATCGCGCGGTTAGCTCAGTGGTAGAGCACTACCTTGACACGGTAGGGGTCACAGGTTCGAACCCTGTACCGCGCACCATTGTAAAATGATGATAGTGAGGATCTCGCGAAGCGCGAAAATTGCTTAAGGTGTCTTAATCTAGCATTTTGGTCGCTAACAAGCAGCGCCCGATCGTGGACCGCGAAGGGGATCTGATTCAGACGCAGCCTTTTCGTTCAGCAGTGGGGCGCAAAGCTATAGCGAAAGGTGTGGCAGCTTGCCGCTTTGTTCACGCCAAAATTTTTCGCGGAAATGTCTGAATGGGCTTCTCTGGCTCGTCATCGGAGTAAAGCTGCCAAATAACCAGCCACACAAAAATGAAAGCCGAAACTACCCTGCGCGTCCTGCATCCCCGCATGAAAATCCACGGAGGTCATCACCACTCCTTATTTTGGCTTCGCCAGTCAAGCCTATGCTAATTCCGGGAATGCTATGTATACGGTCTTCGCCTTCTTTCTTTACGTCCGAAGGCCACAGCCTATTTTACAAAATTCTGCAATTTCCCAAACAACCAATCAAGATATTATCCCACTTCAGAGTATCAATAAATCAACAGTATGAATCCTAAGGTTGATGAATATTTGAGAAAAACCAAAAAATGGCAGCAAGAAATGGAGAAATTGAGACGCATCTGTCTTGCCTGTGGACTGACCGAAGAATTGAAGTGGAGTAAACCTTGTTACACGTTTCAGGAAAGCAACATCGTCATAATACAGGGATTTAAGGAGTTCTGTGCGCTTCTGTTTTGCCAAGGTGCCTTGTTAAAGGATCCCAATGGTGTTCTGAAAAAATTTGGCTGGCAGGCGGCACGTCGGATTCCGTTTACCAATGTTCGAGAAATAATTGAGATGGAGCCCATCTTGAAAACCTATATCCATGAAGCCATTGAAGCGGAAAGAGCCGGTTTAAAAGTGAATTCCAAAAAGAATCCAGAACCTGTTCCTGAAGAACTTCAAAATAAACTGAATGAAAACCCTGCCTTGAAAGTTGCTTTCGATGCTTTGACGCCGGGGCGGCAAAGAGGATACATCCTTTATTTTTCTGGAGCTAAACAATCCAAAACCCGGGAGGCCAGGGTTGAAAAATGTATGCCGCAAATTCTCAATGGAAAGGGATTGAATGATTAGTAACGTTGCCAAACGTTCCATTCTTCGCTGGATTCACCTCATCTTTACCATTCCGATACTCGGTTACATTTATGGTGAGGCTTCGGAAGTCCAACAGTACGCCGGCGCCGTTCGGTTTGTCTTCGTTCCTGTGCTTATCCTCTCAGGATATTGGATGTATGCAGGCCTATTCTTCGCCATCATTGGCGTCGCGGTATGGCTGGTTGCATATCAGCTGACTGGATACGGGACGGCTATCCTGAGTCAGGTCGCGCTATTCATCGGGCGCAAGACTTGGTTGGTGATTCGTGCGCGACAGTTGAAAAAATCGGCCTAATAGGGGTCGACTTCTCAAACGACAGACAGCGGAAAAAGCCCGAATGTCGATGAACACCGGGCTGGCCAAAAAGAGTCGCGAGGATAGCATCGAGGCCATGAACTCAAGATTTACCTCGACCATCAGACTCTTTTTGATTCTTGTTTTTGTTTGCGCAACCTCGATCGGAACTGCCGCCACTCAGGCGGGTGGGCGTCTCATCATTTTGAGGAGTCCGACCTTTGGATGGAACATAGTTCTCAGTCTGAAGATCGATGGCAGAACGGTCGCCAACGTCGTTCAGGGACGCCGCTACGATCACTTTGTGCCGCCAGGGCGCCATGTATTGACGGCCTCGGCCGCGCCAAACTCATACTATTCTGAGCCGACATCCGCTGTGCTGAATGTCCGTCCCGGGCATACGTACGTATTCACGGGGTCATGGGATGGCTCGAATCGTGTTGTTCTCATCCCGTCAGCCCTTCCTCCGGGGCAACCGTACTAACTTGAGATTTCGGTCTTCAATCTTGTTACTTATCGGACGGCCGCGTCGAAGCTTCGGCGATAGATGATCTTTGAGAGCCCCTCGCAGCTCAGTCTCGGGAGGAGAGGCCGCATGTCAGGGAGTCGGTCTAGGCGTAGATGTAGGATAAGGAGTGGCAGCGGATGTAGCAGTACCAGCAGGAGTAGGACTAACAATGGGCACTAGTCACGGGCTCGGCAAAAGCGCCTGAACCGCGCGCTCGAAACTCCGAAATGTTCCAGCAGAAACTATTTGATTTTCGCCAGAATTTTTTCCATCTCGGTCCGGCGAAAACCACGCATGGTATGACTCTTGACGTTGCCGAGTGAGCCGATTTTAAGCATGAACGCGCTCATCGTCTCGTCATCAGGTGCATCGAAGACCACGACAGCGTCGTATGCACCCATTGTCCAGAATTCCTCTACCACCTTCATCCCCATTTTCTCGGCCTCCGCGATCGCGGCGTCGCCGCGCTTAACCGTGTCCTTGATATTGCGGATGCCCTGGTCAGCAAACTGAATCAAACCGATATAAGTAGCCATGATTTTCTCCTTCCATGTGGTTGCGTCTCAAAACTATTCCAGATCGGTCTCCATGCAAAAAATCAGCGACTCATTTCAAAGCAAGCTGCCAGGAATCAAAACAAGCCGGTAGTGGCTGTTAATGTCGTTTCTATGTCCTACAGAAGATTTGGGGAGATGAGATAGTGTGGACCAAAACAAGGAGGCAGCCTCGTTCAAGTCGCGGCTGCCTCTTTTGCCCTGCGCTACAACGCGCTTTTGGAGGCAATGCGCCTCCTTATCCCTTTCGAGCGAAGCCTCGTGCAGCACAAGCGCTACTTATCTGAACTCAACGTCAAATTCTCTTTGTTTTGAGCGCAGAGGCGAGTTTAACAAGGCTTTCTCGAATCTGCGCTGGCGTCCAGGCCGCAAAACCAAACACGAACGCCGGCTTTAGGTTCGCCTCGATACAAAAAAACGAAAGCGCTGACGGTCTTACTCCGATATCTAATGTAATACGCCTGATCATCGGAAAGTCTTCCTCCCGCTTCAGCCAGGCAACGATGTTCAATCCGGCTTCTGGAACCTGCAACGTGAAACGATCACCCAGCAGCTTGTTGAACTGGTCGATGAAAAAATCTCGTCGCTCCGAATATAATTTTCGCATCCGTTTGATGTGACTGAGGAAAAATCCCTCTGTGATAAATCGCGCCAGCGTCGCCTGGTCGATCGGAGACGAGTGTTGATCCATCGCGCTGCGGATCTTGATGAACGAATCGACCAGCGGTTCCGGCGCAACGATGTAGCCCAGACGCAAAGAGGGACAAAGAATCTTGCTCATCGTTCCCGCATAAATCACCCGGCCGGAATGATCGATCCCCTGCAACGAGGGCAATGGCGGCCCGGTGAATCGGAATTCGGCGTCGTAATCGTCTTCGAAGACGAACGCGTTATGCGCGCGCGCGAAATCGAGCAAGGCCGTCCTGCGCTGGAAACTCATTGTCATGCCGAGAGGAAACTCATGCGAAGGAGTTATGTAGATGAGTTTGGGAAAAGGTTCTTTTGGGGATCGCGCAATCACGATTCCCTGATCGTCGAGCGGCTTTGGAATGATCCGGGCGTCGGCCAGAGTAAGGACTCTTCGGGTCTGCTGATAACACGGATCTTCAATCCACGCGGGATCGCCCGGATTTAGCAATGCCGTTGCGCTAATCAACATGGCTTGCTGCATTCCGCCCACAATCACGATCTGCTCGGGATGACAGCGCGCTGCTCTGAAATCGCACAAATAAGCCGCAAGCGCATTGCGCAAATCGGTGTCGCCGCGATTCGACGCATATCGCAACAGGTGGGCTCCCTTCTTTGCAAGAACCTGTGTTCTAAGCCGCTCCCACACGCCGATGGGAAATTCATCGACCGCCGGAATGCTCGGGACAAGCGAAATGCCCGCGCCAGCGCCTGTCGCCCCAAGATCAAACTGTTTTCCTACACGCTGGTCCGGAAGTGCTTTCACCCGGTCAGAAATGCGAATGCGAGACTCAGTCGCCGGATGACTTTCCCGTCCGCCACGGCGGATTTGTCCCGTAGCGAACTTGTCCGCGCTCAGAAAGCTCTCAGGCAGAGGATCTGCTACAAACGTTCCAGATTTCGCCTTGGAACGAAGATAGCCTTCAGCGTGAAGCTTCGAGAACGCAAGGTTGACCGTTAGCCTGGAGATTCCCAAATCGGAAGCGAGCGCGCGGGAGGACGGAAGCCGGGAAGCGCCATCGATAAAGCTGCCCGATCTTAGCTCATCACGAATCTGGCGATAAAGCTGTTGGTGAAGCGGTTCGGCGGATGCGCGATCAAGTCGAATCATCTCGAATGCGATGATCGAACGCCGGCGCCTTTTCTCTTGAAGCGATTTCTTGTTGGACATGCCGCTCATTGCACTGCCTAAGAAATCCCCGCCCTTTGGAGTGACGACGCGAGTTTCACCAGGCTTTCTCGAATCTGTGTCGGAGTCCAACCGGCGAAACCGAAGACGAACGCCGGCTTCGGCGTGGCCCGAATGCAGTAAAATGACAGCGGCGAAGGCTTGACTCCAATCTGGACAGTAACGCGGCTAATCGTTGTGAAGTCTTCCTCGCGTTTCAGCCACGCGACCATATTCAATCCGCCCTCCGGAACCTGCAAAGTGAAACGATCACCGAGCAACTCATTGAATTGTTTGATAAAGACCCTTCTGCGCTCAGCGTAGATTTTTCGCATCCGTTTGATGTGACTGAGGAAAAATCCTTCGGTGATGAAACGCGCCAGGGTCGCCTGATCAATTGCGGAGGAGTGTTGGTCCATTGTGCTGCGGATTTTCACCAACGCATCGATCAACGCCTCTGGCGCAACGACGTAGCCCAATCGCAAGGAAGGATAGAGAATTTTACTCATAGTCCCCGCGTAAATGACGCGTCCGAAATCGTCGATTCCCTGCAGGCAAGGGAGCGGCGGTCCGGTAAAGCGGAACTCCGCGTAAAAGTCGTCTTCAAAAACAAATGCACCGTGAGCGCGCGCAAAATCGAGCAGGGCTGTTCTGCGCTCAAAACTCATCGTCACGCCGAGCGGATATTGATGCGAAGGCGTTACGTGGATAATTTTTGGCTGCTTTTCCTTTGGCGCTCGCGCGATCACAATTCCTTCATGGTCCAACCGCTTCGGAACCACTTTGGCGCCTGCCAAAATAAAGACTCTGCGCGCCTGGTGAAAACCGGGATCCTCCATCCACACAGGTTCGCCCGGATCCAGCAGCGCCATGCCGCT
>Ga0193707_1000550_pt1 | contig 13094 bp, 11 predicted proteins | sample U3c2metaG_FD_143043 | JGI IMG/M metagenome (GOLD analysis project Ga0193707, IMG submission 143043) | Soil microbial communities from a riparian zone of the East river system, Colorado, United States - U3c2 | ecosystem: Environmental > Terrestrial > Soil > Riparian zone | place: USA: East River... | reverse complement strand
CGCCGGAGTCATTGCCTCTCGTGCCATCGTCAAACCCATCAGGTTCGCAGCCGAACCTCCGCTTGTCAGCGTTCCCAAGAATCCACGACACCCAACCGCTGCCGCTAGCCACCGAACCACCGTGCGCTCGATCATGATGCCGCTCGGCGACGACCGCCAAGCCGTCATGTTCTGATTGAGCACTGAAGCGGCAAAATCGCCCAAGGCCGCGACTGGCTCTCCGGGGCCTTGCACATATCCAAAGAACCTTCCATTCTGTGCGCGAGAATATGTCGCTACGTCTGCCAGGGCGGCAAATGCTGTCGCTCCGAGTCCGAGTTCCGGCAAGTCTTCGGAAAAGAGCCGCTCCGTCTCCGCCCCGCTCGTCGCGGGATGGATCGAGCGCGCATCTATAGTCGAAAGATATTGCGCGGAGAAATCGGTGATCTCGCCTGCAAGCCGGCGAAATTCTTCATCCGAGAGTTCGAGGGGTCTCATATCTAAAGCATTAGAACACCAACACCGGCCAAGCGCCCGCATGCTTCACCGTTATGGTGTGGCGCTGAACGCACGCGGCGACACCTCGCCTACACTGTGCGTCCAAGGCAGAGATGCCCGTCGCGATGCAGATACCCCACTGCTGACCGAGGCGACTCGCTGCCTAGCCTGAGCAGTGGCGGCACACAGGCGACAGGTAAGAGCGACCAGTGTCCTGAGCATTGTCCGAGATTGCCGAATGAGGTCACGCTGCGTTCTGTTTGGTGCGCGAGCGCGACCGTATCTAGCTGGAGTTACCTCGCGTAGCGTCAGGTCAGATATCTAGGAAACCGCCGCTGCTCTATCCATCTGGGCTACGGGGCCATGTTGACTACAAACCAATTATGAAAATATTACCAAAGTTTTGCAGCAAAATGCCTGCAAAATGGCGGGCCAGATGCCTACTGCATTCCTCGGGGGAGGAAGCATAACAAACCGCGGTGGTGACGTTCGGACTGGGGTGGTAACCGGGTTGCGAGGGATGCCTGCGCTTTTTTGTGGGCGGTTCCCAATGGTTAGCGCTTTTGGCTTCCTCATCCATCTTGGCTTGGGATGGAGAGTTCTTCGGGTAGGGACCCTGGCACCGTGGCGGCGACCGTTGCCTGCGCAGACAAATTATGCATGCCGGGTCGGGGACGCTCGCGCCCGCATGGCCAGCTACTGGCGGGCCAGGTCGCGAATTTGGTTCAAATACTTCACGTAGATTGGGATGGGAATGTCGGGGGAGTCGCCGTCATTCAAGAAGTGGGAGAGGTGGATCTCGATGGGGATGGAACTGATCAATTCGCGAAAGCGTGGCATCTGCAAGTATTTCACTTTCCAAATCTCGATCATCAGGGACCGGAAGTCCTCGCTGATGAAGCCCATTCGGCGCTCGCCCAGGTAAATACCATCGAAGTGGTGTTCGGCTAACGCCTTGCGTATGGGATCATCTGGGGCAGAGAAGGTGTAGACCAGATGGAACAGATCGGCCAGGTCGCCCCATAGAACCTTTTCTTCCAATGCAGCAAAGCGCAAGCGATTGTTAGCGCGCTGCTGAGCCAGCCGGGCGTGTTCACTGGGGCGCAGGCCGTGGGCAGCCAATTGGTCGCGAAACCAGCGCCGCCGTTCCGGGGCCAGATTATAGCGTAGGAACTCCACCGCGTAGGCGTTGGACAAATATAGCTTGGGGTCTTCCTCCAGTCGCGCCAACCAAGGACGCCAGTCTTTGTGGTCCAGGACGCCGAGCAAGTTCGTTAGGTCAGAGACCGTAACGTTGGGGTGGTACTTTACCGCTTGCCAGAAATGTTCGGTGGAATCATAGGTCGCTCCGTAAAGTTGAATGCCTTCCTCAATCGGGTACCAGTTGGAGAGAACCCTAGCGGGAATCGACGGTGCAGAACTCCAGCAATTCAGTGAATGCTTCCATTTTTCCTGCACGGCGAGAAAAGCCTCGGCGTAGCCGGCCGTCACCGGCTCTTGCACCTGCGCCAGCGCCTCGCGGAGTTCCGAGCTGGTATGGGTTATCAGCGTCTCCAGCGGGCGCTCATCGGCCATCGAGATAACCCGGCTCTCAACTCCACGGCGCAGCGACTCGCGCGCCAGGTCGCGCCGGGCCGCTTCGTCAAGCCCGTCCGTGGTCTTCCAGCGCCGGGTCTGAGACTCGATATAGGGGAACAGCTCCGACAGCGATTTGAATTCGATGAAGCCGTAAAGATCAAAGGTGACCGGGTGGCCGTCTTTAGAGATCACCGTGGAAGGCGTGACCAGTGCTTTTAGTGAAATTTGTTGGGCTTGCAGGGGTCCGCTGAGGATCATTGCGATGGAAGCAATCTGAATAAATCCATGAATAAGTCCAGAGGAAGCGAGGCGTTTTCGCAGAAAATCCATCATGTCACCCCCCAAACATTTGTCGCCCGACAATCGCTGCGCTCATCGATTTCCCGCCAAGGGATGCGAACCACATGCGTACAAGCCATGGTGCCTGAAACAGCTAACCTCGTCCGCCAGGCCCGTCCCAGCGACATGCGGGGGGACTAAATCGTGTTCCCAAGGGCGCATCCGGTTTGGCTCTTCGCAAACTGCTACGCGTTGATCTTCACTTCGGTCCGGGCCGAAAGTCTCAGATAGAGCATATAGAACACGATTCCCAGATTAATAAGCAGCACCGCCAGATGAATCGGAGTCGGCCGCCGGGCCAGTTCATAGGCTTCGAACGGCACATACAGCGCGCCTGAGATCAGCGCAAACCATTCTGCCCAGGTTCGGGCACGCCATAGCCCGTAGGCCTCAACGAAGCGGACGACGGAGTAGGCGGCCGCCCCCGCGGCCATGGCCCATAATTTTGCGTCGGTCACATTGTCGGCCAGGTTCAGGAAGACTTGGGCGTAGTGATGGTGATCGGGATTTACGCGGAGGAATCTGAGCACGGCTTCGGCGACGTCCCAGGCATCCTTATGCACCAGCGAAACCGCGCCAAAGCCCAACAGAAGTACGACCACGCCCTTGGCTAGTTCCAGCGACGCTACGGCGCGAAGCGCAGTCAAACGGCGATGCTGCTCTGCCGCTCTGGCGTGCTCCACGATGGCTGTCGTTACCTTGTGCATGCAAAGAACGCTACTCTCGTCCTAGTTGCAACAAAAGCTGTTCCGCCGGCGAGAATACCCTGTCGCGAATGAGCATGGTACTGGTCAGCGAAGTCAATCCCGAAGCAGCGAATATCATGGCCAGCACCACAAACTGGTAGATGGCCGCGTACACCGGTCGAGCGCCGGAGAGCAACATTCCCGCCATCAGGCCAGGAATCCATACGATGCCGAGAGAGCGTAGCGAGTCTATCGCGGGAATCAAGCTGGCTTCAAACGAAGCCTGCAAGTAAGTCGACACGCTGTTTCGAGGGTTCGCACCCAAAGCCAGTGCGGTTTCGATTTCTCCCGCGTGTGCCAGGACTTCGGACCGGAAACGGTTCAAGGCGAGACCGTTCGTGTTCATGGCATTCGCAATCAACATGCTCCCCACCGGAACCAGCGATGTGATCGCAGTATCGATCACCCCCAGCGCGGCCATCACGGCGATCACCGAACCGGCTCCAAAAGCGATGGACCAGGCGGAGACAAAAAACGCGTCGGGCATGCCCTTGGCGCGCCGCGCGGAGGTTGCACCTGCAGCTACAATCATTCCAGCCAGGAGAAACCCGCTAGTCCAGTGCGGAGCTCGCAGCAGGATCACCAGAATTGAGCCCACGGCGACGATCTGCACCAACCCTCGTGCCATCGCAATCAATGTTTCCGCTTCCAGATGAATGTGCCGCCGGCGAGCAAGCACTATAACCGTCAAGGCCGCCAACGCGGCGACCGAGGCCTGGGCAAAACCCAATTGTAGTTGGGTGTGGAAGAACAGTCTAAGCATGCAGCACCTCTCCAACTAAGCCAGCGCGCACAATGCGTCCAGACTCGAGCAGCAGCGCCCTCTCTGCCAGCCGGCATGCCTGGGCCAGGTCGTGTGTGACCATCACACAAGTCACTCCGCGATCGCGAACAATTTTCTGGATGGAGGATTCCACTTCGAGCTTGGCCACTTCGTCCAAAGCGGAGGTGGGTTCGTCGAGCAGAAGGACGAGTGGCGAGTTAGCCAGGCTGCGCGCTACGGAAACACGTTGCGCTTCTCCTCCGGAGAGGTTGGCGACATTGCGCTCGGCGTAACCCCCAAGCCCGACCCGGCCCAGCAACTCGTCGATCGCTTCCTGCGGCAATGTCTCACCGCGCTGGGCCGGCCCGAATTGGAGATTCTCCGCCACCGTGCCTGGAAATAGATGCGGCCGCTGGGTGACCATCCCAAGCTTGCGGCGCAGTTCTCGCGGCGCCAGGTTGCGATAATCGGTCCCTTCGACAAATACCGTTCCGGAAGTGGGCTCGTCGAGACGGTTGAGCAGCCGCAGCAGTGAAGTCTTGCCCGAGCCGCTAGGGCCGGCGATAGCCAATATTTCTCCCCTTCTCAATTCGAAGTTTGCATCCTGAATCAGGATTTTGTCACGGATGGCTCGGCCCAGATGCTCCGCTCGCAGGATGACAGGATGGGGAATCGGGGGAGCGCTCATGTATTTGGCATCTTCACGTGTAATTATGATCCTGAGAGCGCTTTCCGGTCGTCTGCGAATGGACAGGTAAAGTCCAAGGATCCTTTGCTGGCTAGTGAAGCCGAGTTCGCGTTTAGCGAAGAAAGTAGACGTCCTTCAACTCCGAGGGCTGCCTCGCTTCGCAGAGCGGCCCTCGCGCTCAAACAACAAGGGCTGTTGTGGCGCCGCCGCTCCCGGTGGCTGACGGGTGCTACCTTGACTCTTGGCGCACCCGGGCGCGGAGTTCTTCGGCGATTTCGCGCGCTGCCTTTTGCGCAGCTTCCTCTTCGGTGACCCCGAAAGAGATGGCTCCAACCCGCGCGTGTCCTCCGCCGCCGTAGCGCTCGCAGACCTTAGCCAGATTGACCGTCGGCTCCGAAGGTGCCCAGGGATTTGATCCTACCGAAACTTTCACGCGAAAACTGCTCTTGCTGAGGCCCACGCTATAAATCGATTCCGGATGCAGATAGTAGGGCACGAACTTGTTGTAGCCCTCGAGATCCTGATCGGTGATATCAAAGAACAGTGTGCCGTCCCTGGATTGGGTGCGCTCGCGCAACACCGCAATCGAGCGCTGGTGGCGTTCGAGCAGAGGCGGTAACAGGGGTGCAACGAAAGGCTCTTCCAGGATTTCTGCCAGAGGCTTGGTGACCAGCAACGGAATAAGCCGGGGCACAAAGCTGTAGTCCTGAGCGGACTCGATGACCATAGTCAGCTTCATGGCCGGCGCCTTCATTTCCACCGCGGTCTTCGCGTCGGGATACATGGCGCCGTCGACGATGTCGGTCCAGTGCACCAGGTCGGCGACGGGAGCGGGATCGAAACCGAAACGCTGCTCGGCGATGGTCGCGATGAAGCTGGTGCAGGACTTGAAATCAGGATCGTAAAACTTACGGTTACTCTGGTCCTGCTCGAAGTTGGCGGCGTCCGCCGGCGTGAGGAACGCGCTTTGGTGATGGTCGAACCACCAGGTGATCTTGGGCGAACTGGAATACTTGAAATCCACGATGGCGTTCTCGTCGCCATCAAACTGCTTCTCATCAAACAAGGCGCCCGCGCGGTGCAGTAGGCCGGAGAAAACGAAGCTGGCGTCACTGCGGACGCGTTCCCGGTAAAAACGCGAAAACAGGGCGGCTGAGCAAGCCCCGTCAAAGCATTTGTCGTGATAGAACACCCGAACTTTCAATCGCTTTCCTTAAAAAATCCTTGGTCTGGAAATCCTCTTTCCAGAGCTCCGCTTTCCGCGCCTGGGCCGCTCGAGCGCAACTGCGAACCAAAAGGTAATAGCAATGACATCTCGGAGAAGCCCCTGTCACAGGGAGGAAAACTGAACCGGCCTCCCCGCGTATGACGCGGCGGAGGCCGGTAATTCGCGAAGGGCCGGCAAAGCAACGCCGCCCGGGCGCCCTAAGCTACGGCGTTAGCCTGCTTCTCGGCCAGATCACCAATCACCGGCAGCTTGAACATCTGCCCCTGATTGGCCTTGATCAAAAGGATGATCCAGAGGATGAACGATCCCAGCCACACAATCATGTGCAGCGGGAAAGTGACAAATATCAACCCTGGAACAAAACCGATGATAGTCAGACCGATCCAGATAGCAATCATCGCCACGCAAAAGAAAATCATCTGAAATGCGTGGAAGCGCACAAACCGGCTCTTGTTGTAAGGCTCCATAACCAGGAAAATGATCGCCGGGACGATCGTGATGTAACACAGCATGCCCACGACATTGTCGGTCATTCCTCCGGTTGTGCCCTGCGCAGCAGCAACCGGCGGCGCGGCAGCGCGACTGCTGCAGGCTGGACACATCGTCGTCCCATCCGCTATCTGTGTTCCACATCCGCTACAAAAAGCCATTGATTTCCCCCGTACGTCTGGTTTGTCCCAAATGAAGCCAATACCGTGAGCCGTCCAGCCATATCCGAACGGCGAAAGTTAACAGAATTAGGGAGCCAAGGCAAACAGAATCGCACGGCCGTCGGATTCAAGGCAGGTGAGTGCAAAACGTGTGATGAAGACTCCATTCAGCATAGCCTTGAATATCAATAATATCAATATGATCCAGGCAGTTTGAGCCTATGGGGCACCCTCTGACACGGATCGCGGGTCTCCAGCGGCCACGCGGCAGCGCCATAGCCGGGCGGCTGTCAGTGCAAAACCTGCAGGCGAAGTTGGTGGCGGCGATTGAGGAAATGGCGGCAGACCGGAACGTGGAGCGATTTTCAGGGCTGAATAAGGATCTCCTTGCAGTACGCCGCGGCGAGAGAGAGGCTGGATGGTTCTGTTCCCGATGCGGCCAGGCAATCCCTGAAAGCAGCACTCTCCGCATCCGGGCTCGCCGATGATTTGTCTTGGCGCGGCGGCACCCCATAGAATCGAAACCTGGCCATGGCAACCACTACAACTTCAGTTAGCGCTCCTCGCCGCCGTCACGGTTTCGGGCGGGTTTTGGCTTTCCTTCTGATCGCCCCCTTGTTCGCTGCCCTGGGGGGATTGGTGTGGCTCTACTCGATGGCGCGTTCTGCCCTGCCCCAACTCGACGGCAGCGTGCAAATCTCCGGTCTCTCTGCGCGAGTCACAGTAAACCGGGACGGACACGGAGTACCTACCATTGATGCGGCCAGTCTTGAAGACCTGTTCTTTGCTGAGGGATATGTAACCGCGCAGGACCGTCTGTGGCAGATGGATGTCCTGCGTCGCTTCGCAGCCGGTGAAGTCTCTGAAATTCTCGGAGCCGATTTTCTCAAGCATGATCGAGAGCAAAGAATTCTAGGGCTCAGAGTGGCCGCGCAGAAGGCGCTTGAGACCTCGTCGGCACGGACTCGGGCCCACTTCGAGGCCTACGCGCGAGGCGTAAATGTCTTCATCGAATCGCACCGCGACCGGCTGCCCATCGAATTTCGCATACTGCGCTATTCCCCACGCCCTTGGGCGCAGGAGGATTCCACGCTCATCGCGGCCCAGATGGTCAAAGACCTGAACCACTATCCGTATCGCGACGCGCTGGATCGCGAGAAGATTCTGGCCAAGCTGGGGTCAACGTTGACTGCAGATTTGTATGTAAACGCATCGTGGCATGATCGGCCACCGACCGTAGCGCGGCCCAGCCTGGAGCAAGACACGGGCAAGGAAGAAGAAGATGAAGAAAGGGACAAGCGCTCACCGGTGAGTAGTTCTGTGGCCCGGCAGACAGAAATGCCTGCGTTTCCTGGTTGGGCCCGCGCTTTAGAACTACGCTCGGAAGCAAGTGACCCGGACGCTCGCCTAGTCGTGGGTTCCAACAACTGGGTGGTTTCCGGAGTGCACACTGTATCGGGCAAGCCACTTCTCTCCAATGACATGCATCTCGGGCACCAGATGCCCAACCTGTGGTACGAAGCTCATCTCCGTTGCGGCAATTTCGACGCCGTTGGCGTCACTCTGCCCGGCATGCCTTATGTGATCGTGGGACACAACCAGCGCATCGCGTGGGGCTTCACGAATATCGGCCCGACCGTGGAAGACGTTTACGTCGAGACGTTCAACCCAGATGGCCAATACCTGACGCCCGACGGTTGGAAGCCGTCGGAGCACCGTCGGGAATTGATTCACGTGAAGGGCAAGCCCGACGTGGTAGTGGACGTAGCGCTCACCCGTCATGGACCGATCATAACCGAGCTGGTCCCCGGCGAAACCCGCAAACTGGCGCTGCGCTGGACCCTGTCCGAGGGCACGCACAATCCTTTTTTCGACCTGGATTCAGCGCAGAACTGGGATCAGTTTCGACGTGCAATTTCGGCGTTCGATGCGCCGGGACAGAACGTGGTGTTCGCTGACGTGGATGGCAACGTCGGTTACCAGGCCACGGGAAAGGTGCCTATCCGCGCCTCGGGAGACGGCAGCCTTCCCGAAAATGGCAGCGACAACGCGCACGAGTGGACCAGCTACATCGCATTCGACAAGCTGCCCAGTGTTTACAATCCGCCTTCGGGGATCATTGCAACCGCCAACGGCCGCATCACGCCGGACGGCTACCCGTTTTCGATCAGCACCGGCTGGGAAGCTCCCTGGCGCACGGCTCGAATCTATCGCGTGCTGGAGTCAGGCAAGAAGTTCTCCGCAGCCGACATGCTGGCGCTACAGACCGATGTCCATTCCGATGCCGAACGCTTCTTCGCTGAGCGCTTCGTGTATGCGGTTGACCACGCCAAAGACGCTTCTCCGCGGACCAGACAGGCAGCCGAACTCATGCGCGGATGGGATGGTCGAATGACAGCAGATTCGGCCGCGCCCACCATCGGATATCGAGCCCGTGTCGAGTTGACCCGCTTGCTGCTGGAGCCGAAGCTGGGCCTGGCGCCACTAGGTTCGGCGAACCAGGACCCTAGTAAAGTGGACGGGTCGCTCAACTGGAAAAGCTATGGCTGGGGCATGCAGTCGGTGTGGCTGGAGAACGTACTGCAACATCAACCCAAGCGCTGGCTCCCGGAATCATATGCCAGCTACGACGATCTGTTGGCCGCAGCCGTCGCAGCCGCCGTCGGTGGCGAACAGGCACCTCAGGATCTGGCCTCGTGGCAATGGGGCAGCTTTCATCCGGTAGCGATTCAGCACCCAATCCTGGCTCGCATTCCGCTACTGCAGCGTTGGACCGGCCCCGGGGTTCAGCCGCAGTCTGGCAGCGGCTATACGGTGAAGGCAGTGTCTCGCAGTCACGGACCTTCTGAGCGATTGACGGTGGACCTGTCTGATTTGGACCAGTCCACGCTGAACTTGGTCACGGGACAGGCAGGGAATTTTCTTAGTCCCTACTACATGGACCAGTGGAAGGCATGGTACGAAGGCTACACCTTCAAGTTGCCGTACTCGCAAGCGGCAGTGGCGGCCACGCTGCAGCATCAACTGGTGCTGGAACCGAAATAGTCTTTTTTGCTCTTTAGCGTTGGCTGCAAAACCTCTGGTTTCGACGCCTCCATCCTCAATCTATCTGCTTCACATCCACTGCCTGCCCGACGATATCCACCTGGGTGGTTTGCAGCTTGTCGGTGGTGGTGTCATAGATGCTCATGTTTCCGTTCTGGATTACGTACACTACGCTGCGACGGTTGATTCGCTGAATTCCTGTGACGTCACCAATCTTGGGAGGAATCACGACCATAAGCTTCCCTGTGTCGAAGATGGACAGGCATCCGCGAACCTCGCCGGAAGCGCTGCCGCTGCCGGCAACGTTTATATTGGTGCAGGTGCGCGCTCCGATGAAGAGTTGGTTATTGGCGCCGATTTCCATGCGGTTGTGGTAACCATCCGTAATGGTCGCACTGGCGGAAACGGTCATTGAACCTAAATCGACCACCGAAACTTCTCCGCACGTGGTAGCCAGGGTAGGGACGGCAGAACTGGCGCAAGTGTTGGCTCCCGGCTTGGTGCCCGCAACATAGAGGGTGGCACCAGAAAGCAATCCAAAGGTGGCCGCATCCACCGGAACAGTCGGCCCCACCAGATTGCTGTTCACGTCCAAAGAGGTGACGCTGGCTGTGGTTCCACCGCACTCGGGGCCGCAATTCAGGATGTAGGCGGTCGAATCGTCCTCGCTGAAAACTGCCCAAACCGGATGATCGAAAAGCGGACTTTGAACGTCAGTCCGGGGATCGGCGCTGGTACCGACCGAACTGGGCGCGATCATCGTCACCGTATCGGCGCGGCTACCCAGAGCCAGAAGCCGATTGCCATTGTGGCTTTGCGCCAGGTAGCGAGCCCCGGGTACGGGAATCCCAGCCGTGATCACAGCGTTGGTCAGGTCCAACACCTCGACCAGTCCCGGGGGCTGGCTCGTTCCTGGTGTGACCGGCGCAGTAGGCACGGCCGCAAAGCCAGTAACGTTGTCCGGCGCCACAACCACGCTTTCGCTGGAGCCCGGCAGGGTAATCGCAATCGTATTGCCGGAAGAGTTCTGGCTGAGGCTCTGGGTTCCATTATTGACTAAGGAGATGGAATTGTTCGAGGAGCTGTAAACCAGAGTAAATCTTTTGTTGGGAAACAAGGCCATCAGGCCGGGAGACGGACTGGTAGTCCCGACCGAAATCGCGCCCGGAGACAATAGATCCAGTTGCCCATCAACGATGTTCAGGACGGCCGCCGTCGAAGATCCGTTAGGAAATAAGGGGTTGGAAACAAAAACGTGCACTTTGATCGTGGCTGGGTTCGCCTGTGTAGTCGAGTTTGTAGAACTATAGTTACTCCCGCAAGAAACCAGAGCGGCACTGGCCGTGATCACAACCAAAAAAACGAGCGCGGATGGCTTCAATCCAGAAGCTCCCAAGAACATGAGGAATGGAGAGTTAGATGCAAGAACCGGGATTATAGCAGAGCCGCATCGTTGGGATGTTGACGCACTCACTGGCTGCGGGCTCGGGCAATAATGCAAAACTAGCCTTCATCTTGTATTCTCAATATTATGGGTGCCGATCTGCTAACCCGCTTAAAGCAATCCCCGGTCTTGTGCGACGGGGCCACGGGGACGCTGCTTTACGCCAAGGGAATTTTTATCAATCGCTGCTATGACGAGTTGAACCTGTCGCAGCCCGATCTAATCCGCGACCTCCATCGCGAGTATATGCAGGCGGGTGCGGAGATCATTGAAACCAATACTTTTGGGGGAAATTCGTTTCGCCTCGCCCGGCACAGCATGGAAAACCGAGTCCGTGAAATCAACCTGGCTGGGGTCCGGCTGGCCAAGGATGCAGCCAAGAGCTTCGGCGCCTGGGTGGCCGGCTCAGTCGGTCCGCTGGGTGTCCGCATCGAACCTCTGGGCAAGACCTCATTCGAGGAAGCTCGTGCTGCTTTCCGCAAGCAGATCGCAGCCCTGGTCGAGGGCGGCGTGGACCTGCTGATGCTGGAAACATTTGGCTACGTCGAGGAACTTCACCAAGCGATTCTGGCCGCCCGCGATGTAAACCCGGAAATTCCCGTCGTGGCACATGTCACCATCGACGAAGACGGGAACTGTCTCGACGGTTCTACTCCTGAAAGCTTCACGCCACGCATTGAAGCTTGGGGCGCTGACGTGATCGGTTGTAACTGCAGCGTGGGTCCGGTCGCGATGCTGGATGTAATCGAACGGGTGCGAGGGCTCACTTCCCTGCCGCTGGCAGCCCAACCCAATGCCGGCATGCCACGATCCGTCGAGGGCCGAAATATCTACTTATGTTCGCCGGAGTACATGGCAAGTTATGCGCGCAAATTCGTGGCTGCGGGAGTACGCCTAGTGGGAGGATGCTGCGGAACCACACCTGAGCACATACGGGTCATGAAGTCCGCTTTGCGAGCAGGCGAGGCCCGGGCAAAAGCGAATCCAGCCCAGGTGAAGAATGCAGCCGCCCTGGCCATTGCTCCAGCGATGCCGCTGGAACACCGGTCCAGGCTGGGCGCGAAGCTCGCCGCCGGAGACTTTGCCACCATGGTCGAGATCGTCCCCCCCAAAGGGACGGATGTCCGCAAGGAAATTGATGGAGCGCGCTTTCTGAAGTCCGTGGGCGTGGACGCAATCAATATACCGGACAGTCCGCGAGCATCGGCGCGAATGAGCAACCAGGCTCTTTCCCTGCTGGTGCAGCAGGAAGTTGGCATCGAAGCCATTTTGCACTACACCTGCCGCGACCGTAACGTGTTGAGCATGCAGTCGGACTTGCTGGGTGCCGCGGCCCTGGGCATCCACAACCTGATCTGCATCACCGGGGATCCGCCAAAGATGGGCAACTATCCGGACGCCACGGCAGTTTTTGACGTGGATTCGATCGGCTTGGTGAACATCGTGCACAACCTGAACCGGGGCCTCGACATTGGCGGGAACCCGCTGGGTGTGGGTACCGGGTTCGTGATCGGCGTGGGCGCGAACCCGGGCGTCCCTAATATCGACGAGGAAATCAAGCGCTTCGAGTACAAGGTTGGGGCTGGAGCGGAGTGCGCCGTGACCCAGCCGGTATTCGATCTAAGCTTGCTGGAGTCATTCCTGCGCCGGATCGAGCACTGCAAGATACCTGTGATCGCCGGAATCTGGCCGCTGGTAAGTGTTCGCAATGCCGAGTTCATGAAGAATGAACTGCGGGTCTCAGTGCCTGACGCTATCCTGGAACGGATGGCCAAGGCAACGACTCCAGAGGCGGCTCGCGAGGAAGGCGTGGCTATCGCCCGCGAAATGTTGATCGCCGTGCGCGGCATGGTACAAGGCGCACAGATCAGCGCGCCCTCGGGACGATATACCTCGGCGGCAGATGTACTTGAGGCTTTGGGAACATCCCCGCGGGCAACAGCCTGAAATTAAAATCGTCAGAGGAGTAAATTCGTTGCCCAAATTTGAAGAGTGCCTCCAGCGTCTGGAGAAGATCGTGCAGGAACTGGAAAAGGGCGATGTCCCCCTGGAAAAATCTCTGACGCTGTTTGAAGAAGGTATGCAACTTTCAGCCGCCTGCCGCAAAGAATTGGAAGAAGCCGAGGGCAAGGTGGA
>Ga0193707_1000549_pt1 | contig 13109 bp, 15 predicted proteins | sample U3c2metaG_FD_143043 | JGI IMG/M metagenome (GOLD analysis project Ga0193707, IMG submission 143043) | Soil microbial communities from a riparian zone of the East river system, Colorado, United States - U3c2 | ecosystem: Environmental > Terrestrial > Soil > Riparian zone | place: USA: East River... | reverse complement strand
GGTGGTGGTGCAGGACCTTCTCCCGAAGCTCTTGTCCTTCCCGTCGCGCCGGGCCCAGCGCTCGCGGAACTCCGGGCTGTGGATCGACAGTTCCCCGACCAGTTCGGCGAGCTCCGGATCGTCCGGGTAGCGACCGGCGTACATCCGCAGGTAGTCGACACTCTCGGCCGCGACCGCCTCCCAGTCCGGGTAGAAGTCGTGCGACGCCGGGTCCAGGAAGACCATCCGGGGACGTTCCGTTCCTTCGGCGGCCACAGGATCGGTGTCATCACCCTTCGCAACCTCTTGGAGAACGATGACGAACCTCCCGCTGACCGGCCGCAACGCTGTCGTCACAGGTGCCGCGAGCGGCATCGGCGCCGCGATCGCCGAGCGGCTCGCGGCCGACGGCGCCGCCGTCGCGCTGGTGTCGCGGCGGCGCGAGTTCAACCTCCAGCAGATCGTCGCCCTGCCCACCCGCCAGGCCTGAGACAGCGGGCTCTGAGGTCACGAGGGTTTGAGAGACTCGAGCTATGACTTCGAGCGACCGTCCTCTTGCCGTGGTGACCGGAGCGAGTAGTGGGATCGGCGCCGCGACGGCGCGGTACCTGGCCCGCGAGGGTTTCGAGGTGATCTGCGCCGCCCGGCGGCTGGATCGGATCGAGGCCCTGGCCAAGGAGATCGACGGGCGCGCGGTGCAGTGCGACGTCACGTCCGTCGAGGATGTCGCCGCGCTGACCGCCGCTGTCGGTGACCGACTGGCGGTGCTGGTGAACAACGCCGGTGGCGCCTTCGGGTTCGAGCCGGTCGCGGAGGCGGACCTGGACGCCTGGCGGCAGATGTTCGAGGTGAACGTGATCGGCGTCGCGGCCGTCACCAAGTCGTTGCTCCCGGCCCTCATCGCCGGCCGGGGCACGATCATCGTGATGGGCTCCACCGCCGGTCAGGTCGCCTACGAGGGCGGCGGCGGGTACGCCGCGGCGAAGCACGGCGCGAAGGCGGTCGTCGACACGCTCCGGCTCGAGCTCTTCGACCAGCCGGTCCGGGTCTGCGAGATCGCGCCCGGCATGGTCCGCAGCGAGGGGTTCGCGCTGACCCGCTTCGACGGCGACCAGACCAAGGCCGACGCCGTGTACGCCGGTGTCGCCGAACCCCTCACCTCCGACGACATCGCCGAGATCGTCGCCTGGATCGCCACCCGCCCGTCCCACGTCAACATCGACCGCATCACCGTCCGCCCCCGCGCCCAGGCCGCCCAGCACAAGGTCCACCGCGTCGACTGAATCCTCAGTCCCATTCGAGCTCCCCCCTCACGACCGCAGCGGCAGTGATCCACGCAGCCCACGTCGAGTGCGACCACAGTGCTGCGGGAAACCCTTGCCACCGGCACAGACCTCACACTCGCTCGCCCACTCCCCACACTCACACGGTGGCTTCAGTCGCGGACGTGACACCGGACGTCGGACGACGCCCCGGAGTCGGACGTGGCGCTGGACGTTGTACCTGGCGGGCGGGCCTCGGACGTGGCGGCGGGGCAGTGTGACGGGCTTCGCTCGCTGGTCACTTGGCGCGGAGGCGGTCCACCGGGGGTGAGGCGATCGGGAGCGGCGCGATGGGCGTGGGGAGGTCGTAGCCGGCGTACAGACGGCGGCGGATGTCCTCGAGGGGGAAGGTCTCACGGTAGATCGCGAGCTTGACCGTCACACCCTCCAAGGTTGCTCTGAGCAACATTTCCTCGACCGCGGGATCGGCCGCGCCGCGGGCCGTGAAAACGGCGCGGATGGCGTCCTCGACCTGCGCCAGGCGGGCCGACTTGGCGGACTCGACCTCGGCGAACACGTCGTGCGTGGCCGGCTGCATCATCAGGCTGATCGCGAGCCGCTGGATCGGGAGCGTGGTTGCGGCCGCCATCAGGGCGCCGTCGATGATGCCGGCCAGGCGCTCGTCCGGAGTCCCTTGGATGGTGAGGATCGCGGCGATGCCGTCCAGCCAGCGATCCAGCAACTCAGCGGCGAGCTGCTCCTTGGTGGCGAAGTAGTACGAGACCAGGCCGCGGGACACGTCTGCCTGCGCGGTGATCTCGGAGATCGACGCGGCCTCGTAGCCCTTGGCGGCGAAGACCTCCAGCGCGGCGGCCAGGATGCGCTCCCGGGACCGCTCCCGCATCCCCTGGTTCACACTCGCCGACCGTGGCACGGTGCCTTTCCCTGGTCATGGCCCCGAAGCGCCGGGCAACCCCCATCCTCGTGCCCGGCGCTTCCGGACTGACCCCCGTTGTTTCCAGGCCCCTCCCCAGGCGCCGTCTATAGACTGGACGTCCAGTCAACAAAAGTCAACAAGTCGCCGTTTCGTGGACACAAACGGTCACCGGTAGGATGGAGGGGCTGCGTCGAGTGGCTTTCTCGAGCGACACAACACGCCGTAGCCACCGCCTGACACCCAGTCCTATCGCTTGGAGCGCTTCCCCATGCCTGTCCGTAACGACCTGCGCAATGTCGCGATCGTGGCCCACGTCGACCACGGGAAGACCACCCTGGTCGACGCGATGCTCTGGCAGTCCGGCGCCTTCGGAGCGCACCAGCACGTGGACGAGCGGGCGATGGACTCCGGCGACCTGGAGCGTGAGAAAGGCATCACGATCCTCGCCAAGAACACCGCCGTCCGGCACAAGATGGCCAACGGCGAGCAGATGACGCTGAACATCATCGACACCCCCGGCCACGCCGACTTCGGTGGCGAGGTCGAGCGCGGCCTGTCGATGGTCGACGCGATCGTCCTGCTGGTGGACGCTTCCGAGGGCCCGCTGCCGCAGACCCGGTTCGTCCTGCGCAAGGCCCTGGCGCGGCAGATGCCCGTCATCCTGGTGGTGAACAAGGTGGACCGCCCGGACGCGCGGATCGCCGAGGTCGTCGACGAGACCTACGAGCTGTTCCTCGACCTGCTCGACCACGACGCCGACCAGTCCGCGCTCGACTTCCCGATCGTCTATGCCTCGGCCCGGGCCGGTCGCGCCTCGCTGAACCAGCCGGCCGACGGCGGACTGCCGGACTCCGAGGACCTCGAGCCGCTGTTCGAGACGATCCTGTCCAACGTGCCGGCCCCGGAGTACACCGAGGACGCGCCGCTGCAGGCGCACGTCACCAACCTGGACGCCTCGCCGTTCCTCGGCCGGCTCGCGCTGGTCCGGGTCCACGAAGGCACGCTGAAGAAGGGCGCCCAGGTCGCTTGGTGCCGTCACGACGGCTCGATCCAGAAGGTCAAGATCACCGAACTACTGGTCACCGAGGCGCTCGAGCGGGTGCCCGGCGACTCGGCCGGTCCGGGTGACATCGTCGCGATCGCGGGCATCCCGGAGATCATGATCGGCGACACCCTGACCGACCCGGACAACCCCAAGCCGCTGCCGCTGATCACCGTGGACGAGCCGGCCATCTCGATGACGATGGGCACCAACACCTCGCCGCTGGCGGGCCGCGCCAAGGGCACCAAGGTCACCGCCCGCCTGGTCAAGGACCGGCTGGACCGCGAACTGGTCGGCAACGTCTCGCTGAAGGTCCTGCCGACCGAGCGGCCGGACACCTGGGAGGTGCAGGGCCGTGGTGAGCTGGCGCTGGCCATCCTGGTCGAGCAGATGCGCCGCGAGGGCTACGAGCTGACCGTCGGCAAGCCGCAGGTGGTCACCCGGGAGATCGACGGCAAGCGGCACGAGCCGGTCGAGCGGCTGACGATCGACTGCCCGGAGGAGTACCTGGGCACCGTCACCCAGCTCCTCGCGGTCCGCAAGGGCCGGATGGAGCAGATGACGAACCACGGCACCGGCTGGGTCCGGATGGAGTTCCTGGTGCCGGCCCGCGGCCTGATCGGCTTCCGGACCGAGTTCCTCACCGACACCCGCGGTACGGGCATCGCCCACCACGTGTTCGAGGGGTACGAGCTGTGGTTCGGCGAGTTGCGTACCCGCCCGTCGGGCTCGCTCGTGTCGGACCGCACCGGCGTCACGACGTCGTACGCGATGGTCAATTTGCAGGAGCGCGGGACGATGTTCTGCGAGCCGGGCACCGATGTGTACGAGGGCATGATCGTCGGCGAGAACTCGCGCGCCGACGACATGGACGTGAACATCACCCGGGAGAAGAAGATGACGAACGTCCGCTCGAACGCGGACGAGTTCGAGAAGCTGGTGCCGGCCCGCAAGCTGTCGCTCGAGCAGTCATTGGAGTTCTGCCGAGAGGACGAGTGCGTCGAGGTCACCCCGGACGCGATCCGGATGCGCAAGGTCGCCCTCACCCAGATCGAGCGGTCGAAGCTCGGCCGCAAGAGCAAGAGCTGACCTCCTCAGAACACGAACTGGAAACGGTCGCCGCGACTGCGCGAACCGAAGCACATCGGTGTGATACACCATTGCTCGGCCGGTCACGGGGGAAGAAACTTCCGGATCGTTACCAACCAGACGTGAGGCTCTGACGTCTGTTCGTATGCAAGCAAATCTGTTGGGGGAAGGACAAAGGAACCATGGGCATTCTGCGTAAGCTCGGCGCTACTCTGACGGCCGCCGCGTTCGTGGGCGTCGGCGCACTTTCGGCCACCACGACGGCCGATGCCGTCACGGTCGCACCGACGGTCGCGCCCGCGCCCCAGGTCGTGGTCGCGCCGCAGAAGGCGACCGCGGCGGCGAAGACCAGCGCGGTGGTGGGTAAGTACCGGCTGGACAAGCGCTGTCTGACGAGGGGCCGGGTGCTCTGCATCAACAAGCGCACCCGCAAGCTGGTGTATGTGGTGAACGGCAAGGCGATCCAGGTCGCCGACTCCCGGTTCGGCGCCCGCAAGACGCCGACCCGTAACGGCACGTTCAAGGTCTACCGCAAGTCGAAGAACCACGTGTCGTCGCTGTACCACTCCGCGATGCCGTACTCGATGTTCTTCAGTGGCGGCCAGGCGGTGCACTACTCCTCGGACTTCAAGGCCCGCGGGTACAACGGCGCCTCGCACGGCTGCGTGAACATCCGGGACAAGAAGAAGATCGCCTGGATCTTCGCCCGCATCAAGGTCGGCGACAAGGTCGTCGTCTACAGCGGCTGATCAGCAACGCTCAGCAGCGGCCGGGGAGTCACTCCCCGGCCGTTGTCGCGTTCTGGAACGCTTGGTGGAGCCGGGGTTCCACCAAGCCCAAGGTGCTCGTACGACGCCGGGAGTGTGCCATCGGCCGGGATCGTGGTGATGTCAGCGATGCTGAGGATGATCTCCATCGCCTCCTCCGATCACGACTTGCTCACAACTGCTGCACTTTGCGCAGCCGGCAACCTACGCTGAGCCAACCAAAAGACCAGTGAGGACGTCCCACACGTGGAGGGACGACGGGTCGATCAGAGGGGTCTCCGATGCGTGGGCTGATCATTCGCAACCTGCTGACCGGGCTGGTCACTGGCGCCATAGTTGCTGCACTCATGAGTTCCGGAATGAGCGCGTCGGCGGCCGCCGGTGACCTCAAGACCGTGCCGTTCGAGGTCAGCGGTCAGCTGCCGATCTACCCGAAGGCCCTGTGGAAGAACGGCTCCAGCGGGGTCGCCGTTCGCAAGGTCGAGGCCCGGCTGGTCCAGCTCAAGCTGCTGGAGAAGCGCTACCAGGACAACGAGTTCGGCACGATGACCCGGTCCGCGGTGAAGAAGTTCCAGCAGTCCAAGGGCATTCCCCAGCTCGGGTACCTCGACCAGAACACCTGGAACAAACTGGTCACGGTCACCCACGAGCCGACGCAGACCGAGCTCTACCCACCGGCGCCGGTGGTGAACGGCAAGGCGCTCGACCCGCGCTGCACGACCGGCGTCGCGATGTGCATCGACAAGTCCACCCGCAAGCTCCGGTACGTCGTCGACGGCGTGGTGAAGATGCAGCTCGACGTGCGGTTCGGGGCGGTGAAGACGGCCACCCGCGAGGGCAGCTTCACGGTCGGCTGGAAGAGCCGGAACCACGTCTCGAAGCTGTACGACTCGGCGATGCCGTACGCGATGTTCTTCAGCGGCGGCCAGGCGGTGCACTACTCGTCCGACTTCGCGGCCCGCGGCTACAACGGCGCATCCCACGGCTGCGTGAACGTCCGGGACCTGGGCGGGATCAAGGTCCTCTTCGACCAGATCAAGGTCGGCGACAAGGTGGTCGTCTACCGGTCGTAGTACGTCGTACGTCGTACGCCGTACCGCCGGTGGGTCAGAGTGGACGGGGGCCGCGACGGCGGCGGATGCCCCAGCCGCCCCGGCCACGGCCGGAGGCGGCGCGCAGGGCCGGACGGGCGTCGACCAGGTAGACCGCCGCGGCGACGATGCCGATCAGGCCGAAGAAACTCAGCCAGCCCTGGAAGATCTGACTGAGCGTGAAGACGATCAGGATCAGCACCCAGCCGGGCCTGGTCAGCTTGTCCGCGGCGACGAAGACCGCCCGCGGCCGGAAGCCGGCGTCGACCAGAGCGACCAGCTTGAGGCCGAGCAGCACCCACCAGATGATCTCGAGCGGACCTGCGAACCCAGGAAAGAGGTTCGGGAACGTAGCGAGTGGGAGCATGCGTACGAGCCTAACCGACAGACCGGGCGGCCCACCTCTGCTCAGTGCAGATTGCGGGCCACCCGGCCTGATGATTCACCCAGATGTCGGGCAGCGTTACCGTCAGTCGCCGATCTTGCCGGCGGCGTCGCCGGCGGCCTTGGAGGCCGTCCTGGCGGCCTTGCGGGCGCTGGTCGTGGTCGCCTTGACGTTGCGGGTCGCGGTCTCGGCGGTCTTCCTGGCGGTGGTCCGGGTCGCCTTGGCCTTGCTCACCGTGGTCCTGGCCTGGGTGACCAGGTCCTCGCTGGCCTGCTGGGTGCGGATCCGCTCGACCAGGTCCTTGCCGCGGCCGGCCAGGTCCTCGTAGGTCTCCTCGGCCTGGCCGAGCACGGTGGTGAAGCCGGCCTGGGCGGCGCCCGGCAGCTCACGCAGCTTCGCCGGAGCGATCTTCGCGTCGGCGACGAGGGCCTCGAAGCGCTTGGCGAACTCGGTCTGCGCCTTGGTCAGCTCGGTCTGCAGGGTCTTCTGGTCCAGCTTGGCGAACCGGGCGGTGACGTCCTCGCTGACCGCGCGGAACTTCTCCACCGCGAGGTCGCCGGCGCCGGCGATCGCGTAGAACGGGGTGACGGGCGTACGGGTAGCCATCAGGCTTCTCCTCGGATGTTTGCAGCAGGAAGTAACTACTTGGTGGTGCGTTTGCTTGCAGGGGATTTCTTGGCCGTCGTCTTCGCCGACGCAGCCGGTCTGGCAGGAACCGGCTCTTCGGCCTCGTGAGGGGACGTGTTCTCACGCACGAAGGACGCGTAGACGTCCAGCAGGACACGCTTCTGCCGCTCGTTCAGTGCGGGGTCGAGCAGGACGGCGTCGACCACGCCGGCGGCCCCTCGGCCGGCCGAACTGTCGTCCGGATCGAGGATGCCGGCCCGTATGTACAGGGTCTCCGCGGAGATCCGCAACGCCTTCGCGAGCTGCTGCAGCACATCGGCCGACGGTTTCCGCAGGCCGCGCTCGATCTGGCTGAGATACGGGTTCGAGACTCCGGCCAGGTCCGACAGCTGCCGCAACGACAACTGCGCATGCCGCCGCTGCTCGGCGAGGTACTCCCCGAGGGAGCCCACCGCCCCAGCCGCACGATCACTCAACCTGGCCATGCGTACAGTGTGCTAGCAACGTGCTTGCAATTGCAAGCACGTTGCACCGTGAGCTCGCTCACGCGGGCCGGGGCCTGGGGCAGTTTGTGCACGGTTGGTGCACCTTCGAACGCTTCACAATACGGATCTGGTACAAAGTCGAGCTTGAGCCAACTCGGAGGCTCGCGATGCCAGACGGGTGGGGGTGGGGTCAGCGAGGAGGGTGGGTAGTTCGGCGCCATCTCGACGCTTCAGCTGAACTTTAGAGCGCGAAGCGAACCCCGCCATGTATATATCGAAGATCGCCACTCGAATCGATTGCGCGGGACGGTGACCTGGAACTTCTGCTGCACGCAGGATTCGTATGCGCGCGTCGTCGGAGTTCTCCATCTTGCGCTGGGACGTCTGGCGGACCAACCGCCAACTGCAGGCTTACTGCCAACCGCTCAGCGCAAACCTTCTTCGGGTCGTTGACGCGCCCTGCCGCTTCAGCGGAGCGCTGTTCGAAATGGAGAGCGATGGACCGTGCCGTCTGCTCACGACTGCGATCGGTGAAAGTAGCCGGTTGGTACTGGCAGGCGATCTCAGGAATAGGCATGCGGCCGCCAATCACAGAGCTGCAACACCACTGATGGTCGGGACCGCCGATCCCGCGGCCGACGCGGAGCTGAACTAGCTGAAGACGGCTGGGTTGGGGTGAACCGAGCCGACCTCGACACCGCCGCCATAGAGGGAAAGGCGGGCTTGCTGTTCAATCAGCTCACGCTCAAGACCTAGGCGTCGTAGTACGGCCGCCATCACCACAGGCCGCGCCCGCGGCGCACCATCCTCGATCTTCAGCGCGACACCCCGGCCATCGGTCAGACCGACGGCATAGACGCCCTCCGCACCGCCCTTGCAGAACAGACCCGGCACCGCATGCATGAGTGCAGCCTCGTCGCGTGTACTCCCGCTGGCGTACTCCGGGTACTCGCGGAAGGCGGTGGCGATCCGCCCCTCAAGCGTCTCCGGATCCGCCGAGGCGAACAGACCGAAGGAACGTGCCAGTCCTGCGAGGCTGATCGCGAGCAGTGGGGCACCGCATCCGTCGACGGCCACATTCGAGACCTTCTCTCCGGCGGAGTCCTCGATCGCGGAGCGGATCGCCCCCTGCAGAGCGTGTTGAGGAGACCGGTAGTCGTCGCGACCCCAGACCGCGTCCGGACTCTTCTCCCTCGCCGGATCGTGGATCGGCCAGCCGTTCGTCACACATGTGGCGATCATCGCCGCGTGTTTGCCCGAGCAGTTCATCGTGATGCGCTCTTGCGAGTGACCGGCGCGCACCCATGCATCGCGCGCCTGCTCGTCCAGCGGATAAGACTTCGGAGTACGTAGAGCCGACTCGTCGAGGCCGACTCCTGCGAGGATCTCGCGGACGCCGTCGAGGTGGATCTGCTCGCCGGAGTGGGACGCGCCCGCCAGCGCGAGCAGTTTGCCGTCCAGGTCCAGGCCGTTGCGGAGCATGCCGAGGGCCTGCATGGGCTTGTTCGACGAGCGGGGGAACATCGGCTGGTCGACGATGCCGGCCGACCAGGCCACGCTGCCGTCGGGGTTCGTTACCACGACGGAGCCGCGGTGGTGGCCCTCCACGAAGTCGCTGCGGACGACGTCGGCCAGGATCACAGGTTCGGTCACGACTGAACTGTACAGGTGCAAAATGTGGTGTTGCAGATGATCCGGCTCACAACCGGGCGCGTACGTGCAGCCCCGCCTCCGGGTCGACCAGGATCTCCTGCGTCGCGGTCACCGTGGGCTGATCCTCTGCGACGACCTCGAGTACGGCGTCCGGGTCCACGTTCCGCTTCACCATCGCCAGTGCGATCGGGCCCAGCTCGTGATGCCGCGCCGCCGATCCGACGAACCCGACCTGCTTCTCCCCCGCGCGTACGGCGTACCCGTGCGCGGGCAGGTGGTCGACCGAGCCGTCCAGGTGCAGCCGCACCACCCGTCGCGGCGGACGGCCGAGGTTGTGCACCCGGGCGACCGTCTCCTGACCGCGGTAGCAGCCCTTGTCCAGGTGGACGCCGACGCCGAGCCAACCCACCTCGTTCGGGATCGCGCGCTCGTCGGTGTCGAGGCCCAGCCGGGGTGCGCCCGCCTCGATCCGGAGCGCTTCGTACGCCCAAACCCCGGCCGCCGGAGCTTCCATCCCGGCCAGCTCCGCTCGCGGCAGGAACACCTCGTGCCCGCCCAGCGAATCCGCACCGCTGCGGGTCAGATGCGGGCCTTCAGCCGGCCCCGGTTGCCAGATGATCGCGTAGTCGTCGGTCACGTCGGCGATCTCGACCCGGGACATGAACACCATCTTCTGCAGCCATTCCACCAGCGCCGCGGCCGCGCCCGGCTCGGTGTGCAGCCAGAACGTCTCGCCGTCGTCGACGCCGTACATGACGTGCTCGATGTGCCCGGTCGGCGACAGCAGCAGCGCGGTCGTCGACGTACCGGGCTTGAGGCCCTCGAAGTACTGCGTGGTCAGCGCGTGCAGCCAGGTCAGGCGGTCCGGGCCGGTGATCGTGACGACGTCGCGGTGCGACAGGTCGACGAACGCCTGGCCGGCGACCAGGGCCCGCTGCTCGCGCAGATCCGACCCGTAGTGGGCCGCGACCCCGGCATCGAGTCCGTCGGCCTCGACCGCGCCGGGGCGGTCCAGCAGTGGGCTGCGGTTTCGTGACATGTCACCAGAGTACGTCGAGCGGCGTACGGCGATCGCCTCCCGGTGTGGGATGTGGACAACCCCGGGTCGCAGCCAGGCTTGAGGTACCAAGACACGAAGGGAGCGCGGCGATGAGTGACCGGCGATTCCGGTTCGGCGTGGTGGGTAGCCCGACGACCGGCGAAGAGTGGATCAAGACCGTCCGCCAAGCGGCGGACCTCGGATACTCGGCCGTACTGATGCCCGACGGACTGCAGCTGCCGTCGCCATTTCCCTCGCTGGCGATGGCGGCCGCGGTCGCGGACATCCGGGTCGGCACGTTCGTGGCGGCGGCTCCGCTCCGGACGCCGCGGGCGGCCGCGTGGGAGGCGCACACGCTGACCGTCCTGACCGACGGGCGGTTCGACTTCGGCATCGGCACCGGTCGGCCCGCGGTCGAGCAGCAGGTGGCCGAGATCGGCCTGCCCTTCGGCACGGCCAGGGAACGACGCGACCAGGTCCGCGAGACCCTCGACCACCTCGAGAAGCTCGACGGCGACCGCCGTACGCCGATCATGCTGGCCGCCGGCGGACCGCGGGCGCTCGCGCTGGCCGCGGCGAGGGCCGACATCGTGTCGCTGGCCAAGGATGCGATGACGCCGCGGGCGGAGATCACCCAGCTCGTCAAGGACCTGCGCGAGCTGGCCGGACCGCGGGCGGACGAGATCGAGCTCGCGATGAACCTGTTCGCGGCCGGTACCCGCGAGCTGCCGGTGTGGACGAAGCGGGCCTCCGGCGTCGATCCCGAGGAACTGGAGGCGAGCGACTCACTGATGATGCTCCGCGGTACGCCGCAACAGATGGCCGATGAGCTCCGACGACGCCGCGACGAGTTCGGTACGACGTACGTCACCGTCAACGCGACGTACCTCGAAGACCTGGCCCCCGTCGTGGAGATGCTCACCGGCCGCTGACACCCCGCCGCGCAACCCGCGTTTTGAGGGGTCAACCCCTGACCGCGCAACCCGCGTTTGAGGGGTCAACCCCTGACCTTGTGGGTTGCCCCCTCGGAATCTGCGGGGGCAACCCACCACTCCAGGGGTTGACCCCTCAAACGCGGATCAGCACTGCCCGCCGGTCTGTGGCCCGGCGGGCAGTGCTTGGAGGGGTGGGTAGGTGGCTGGTGGCCGGCTGGAGCGTCGCCCGCGAAGGCGGTGACCTCCGGTACGTCGCCGGCGTGGGTGTCGCCGGCGGCGAAGGCGGCCTCGTCGAACGGGTCCTCGCCCGCGAACACCTGCCGGGCCTGCTCCTTGTCGAACTCGCCGACCCAGTGCCCGACCAGGACGGTGGCGACCGCGTTGCCGGCGAAGTTCGTCAGCGCCCGGGCCTCGGACATGAACCGGTCGATGCCGACGATCAGGCCGACCCCGTCGACCAGGTCCGGGCGGTGCGACCGCAGACCGCCGGCCAGCGTGGCCAGGCCGGCGCCGGTGACGCCGGTGGCGCCTTTCGAGGCGAGGATCATGAACAGCAGCAACGAGACCTGCTGACCGAGCGAGAACGGCTCGTTCATCGCCTCGGCGATGAACAGCGACGCCATGGTCAGGTAGATCGCCGTGCCGTCCAGGTTGAACGAGTAGCCGGTCGGGACGGTGATGCCGACCACGGACTTGCCGACGCCGAGGTGCTCCATCTTCCCGATCAGCCGGGGCAGGGCGGTCTCCGACGACGAACTGGACACGATCAGCAGGAACTCGCGGCCCAGATAGCGCAGTAGCTGGAAGATCGACAGCCCGGTGACCACGCGAAGAATGGCGCGGTGAGCGCGAGTGCCTGAGCTGCGGGTGCTCGTCGTCGAGGACGACCCGGTCGCCGCCGAGGCACATCGCACGTACGTCGACCGGCTGCCGGGCTTCACGTGTCTCGGCGTCGCGGGAACGGCGGCCCGCGCACTGCACGTGCTCGCCCGTGGCGAGGTGGATCTCGTGCTGCTGGACATGCACCTGCCGGACGGGCACGGACTGGACGTGGTTCGCCGAATGCGGGCCTTAGGCAACCAAACTGACGTGGTCGCGGTGACCTCGGCCCGCGAGGTCGCGGCGGTGCAGGCGGCAGCCCGGATCGGCGTTGTGCAGTACGTGCTGAAGCCGTTCGCGTTCGAGACGTTGCGGGACCGGCTGACGGCGTACGCGCGGCACCGCCGGGCCGCCGAGGCGGGTCAGGTGGTGGCCGACCAGGACGAGGTGGACCGGTTGTTGCGTCCGGCAACCGCTTCGTCGGTGCCGAAGGGGCTGGCCGGGTCCGTGCTGGATCGCGTCGTCCAGTTGCTCGGGAATCGCGAGGGCTGGACCGCCGAGGAAGTCGCGACCTCGCTGGGCACCTCCCGGATCACCGCCCGGCGCTATCTGCAGCACCTCGCCGACCAGGGTCAGGCCCTCCGCACCCAGCGGTACGACGGCCGCAGCGGCCGCCCCAAGGTGGAGTACTCCTGGGTCGCGGAAAGCTGACGACCGAAGAATGTGGCTTCTAGCGCACAGATCGTCGGACGTAGTGGATCAGGAGCGGATGAGGGTGGCCCAGAGGTGGGATTGGAGGGCCTGGCCCTCGGCGGCCATGTCGTAGGCCCAGAGCAGCTCGCCGTTGACCAAGCCGTACAGGCGGTGGCCGGCGGTGACCTCCTTGGCGGTCACGGTGCGGGCGACGACATCCGTCTGCATCTCGACCTTGGCGCCGTCGATGTCGCCGTACCAGATCTCCGCGAAGCCGGTCGGGTGGGCCAGGATGACCTCGACCTT
>Ga0193707_1000548_pt1 | contig 13113 bp, 9 predicted proteins | sample U3c2metaG_FD_143043 | JGI IMG/M metagenome (GOLD analysis project Ga0193707, IMG submission 143043) | Soil microbial communities from a riparian zone of the East river system, Colorado, United States - U3c2 | ecosystem: Environmental > Terrestrial > Soil > Riparian zone | place: USA: East River... | reverse complement strand
AGATGCCCTTCGCGGATGAATCGTTCGCGGAAATCTTCGGCGTAGGGAACCAGCAAGCGCCAGACGAGGCCGGTCAATTCCTCATCGACTCTGACCAGCCCTTTGGCGACGCGTACGAGCTCCTGAGCTTCGGCGACGTCGTCGGGCTCCCAACCCTTGAGATCTCGACTGATCGTTTTCTCGGACAACATCGCCTGTTCGTCTGCCAATAGGTCCGACCGCTGTCCGGCTTTTAGAAACGCGCCGAGCACCGCCTGCGCCGCGAGCACTAACTTTTCATTGAGCCGGTCTTCGGGATGGCGTTCAATCAATTTTACCGCTCGGTTTTCCAGTTGAGCCAACCAATTGCGCAGCGTGGGCGGAATTGCGTTCCGCCCATCCAGCTTCTGTCGAAGATCGACGTTTTCCGTGGAAATCGATTTGGCCAGAGCTTTGATTTGATCGAGTCGACAGAGCGGCAGAATCTTTCGCCACTCCGGCGCATGGGAGCTGCGCAGTGAAAGTTCCTGATCCAGCCATAAATCCCATTGCTCGTCGAAAAGGCGATCGAATGCAGTACCATCGTCCTCGTGAAATTGCGGGTCGACCCCCGCTTCGAGCGGATAAAGCCGAAGCAATGTGGCGGCGAAGCTGTGAATCGTGCCGATGTCGCTCCGTTCCATGTTTCTCAGCGCGTCGTGAACGCGGCTGTCCAACTCATCCTTGGACAGCTGGTAGCATGCGATCAGCGCTTCAATATCGCTCTGAGTTTTTTTCTCGATGGCATTTGCCGGTTGGCGGTCGAGCTCGATATCGAGAAAAGCTTGCAAGCGTTGGCGCAGCCGGAGCTTCATCTCCTCCGCTGCTTTATTGGTAAAAGTAAGGGCGACGATCTCGGTGATTTTCAGCGGCTCGGGGTTGCGCAACAGCAAATGAACCAGGCGATCGACTAACAGCGTCGTTTTCCCGGTGCCCGCCCCCGCTGTGACCACGAGGTTGCGATCGAAGGTGGCGATGGCGATTTGGCGATCGCGGGCGTCGGGCAGTTCGATATTCGCTTGCGTCGCGCTCATAGTTTCTCGGGATCTTTCCTACGCAACGCGCGATGAGGTTCCGTCACTGGATCGTTGTCGGCGCGCCACAGACTCGGCGGGTGGTTTTTGCGGCAGATCGCTGCCGCGTCGCAGTGGCCGCAGTATTCGCCGCGGTTGAGAAAAAAACGGCCCTGGCGAACGCCATCGACGAGATAAGCCAAAGTTTGTTTGGTTGCCGTGCCGATTTCGTCGGTTAGTCCTGCGCTGCCGTAGGAAGTCGAGAGCAGCGGGCCTTCAGCCCAGCGCGCCGCGATATAATAGAAAACCGCTTCGATGGCCGGTCGCGATGGCTTGAAGTGTTGTTCTTCGGCCCAGCGCTGCGCGAGCATGTAGTAAAAGGGTGGCTGCAATCTCTCGCCGCGCAGAGCCGCGCGGAGAAGATTGGTATCTTGAGTTGCCGGCTTTGCGCCAAATTTAAATTTGTAATCGATGACCCGAAGGGCTGTGTCATTACGGTCGATGCGATCCATCCGCCCGCGGATCGCCAGGCCGTTTAGCGGTTCCGGCCAGTCGTTCGGCAATCGCGCGGTCACGCCGGTTTCCAAATTCACCGGGGCAAACCCGGACTGGGTCAGCTCGCGGAGATCTTGAGCGATGACTTGGCACAGCAGTTGGACAAGATCATCCTTGAGGCTCTCCCAAGCGAGCGGGTAGCCGACCGGATTGTCTTTCTCATAGTCGGCGAACACATGGGCCGCGATAGTGAGCAGGGTGTTTTCTACGTCCAGCGTTGTTGCTTTGCCGTCAAAGTAACCGCCGTCGATCAGAGCGCGGTAAAACGAATTCAAAATCTCATGGCCGATCTCGCCACGTTCAGCGGGACTCGGTCCGAGGACTTCTTCGGGACGGTCGAGCGGTTCCAAACCGAGCACATGGCGCGCGAAAAACTGAAACGGGCAACGGGCGTAGGTTTCGAGCGCGGTGGGCGAAAGGCCGCGCTCGGAGAAATGTTTCCAGTAGTTATCGAACTCGCCGACCATGCCATCGTAACCAAGCAAGCGGTCGCTGCTTTGATCGACTTCGGCGACAACTTTGCGGCCTTGTTTGTAGAGGTTCGGTAGTGCGGCGCAGGCTTCGATCAGCGCGGTGGGATCTTGGGCTTCGAGCGTCAGTCGAATTGCCAGTTCTGCCGGCAAGAGTAAGTCCTGTCGATCGAACGGCGGCGTGGCGGTTTTTTCGGTGATGCCGCGCGGGATGCCGATCGTCTCGCTTGGCCGGCCGTTGCCATGGAGAGCGCGGTTGAGCTCTTCGACGTACCAGGATGGCGCCAGTACTCTGCCGCTGTCGTCCGATCTTTGAAATGAACAATAGAGCCGCTCCCGCGCGGCGCCGACGAGCAGGGTGAAAAGCAATTTTTCTTCGTCGAAGGCGGCGAGTTTTTGGCTGACCTTGTAGCCCAGGTCGCGTTCGAGAACTTCGCGGTCGCGATCGCGAAGAAAGGCGTCTTCGCGGATCGTGCGCGGGAAAACGCCTTCGTTCATGCCGAGAACAAAAAGCGCGCGGAACGATAGGCCGCGCGCCGCGGTGGCGCTAAGCACCATGACACCATCGCGATTGCGCCGATCCTCCGTTACGCTGGAGCGTTCCAGCCAGTGCTGAAAGGTATGCGCAAAATCATTCAGCGCGACGCGATTTTCCACGCGATCGAGACCGGCGAGTTGGTCTAAGACCGCGATAATCTCCGCGCCGGGTTCCGTATCGACGCCCCGCGCCGTCGTTTCGGTGGCGGGCGCAATTCCGAGATACTTTTTCAGCAAGCTTTTCCAGGCGACGGCATATTCCTGCCACGAAGCTTGCGCCGGCAATTGAGTTAGATCAGCCACCAACGTCTCGACGATATTAGCCAATGACGTCAATTGTTTGGCCGCGATGCGAATAACGCGCGGCTCGTCGTCGGCCGATATTTGCCTGAGTGTTAGATCGTGCTGATTGTAACGGCGCAGCCGGCGCCACTCGGCCGCGCCTTTGCAGATGGCGAGCTCCCGGGTCGCAAGATCCCAGAGCTCTGGGCGTGGCAAAGACCGCTCTCCTGCGATGTTTTGAGGTTGAAAATACGGCGAAGAGAGCAGATCGATCACTTGGCCGCGTAGGAAGTCCTTCGCGGGCAGATTCAGTAGTAGGATGACGGCTTTGGTCAACGGGAACTGCACGAGCGATTCTTCGAGCGTGCCGGCGAGCGGGATGCGATGCTTGTGAAAAGTATCTTTGACGATTTGGCCGTAGGACTCCAGACTTCTCGCTACGACGCCGATCTCATGAAATTGCATCTTGCCCTCGTCGACGAGCCCGAGAATCTCTTTGGCTGCCGTCGCGATTTCATCATGGATGCCGAAAGTATCGACGATCCGGCAGTGCCAGTGTTTCGGAAAATCGGAATATTTTCGTTCTTTGTTGTCATCAAAAAGCCGCGCATCAGCTGGCAATGCGATTTGAGTTTCTGGCTCTGGGGTGGCCTCGGTGTTGTGGCCCTGGACGTAGCGCTCATAGAAACGCTCGGCGAAGCGCCAGGCTTCATGACGCGGCTTGGCCGCCAGAAGAGGAAAGAACAGCGTGGTTGGATAGTGGCGCGCGACGGCGTAAAAAAAATCTACCTGAATCTGCGTCAGATCGTAGAAACCGTAATAGAAAATTTGGCCAAATTGTTTCAAGAAGCTCGACGCGGGAACTTGTTCGGTGGCGTAGCGGTTCAGGTCGGACTGGTCGGTAATCTTCTGTTGGCGACAAAACTGTTGAAAGGTTTGCAGTAATACCAAGAGCTGCGATGTGCGTTCGCTGGCGCGCTGACTGAAATGACCCTCGCCTAGGGCTTCGAAGGCGACCGCCGGATCGACCAATCCGTCGCGCAGGTCGCGCAACGTTTGCCAGAGCGCAGCGCACCCGCCGGCGCGGTCTTCGATGCCAGCGAAGGGCTCTGCGCCGAGTTGGCGGGTCCGAATGATTTGCCGCAGCGCTTCTTCGAGAAAAAGATCGCTGCGCAACTCAAGCGGCGCGCCGTTGCTCTCGGCGTGTAGCCTCAGGGAGAGTTGGTAAAAGGTCAGGAGGTGAACATTGAGTAGCGACAGGCGCCGCTCCCGGCTCAATAAAATTTTCAAGCGCCGGCGCAGCAAGTCGGACGGTGTAAGAATCAACAGTGGGCTCAGCAAGTCCGCTCTCTTGTGTTTTAAGATTTCTTCGACGAGAGCGTTTTCGAGGTCGGGATGAAATGGCCCGAGAATGGTTCGCATGATTTGTTAGTTGGCTCGGATGAGCTGCAGACTCAAACTACCACGAAATATGAAAAAAGGTATCGTTTAGCGCAAAGCGCCGACGCTGCGACGATCCTGCGGACGGCGATTGCAAAAACAAATACAAACCATTAAACCAACAGCCAATGCGATCCGCCAAACCGAGCCGACTGTTTGTCGTTTTATTCCTTGTCATTCTGTCTTTTCGTGCCGACGCCAACGACCTGACGCTCAAGTCGAGTGCCGGCCTCGTCGTTGCCGATAGTGAATTGGCGAGCGCGGCGGGAATGGAAATTCTCAAGCGCGGCGGCAATGCCGTCGACGCGGCGATCGCGACTGCGTTTGCGCTTTCAGTGGTGGATCAAGCGTCGTCGGGTCTAGGCGGCGGTGGTTTCATGGTGATCTACCGCGCGAAAGATCAGAAGTCATTCGCTCTGGATTTTCGCGAAACGGCGCCGCGCGCATCGAGCAGAGAGCTGTATATGAAAGACGGCAAGCCGGTAGCGTCGTTGAGTCTCACAGGCGCTTTAGCGGTCGGCGTGCCCGGAGAGGTAGCTGGTTTAGTCGAGGCGCGCAAGCGCTTCGGAACACTTTCTTTGGCGACGCTCGTTGCGCCGGCCGTCAAGCTCGCGAGTGACGGTTTCCCCTTGGATGCGACACTGCGCATTGCGATCGAACGCCAGCAATCCGGCATGAAGCGATTCGCTGATCTCGGGCGCATTTTCATGCCCAATGGCGAAGTTCCCAAGGAAGGCGACGTAATTCGCCAAGCTGAATTGGCTGAGACTCTCAAAGTGATCGCGCAGCAAGGCGCCGAGATTTTTTACCAGGGCCGAATCGCCGAGGCGATCGCCGAGACGATCAAAAACAACGGCGGCGTGATGACCCTCGAGGACCTTAAAAACTATAAGGCCGTGTGGCGCGAGCCGCTGATTGGCACGTACCGAAATCGCACGATCGTGACCATGCCACCGCCAAGCTCGGGCGGCGTGGCGCTTTTGGAGATGCTGAATATTCTCGAAGGCTACAAGCTCGATCAGTTACAGCACAACTCGCCGGCCTATCTTCACTTGATCACCGAGACGATGAAACACGCCTTTGCCGACAGGGCGCAGTTCCTTGGCGATCCGGATTTCGTTCATGTGCCGATCCGCAAGCTGACGTCGAAGGATTACGCGCTGTGGATGCGCGGCCGGATCTCGCCGGACAAAACTCAGCCGCCGAATTTTTATGGTTACTACAATTACAATGCTGAAAAGGGCGGCACGACACACTTCAGCGTGATCGATCGCTTCGGCAACGCCGTATCGTGCACCCAGTCGGTCAACACTCGCTTCGGCTCGAAACTAATTGCCGCGCGCACGGGAATTGTTCTCAACAACGAAATGGATGATTTCGCCATTCACTCAGGAGTGGGCAACGTTTACGGTCTGGTGGGCAACGAGGCGAACTCGCTCCAACCCAACAAGCGGCCATTGAGCAGCATGTCCCCGACGATAATTTTGCAGAACGGCCGCCCCGAACTGGTCGTCGGCGCGGCCGGCGGGCCGCGCATCATCAGCGCCACTTTGCAGACGATTCTCAATGTTATCGACTTTCACATGCCGGTGGGCGCGGCCGTTGAAGCGCCGCGCATTCATCATCAGTGGCTCCCGGAGCGGCTGAATGTCGAGACCAAGATCGGTGAGGAGGCAAGAAAAGGGTTGGCGCAGCGCGGCCATACCCTGCGTCAGCAGACCGAGCTCGGCGTGGTGCAAGCGATCACTTGGCAAGACTCGACGATGAGCGGCGTCGCCGATTCAAGAAAGACGGAAAGAGCGCGCACGGAATAGCCAGCGCTGCGATTTCTCGGAAATTTATTTGGCTTGACTTGCCGCCGTGATCAGCGCCGTCCGAACTGCCACCACGAACGCCGCCGCCGTTTTGGCCGCAGGCGCAAGACGGATAAAAGCGCGCGTCCTAATTTCATCAACAGGCGGGCTGAAGCCATTAGTTTCTTGCCGAAGCCGCCGATCAAGAAGCTCGACAGGCCGGCGGTGAGCAGCGGATGGGAACGAAGCAGCCGGCCAACTGCGAAAACCTTGCCGCCAATATTGAACGGAGAATGAACTCTACGGTAAGCCACGGCCAATTCGAGACGCTCCAAAGCGGCCTTTTCGATCAGCGCCTGTTTGCGGCGGGTGATGTCGTCGAAGCGTTTACTCACGGGTAGAGGCTCTCAGGTGATCGCGATCTTTGCCGAGCTCGGCCAAGGTGGCGGGAAAGAGACCGGGGCGGCGTAGGATCGCGCTGCGCAGCTTGATCGCGGCTCCGGCGCCGACGGCGAAGTAGAGAAGCGCCAAGGCGCCGATGGCGGCGATCCAACCGTTTTGCCAAAACAAGGCGACGAGAAAAATCGTCAAAAGGACGATGCCAAAAGTGAACCCGAAGAGCAGCAGGAGGGTGAGGATAACAGCTTGTTTGATTCGTTCACGTTCTTCTTCGAGTTCTGTGACGAACAGCTCCAGCCGCGTGTGCAGCGCCGAACTGAGAGCCGCGAGCACGGCTTTGATTGGCTGAAAGAAGCTCGACGAGCCTTCCTGGCTCTGGTTGCTTCTTGGGTCGCTCATCGGGGGGAAATTACTTACCGCGAATCAGCAGGCCCAGAGCCAAGCCGACGGCCGCAGCAATGCCCACGGCGCTCCAGGGATTTTCCCGCACGTAGTCATCGGCGATTTCAGCGCATTCCTTCGACTTTTTGACAAGGGTTTCCTCTGCGTCGGCCAACGCCTTCTTGCCTTCAATCAGGCTTTGTTCGATCTTCTGGCGCGCGACGGCGATTTTTTCGCCGGCTTGGCTGGCCGTGGCCCTGAGCAACTCTTCGGCATCGCCAACGAGTGTTTTCAAGTCGCTGACGAGTCTCTCTTTGCTGGTAGATTCGCCGTCCATATAGTCATACCTCCTGTGATCGGAACTCGTAACCCATCGTATGATAATCACCCATGCGCAGCTATTCAAGGTCATAATTCGACTGCGCGATCTTTTTTGATGCGAAGTTCAGCGGAGAAGTTGATTTACGCCTTTTAAATGCTATGCGTTTTTAGATCCGCAACGAGGCGAGGGGAGTTTCGTAATGTTTGTAATGAAGAATACCTATCGGTGCCGGTTCTTGGGCGCGCTCTTGGTTATGACTTTTATCGCGCCCCTGGTCGCTTGGGCTCAAGGACGTCCAAACCCAAAGCTGGTGGAGGCCGCCAAGAAAGAAGGCGAGCTGGTTTATTACACGACCATGACCCTCGATCAGAGCAAAGTGGTCGTCGATCGTTTTGAAAAGAAGTACGGAGTCAAAGCGACGCTCTTTCGCACCGGCGGCGGGCCCTTGCTCAACAAGATTTTCACCGAAGCCCGCGGCGGCCGATACGATTGGGACGTAGTCGTCGGCCGCGGCGAGATGGTGCTACCCATGATCGAAAGAAAGCTCGTCGCGTCTTACCGGTCTCCTGAAGTCAAGATGATCGAAGAGCAGTTGGTCGACAAGGAGGGCTATTGGACCGCTTATTATGTCAACAGTTATGTCCTTGGCTGGAACACCAAACTGGTCAGAAAGCAGGACGTTCCCAAAACCTATGAGGAACTGTTAGACCCAAAATGGAGGGGCGGGCAAATTTCCGTCGACACCGAAGCCTATGGCATGCTCGAAGGGCTGAAACGAGTCTGGGGCAAGGAAAAGGCGGTCAATTATTTTAAGCGGCTGGCGGCGCTGGAGCCGGTTCTAAAACGCGGCAATACCGAGCGCGTCCAACTCGCCGTCGCGGGTGAATACCCGCTCATAGTGGCTTATAACCAAACGATTCAGCGCATGACGTCGCGCGGCGCGCCGATTGACTGGCTGCCCCTCGAACCTTCGGTTACACAAGTCAATCCGATTATGCTGGCCGCAAAGGCGCCGCATCCCAACGCGGCGCGGCTGTTCTACGATTTTGTTCTCTCCAAGGAAGGACAGGAGATGCTACGCGGCTTCCAGCGCATCCCGGTGCGCAAAGACGTCGAGCCCGATCCGCCGCGGCTTTTCCGCGGCTTCAAGATCGCCGTCGAGGATCCGGAAGCTTACAAGGATTTCGATGCGTCAGTGAAGCAGTATCTGGAAATTTTTAAATTGAGATAGGAAGGCATGAGGCGGGAGGCAACAGGCGTGAGTAAGAAATCCATCCTCATGCCTCAAACCTTTCGCCTCTCGCCTATTCTTCGAACGGATTTTTGAGCAGGATCGTTTGCTCGCGGCCGGGGCCGACCGAGACGAGTATGATCTCGGTGCCGATGATCTTTTCTATGCGCCGGACATACTTTTGCGCGGATTTCGGCAGGTCGGAAAATTCCCGCACGTTACCGAGTGCCTCGCTCCAACCGTCCATCTCCTCGTATACCGGACGTGCATTTTGCATCACTTTGGAACTGGCAGGGAATTCGGTAATGGACTTTCCCTCGTAGAGGTAGGCGGTGCAGATCGGTATTTTTTTAAACCCGGTTAGGACGTCGAGCTTGGTCAACGCAACCCCGGTCATGCCGTTCATCCTGACCGCATGTCGCACGCCGACGGCGTCGAACCAACCACAACGCCGCGAGCGTCCGGTGGTGGCGCCGAACTCAGCGCCTTCGCGCCTCAGTGTTTCACCGTGCGGGCCGTCGAGCTCGGTTGGAAATGGCCCGCTGCCGACTCGGGTGGTGTACGCTTTCGAGATGCCGATGACCTGCTGGATATGCTGGGGTCCGACACCGGAGCCGGAACAGGCGCCGCCGGTGATTGTGCTCGATGAAGTGACATACGGATAGGTGCCGTGATCGACGTCGAGCAGCGTGCCCTGTGCGCCTTCGAAGAGCACGCGCTTGCCGGCGCGAATCTGCTGGTCGAGCAGCAAGCCTGTGTTCGTCACGTAGCCTCTGAGTTTCTCGCGGAAATTGCCGTAGCTGTCGTGGATTTCGTCAAAGTCCAGAGCCTTTTCTTTGAGAATTGCTTTTAGATAAAAATTCTTTTCCTGAATGTTGCGCTCAAGCTTCTCGCGAAAAGTATCTTCTTCCAAAAGATCGACGAAGCGAATGCCGACGCGCGCCACTTTGTCTTCGTAGGCCGGACCTATGCCGCGGCCGGTGGTGCCGATCATTCCTTCGCCCCGCAAGCGCTCACGCGCTTGGTCGATCAACTTGTGATACGGCATGATGACGTGCGCCTGCTCGCTGATACGCAACTGCTCATCGCTCGTGAGATGGCCTTGAGTTTTCAGCGCTTCGATTTCTTGAATCAGAATCTCCGGATCGACGACGACACCGTTGCCGATGACGCAAAGTTTATCCGGGTGAAGCGCTCCGGAAGGAACCAGATGTAAAACGGTTTTCCTGCCGTCCACGACCAGCGTATGGCCGGCGTTGTTGCCTCCCTGAAACCTGACGACGATGTCCGTCTCGTCGGTAAAAAGGTCGACGACTTTGCCTTTGCCTTCATCACCCCACTGGGCGCCGATGATCGCGACGTTGGCCATTGGATTAGGCAACAGGCAATAGGGAATAGGCAACAGTAAATGCGTTTCGCAGCGTCCGATCGCGTTTCATGGCTTCCGCCTTTGCCTCACAATTTGACGAGAGTCGCCGAGACGATTTGCGGTAGCGCGCGCAGCTCGTCGAGGGCTTTCTTACTTACGGCTTCGTCGACATGGGTAAATGAGATCGCGTTGCCGCCTTTTTCGCTGCGGCCCAATTCCATGCCGGCGATGTTCATGCCGTTGTTGCCGAGGATGGTGCCGACGGCGCCGACGACTCCCGGAACGTCTTTGTTCTGCAAGACGAGAATATATCCTTCGGGCACCGCCTCCAGATAAAAACTATTGACTCGAACGATGCGCGGATGTTTGGCGCCGAAGATCGCGCCTTCGACTTCCAGGGTTTCTTTGCCGGTTCTTGCCTTGACGGTAATCGAGCTGGCGAAGTCGCTCGCCTCTTCGCCTTTCGACTCGACGATCTTGATGCCACGTTCCCGCGCCAGCAGCGGCGCATTGACGTAGTTCACCGCGAATTCCATAACCGGCGATAATAATCCCTTGAGCACCGCGAGCGTTAATGGAGCGACGTTGTATTGTGTCACATCGCCCCGGTATTCGACTTGAACTTCATCGGGCAGCGCGCCGGCCATTTGCGTGTGCAAACTGCCGAGCTTTTCGCCGAGAGTCAAATACGGGCGCAGCACCGCCAAGAGCTCCGGGCTTACAGACGGCACGTTCACCGCGTAGCGGACAACGCCTTTGGCGAGAAAATCGACCATTTGTTCGGCCACCGCGATGGCGACGTTGAGCTGTGCCTCGTCGGTCGACGCGCCCAAGTGCGGCGTGGTGATGACTTGATCGAGCTTGAGCAGCGGATGATCGGCCGGCGGCGGCTCATCGATGTAAACGTCGAGCGCCGCGCCGGCGACTTTGCCGGCTTTGATCGCGTCGGCAAGATCATGCTCGTCGACGATTCCACCGCGCGCGCAGTTGATGATCCGCACTCCGTTTTTCATCTTGGCAAACGCCGCTTTGTTGATCAGACCTTGAGTATCCGACGTCAAAGGCACGTGAACCGTGATGAAATCCGATTTGGTAAAGATATCGTCTAAAGTGCCAGGCTCTACGCCCATCCGCGCGATGTTTTCGGCGGCGATAAATGGATCGTAGCCGATGACTTTCATTCTTAATCCGGCTGCCCTCTCGGCGACGATACGGCCGACATTGCCGAGACCGATCACGCCGATGGTCTTATTGCACATCTCGACGCCAACGAATTTGTTGCGGTCCCACTTGCCGCCCTTGAGCGAGGCAACGGCTTGCGGAATATGACGCGCGAGCGCCATCATCAAAGCGATCGTGTGCTCGCCGGTGGTGACGTTGTTGCCACCGGGCGTGTTCATCACGACGATGCCTTTTTTGGTCGCGGCGTCGGCATCGATGTTTTCGTAACCCACCCCGGCGCGGCCGATCACCTTCAAATTCTTCGCGGCTTCGATGAGCTCGGACGTAATTTTGGTGCCGCTGCGAATCACCCAGCCATCGTAAATGCCACAGATCTTCTTAAGCTCGTCGGGCTTCAGTCCGAGCTTGACGTCAACGTCGAAGCCCTCGGTGTTTTTAAACACATCGAGCCCTTCGGGAGCGAGCGAGTCGGTGACGAGAATCTTCATGACCTATCCACCGTTTGGGTTTTGCTTTTGAATTCAAAGGTGGAAGATCGAACGAAGCCGCGCGATCGTCGATCCTCCATCTTCGATCCTCGTTGCTTAAACCAAAGCCTCCATCAGGACTTCCTGTGCCGCCGCGACGCCCCGTCCGAAGGGAATCTCGGCGCCAAACTTTCTCAGCGCCATTTCTAGGGCCGCGATGGCGGTGATTACGTCGAAAGCACCCATATAGCCGATATGCGCGATGCGAATCGCCTTGCCTTTGAGCTGATCTTGACCCTCGGCGAGCGTGACGTTCATTTTATCGCGCAGATATTCTAGCACCTGGTCCGCGTCGATACCGTCGGGCAAATAGATGCCGGTCGCAGCCGGGCTCGGACTATCGGGCGCGAGTAATTTTAGTCCCAAGGCAGTCGCCGCGGCGCGGGTAGCCCGGCACAGGCGCGCGTGGCGCGCGTAGACATTTTCCAAACCCTCGCGCTCAAGCATGTTCACCGACGCGCGCACGCCGAAGATCAACGATACCGCCGGAGTGAAGGCTCCGGAGCCTTTTTGCTGGTTTTTGCGTTCCAAGTTTAGATCGAAATAAAAGCGCGGCAGCTTGGCCTTCTTGGTTCTCTCCCAGGCGCGGTCACTGAGCGCGACAAAGCCCAACCCCGGTGGCAGCATCAAAGCCTTTTGCGAGCCGGTCACTAGCGCGTCAATGCCCCACTCATCCATCATCAACGGCACAACGCCCACCGCGGTGACGCCGTCGACAAGAAACAGTGGGCCATTCTTTGTGAGCTTGGCGATTTCTTTTACCGGATGAAACACGGTGGTCGAAGTCTCGCTGGCCTGGATCATTACGCCTTGAATATCGGGGGTGGCCTTGAGCTGCCGCTCGACGTCAGCAACTTTGACCGCTTGGCCCCACTCGACTTTCATCTCCACCGGGTTTAAGCCATAGGCGTTGGAGATGTTGAGCCAGCGCTCGCCGAATTTCCCGCCGTTGATGACGAGCACCTTATCGCCTGGAGAAAAGAGATTTGCCACGGCGGCTTCCATGGCGCCGGTACCGGAAGACGCCAGGATGAGAACATCGTTTTTTGTGCCGAATAGATTTTTAAGTCCATCGCGTGCTTCATTGAAGATTTTGTTAAATTGCGGTGTGCGATGATGGATCATGGTTTCCGCCATCGCCAGAGCGACTTCGTTGGGAATCGGCGTCGGGCCGGGTGAAAGTAAATACTGCTTGATCATTTCAAATCTCGTATCGATCAGCTCTCGGTGGCGAGAATCAAAAGCCGAAAGCCAACCGCGAATTAATTTGGCAACAAAAAAGCCTGGACCTCTCTCGCTAAGAGACCCAGGCGTTCGGCCGTCTTACTGCTTTGCACTTCCTCGTGGTCAATTCCACGTTCGCCAGTCGCGCAAAACTTACGCAAAACTTCTATCTTGAAACCCCGGGGATGTCAATGCTTTGTTGCGCCGACTTGTCGCGCGGCACGGTTGCCAAGGCGATTTCGATTGTGCCAAAATCCGCTCTCTGATGGAGCGCTTAATTCTCTTCGATATCGACGGTACGCTGACCCGCACGCAGAACGGCTTCCTTCCTTTCAACGAAGCGATTTTTGAAACCTTCGGTATTGAAGGT
>Ga0193707_1000547_pt1 | contig 13123 bp, 11 predicted proteins | sample U3c2metaG_FD_143043 | JGI IMG/M metagenome (GOLD analysis project Ga0193707, IMG submission 143043) | Soil microbial communities from a riparian zone of the East river system, Colorado, United States - U3c2 | ecosystem: Environmental > Terrestrial > Soil > Riparian zone | place: USA: East River... | reverse complement strand
CAATGACTTGTCTGAGTTGAGGCACGTAAAAATCAAATCGTGGAAATCGATTCATACCGATGAAAAACCTCTAAAATTCTGCAGCTGTAAATATATCGTGTTCAAAATCTCATAAATCGAGGTGTCTCGATAATCTTCAAGCTTGATAGACCAGTCAAAGTGATGTTCAGGGAGATAAGTTCCATAGATTCGGTTCAACAGCTGTCTAAAACACGCCTTGCACTCTCGACAGTGTGCCGAGTGGCCCGGATTAGGATTGATTGGGAGATTAGGTACCGGCACAATCGACCGCTTAGGTTGTCGGCAACCACAGCGGGCTGTTTGAAATTCATGTGCTCTCACAAACTCGTTGGTTTCGACGCCTCCAGAAAAATCCTTAGCCGGTAGCAGTGAGCCCGTCGCAAATTTGTGGCCGAGAGAGATGACATATTTTGGCGGATAATGGTCGCCATCATCATGGATAAGGCAATAATCACGAGATCTTCTGTTGTCCGGTATGCCTTTTAGTTTTATTAGTCTGAGAGCTTCAAGCAAGTGTTCGCGTTCAATACAGGAGGGAATCATGAGTAGGGTTTACCTTACGGAACTACGCAACATAGTATACCTTCTTCCTTTCAAGAGATGACATGTTAAGTGGTTTTTTGTCACGACTGATTCTCATTGAGAATCTCCAAAAGTCGGTTAACTTCTATAAAACTCGGAGGATGTTCGCCGTGTATGGCCTTATTTCTTGTCCTCCTAGCTACCTGCCATCGGCCAGCGGTGACAGAATCTATAAATCTACTATTCTCCAGATACTCAATTAATCCTTTTAGATCTTGATCTGTCAACGTGGCACTTTTTGCTTTTCGAGCGGTGTTTCTCACCATTCGTTCGAAGGCGATCCCTCCGATTTGAGCTGCCAATTCTGGATTGACAGGAATCAGCGCAGCAGCAAGCTCAGAATACGAATATCGCGCGAACAAATCCGACAGAAGATTTTTGGCGCGCAGCTGAAGTAAGAACTCATCTCCAAAATATGCCTTCTTAATCTCTGGATCGGGAGACATACCATAACACTGTTCATGAACGACCCATAATGCCATATCTACATCCGCCACCCTCGCAAACTGATAGCGCTTTTTGATTTTACGAAGGTCAGCAAGGTAGTTGAGATAAGTGTCTATCGCGTCGCGGCCTCGTCGTACGTCCAAAATCCTTTCCACCGGTGGACTAATGATCCCATAGTGTTCCGGCCGGATAAAACGAAGAATTATGGAAACCAACTCGATCGATCTGAATACTTCATACAACGACTTGATGGTTTCGTTTTCTTTATCGGGGAGGCCCCAGAAGTTAAACTTCCGCTGTTTCAGAGTTGGGCTTATGTGATGTTCCGGCGGAAACACCCAAAACTTTTCAAACCACCAATTCTGCGGCGATTCGAACTGTGTTAAATCTGAGTAGGAAAGTGGAATTTCTCGACGAAGTTGCTTGACAGATTTCTCAATAGCCGGAAGGTCGAAAAGCCGGTTATATTTTTTTTCGATCGCTTCTCGAAACGTCTTAAAGCAAATATGAAGGTAATCAGGTTTGAATACTGTCAACCGCAAATTAATTTTTCCACGTTCTCTATTCATCTTCGGAATTCCTCGCGGAGTTTTAGTCCAAACATAATCTCCACTTATCCGGGAGCTAGAATAAGCTCGGGACATCAAAAAAGGGAAGCGCAGTCACTGGGTTTCCCGATGATGAGGTAGGGAAGCGATTCATGTTTATTCACCTATTCGTGCAGCAGCACAGATTACGCCAAAATATAAATTGCAGTCGGCTTAGAAGGTTGTGCAACCTAACGATTGGCTAGCTTAAGTCGTGCGTCATAGCCCCATCGCCGCCGCATTTCTTCCCGCCAGGCGTGAGAAAACCACGTTGCGTGTTTGACCTGTGCATGAGGGATAGTTGTGAAAAAACAAACCAACGATATCACCTGACGCGAACAATCCGCGGATCGGATTGTTGGAGGTGTTGAGCACCTGCGCCTGCGTGTTGATCTGCAGGCCGCCGAAAGTGAATGTGATGCCGCCGGTGACCGCATAGGCCCAGTACGGCGGCTTATCGATGGTATCGGCCCAGTTGGATTTCTTCGGCGTGATGCCTTCTGTGCAGCGCCCGTCCAGTTTCGTCGCGTCGAACGGAATGTCCTTGCGGATGGAATTATTGAATTCACCAATCGTGTGATTCAGCACCGCGGGTTCGATGCTGATCTTCTTGGCAAGCTCGTCGATCGTGTTCGCTTCGATCGGATGGGAAAACTCATAATAGCGCTTGTTGAGTAACGCCGTCGCCTTCTGATCGTAGATTTGATACGCCACCGCGCCCGGCTGCCCGAGCACTGCCCAACCTGTTTTAGCGTAAGTATAGGAATGACGCGCCTCGCCTTCGTCGAAAAAACGCTGGCCCAACGAATTCACGGTAATCCCGTAGGTGTAACCGTAACGATTCGCCTTGTTGCTGATCTCGACGTCGGGAAATGTCGCGTCGATCGGCGTCGCGTGCGCGCCCTGCCAGTGGCCGGCGGTCTTGGCGCCCAGGTCAATGGCCATCATCAAAACTTCGCCAGTATCATGCTTGCTGCCGCGCACTTTCATCAGGTCGGCGTTGGCACCGAGATAGCGCGCGCGCTTTTCCGCGCTCGCTTGAAAGCCGCCGGCGCAAAGAATCACGGAATTCGCTCGGATCTCGTATTCTTCATTGGGATCCGACACGCGCACGCCTTCGATGCGCCGATCGTTAGCGAGCAATGCGGCGACACGCGACTCGTAGCGCAGCTCGATGCCCATCTTGGTGGCGATCGCGCGCCACTGCATGAGTTGGTCTAGACCGCCGCTGACTCCCCCCGTCGGGTGAATTACCATACCGGGTTCGAAATAGTAGCGGTCGTCGATGATCACGTGGCTATCGATATCCCATTTGATACCGACCTCGCGCATCCAGTGAATCGCCGCGTTCGATTGAGTCACCAGAACCTCGGACAGCTCTTTACTGATTCGTCCACGCGTAACCCGTTGTAAATCGCCGTGGAACTGTTCCGCCGTGTAGGGCGGAATGTGAAGCTTGCTAAACATCGCGTCGTCCATCTCCGGCAGGAACCGACGAATTTCCTCGGGCCCCGAAAAGACCCAGCGAAAGCCTGTATGCGAAAACCGCGCGTTGCCGCCGAACTCGGGCTCCGGCGCTTTCTCAAGCATGACGACTTGCGGCGCGCCTGCTTGTTTAGCAGCGACCGCCGCCTCAAAAGCAGCGCTGCCGCCGCCGACTACAACTACGGGAATGTTTTCAGTTCTCACGATTCATGATCTCCGTATTTGGCGATAGTTGTATTTGGCGTGCGAGTGCTCAGTTTTTCTTATACAGGCTCTGGATAAAACCGGAGCTTTCGAGCTTGTTCATGAACGAGTTATCGATGAGCGTCTCGACGCGCACTTCAGCGATCTTTGGGTTGAGCTGAATCAAAAGCTTTTGCAGCCGCTTCATTCCTTCTAGGGTGGTATGCGGCGCGCGTTCATAATTGGCAATCACGGCCTGATAGGATTCCTCGACATCGGCCAGATTGCTCAAGCGCAGGTTCGAGGCCAAAAGCCGACTCACGAGTTCCTTATTTGCTGGATCGCCGATCATCGCGATCGCCTCGATGGTCGCTTTCAAGTAGCCTTCGATCACCGCCGGCTTGGTTGCTGCCGTGCGCCGCGTCGTCACCATCATGTTTTGCGGCAGGGTTACACCGGCAGCCTTTAAATTATAAAGTAGGGTATAACCCTTGTTGGCGTAAAGATCGCCCATCGCGCCCCTGAGCGTTGTTGCGTCTACGCTGCCGCTCTCGAGCGCCAGGCGCCGGTTCATTTCCGTCCCCGGTATCGTCAGAAAAGCAATCTTCGACTGAATCGGATCCACGCTGAGACCCTGGAGCGAAAGCATCGTAACCAGATGCGACGTCGATCCCGGACCGCTGATTGCGATGCGTTTGCCGTGGAGGTCTTCCGGCTTCTTGATCTCTGATCGCGTATTAAGACGGAAGTCCAGTTTTTGATTGAAGTTGGCGATCCCGATGACATCCGCGCCGCTCAACCCGGCATTGACGAGGTGGCCGGGACCGACGATCGCGGCGTCGATCTCGCCGGCAAGCAACGCAGCGATGGCCAAAGGATTGCGCGGCATGAGGATGAACTGCATGTCGACGCCATACTTTTTGAACAAGCCGCGGTCGCGCGCCACCCAGACGTGGGTCATACTTTCGCTGGTGACGCTGGAGGACAGGTTTGATTTGATTTGCCCGACTGCGCGCCGTGGAGCAATGAAAGGGAGCAGCAGTCCGAGTGAGGCGATGCCAATGAACGTCAGGCGCCAACAGAATCTTGCAGCTGGCCAATTCGTCACGGCAGTCACCTCGCCTCGCGCGCGGCGCAAAGCCCGCGGCAACGGTCGCCACCCTCCCCTATTCCCGGGGAATGTGGAAATTGCGAGAGAGACGCGCGCTGATTTCCAGCGCTAGCTATCCTTTTTTTCACCCAGCGGCACAACGTTCTGGAAACCATGCTCGGAGATATCAAAATAGTTTCCATCCGGATCGGAACCGCGGGTCTCGGCGTAGGGCCGGCCGTTGGGGCGCGACTTGGGTAATTTGTTAGGATTGATCTTCTTCAATCGCTCGACGATTTTCTCGCCGCTCTCGACCTCGAAGCCGAAGTGGTAAAGACCGTTGGGGGCTTGTTGTTCGTGGTTCGGCAGGATGGCGAGGTTAAAATAACCGTCGGTAAGAAAAATCGCGCCGCCTTCGTTTTTTTCCTTGTGCAGCATCTGCATTTCGAAAACGTCCATGTAGAACGACGCGAGCTTCCCCGTGTCCTCTGTCCGAATCGCTAAGTGACGTAACTTGGGCATAATGACCTCCCTTTGAAGCGTTAGATTGCTTCACCCTTAATCCTCTCGGGTTGGAGATGTCAAGGAATGTGATCATACGTGGGACAGGCTGCGAGGTAAAATCAAGCTTACGGTGCGATGAAAGACCGTTGCCTGTGGCATACGGGACGACAAGCCGCGCGGTCGTACGCTAGTTCAGCGCCAATTCGATCTGGTCGCGGTCTGTGATCATCGGTACCATCGCGTCACGGATCGCTTTCTCGCTGACTTCGCCGAAGCGCTCTTTAAACCGATCGAGCGGCACGACCGCTTTAGCCATCGCGCGATGGCCGCCGGCGCTGCCGATGTCGTCGTAGAGCCGTTTCATGATGTCGCCGGCGCTCTTGACGTAGCCAACGTTGCGCACGCAGATGACGACGCGGTCTTTCACCAAGCCGGAAACCACGCTCCAATCGACCCCTTCGATTTGCAGGCAAAACTCGGCGATCTGCGGAATCACGTCTTCGCGATTGACTTCGCCGAGGTGAATCACCGCGACACCGCTATCAACCTGCAGCCGGCTCAAGGCTCGTCCCATCGCCTCGAGATCCTCCCGTGGCAATGCCGGTCTCTCGATGCGAGTGATCATCGCTTTGTTGGCGATCGGATATAGGAAATTGAACGCGCTCAAATCGGCGAGGTTACTGCCCCTTTCAAGAAACAGAGTGTCGGTTTTGATGCCGTAAACCAAAGCCGTGGCCAGCCGCTGCGATGGCTCCATGCCGGCCGCTCTCAAATATTCGGTGAAGATAGTCGAGGTCGAACCGTAACCGCTGCGCAGATCGGCAAACCGCGCCTTGAACGAAGCGCGTTTCGGATGATGGTCAACGACCAGATCGACTCTTCCCAGCGTTGCGCCAAAATAAGGCGGTTGGACGTCGACCAAAGCCAACCGGGCGCCATCCTTGTGGAGATCGTTATACGAAATCCTATCGATTTGGATATCCAGCAAGCGAATCATGGCGAGATTTTCCGGCCGTGTGATGCCGCCAAAAGTCACGATCGGCGTCGTGGCCCGATTTCGGCCGAGCAACTCGCGCAGCGCCAATGCGCTGCCGATGGCGTCCGGGTCCGGATCGTGCTGCAGCAAGATGTGGATCTTCTTGCCGTCTTCGAAAAGCGAGCGAACACGCTCGACTTTTTTTATGTTCATCGTGTCGAGGAGTTGTGCCGCACAAAATTCTTGGAAGATGTCGGCCAGCTGCAAATGGCGCAGCAACGGATCGGCGGACCCTTTCTTGCCGTTGTTACCGGAAGTCAGGGAAACGATTGAAACCCTTTTGTCCAAGGTTCGCAGCAGGCGGCATATGCCGTCCTGGATTTCGGTGTCGCGGATAAAGACAATGGCCTGGTCGACGTAATGCAGTTTGAGCTTTTTATACGTTTCTTCCTTCAGCAGATCGCCCTGCGACGCCTTGCCGCCTTGTCGCTTGATCGCGCGGGCCACAACATCGGACGGAACCAAATAGCGGATCTCGCCCTGCTCCGTCGCGACATTACGCATAAACTGAAATAATAGATCGTCCTCGCAAATAGCCAGGTACTGCATCGAGGTAGTCCCCAAGTTGGGAGCTATTAGGCGCGTTCTGCCGAAGCGGAATTTGGGGAATGGTCACTTATTGGCACGGGTTGGAGTCTAGCATCAAGGTTTTGCCAATACTAGGGCTCGTAATCGGCCCCGGCGCGGGCGATTTTAGACCTGCGGCGCTCAACCTGTCGCTGATTCGTCTTGAATTCGGCTCAAACCTACCGGCAGTCCACCCAAGCATTTAGCCACCAGACCATCCCAAGCCTTTCCTGAGAGCCGTCTGCTTGCCCGGCCATTGAACTTGGTCCAGTGACAACTTGATCCTTCCGCGAAGGACCCATATAAGCTAACGATAAGGGATGCCGGTGCAAGGCATGGACAGATGATCAATAGCGGCGAAAGAGGATTCGGATTACCCAAATTCAGCTCAGCCGAGCGCGATCGGCGCTGGCGCCGCGTGCGCGAGCTCATGCAGCGAGAAAAGCTCGATGTCATCATTGGTTTTCCCAATCAAAGCCACTGGGATCAGTTTCAGGCCGACATTCGCTATCTAACTCATATCGGCGGCCATCAGACCGAAGTCGCTGTGGTTTTCCCGCTGGTCAGCGAACCGACGGCTTTTGTCCGCGGCGGTAACGAAATCGAATGGTGGAGCATCGCCCAAGACTGGCTCAAAGACATTCGCCCGTCGCGCCGCTCGTGGGGTCCGCCGCTGATCGCGCGCATGAAAGAATTGCAACTAGACAACGCTCGCATCGGCGTCAGCGGTCTAAGCGGCTTGCTCCGCGCCCCGGAAGGAACCGTGGTTGTCGGCATGCTCGATCAAGTGCGTCAAGCGTTTCCCAGGGCGCAATTCGAAAACGCGACGGAAATTTTGCAAGACGCTCGTTCGATCAAAAGTCCCGAAGAAGTCGCCTGGATGGAGCGCGCTGCGGAAATACTCGACCAAGTCGTCGCCGCGATTCTCGCAAGAGCAAAGCCAGGCGTCATGGAAAACGAAATGGTGGCGACGATCTGGCAAACGATTATCGCCAACGGCGGCGATTACCCATCGATGACCCACTGGGGCGCCGGCGTCAACGTCCCATGGGCTTGCCGCATCGCACCGCACCGGCCGCTCAAGGCCGGCGATATGATCAATACCGAGTTGGAAGCGAAATATGGCGGCTATATCGCCCAGACTGTGCAGGCCGCTTGTCTTGGCAAGATACCCACCGATCTGAAACGCGCCTTTGAGGCCAGCGTGAAAGTTTTTGACGAGCTGGTTAAGTTTATGAAGCCGGGAGTGTCCTATCGCGCAGTGATCGCCTTTTATCAGAAACTCGTGCGCGAAGCGGGATTCATTCCGAAGGGAATGTTGCTGCACGGCCGAGGCATCGGCGAAGACCGGCCGCAGATCACCGGGGAAGTCGAAGGCGATATGTACACCAGCGCGACTTACACCCAGCACCTCGATCTGCCGCTGGTCGAAGGCAACGTCTTCGTCCTCAAACCGGGCGCGATGCCGGGCGACGCGCCCGATTCGATCCGCTGCGGCGACACCGTGGTGATCGAGAAAGCGGGCGCGCGTCGCTTGGGCAAAAGAGAATTCAGTTTTCCGGAGATTAATTGAGAGCGAATGACTTGCGCACAAATTACTTCGTCAAAAAAACTGACCTTTCGCGCGGGTTTCTTGTAACTTGCCCGACAGCTGGCAATTTGGTTTGGGAGGAAGCGTGTCATGGTTGCAGAAATTCGCTACGGCGTTGAATCCATCGATCACATCGCGATCCCGGTACGTGATCTGCCGGTAAATCAGAAGTTTTATGTCGAAGTACTCGGCCTAGAATTCAAGACCACGCGGTGTAATCCGGATGGCAGTCCGCGCCAGACCTACGTGCTTGCCGGCAACAACATCATCGGTCTCCATCTGCCCGGCATCAGCGCCGGGCCTTCCTCCAGCGCGGCTCCGCGGATCGGCGTGAGCGTCACGATCGAGCGTTTCCAACAGGTCGAGCAGAATCTAAAGCTCGCCAAACATACTTTCCGCGGCCCGATCGAGCATTCGACCGAGGCGTCGTTAGCACGCTCGATTTATTTTGACGACCCGGATGGCAATCACTTGGAGTTTTGCGTTAGGCGCAGCGAACCTTTGAGCGAATGCATCAGTCACACGGTTTTTGAAGCGTGCAATCTGAAGAAAACGCTGACCTTCTACACGGAAGTTTTCGGCACGGCGGTGCCACTGGCGTGCGGCAATGAAACGCTGATACCCGTGCAAAGCGGACAGATGATCGGCCTGGTGCAGGTCGACGAAATGTCCGAGCGCAGCAAAAAGCACGGCCGCGGTTGTCATATGGCCATGGACGTACCCCAGGATGATTTCGACTCGATGGTGGCACTGGTCGAACGCTACGGCGGCAAGACGCAAGGCGACAGACGCGCCGAGGACGGACTGAGACCCGAAGGCGAGCGGAGCATTTACTTTTTCGATCCCGACAATAATCGTCTGCAGATCACTGCCCATGTGCCGAATCAAACAGATGAGCTGCTCTCCGACGAGGAAAAGTGGCGCCGCATCATCACCAGCCGCAAGGAGCAAGGCCGCGGCTTAAGTCGCTGGGAGTCGGGCGGGAAAAAAGATTCTCTAGCAGATCCTCCGAAGGCATTGACCAAGGACACGTTAAGGCGTTGAGCTCGGCGGACTTGTGGGTGATAAACGGCGACAAATTTCGCTTTTGTGACCTGTATGCAATCAATTTTAAATTCTAAGTTTTGCTGGCGATGATCAGGGTCGTTCCGGGCAACGTCTTCGGAATATCACTGTGGGTTTCGATCGATTTGAAGCCGGCCTCCTGCAACCAGTCTGAATACTGCGACAACGTCCAGCACTCGCCTTCCGGAGTGTGGGTCAGCGTGTAAACAGAGAAACGCAGCGCAAACGTCGGTTCGGTGCGCTCTTCATTGGGCACGAAGTCGTTCACCACGAGAATACCGCCGGGTTGAAGCGCCGAAAACGCTTTGGCGAAGAGTTCCTGATTTCCCCGCGGCGATTCGAAGCGGCAAAAATTACTGGCGAGAACTAAGTCGTAGTAACTAGTTTCGATCGGCGCCGTATGATGTTCGCCGTCGATGAAACGGATCTTGCCTGCCAGTCCGCGCTCTTTGTTGGCTTTCTTAGCTACCGCGTTGACGTTGGGCCAATCCAGTTGCGTGACTTGAGCCGAGGGATCGCGGGACAGAATGGTCATCCCGAAAATACTCGAACCACCGGCGATGTCGAGGGCTTTGATCGCTTTGCGCTCGGTGCCGATTTTCAGGATATCGCAGAGCGCTTTGGCCGCGGGCTCGGCGATAACGATAATGCCGAGCACCAATTTCTCCCACACTTGCAACTCGGCGCCGGTATCCATGCGGCTGAGCGGCTTGCCGGTTTTGAGCGATTCCTTGAGATGAGCCATGCCATCCCACAAAGCCAGGGCGACGTGGCGAAAGTCGCCAACGTAACTTGGTTTGCCCTGCACCAAAAAAACCTCGGCCGTGGGCGTCAGATAATATCTGCCATCGCGCTTCTCGATTAAGCCGAGCGCGGGCAGGCTATCGAGAACGATCCGTGTCGCGCGCGGATCAGTTCCGGCTGCGCGCGCGATTTCATCGGCCGATTGAAAGCCTTTGTGGATGAGGGTGAAAAAGTCATATTCGATTGAGGCGTCGAGGATCTGGCTATTGGCGAAATCGCCCAAGATCCGCATCAACGGACGAGGCGACAGCTCTTGCGCGTTACGTGTTTCAGTCATTAAACTTTATAAAACCCTTCCTTTTTGACGTACTGATAAACGCCTTCGAAGAACCAGGCGAAGTACGCCGTGCCGGTGCGCAGGCAATATTCCAAATTGAACCCCGGCCGGGTCTCGGCTTTTCCTTCTTCGAGCAATTTTTTGAGGACAGTCCAATCCAACTCCGCGTGGGCCATGACGCCCTCGTGCTCTTCGAGATCCGCCTCCGCGTGCATGCGGAAATAGACGATTTTTTCTTCCGGGATTTTATAATTCTTGCGCAGCGTGCCACCGAAAAATTTCGCCCAGTGGCCAACCGCTTCTTCGACGCAGAACGACGCCCACCACTCCACCATCGTGCCCTCGTAGAGCACGCCGCGGTAGTATTCGAGAAACGCTCGGCACTCCGGAAGCATCTCATATTCGATCATTTCGTCGTTGGTCAAGCCGAAATTGCGACCTTGTTCGAGCACAATTTGAATGTGCCCAGGCGGTTTTGGATGAATCATTTCGTCGGCGACATGATTGGCAAAATGCTTTTGCAATTCCGGATGACGCTTGAAAAACGGCAGATGGCGCTGGTAGGCGACGCCGTGAAAATTATTGATCTCGGCGACAAAGCCATACCAGTTCTGCCAGAAGACTTTGATCGCTTCCATCGGCAGCGTGCCGTTCGCCAGGTCGCTGTGAAAACGCCCCTTGATAAGCCATCGGTCGGTGATATCAGTCAGAAATTTCTTTAGATCGGCCACTACCGCCTCAGCTTCCTGCGGGGCGAGTCTCTTGCCGGAAAAATCTTGCCTACCGAGTCCCATGTTTTCTCCTAATGTTACGCGTTATAACCCTTGAGCAGCCCAATGCCTTTTTGACCTTGAACCTTTGAACTTTGAACTCGTTAATACAGCGCGCCGGGGTTCAGAATATTGTTGGGATCGACCAATTGCTTGATCTCTTTGATCACATCGTAGAGGTTACCCAGTCGCTGATAGGGCAACGGCCCTTTGGTGCTCAACGTCGGTGCCGTCCACACCACGCCGCGCTCATTGCTGAATTGCTGCACCATGCCCATCCACTTGCGTAGCTTGCCGACGTCTTCCTCGTCATACGGATTATAGAAAACGAAATATTCTTCCTTGATGCCGAGATCGCGGGTGACGTAGCTGTCATGCTGCGGCGAATGGTCGGCGTCCCACAAACCGCTTTCCCGTTTGGCCGCCTCGTCGAGATCGTACATCTCTTTCAGGAACGTCAGCGGGTACATCTTGGAAGTGACGGCGAACATGCCGGTATGCCGAACGACCGAGCCGCACCAACCGTCCGGTCCCATGATATGCCAGTCAGGCCAGCCGTGACGGCCATAATCCTGCGCTTTGGCACCCATTCCCTTTTCGGCGACCTCAGGCACGTCGACACCTCCCGCTTCGTGGTATATACCTCGCATCCGTTTTTCTTTGAACGCCAACTCGTCTGAATCGCGCGCCATCAGCATAGTCTTCAGAAAGAACCAACCGTTATCGGGAATTTTGCTCTTGTCATACAGCCCGTCTTCCATCGGCCAATGATACTGCCAGCGGTCGGTGAAATGGATGTCGTAGACCACTTCGCCCTTGACCAATTGCATTAGCGCGTTCTGCGCGTCTTCCAGTTGATCACGCCGAAACGAATAGCAGTAATCGTGCAGCCACTCGCGCTTGGCCTCAATCGCGCGCAAACAAACCTTGCTGATAATCCCCATCGACCCGGCGGCGAGCGTGAAAAGGCCGAGCAAATCCGGCAAATGAATCCATTTTTGAAATGGACCGAACCTAGTTCCCTGGTTTGCCAGAGCGCCAAGGCGAATAGTTTCGCCGTTGGCGAGTATGACCTCCAAACCGAGTACCATGTCGGCGATCCAGCCGTAGCGGGTCATACCGTAACCGATGCCGCCCTTATTGATCATCGCGCCGATGACGACCGCAGGTCCGTAGGTGCCAAAGTTCGGCAGCATCAGTCCGTGTTGGCGCAAGGCGTGATGAATACCATACACGCTCGCGCCACCCTCAGCGATCACGTACTGCATCACCGGATTCACTTCGAGAATCTTGTCCATGCCGAGCATATCGAGAAGCAGGCCGCCTTTGAGCGGCGAGCTGATGCCCATGCCGACGCCGCCCTTGGCGACGATCGGAATCTTGTGCTCGTTGGCAAATCTTAGAATGTCGGCGACTTTGTGGTTGCCGTGAGCGTCGGACTCGATGCGAACGATGACATCCGGCAACGCGCGATAAGCGCCATAAGCAAGCGTGTGCTGATAGTTGATTTTGTCGATGGGATTGGTGGAGACACGCCGTGGGCCGACGATCTCGTTTAAGCGCGTAACAATCTCATCGAGGGTGAGCATGATAGGTTCGAGTGATCAGCGTATGCGCGATCTTTGTCTCGGCGAATCGGAGCGTAGCAAATGGTGCGTGACAATGAAACTAGAGCTGCAGATGGCTGCCACCGGTAATCAAGATATGACTGCCGGTGAGCATACTGGCTTCATCGCCCGCCAAAAACGCGATCGCGCCGGCGACGTCTTCGGGATAGAGATGTTTTTTCAACGGTCGAGTTTCTTTGACCCGCTCGCGAAATGCTTCCGGCATGATCATCGACGCGTCGGTGAGCGTGAAAGCAGGCGTGACGACGTTGACCGAGATCCCCAAGGGCCCCAATTCAATCGCCATGGTATTGGCCATCGATTCGAGAGCGGATTTGGCCGCGGCATACGCGCCCATCTTTGGCAGCGGCTGCTGGGCCAAGCGTGTGCTGACGACTATAATTCGGCCGGCTTTTTTTTCCGTCATCGCCGGCAGACAAGCGCGCGTACAGTGGAAAAACGCCGATAGCTCATGCTCGACGGCGCGGTTAAAACTCTCCCACGAAA
>Ga0193707_1000545_pt1 | contig 13127 bp, 13 predicted proteins | sample U3c2metaG_FD_143043 | JGI IMG/M metagenome (GOLD analysis project Ga0193707, IMG submission 143043) | Soil microbial communities from a riparian zone of the East river system, Colorado, United States - U3c2 | ecosystem: Environmental > Terrestrial > Soil > Riparian zone | place: USA: East River... | reverse complement strand
GGGTGTGCGCTTGCCAGCCTCGGCAAAAAGCGATGCAGCAGTATATTTCTCAAGCGACGCATAGCATTCGAAATACCCATGGGCGGCCGAACCTCGAGCATGGACTATGCGCTCGGGTATACGCTCGTGGTCAAAATGAGTGATCTTCTCGCGAAGAATAAAATCTTGGAGCAACACAGGGCCGCGATATCCGGCTTTGAGTGAATTCTGATTGTCCGCAACTGGAACACCTTGATTAGTGGTTAGTGTCTGCCCGCTCGAATCCACGCGGACTCGGTCGAGGGGGAGATTGTTCGGATTGGTTCCCAACTGTGGGGTGCCAGTCCCTGCCTTATTGGATGGATTGGTTTCGGTTAACGTGCTCCCGGTCGCTGCCGAATCTGCGGGAGTGGCTGTCTGCCCCTGTGGCGGCTGCCTAGAAAGGTCGCCGTACTCAAGCGCCTTGTTGACATTGTATGGCATGTCCGCGACCAGCTTCTGGGTCGCCTGGAACTTAACAGACAGCGCATCCCCGGCGGAACCGCCGGCGCGTGCAGGGCCGCCAACGGTCGAACGCAAATGGGCGTATCCAACGTCGCTGTTCGTTTTTCTGTTCGAGGAACTGACGGTGGACCTTGTTTTGGTGTTTTTAGTGGAACGAGTAGAACGGGTTTTTTTTCGGCTCGCCATATAAATCCTTATTGAAGTAGCTGCAACCCAACGTAGGGCTTACTCGCACATCGGCCGCCTGACAATTCATGTTTTTCGTAGGCGCCTTTGTCATGGGGTGGGAATACGAGCTCCAGCAGTGACCGCATGATTGCGATTGAGTATTTCAAGAGCGTCGTCTACGCGTTCCTCGGCCTCAACCAGGATCAAGATCTGCCCAGAGGTCAGGTCGGGCAAGCCGGGATTTTCCTCGCGCGCTATGGCTTGTACCTGAGTCTCGTCGATGAAACTTTGCTGAGCGGATTCATCGTGCATCGCAATGAGAATTGCGCTATCCGTAAATCCCGCGGCTTTTAATTCCTCGATCGCTTTTTTGGCAGACTCGCGGTTGTGAAAAATGCCTGTCACTCTCGTTTCCAGCGAAGATTCGCCGACGCTTTCGACCTCCGAATTACCCTCGGACTCCCGCTGGACTGCGTCATCTGCTTGCGAAGCCCGTGAGTCCTCAGAAACGGATTCGAGGGTTTCGCCCGCTAAGAGGCGATTTCCCGTAACCGTGGCTAACTCGCCCAGCGACGTAATACCGACCAACTCATTGGCATCGTTGAGAACCATTATTCGCCGCACTTGATTCTCTTGCATGATCCGAGCGGCTTCTTCGACTTCGTCGTTCTCAAAACACCACAAAACCTCCGGTGTCATAATTTCGCTCACCGTCACCGCTGCCGGATCGCTGCCTTTGGCAATCGCGCGAACGATGATGTCACGATCCGTAATCACACCGGCCAGGTGCCCATTGTCACAGACCGGCAAAGACCCGATATCTAATTCCCTCATCTTTTCGGCGGCTCGTTGTAATGTGTCGCCGGGTTCAACAGTTTCTACACGAGAGTTGACGAATTCTTTAAGCTGCATAAAGCATCTCCATAGCTTCCTACGCACGGATTTAGTAACTGAGTGAATCGAGCAAGCTGTATGCCACGAACTAAGCTTCGGATCACACAGTGAAACGCGAGTAAAAATCGATGTAGAGCTCATGCCCGCAAAATGCAGATCGTCCTCTAGAGGAGATATGTAGAGCTAAAGCCGACGATTTGTAGAATTTTGCCGACTGCTAGTGCAGTGGATGAAAGGTAAAGTGGAACCCGTTTCGCTTTTTCAATTTAACCCCCCGCTTACTAGTGGCGGAGCGATGAGTTACGTAGGATCCTCGAGACAATTACGAAGAGGCGCGCCGGTCGATCATTGCAGCGATCTGTAATATGATTTCCAGTTTTCTGAAGTAATCCACACCTAGCGACCAAAATTAACGCTACAACACCCAACCCTCTGGTAGATTTGCTTCTGCTATTCACCGTATTCCACTCAGCATATTCCCGACAGTCTACTCATCACACCTAGGCGCAAGAGTGATCAGACTCGTTACTTCACAGTGAACTCGGTCCTTCGAGATCGATCCATTTGTTGGCATTAACTTTGCGCAGTAGTCATTAACGATAGAAGGCGTCTCGCAGGCATATGATTTCGGAAATAATAAACGACCTTAAAGCTCACGGAAAAAGCTACATTGATTGCAATCCGATTTTCGCACGCCTTCGTGGCGGTGATCTTACGCGATCGCACTACCTAGCCTACCTGAGAGAAACGTATCATCTTATAACGCATACTCCTAAATACTTGACGATAGCCGCTAATCGAGTGGCGGAGAATGACGCACGGCTGTCTGCTTATTTTCAGAAATTTTGTCTAGAGGAAACCGGACACGAGCAACTATGCATAAAGGACATTCATGCCCTTGGGGAGAACGCGGACACTATCATATCAGGCCATCCTAACCCCGGGGTATGGGGAATCGTAACACAGTGTTACTTCTGGGCCAGCCAAGGCAATCCAGTCGCTCTTTTGGGCGACGCATTTGCAACAGAGGAACTAGGTGCCGGAAAGTGTCTACAAGTGGCGAAACTTCTTGAAACGAACTACGGCATTCCACACCAAGCAACCAGTTTTTTGCGAGTGCACGGAAGCGAAGACAAAAAGCATGTTGAAGCAGCGGCCAAAGCGATTGAGTGGTACGTAGGAGATCGCGATCACTATTCTGATATAGTTTACGCCACTCAAATGACGTACCGATTCTATGGGAAAGTATTCACGGATGTTTTGGAACTGGGCGACCGTTGGAGCAAGATAGGATATACATCCCATGCTTCGGGGGAGCAGAGACAAGTGCGGCAACAGTAAAGCGGGGTTATGTCATCAAAGAAAAGACGCGGTCCGCATAGTACAAAGGGATGGTTCCGAAGCTTCATAAATTGCCAATGATCTCCAAACAAAAAATCGCGCTGATCCACGTCCGTTGGAAATTCGAAAACGTCCGTAGGGTTTCCCATACTGCATGTGTAAGCGCTTGATTTAAATACCCGTTGGAATGTGGAGCGGCTTCCGTAGGATTGGAATCCTACGGACGGGCGTTAAAGTCATCCCGCGCGGTTGCGGCGCTCCCGAGCAACGCCATTTTACACCCGTTACGATGCCCGAATGGCAAGAGGACTGCCGCTCGAAATCAACTTCATCGAACCGATGTACGCGCTCCCGGTCCGGACGCTCCCTGAGAGGCAGAACTGGCTCTACGAGATCAAGTTTGACGGCTATCGGTGCCTGGCAGGCAAAGACGCCGGAGGCGTAAAGCTGTGGTCGCGGAGAGGCAACGATTTCACTTCGCAATTCCCCGCGATCGCCAAAGCTTGCAACGCTCTTCCGCCCGGCACGCTCGTCGACGGCGAGATCGTGGCAATCGATGACAACGGCCGGGTCTCGTTCAACATGCTGCAGCACCATCGCTCGCAAGCCTCCGCCATTCGCTTTTACGTCTTCGATATTCTCGCGCTCTCCGGACGCAACCTGCTGAAGGAGAGTCTCTTAAAACGTCGCGACACGCTCACCGACGCGATGCGACCTATTCGCAAAACATCGTCGGTGGTCGACATTTCAAAAGCCATCGCGGCGCCCGCGGATGATTTAATCCGTGCGGCGACTGAACTCGGATTCGAAGGGGTCATCGCCAAGCGCCAGGACTCGCTCTACGAGTCGGGAAAGCGCAGCGGTGCCTGGGTCAAATACAAAATCAACAAAGGCCAAGACTTCGTCATCGGCGGCTACACGCCAGGCAATCCCTTCGACGCGGTGATCGTCGGTTATTACCAAGACGAGAAATTACTCTACGCCGGAAAAGTGCGCGCCGGCTTTGTGCCGTACGTTCGGTGGGAGGTCATAGCGAAGATGAAAGCGGTGAACGCTGAAGTTTGCCCCTTTGTCAATCTGCCCGAGAAAAAACGTACTCAATGGGCGCTGACGAAGGACGAAATGCAAAACTGCCAGTGGTTAAAACCCAACCTTGTGGCGCAGGTCGAATTTACTGAATGGACGCAGGACGGACACCTGAGACATGCAAGTTTTTTAGGACTGCGCGACGATAAAGAGCCGGGGGAGGTTATAAGGGAGACTTAAGATAAATCTATATTCCCGGCTCTGCCGCTGTGATCACAAACAAACATTGGCGGCTCTATGACTTTGTCGAGCTGAGGGAAGCATGGGGCACGCTTCTCGGCGGCGCTCTCAAGGCACGTCTAACTCGCCAATGTCCCGGATAGATTGCCCGCAATGGTTGCTCAAGAGCCTACATATCTTCTCGCAGCATTGCTCATCATCAAACTGCAGGGCTCCCATGTACCGCGTTTCATCGCATTCAATAATCAGGAAACATTCATTTTTCACAACCGTTGAACGGTGCACTTCTTCTAAACTGCTCGTTTCATCGTCCGGTGGATTACCTTGACCCGATATACAGGTCCACACCGGCGGCCAATTGGAAACGCCTCGATGAGTCATGCAAGGGTGCGCTCGTAATTGCATAACACCACCTCATCTGCTCGCGACTGGAGTTAGAAATAGTACCGGCGCGGCGTAGCGAAACGCCATGCGGCAGACAAACGGATGCGAAGATAAGGGTCCGCTAAATCAGAAACACATGATTCAGCCACGAGAGGCGAAACTGCCGGTGGAACGTGCTGACCAAGGATACGGAGCAAGAAGGCGAAGCGAAACCGAGAGACGAGATGATGAGTGGATTTGTGCGGCGTTGCGCCTGTGAAATATTGCGGGGTCCTAGGGTGGGGACTGAATAAGCCGGTTGACTACGGGAGCCGGGGTCGTCCACCAAAAAAAATTCTGATAATCCTACACAGCCGATAATCAGTACCGCCGCTAGGATTCTTTTGCACATGCACGGGATAATCCTTCAGATGACTTTGGATTGTCAAGCGCAAACAGGTCGCGATTTTATTCCGCGATTTTTATTCAATGAGGAGCGTGCGGTGGCCCAACGGGCAATAATAAAAGCCGTCGGAATTGCGGAGCAGTTCGAGCCCGCATTGTTTTTGATTGATAATCACCGGGCAGGTTTTCACTCGGAACGCATGGAGGGTCGTGCACTCCCAACAAATTTCAAGCTCCGGTGGATTCTCCGATGCGATGAAATCACTTATAGGCCAGGTTGTGCAGTCAAAATGGAAATGCCAAACAACGCCGCCAATCGCTTTTCGATACTCAGGCATGGGTGTACCGGCCCGATGCGATGTGATGTATTCATTTTATGGCGTCAGATTTCCGGCTCAAGGGGGTTTTGATAAAAGCTCGTCACTAGACGAGAAATCGACGATTTACTGGATTCAAATTCAAAATGAGTCACGACCCGAGTCCGACCTTCGTCGCATGGCCGACCCGCAAGCCGATCAGAGCTTTCGGCGTGTCATGCAGGCGATCGCGCTAAGAATATTTTCTTCTCAAGCATTGCTCATATCGGCGAGAACAGCGCCTCGGGTAGGCAAATCCCTTCTATAAAACACTTCCTTGTAACCAAGGGACAACAAGCAACCGACAGAAATCTCCTTCTTGAAAAGGTCGAGCTTATCCAGCCGACGACCACTGGGATTATTACATAGAGTTAACGACGATTTCTCGGTTGCTTACAAGGAATCACGGTCCGCCAAGCACCAACGTGTTGTGATTGGTCACAACACCAGCGCTTGGGCATCCAAATTGCTCCTTAACAAAGATACACAAACGTGAACCGAAGCTGACGTTTGTAGGGAAATGCTATGGATTTGTCTGTTCTGGTTGTCGACGACGAAGAAAACTTGCTAGTACTTTTGGATTGGATACTTTCCAAAGAGGGCTATCAAGTTAAAACCACAAATAACGCTTACGATGCCCTAGACTTTGTCGAACAAGAAGACATTAGAGTCGCCATTCTCGATATTAAGATGTATCCGATCGACGGTGTGGCTCTGCTCGTGGAAATCAAAAAGCGGTCGCCTTCAACTCAAGTGATTATGATGACGGGTTATCCCGCGATGGGCACAAGAGACAGCTCCATTAAATACGGAGCGATAAACTATCTCAAAAAACCGCTAGATATTGCGAAACTGAAAATTGTGCTTCGTGGACTGCTCGCCGCGTAACGCCTCGGTTTGGGTGATTTCAAGGCAACTTCACTACGCCAGGGGAAGTCTCTCGTGGAACTCCTCGGTCAACCACTGGCACGATGCTAAACAGTAGCGTTAGATTCTCTTTCGATCACGCGGTGGAGTGTTTTGACCACCTCATCCAGACTGTAGGGCTTCGGCAGGAAATCTTTGACTCCGGCCTGCTCGATCTCTGACTGCAATAGAAAAAAGAGGAAGGCGGCAATGACCCTATTTGTCGATGGAATCGATCGCGCTCGCGATGTCCGGGGCTGCCTCGGGGCAGAGTCTGTTTGCCTGATCGAGAAGCATATCAGCCTCTTCCGATCGGCAGGCAATCCTCATTGCGCCCACGTAGTGATCTTTGGAATCACTGCGCTCAATGGAGGCATTTTTCATGATCTCATACGCTCGCGACGCTGGGTCCAGTTTCTCCACAAACAGATCGTAACGGTTAAGAGTCATGATAATGGTGAGATGTTCGTCCATGATTCTGAGCCTAGTCACACTGTATCCCATGATGCAAACAGCGAAACGAAAGCGGTCCCACGAACGACATTCCGCAGCCGTTACCATGGTGAATGAAAATTCGCCCTCTACTCATTGTCGAACAAACTTCGAAAAACCTCTAGTAGTTCATTAAGCTTGTAGGTTTATTTTACGACCGCTTGACGCCAGCCAAGGTCATCTCGACGCACTCCTTACTGACTCGAGGCTGGTGTGGCAACACGCCGCCCGCTGCCCGTGGATACTTCTTTTTCAAATCCGGGCAGAATAGCTCTGAAGAAGGCGTTCTGGATCAGCCGGACAATCGTCTCCCACGTGCCGGTCTGGGGCGCTTCGACATCTCCAGAGATCGGCACTCTTGTCGCGACCTCTGACCGCGGCCGATTTTGCAGCAACCCGGAGATTCCCCCGACCAATCCCTCGTAGAGCTTTCTAAACAGGCTTTTCTCGGCGTCTTGACGCCGATCGTATACTTTCATATCGCTAAAAAGAGGCTTCACATATCCGTCGATCTTCCCTTGCCGTATTTTGATTTCCGAATACATTGAAAAGTTCCCAGCAACCACATCGAAATTACCGTACGCGCGTAAGAGATCGTTCATCTTACGCATGTCGGTGTTTTCGATGCTCAATGTCAAATCCAAGTCCGGTCCCTTCGATTCGGGACGGAAGGTGGCCTGCACCTGCGTCGGGCCACTCCCCATGAATCTCCCCGTTACACGCGCGCGAGCCGGTCCATCTTTGAAATGGTTGCTCAGGTTCTCTAGTTGCAGCTTGGCGCCTTCGAGAAATACGTTATACGGTGGCTTTGCGGCCTGGTTGACGTAGCCAATTCGGCCGTCGGCTGTGAAGCGCTCGACTTTCACTTCAAGTCCAGGCTCGTTGGCGGTTTCCCTGGCGACTTTTCCAGCTTCCTTCGTCACTTTTTCAGTCGGCGACGTTTGGGACTCCTGATGGAGATAATCGGCGTCGAGACCGGCAAGACTAAGATTACTGATCAAAATCTTCTGAATATCTGGGGCATACTCAATCGAGCCCCTGGTCGACAGCGATCCCTTCCGCACGGAGAGTTTATATCTCTCCGCAATCGGCTTGAAATAATCCAAGGTAATCTGCTCCAACTCAAGATCACCTTTGAGAGCGATATGAGGTTTGGCGAGAAAATCCGCATTGCCTCTAAACTTCGCTGTGCCTTCATCAATCACAACTCCCTCTAGATCAACCGGCGACGGGTAGACACCTTTCGCGGACTTAACATTGCGAATGTTTTCAGTGGTGAAATTGAGCTTTGTAACATGGAGTGGTCTGTACGGGCCTTTATCCACATAAGTAAGGTCGCCGTTGCGAACCGCGAACCTGTCGATCTTAAGCGGATAAGCCGCTTCCAATGCGTCCTGCCAGCCCTTGTCCTTGACCGGCGTTGCGTCTTTGGCTTCCTGGATGAACTGCCGAAGGTCAAAATGGACTTTGGGATCGTCGATTTGAAAATCGCCAACCAGTCGTCCAGATAGGAGCGCTTTCCAATGAACGCTGGCATGCAGATTAGGTATGTAAGCGATGGGTGGATCCGGCTGAGTGCTCTGATAAATCCACAATTTTTCCAAGTCAAGGGAAAGCCCAATCGGGTGGAAATCGAGTTTTTCGACGCGGACGGTGTACCCCTTGAGCCGGTCATTCATATCCCGCTCGACCCTCCGACGCAGCGGTTCCTCGATAAGATAGGCGAGGCCAAAAATAACTATTGAGATGCCGCCGAGGATCGCGCCGCTACGAATAACTAGCCGCCGCCTCATATTGTTTGCTCCGCAAATGCTGTTTCCAATGTCTTTATTCTGCAAACATTGAGTCTTTTAGATCTGCACCCGTACAATAAAGCCACATTTTGATCTATTTTCGAGCGACTTTGCCGATCCTTTCGTGGGCCCGCATCCCTGGGCGCCTTACGGGGAATCTTTAACGGGCAGGAAGAGCATCGAGCAAACTTCACACCAAATCGTTGACTCAAAAATGACTCGCTGATTATCGGACGGGTGACAAAACCTAATGTCTGAGATGATTTTGTTGGAGGTATTTTAGCCTGCGCTGTAAGATATCTTCTGCTGTGAATACGAAGGGAACGCATTTCCACAACTCGTTCAAGAGCTCTTGCAATCGCTAGGGTTCGTTAGGATTTCGCGGCGGTTTGCTTGGTAGCTTCCTCAATCTGCTCCACTAACTTCTCCGGCTGAGTTGCTTGCTCCAACACCTGAACGCTGGGATCATCCTCGGTTTTCGCTCCGACTTTGTGCGCAATTCGCTCCAGCAGCGTAAGCATCTTAGTATTTTCCTGTTCCGTCAGTAGATTGATCTGCAGGTCGAGTTGATTCCGACGCTCACTGAGTCGAGTTTCATGATTCTGACTAATCAGAATGAAAGCAGAAAGAAAAATGGCTTCCAGTGAAACGACCAACGTCAGAAACGTAAACGGAAATGGATCGAAATGAGAGACGCCCGGCAATTCGTTGACTATGACCCACGCGCCGAACCAAACGAGATGCACCCACACAAATGTGAAGCTGCCGCAAAACATAGCGATGATACCTGCCATACGATCGGTCGGGTTTCGGTTAGCCTTGGCAGCTTCGTCCAAATGCATGATGGTCTTAACGTTCTGATCGGTTATATCTTCAACCGTGCGCGGCTTGTGATAGGCGGTAGGACTTAAATCTGAGTCTTTGGCTCTACGGTCGCGGGACATTACATTGATCCTTTGCTGAAGGCCGGGTTATTGAACGCGGACTTATGTCGCCCGCGTAGCGACCGGACGACGCTGCGGTCGCCGCCTTGTCCTCTGTGGACAGAGAAATAAGACGGAATTAGGCCCGACCTTAATATCGATCGCCTTCGACCGAGCTCTAGGCTTCTTGTTCTCTGGTGGCCAAGCTTTATCGTCGAAGTGAACGGGAAAGCCGTCCCATTCAATTTGTAAATGCCGACCTCGACAGACAGTTAGATTCGCTTTTGCGCTTCTTCGGCTAATGCAGTGGGTGAGATATTTGCTCAACTTGCCTTCCTCGCCGGAGGGAAGCAAGACCACGTCGAGAAGTCCATCATTCGTATCTGCGCTTGGGGCCAGATCGAGGTTTGGACCGACATATCGAATATTCGATGCTTGTATTAGAACATAATCGTCCGACAGGTCTTGATCATCTAGACGAACTTTTATCTTCTTCGGAGCATGTTTTTGTATCTGCTCTTTTAAAATCTGGAGAACACGTGTGATCTCATCTTCGCGAGAGACTGCAGCCGCGAGTGTTGGATCATTTCGTTCTCGGAGGCTCAAAATCGTCGCCGCAAATAATCCGACTCCAACCCCCTCAACGAAGTAATTCGATCCCCACGGGCCCTCGGCTTCGCCAATATCGAAATTTATGCGACGCGCGGACTCCCATTCCAGGATTAGAGGTTCTAGCGCTCTGCCCGTAAGTCCCATGGCGTGGCCGATATTGTTGGCGGTTCCCAAAGGTAAAACTGCTATAGGGGTGGGGCTGCCGACCAGTCGCCGGGCGACCTTGCCGACGGTACCATCACCGCCAGCGACAGCGATGATGTCGCAACGTTTCTTGAGCGCTTTCTTCCAGTCTTTCTCTTTTGATGATTGATACTTGACCTTGTGGCCCGCCGACTCAATCATTTCGACAATTCGATCACCCGATGGCTGTGAGTCGTCGCCCGCGGAGGGATTATGAATCAGCGTAATTTTAATGGTCGTCTTTCCTCCTTGCTAAGTAGGGAATCAATCAATGCACCGCCCGAGGAACAGCGCCGGCCAAGCCGGCGAACAGGAATAGCCAGCTCGTTACCGAGCGTCTCGATCGCATGGCCGAATGGGTTCGGCGGTTTTCAGACCGTTAGCGTTGGCCCTTCGCCGGATCGAGCGCCGACTGATCATAACGCGCCAGCAAATCGGCGGGATCCCGATAGACCTCAATACACCCTGCTTGGCGCAACCGCTCCTCGGTCCAGCCGCCGCTCAGTAACCCGATCATGCGTATATTTGCGTTGGCAGCAGCTTCGGCGTCATGGGGAGTGTCGCCGACAACGACGATCTTATCGAGATCGATATCGCCGAGCTTCTTGACTGCGGCTTCGAAAATATCGGGATGCGGCTTGGATCGCCCGACGTCCGCGGATGAGGTGTCGGCCTCGATCAGATCGTCGATCTGAGCGATTTTTTTATATTCATGCAGTTCGTCTTCTTTGGCCGAAGAAGCCAACGCGATTTTTAGTCCATCGCACCTGATCCGCTCGAACAGCTCACGCACTTTGGCGAGCGGTTTGACTTGCGGCAAGTATTCCGCACGAAACAGCTCGCCGCGATATTCCTCCAACTCCCGGCCGAAATGGCGAAGTTCGTCAGCCGAGAAAAACACCGGCAGAAGCTGATCCGCGCCTTTGCCGATCTGCCGGCGAATCGCTTCGAAAGACACTTCCTTATCGAACTTCTCGAAGGCGACTTGCCAGGCCTTCGCATGAAGATTGACGGAATCGACCAACGTCCCGTCAACGTCGAAGATTACTGCTTCAATCATATTTCCGTGTTTATTCCGTTGCGCCAATCTTTCCTCCATGTTGCCTGGGCGGGGAAACATCATGCCTGGCGGTGTGTCCGTTGGGCGTCGACAAGGATTGCTTAGCAATTTCCCAAAGCGCAGTGACGATTGCGCCGACGGCCGCGCCACGAAGCGAGCCAATTTCCCCTTTGAATTGGTTTAGCACTCCTGTTGCTAGCCCCTGTTGTAGTTGATGTCGATAGGGGTCGGCGTCAGACTCATAGCCGTTTCTCTTCCCTATCCGAGGCTTGCTGCCACGGCCGCCGAGCATATAACCGACTAATACTGCGCTGCCGAACATCAACCAGGGATGTCGACGGGTTTGATAAGGCAGGTCGAAAGCTCGTTTTACGGAGTTCCCGGTGTCTGAAACCGTGTCTTTGACGTTGTTCAGGACATCACTGATGGCCGACTGCGCACCGGCCACCGTTTCCCCAATTTGTTTTTCCACCGTTTCCAATTTTTCCGCCATTGCTAGCTGGGCTGCGACGATCCGCCTCCGAGCGTTATCAATATCTTGGTCAAGCTTATTCGAATCCATTTTCATGGCACAAAATCCTTTTTCACCTCGATCTTTGATCGCGGCAATAGGTTGACGTCGTTACTTTTGATTTTTCCGGAAGTTGCCACCAGCGCACCTAGTAGAGCAAACGTGCCGCCGACGATGCCAAAGCAACCCCAGAGCGGTACCATAGTGAAATCCGCCAGCAGGTGAACCACCATGAAGACGAGTGATATCGCGCCGATGAATCCAAACCCGATACCGATCGCAACCGCAACCGCCGCAGCCTTCGCCTTGACGAACTCACGCTGGAACTCCAGCTTGGTAAGCGTCAATTCGGAAATCAGCAGCTCCTTGGCGTCGGCCGTCACTCCGCTGATCATAGAAATGATGCTTGGCGCAAAACTGCTTATGCGATCTTCTTGTTCCATCCGGTTTAACGTTTGATGCTGCGCGCCAGCCAGATGCCGACGCCTAGACCGATGAGCACCGATTGTACCGGATATTTACGCACGACAGCGGCGATGTCCGAACCAATGTTGTCGACAGTTTTCTCTTGAAAGTAGGAACTCGTTTTTTCCATGCCACTTCGTACTGCGTTGGCGGCCTCGCTAGTCTTGCCAACGACGGTTTCACCGATATCGTAAGCCTTGGCTTTGAGATCGGCGACAGTGCCACCGTTTTTGTCACCATATTCTTTAAGCCTAGCGTCAACCTCTTGAGCTGCTTGTTCGTGGGTGCGGCCGTATTTCTCCTGCACCCAGCCGATCAATTTGTCCTTTTGTCCGCCGATGTCGTCAAAGTCGTCGTCGGTGAACTGGCCCCACCAGGACTTCAAAGACCCTTTCATTTGTTTCCACTGCCCTGTAAGAATGTCGTCGTTCATCGCTGCCTCCTATATTAAATTACCGTCTATCGGTCGTTAATCCGCTGACCCCTTAATTGATCGCCAATTCGTTTCGCTTCACGCTCGTAATCGATCAAACAAAAAGTTCGTTTAATGTCGCCCGAGCCACGTAACCCCATGGTACTGAGCAAGTTTGAACGCAAAAAAGAATCAACGAATGAAGTGACGCCGCCATCTGCATAACGACCAAGTCACCGCGCGGCTTCTGGCCGCGTCGGTGACCCAATCGGATTCGCTGTCCGTTACTTAGTTTTCGACGGAGCTTGGTTCGGCTGGTCAGTGTCTTTTCCCACGGTCGTATTGCCGGACTTCACGTTATCGCGGGGCGCTGTCGATCCACTGCTGGATCGACTCGAACTTGGAGAACTGCTGGATTGGACGCCGAGCTTATCTGCGGTTTCAGTGGTGATGGTACCAGTGGGTTGGAGATTACTCGCGCTCTGAAAAGACTT
>Ga0193707_1000544_pt1 | contig 13129 bp, 14 predicted proteins | sample U3c2metaG_FD_143043 | JGI IMG/M metagenome (GOLD analysis project Ga0193707, IMG submission 143043) | Soil microbial communities from a riparian zone of the East river system, Colorado, United States - U3c2 | ecosystem: Environmental > Terrestrial > Soil > Riparian zone | place: USA: East River... | reverse complement strand
CCTAAAACCTCCACCCAGCACGCAGCCATTCGCCAACCGTAATTGTCATTCTGAACGAACCGAAGAATCTCGTCCAAAGATTATCGCGTCTTCGAATCCTCCGTTGCGCTCTTTCGTTCGCTGTTGCCCCTGATGTTTCGTTGGCGCTATAGTCATTCCATGAAAGAGCTCATACCGATAGACCTCAAAGACGTCGTCGAAGATGTCAAAGCTGAAGGCAAAGGCCGCCGCGTGTTGTGGCAAGATTCCGAGTCCATCGCATTCTTGAGCAGCGGGCGCAAAGAGCGCTGGGATTTCCACATCGATCCGGCTGACGAAGTGACGCTGCAACTGACCGGCGTACAGCATCTGGTCTATCGGACACCCGATGGCAAAGAACAAACAGCCGACATAAAAGCCGGCCAAATCCTCCTTTGTCCCGCCGGCGTGCCGCACTCGCCGCGGCTCGAGGAAAATTCCTGGTTCATTGTTTTCGAGCGCAAACGCCGCGCCGGCGAAATTGATCATTTTCGCTGGTTCTGCAACAAGTGCGGCGAAAAAGTTTACGAAACCTCGGTCGAAGTCGGCGATTACCGCGCCGATCCGGTGGGGCAGGTTTACCAGAAATTCTCCAGCGACGAGAAACTGCGTACCTGCAAGAAATGCGGCACAGTGGTTCCGGTGCCCCCATCCTGAGCCGGGCGCAGGATCTCCGGCAAACACCGAACTTTTCATCCTGCACGCAGCAAAGGCTCTTTTCGATTGCCGGCCGGAAATAGAATTTCATGTCAAACCGCGCGAACCCCTACGTCGCAAAACTCACGCGATTGGCATCCGCGTACCGCGAAGCGGAAGCGCAGGTCGTCAGAGGCTTCTTTAAAAAAGCGCGACGAACCAAAGAACACCTCCGTTGGCTCAAGGCGCAGGGCTTTAAGGAATATTCGGCCATCAAGCCGATCATCGATGCGCTCGCGGCTCTCTATCCCGACATCGACCGCGGCATAGACCGCCATCACTACGCCGAGCTGACGGAAAAACTGGCGGATGAAACCAAACACGCGCGTTTGGTCATGGATCTACTGCAACAAATCACCGGCAGAAAGATCACGCCCCGTGATCTCACCTGGCTGCCGCAAGACCGCGCTCTCGCCCGGGTGCGCGCGCAATATTCCAAGAGTTACGCGGGTCTCTTGCACGGCTCGGTGAAGATCACCTCTAAAGAAATCAAACGCCATGACGAAGAACTAGAACGCGCCGCGATCACTCTGACCGAGGGCGGCGGCGGCGCGCTTTACCAAGTTTGCAGCAAGCTTAAGAAGAAGGGCGTCGAGGGAAAAATCGCTCGCGTGTTTCGCGAAATCCTGCGCGATGAGGTCGGACACAGGGACACCGGTGCCCGGGCGCTCGCCGGCCTAATCAGCGACGAGGACTCGTTTCGGCGGGCGGCGAGAATCATCGGGGAAGTCTCCGGCCAACGATTGCGCATGCGCAACGAGCAATTCGGCTTTCCGCTTGACCGACATGAAATGGCAGCGCTCGACGGTCGCATCAGGCAATTGGTAGATAGGGAATGAATTTTTTAGTCATCGCCATACTCTTCAGTTTGCTCTCCGGCTCCGTTTCATCGGCTCTTGAAATGCCGGCGCTCAAACCCGGCATCAACGATTTCGCAGCAATGTTTCCCCCGGCGAGCCTCGACGATCTGGAAACTCGCCTGCGCCGCTTCAACACTGAGACCGCGAATGGCGTCGTCGTGCTGACGCTCAAGAGTCTCGATGGCGAAGATATCCACAGCGTCGCGCTCAGAGCATTCAACGAGCTGCCGTTCAGTGACGTCGAGCGGCAAAGGAGCGTGCTCCTCGTGGTAGCGCGGACCGAGCGACAAATCGCGATCCAAGCTGGCGCACGAGTGCGCGCCTTACTTCCGGAGCCAGCGGCAAGCCAGAAGGTTCTCGGCCAGGTGGCCCTTTACTGGGATGGCATGCGGCCCGATCTCGGCATTCACGGCGCGGTGCAATATCTTTTTCGCGTATTGCGCGGCGACGTCCGCGTCGGCAGCCAAACCGAGGAAGAAAAATTGCAGCAGACTTCGTTGCGCGGCGGCGAGGCCGGCGCGATCTTCGCACTTTGCTTGGGGCCCTTTCTGGCGTTTTTCATGGGCGCCATCTGGGGAATTTACGCGACTCAATACGGCGTGCAACGCGGCACGCGCCTCTTGATGGGCGCGATCTTCGGCGGCGGCACGGCGAAGATCGTTGCAATGCTGATGTCCATGCTCGGCAGCTACAGCGATAATTTGTGGTATTTCATCATGGCGCTCGCCATTCCCCTCGGTGTCTTCGGTAGCCTGACCGAGTTCTGGATGTGGGGCGATTGGCGTGGAATTCCGCGCGTCAAAGAACGCCCGCGCAAACCGGAAGACAACATGGGAATATGATAGTAGCGAGTGATGAGCGCCGAGGGCCGCGTGCTAAAGGCGCAGATCCACCGCGACCTAGACCCACGAGCTGATTTCAATGCGATCTGACTCGCTGACAAGGCGCGAAGTGTTGCGCATGACGCTGGGCGCCGGCGCGCTCGCGCTCACAGGAGGATCGGCCATGGCGGATTCGATAGTTCGCAAACCCGTTCCGAAAACAGGCGAGACTTTACCGGCTATCGGCCTCGGCACGTGGCAAACTTTCGACGTTGGCGCGTCGAGATCGGCTCGCGAACCGCTCAAAAACGTATTGCGCGAATTCGTCCGCTTGGGCGGGAGCGTCATCGACTCGTCGCCCATGTACGGCAAATCCGAAAGCGTCACCGGCGATCTCGCCGCCGAGCTTGGAGTGCAAAAGCAAATTTTTCTCGCCACCAAGGTTTGGATCAGCGGGCGGGAAGCCGGGATTCGCCAGATGGAAGAGTCTTTCACGCGCTTGCGCACACAGCGCATGGATCTCATGCAAGTTCACAATCTAGTCGACTACCGCACGCATCTTGCGACCCTCAGAGCATGGCGGGAACAGGGCAAGGTCCGCTACATCGGCGTCACCCATTACACGTCGAGCGCCTATGACGAACTGGCGCGCGTGCTGGCCGCCGAAGATATCGACTTCGTCCAGCTGAATTACTCGGTGTTCGAGCGCGAAGCGGAAAAGCGCCTCTTGCCCCTCGCCGCCGAAAAGCGTCTCGCCGTGCTGATCAACCGGCCTTTCGCCGCCGGAGATTTATTCCGAAAAGTTCGCAGCAAACCGCTGCCGCCCTGGACCCATGAGATCGATTGCGCGAGCTGGGCGCAATATTTTCTCAAATTCGTTATCTCCCATCCCGCGGTGACCTGCGCGATTCCGGCGACCAGCAAAGTCGAACATCTCGTCGACAATATGCGCGCCATGCATGGCCCCATGCCGGATGCGCAAGCGCGCGAACGCATGGCGCGCTATTTGGCCGATCTCTAGCCGGAGCTGCGCGGAAAATCGCGCCGTGGTCGGCAAGGCATCAACGAGCAAGCTGTCGTTGACAGCCTTTCATAGCGGTGATAGCGCTGACTTCTATTCAAAGATAGTTTTCGAGGAGGACTCGTCATGGCCAAGCTTCGTCATCTCGCCATTCTCACGCATCAACCCGATAAACTCGCTGACTTTTACAAACGAGTTTTCGAAATGACGGAAATGTACCGCACCAAAAACGGCTCGGTTCATCTTTCCGACGGTGACGTCAATCTGGCGATACTGAACGCGACCGACCCGAAAGAACCCGGACACCAGCCGGGGCTTTATCATTTCGGTTTTCACGTCGAAGATAACAAGGAAGTGGCTCAGCGCATTAAAGAAATCTATCCCGAAGGCGCACCCAAAGAGCGTGAGGCGACCTATGCCGAAGGCCGGGGCTGTGATCCCGACGGTAACCTTTTCGATATTTCCACCGTCGGTTGGGGCCCCAAGCGTAGAATGGATCTGTAGTGGCGTGTTAAAAAAAGTTTCGGAATGCTTTGACAGGGAAGCATGAACGGAAAATCTCATTCGATTCAAACCGCCCTCCGTTCGCCCTGAGCCTCAATCGAAGGGTGAACGGTGAGTTTTTCAGCAACCCGCGAGGCGGCGCGGACGCGCCACTGTTTTCGGTCATCTTACGCACTGCTTGCCCAGCATGACTGCAAAATCTATTGCACTCTTCGCAGTTAGATAATCATCCCGGGAATTTTCTATGGTTTTGAGATTCGGCACGTCGGAGGCCGGTGGCACTTTTCATTCTCAGGCGCTCGAGCTGGTGCGCCTCTTTAATGAAGCGCGAGCGGGTGGCGAACCGTGTGTCGTGACAAACAATTTGATCACTCTCGAAGATGTCACGCTTTTCGATCGCGGCGAGCTCGACTTTGGTTTAATGGCGTCGAACTGGATCGGCCGGGCGAAAGACGGCGCGCCGCCGTTTACGCATCCGATCGCGCTACGTATGGTCGCGCCGGCCAACGCCGGTCCGGTGTTTTTCGTCGCGCGGTCCGATTCGGCGATCCGAAATGTCAGCGACTTAGTGGGTAAGCGGATCGCGCTCGGCCCAAAAGGCAGCGGCATGGCGCAGCACGCCGAGGTTATTTTCAAAATCCTGGGGATCTCATTCGACAGTTTCACACCAGTCTATCTCGGCTTCACCGAAGCGGCTACCGCGTTGATCGATCGCGAGATCGATGCTCTTTGGCAGCGACCAATTCCCAATCAAGCCATGACGGAATTATGCGAGGGCGCCGATGTCCGTGTGGTAGATTACGCTGCCGGACAGTTGGCGAAGATCGTTTCTTCGGTGCCCTTTTACCGCGAGATCATCATTGAGAAAGACGCTTTTCGCGGAGCCACGGCAGAGTCCGCGCAAGTCGGCGTCGTTAACGTGATCGTGACCCACGAGCGCGCGGCACAAGACATCGTCCATGCGATGGCCGCGGTCATCGCGTCGAATCTCGATGCGTTGCCGCGGCTCAATCCGTTGTTTAAATCGCTCAAAGCGCTGTTCGCTGGCTTGCGCGCGCACGGCCCGGCTGCTTTCGAATTCGGCGGCGTGCCGCTCCATCCAGGCGCGCGGCGCGCGTACCAAGAACTTGGGTGGCTTGAATAGCTTATGGGCCCTTGTTTGTGTGACGCTACTTCAGGGACTTCTTCAAGACCCGTATAGCCGTGTCGGCATCCGCCGCGCTGTCGAAGGCGAAATATGACACCGCGCGCCTGCCGAGGGCCGCGGCCGAAATACCCCGCAGATTAACTCCGGCGGCCGCAAGGGCGTCGGCCATTTTTGCCCCCAGGCCGGCACGGTCCGGTCCTTCGACACGCACCGATTGCAAGCTTGCGCTCGTGCCGAGACCTGCCTGTTGGGCAGCCGTTTTCTGCTTCGAGCCCTTGATCGGCGTGAGAAATACCACGCCTGTGCCAGGCTTGTCGGGAGCGCGGCGCGCAACGACAAATTCGATATTGCTGCCCGCCTGCTGCAGCGCTGCCAAGGTGCTTGCAAGCCCGCCGGGACGATCTGCGATCTCTCCCGCCCAAACATCCACTTTTTTCACCGTATACGCCATATCACACCCCCTTTGATTGATTTGACGACTGTGGATAAGCGCGGAACTGAAACTGAAAAACCGGTCACCGTTGCGACTTAAGCCGCTTAAGTGATCGGTCTCTGTCTCCACCTCCTGGGATTTGTTTCGAACCCCGCCGGGCGAGACATCGTCTTAACGAAGCGCAATTGGAACCTGCACGGCTCATATCACCGGGCTATGGAAAGTGTCAACCAGTGTATGAACAGAACAAAAGCTAATATAAACAACCCCCCCGGCGCGGTTGGCATCGACAACCCCATTAAAATTCCGTGACAGCCGCAAAACTGATTGAAGGGAAACGACCTTCATGATATTGTCCGATGTTCAATGAAACCAAAACATACAAACCTTCTAAAAGCTTTTCTTATCCAATGGTTCGATGCCGATTATCACGCGGCAGGAGTCGTCGGAAAGATCCGCGATCTTGATCGCGTCAATTGGATCCGCTGCCTGCCCTTTGTAATTCTACACCTGGGCTGCCTGGCCATCTTCATCGTCGGCTGGAGCTGGACTGCGGTTTGCGCCGCCGTCGCGCTCTATCTGGTCAGGATGTTTGCCATCACCGGAATCTACCACCGCTATTTTTCGCACCGGACATTCAAAACCTCGAGGCCGGCACAGTTTGTCTTCGCCCTTCTGGGAGCGTCGTCGGCTCAGCGTGGACCGCTCTGGTGGGCGGCCAATCATCGAAACCATCACCGCGAATCGGACACGCCGGACGATCCCCACTCACCGATCCACTACAGCTTTTTCCGTTCCCACGCCGGCTGGTTCATGTGCACGCGCTATTACGCGACGCAATACGAACGCATCAGGGATTTTGCGCGCTTTCCTGAGTTGGTCTGGATAAACCGCTTTGATAAAGCGATTCCGGCGGCTTTGGGGCTGGGCGTATATCTCTGCGGTTTATGTTTAGAGCACACCGCGCCCACCCTGGGAGTCACTGGCTTACAACTGTTTGTTTGGGGATTCGTCTTGAGCACGACGATTCTGTTTCATGCCACCGCTAGCATCAATTCGCTGGCGCATCTGTTCGGCTGGCAGCGCTACGAAACCGGCGACGCAAGCCGCAACAATTTTTGGCTGGCACTGATTACTCTAGGTGAAGGTTGGCACAATAACCACCACAAACACATGGGCTGCACCCGCCAGGGTTTCTATTGGTGGGAAATCGATATCACCTACTATGTATTGAAATGTCTCGCGTGGGCCGGCGTCATCTGGGACCTCAAGCCGGTGCCCACCAAGGCGTACAGCCACGACGAACAACTGCCGCGCCGTAAATTCGCATCGGCGGCGTAAACAAGTCTGAAAACTCCTCGCGCACTTAAGATCGATTGCGAGCGTTGGTGCGGTTCGGAGCGCAGCATTCTATGCACGCAGCTCCGAACGCGCTTTCGCGGCACAGGAATTGTTGTGTTTCATGGGCCGTAAAGCTAGCATTGTTGCTCAATTCTAATTGGGCTCCGAGCACATGGTTCCAGAGTTTCTCAAAGACGTATCATTGTTCCAGGATCTAGACCAACTCGCCTTGGCTCAATTAGCCACGCTGCTAGTTTCAAAGAAAATCTCGGCCGGAGCTGTCATATTTCGCGAGTCGGACGATTCCGACGCGCTCTACGTGGTGGAAACGGGACAGATCATTATCAGCAAGCATGTTCAGGGCGAAGTGGATATCGTTCTCACGCGCTTTCATCGCGGCGATTTCTTTGGCGAGATGGGGTTGTTCGATGCCGCGCCGCGCTCCGCTACCGCGCACGCGGAGACCGACTCGATTCTCTGGCGCCTCGACCGCAAGGCCTTTCGGCAAATCCTCTCCGACTACCCCGAAATGGCCGCGAGAATCTGCTATCGACTGGTGATTGTCTTCATCGAGAGAATGCGCGCCACCAACGAGCAAGCTCGCGAGGCGATACGCTGGGGCCTGGAAGCGACGGGATATTCTCCGAAGGCGGATCGCCCCTTGTTCGGCCGTAAATCTACCTGACAAGCGCCATGCCCGATCCGGCCAAGCTCGAACTGCTGACGCGCACCGCCGATGACGAGGGATTTCACCTCGTCGAAATCGACAGCAATTACGTTTATTGGTCGTTCAAACCCCAGCGGCTGCCGCAAACCGAATGGGAGCTTACAGCGCAACCGTTCGGCGCCGACGGCGCGCGGAACTACGTCCTCAAGAGTTTGCGTCAAGAGCGCTATCTCTTGCTCGACTCGAAAGAATTCTTTCTATGGGAATGCTTCGACGGCAGGCATTCGCTGGAAGAAATCGCCCGGGCTTTTCATATTTCAAATGGCGCCTTTGATTATTCGTTAATCCGTCAGTTGCTGACAAAACTTTACGGCTGCGGTCTGATCGAGACGAATAACATCACGGATCTGCAGCCGAGCCTCGCTGGCGCCCAACCGTATCTCTGGACTCGACACCTGACTTCGGGTCTAAGGACCTTGCGCCGCATCTCTTTCAAGATTCCCGACGCTGACCGACTTTGCTCCATCATCTATCGACGCGGCGGCTTTTTGCTGTTTCATCCGATCGCTTTCTGGCTCAGCGTCACGATCGCCGTTATCGCGTTCGTGCTGGCGGTCAGGCTCGCTCCGCACGCCGGCAACTTCGCATCCCATCTGAAAGCGCAGCCGTTTTTGATCACCGGCGCGATGCTGGTCACCCTGCTCCTGGTCTCCATGCTCCACGTGCTCTTCCATGCGCTGGCCTGCAAAGCCCACGGCCGTAGAGTGCGCGAGATGGGATTTTTTCTGCTCCAGGGAGTTTTGCCCACATGGTATGCCGACGTTACCGACATCTTCATGGCGAGCCGGCGCGCCCGCATCATGGTCGACTTGGCGGGACCCATGGTCGAAGTCGTGTTAGGAAGTTTCGCGATTGTTGGCGCCCACGGCGCGAGCGCAGGGTTCGGACAAGCGCTGTTATTCGGCATCGGCGTAATGCTCTGGGAGAGCGCCTTGATTAATCTTTATCCTTTCAACTTTCTCGAAATGGATGGCTACAATATTCTGGCGGATCTGCTCGCCGTGCCGATGCTCAGGCAACAAGCCTTGGCGCTGATTCCGAATTTGGCGCAGCGCCTGCGCAGCGTGAAAACAGTCGAGCGCGCCGAGTGGCTACAGCTCGGTTATCTGGCGCTTTGCCTTGTATCGGTTCTGTTATATGTAATTGCGCATCTCGACGCCGTCGGCTCTCTACTCCACTTCTCCCAGTAATAAAGCTTCTCAACGCTTGTCAGTATTTGAGCGGTCGAGCTCACCGCCCCGCTTCCACTTGTTTGACGTATGTCAAGTCGACGACTTCATTCGGGTCAACGCTGCTCGCTTGCGGAAATTGATCCGCCATCATATCCAATGCGGTTTTGATCGCTTCGACGGACGGATAAGGATACTTCGGCATCCGCTTGCTGAAATAACCATAGGTTTCTTCCAGCATCTCATCGCTTGCGCCTCTTAAGTAGCGTTTCATCACCGCCAGACTTCGCTCTTTGTTGGTTTTGAATATCTGAATGCCGTCGGTAAGCGCGCGCACGAGCCGAAGCGTCACGTCGGGACTTTTTTTCACATTCACTTTAAGAGTCGAGATACCGACGTAGGGATACTGCACGCCAAGATCGTCAAAATCGAGCAGCTCGCGAAACCCCATTTTCTTGGCCATCAGCCGTGACGGCGTCGTAAGCATGGCCGCGTCGACTACGCCGCGCTCTAAAGCCGGGAGGATTGCCGCCGTTTCGCCGACGGGGACGATCTTGACGTCTCGCCCGGGTTCCAATCCGACTTTTCGTTTGAGAACGTAATGCAGCAAAATATCCGTCACCGCGCCCGGGCGGCCGGAGGCGATATTCTTCCCTTGCAATTCTTTCGGTGTCTTAATCTGCGGCTTTGAAAAAATCGACGATCCCGTTGCATTCATGAATGACGCGATGATCACGAGATCTTTGCTCCCCGCGGCGTAGCTCGACACGACTCCGGTTCCCGTCGAGACGACGTACTGCGAGTCGCCGCTGAGCAAAAGCTGATGCGGCCGCGCCCGACCGGCGTAAACGGCTTCGAAATCCAAACCGTATTTTCTCCCCAGCCGATCTTCGACCGCGAGCCACAGCGGCGCATATGCGCCCGTAAACGACGAGTAGATAATTTTGAGCTTCAGCGACTCGCCTGCGGCAAAGGATAGACGGGCTGTCGCAAACAGTCCGACGTAAATGAAAATTGCCCAATGAACTAAGCCAACTAACATGCACGCTCTCCTCCGTGATGTGAATTTTTGTGAACGAACTGCCGAAGCGGCTGTTATTTCCTGCCAAGATCTCTGAGCCATTTTTCCCATCGATCGCCCTCCCGTTCGAGCTGTTCGATCGACATTCCCTTCTCGATGTACCATCGTTTGAAGCCGTATTCTTTCACGGCGCTGCCGTAATCGTAATTTTCCAGAATTTTTTGTCCGTCCGGACTGAAAAGAAAATCGATGAACAAAACCGCGGCGTGCGGGTGCGGCGCTTGCGCCGACAATCCGGCGCTGCCCGCGCTCGCCGGCACGATCTCCATCGGCACCCAAGCGACCGGCGCACCTTTTGCCGCCGCGACCAGAGCATGATTGCGAAAAATCGTCGGCGACGCTTCGACTTCGCCAGAGATGATCATGTCGTTGAGCGCCTGCGCGGATACCGAATGCATCGTCAGATCTTGAGAGCGCAGCTTCTTGAGATACTCTTCGCCTTTGGTTCTGAGCATCGCGCCGACGGTTCGCGATCCCGTGTCCGTTGTGACGAACGCCATTCTGCCTTTCAACGCCGGATTCAGTAGTCCGTCGTAATTTTTCGGCACTGCGCTCGGCGCCAGTTTGTCCTTGTTGTAGGCGAATCCGATATAGGATTCGCGATCCGTCGCCCAGTAATAGGTTCCCTTTGCCGCTTCTTCTTTGGCTTCGGCGGCGAACTTGGTGAGATGGGGTACGTTAAAAGGCGTGAGCCGTTTCATCGCGCGCATCAGCATCAGCAACGGCGGCGAGCTCTCCGCGACGTCCATCAAATATTTTTTTGCTTGCGTCTCGGCCAAAAGCTTGGCGATCAAGTCACGGCTCGCACCACGATAAGCCTCCACGTGCACGCCGTATTTCGTTTCAAAGGCGCGCGCAAGATCCTTGTACGATCCCCCTGCCAGCGCGGTGTACCATACGACCTTGCCTTCTTTCCTCGCCCCTGCAACGAGGAGTTGTTCGCGGTCTGTGCCGTTGTAGACGGCGAGTTCGGCGAGGGTGGACGGTTTGGTGGATTGCGCCGCTAGTTCGAACGGACGTCCTACTGTTACCATCAAACACATGACTACGAGATATTTCACAGTTTGCACTCCTGAATTGAAGTAACTCCCCTGAACCAGCGATCCGCCGACCGCGCCTATGCTCGCCACACATCATCGAATTCAGGTTGTGTCGTCAGCGGATTTTCCCGATCGAATTCCCATCGCGCCGGGTTGTCGTGAATGTATTCGCGAATACGATGAAGCGATTCTTCGTTACGTATGACGTGTTCGTAGTAGTTGCGCTGCCAAACCGGCATGCCCGGCGAGCCGCGCAATTCATCGACGCGTTTGGTGACAACAGACTTGAACCCGCCCACAAACGCACCCAATGACCGTCTTGTTGGTCCGGATTGTAGGGGCGACCGGCGGGTCGCCCTTTCCGGTGCATCGGTAAACACTATGATGCCGTGAATGTGATTCGGCATTACAACAAAAACATCCAGGTCAATTTCTTTTCGTATCTGCGCTGATTTTTTCCATTCGTCTTGCGCTATTTGACCCCAAAGGTTGAGTCGCGTTTGTCCGTCAACGATGTCTCCGAACAAACATTCCCGAGCTCGCGTCACAAGAGTAACAAAGTACGCTCCTGCTGACGCATAATCATAGCCTTGCAAACGAATCGATCGGCGTGGCCGTGATTCGGGTTTGATCGTCATCACCGTTCAGAAACAAGAGGGCGACCGCCGGTCGCCCCAACAGACAATCGCATCCGCCAATTGCCTTCGACACTGTCACGCGCGTCAGCTCCCTGATCCGTTCACGCCCCCGCCAACCCCGCCGCCTCGGGATGAAAGAACTTCATGTAATCGATCCGCGTCGGCGATAATCCCTGCTCGTGCGCGTACTGCGTCATCGCTTCCAAGACCTTTCGATTGTTCTCGATGTTGTAAGCCCAATAATTTTCGCCCATCAACTCGCGTTGCTCGGCGACGGCGGCGGCGATCCATGAATAGGCAATCACCTGCGGGTCCGAACCTTCGAGCCGTTCGAAGGCAATGTCGCGCGATTTGCGAAACGTCTTGAGCAAAGCCACCGGCGCGCCGGGATGCCGATCTACGAACTCCTGCTTCAACGTAACAATATGGCTTGTCGGAAAAATTCCGGTTTTCCTGAAATAGTTTTGCTCTTCGCCTCGGTAGTCGCGAAACAGACGGCGCGTGCGCGGATCGCGCGCCGAAATCGACGGCAGCAAATTGGGGCCGATCACCGCATCGATCCTTCCGGCAGTCAACAAGTTGTCCAACACATGATCGGCATCGCCGTCACCATCGATTTTCTCGATCTGAATTCCCTCAGCCACGCCTTCTTTTTTCACCCGCGGTGAGCACCAATGGATGCGCCGCAGATCCACGCCGTAATAATGCTGCAGTGCGCCGCGCGCCCACACGCCTGCGGTGTTGTCCCACTGCATGATGCCGACGCGTCTGCCTTCCAAATCTTTGGCCGTTTCGATACCCGCTTTGCTGTTCACGAACATGTAGGCGAGGCGAAATTTGCGGTTGGGAAAAGCCGGGATCGAAATATGCGGCTCACCTTTCGCGTAGGCGCGCACACGCGCGGCGAAGCCGCAATCCCAGGCGTCGCACTCATTTTCGTCGGGAACGAATTCCCAATCGAAGCCGTCGATCTTCACCGTGCCGTCGGTGATTGGAATATTGGTGTCGATGGTCGGTTCACGAAAATAGAATTTTAGTTTTGGATTGGCCATGACTCCACCCTCCGTCAATGATCGTTCTTGAACATCACCCGATAACGCCATCAGCTCTTATCACCAAATTGCGCCACGGGGTAGCCGAGCCTGTTAAAATTGCCTTTTTCTTGAATAGCTGATAGCGGAACGAGAGATGAGAATAAGTTGACGGCCAATTGAACAGTCTGGAGAATAACTATGAGCGACTCACACTCCGCACCTGAAACGCCTGAGCTTCAAGCGCTTCACGCGCGCTTAGCCGAGTATTCGCTTGGCGGGCATTGGCAAACACGCGAGCAAAATCCTGATCTGGTGCCGCACCTCTGGCCATGGTCGGTGATTTACTCCTGTCTTATGGAGTCGGGCGAAGTCGTCAAGCTGGGCGGCGTAGAAGATGCGGCCAATCGACGCACCGTGCAGCTCGTCAATCCAGCGCTCACCCAAAGGAAGGCGACGTCGCGCACATTGCAAATGTCCATTCAACTAGTCAAACCAGGTGAGCGCGCCGAATGCCACCGGCACACAGCCGCGGCACTGCGTTTCGTCGTCGAAGGCGATGGCACGGGCTACACCAACGTCGAAGGCGAAGAAATGCTAAT
>Ga0193707_1000543_pt1 | contig 13139 bp, 12 predicted proteins | sample U3c2metaG_FD_143043 | JGI IMG/M metagenome (GOLD analysis project Ga0193707, IMG submission 143043) | Soil microbial communities from a riparian zone of the East river system, Colorado, United States - U3c2 | ecosystem: Environmental > Terrestrial > Soil > Riparian zone | place: USA: East River... | reverse complement strand
CGGTCCGGGTGGCGGAGTTGCTGTTCTACCGGGCGATCGAGCGGCGGCTGAAGTCCAGTTACTACCCGCTCGAGGAGCTCAACGATTACCTCCGCGCCGGCTCGTCCACGGAGATTGTCGACAATACTGTTGCCTACTTCGATCCCGTCCGGCACGCACCCGCGGTGACCGGCCGGACGTTGCTCGCCGTCGACGATCCCGACTGGTGCGCTTCGCTGATCAAGGCCTTGCCTGCCGCGGGCGTCTACAAGCTGACCCACCTCGATGGCACCGACAACGACTTCCTCGACGCCTGGCTCGCCGAACTCTCCGGCGTCGCCCCGATGTCGAAGTTCCTCGTATGACCAATTCACTCGGTGTACGACCGGTCATCAACTCCTCCGCCACGCTGACCGCGCTGGGAGGCTCGTTACTGGCGCCGCCGGCGTTGAAGGCGATGATCGATGGAGCCGCCCACTTTGTCGACCTGCACGAGCTGCACACGCGCGTCAGCGAGCGACTGGCCTCGCTGACCCGCAACGAGGCGGCGTACGTGACCTCGGGCGCCGCGGCCGCGATGACGCTCACGGTCGCGGCCTGCATCACCGACGAAGCACAGGCGTTCCCGACCGATGCCGAGGTGGTGATGTTCGCCAGCCAGCGCAACGACTACGACTACTCGGCTCGTTTCACCGGCGCTCGCATCATCGAGATCGGCCCGTCGATCGCAGAGCTTGAAGCGGCCTTGGTACGACGACCTGCCTGCGTACTGTGGTTCGCCAACACCCGCTACGCCCTCGGCGCCCTACCGATCGAGGAAGTAGTCCGAGTCGCCCGCGAAGTCGCCGGCACTCCCGGCCTCCACGCCGGCACCTCCGGCCCCCACGTCGGCACCCCGGGCCCCGATGTCGGCGCCCCGGGCCGCGACGCCGGCACCGGCGGTTCAGCTGCGGTGCCGGTGATTGTGGATGCGGCGGCGCAGGTCCCGCCCGTTTCCTCGTTGTGGCACTACACGACGGAGGTCGGCGCGGATGCGGTGATCTTCAGCGGCGGGAAGGGACTGCGCGGCCCGCAGTCCAGCGGCCTGGTGCTGGGTAAGCGGTGGATTGTCGACAGATGCCGGGCCCATGCGTCGCCGTACCAGGACATCGGGCGCGGGATGAAGGTCGGCAAGGAAGAACTGCTCGGCCTGCTCGCCGCCGTCGAGTGGACCCTGGAACAGGACGAGGACAAAGTACTCGCGGGCTACGAGCAGATTGTCGACCGTTGGATTGCCGGCCTGCAGGGCTTGCCCGGAGTGGTCGCCAAGCGGGGCTACCCCAGCGAGGCCGGCCAGCCGCACGGACGGGCGGTCGTCGGATTGTCGACAAACTCCGGCTGGACCCGAGACGGACTGGTCCAGGCGCTCTGGGACGGTGACCCGCGGATATCGGTTGGCGTGATCGGCGTCGAGGCCAACGAGATCGCGCTCAACCCCCAAACGATCGAGCCGGGGAGGACGTAGTGGTTCTCGATGCCCTGGTTCGGCTCTTTGGCTCGATCCGTGGACACCCGCTCCATCCGCCGACACGAGTGGTCCAGCGTCCCTAATCCGGCCGCCATTTAAGGGGTTCTCCGGCTCTGCTTGATGTGTCGGTGTGTCGCGGGCGGGCAAGGCTCCTCAACTCCCCTTCGGGGTATAGCCCCTGGTGTCGGGGCTCTCTGCTTGTACATGAGGGGAGAACCCCCCAGGCCGAACGGCTATCCGGTCCTTCTGCTCGTCGTGTGGGTGCTGCAGGCGCACTGACCACGTCGCCGAGTCGTGGATCGTGGGTGTGGATCGGCGCAGTGCGGCGACCAGATTCCCCGATTCGCAGCCCCCCGACTCGCAGCCACCCCCGACTCGCAGCCACCCCCGACTCCATAGTGCGGCGTGCGTCGTGGCCGGCCGGTGGCGCGTCCTTCGGGGACCGTTGGCCGGGGGGTGTGCGGACACTATCTGGGGACCTGGGACATCTGGCCGGATGTCCCAGGTCCCGCTGTGGTGTCCCCGGTCCGGCCGAGTGCGCAGCCGGAAGACCGGGCGTCCCCAGGTCGCCCTCCGACTGGATCCGACAGCACTCCAGGTCGCCCTTGACCCACACATCAGGCAGGAGAGCCGGTTCTCCCCTGATCTTCTTCGGCGGCTCATCGGTGGGAAGCAACGGGCCATGCTGCTGGCCGGTTGGCGAGCAGTTCGGCCAGGCGACCGCGCCCAATTCTCCGTCGAAAACGCGTACGCCGAGAGGTACTTCAGCCCGATCTCTGTCCCACTCTTGATCACATCCAGCAGCGAAGCGGCGCCCTGTGACCTCAGTCCGCGGCAGCGCAACCGCACCCACAGCCCCGATTGCAACTTCCTGCAACCTGTGGATAACTCCCCGGGACGAACACCCTCCGTATGACACCCTTACACCAACCGCACTCACCATTGGGGGCCCCACCGCATGACCCGCCGACCCCTCATCACCGCCGCGGCCACGCTCTGCGCCCTCAGTGCGCTGACCGCCTGCCACGGTTCCCCCGAAGCCGGCCGGCCCGACACCACCCCCACGTCCCCAACTGCCACGCCAACCCCAACCGCCCCCTCCACCCCCACCTGGACCCCCGAAGAACAGTCAGCCATCACCGCGGCCAAGGCCCGATACACCGCGGCCTGGGCAGCGATCGACGCGGCGCTCAGCAGCCCGCCATCGGCAACCCGCGCAAAGCTGCTGCAAGCTGGGAACGGCGGCGAATGGATCATCCAGGTGCTGGGCGACGTGAAGTTCAATCAGGATCGTGGGTGGTATCAGGATGGCAAGGTCGTGATCGCGTCGATGTCCGTAGCGTCGGTCAAGCTTGATGCGCAACAGCCCCAGGTCCGTCTGAACGTCTGCCTGGACACATCCAAGACCTCCCCTCGCTATCAAGCCACCCGCAAACCTGTGCCGGTCGGCCTGGGAAATGGGGATCGGCACAAGGCATTGGCAACGCTGACCTACGCTCCACCGGCTGGTCAGTCCAAGAAGATGTGGTTCCTCATCGACGAAAAAGATGCCGAATCATCATGCTGAGAACAGCCGGTGGTGTCCTCGTGTCCGCATTCATGCTGCTAGCCGCGTCGTTCGCACAGACCGCCGCTGCCGAGGTCGACGCCAACGTGCCGCCGAAGCCTTCGGGCGACTACGTGCTGATCTGCAATGTCGCGAACAAATGTATGTGGATTCTGCGCTCCGTCGCCGACGGCGACCAGAAAACTACGAAGCCGGGCACGCAGCCCGCCAAGCAGCCGAAGCCAGTGTGTCAGTACGGCGGTGCTCCCCAGGCGTGCACGTCCACTCTGGGTAACTGGTCGAACAGCCAGCAGTGTTACTTACAGAGCCTCAGCCCGCAGCCGGCATTCAGCGATCCGAGGTGGCAGGGGCACACGGATGGGAGCATCTGGGCCTGCGTCCGAGAGCTCGGTTACGACCGAGGACGGCATGTGGTGACCAAGTGGGTCTGGTTGCCGGGGCGGCCGGACACGGTGGTTGTCGATCCTGTGACTCTGACGTATCAGGCCATCGCGCAGATGCAACTGGCGCCACCGCTCGTTAAGTCGGCGCCTGGGATTGGTCAGGTCGGCTTGGTGAATATGCCCGTCTGGTTGTGGGTGGACAAGACTGAGAACACCTGGGGGCCGATCGTGCGGAGTGCGAGTGTGCCGGGGTTGTCGGTGACCGCTACTGCTCAGGTGAAGGCGGTCAACTGGTCCCTTGGTGATGGGAACACGATCAGGTGTGAAGGCGCGGGGACGCCGTACGCGAAGGCGATGGGGGTCAAGGACTCACCTGACTGCGGACATCGATACAAGAAGACATCTCGGGAACTGCCCAGTGCCGGTATCCGGTCACGGCGACCGCGCAGTGGGACATCACCTGGCAAAGCACCCTGGGCGATACCGGCCAGATCTCGATGACACAGCAGGCCGCGACGCAGCTGCGGATCGGCGAGGCTGTTCCGGTGCTGGTCGATCCCGGCGGATCAGAAGCGGTTGCGCCGGCAAGAGTGCTTGCTGAGCGGGCTGTTGGCGCCGAGATCCCGGGGTGGGCTGGGTGGCGATGAGAACCCGGATATGCCTGGGCCTACGGCAGACTCGCCGATCCAGGCGCCGAGGTCTGACGCGCAGCCGACATGGACATCCTGCCGAGCCAGTCAGAAGTCTTCCTACTCGGAGGACGTAGTGCCTGAGCGGCACCCGTCGGTCGTTCCCGACGAGACCGGGGCGGACATCCCATCCCACCGGACACGTCCGCGGCGATGCGATCCGTCGAGGAATCGATGCGCCAGTGGGCCGTGATGGAGCGGGGCGCGTAGTGCTCGATCCGCACGCCAGGCGGCGATCGAAGTCGTGCCAGAGTGTGTCGAGGAAAGCCATCTCGGCATACGCAAGCTGTCAGACCAAGGAACTCGACATACGCTGCTCACCCGACGACCGGACGAGCAGGCTCGGTGCGCCACGGATCCAGGGTTGGGCCGTTCCTCGTGATCCCGGGCGCACTGCGTGGCACTCGGCACGACACCTGACACGGCCTAAGCTCTGGGGATGGCGAGTAAGCCGGACGAGACCCGCGATGGGGTACCGCTGACCAACCTGGATCAGCCGCTGTTCGACGGGGCTGATGCGACGAAGCGGGACCTGGTCGACTACCTGGACGCGGTGCACGAGCGGATCCTGCTCGAACTGCGGGCGCGGCCGTTGTCGGTGATCCGGATCCGGCCGGGGCAGCCGGCGTTCATGCAGAAGAACGTGCCGAAGTACACGCCCGACTGGGTGAAGACGGTGCCGGTGTGGGCGGAGGCGTCCAAGCGCGAGGTGTCGTACGCGTTGTGCGACGACCGACGGACGCTGCTGTGGTTCGCCAACCAGCGCGCGGTCGAGTACCACCCGACGCTGGTGCGCGCCGACCGCTGGGACCACCTCACGCACTTGGTGCTGGACCTCGACCCACCCGAGGGCGAGACGTTCGCGATGGCAGTCCAGGCCGCGTTCTTGGTCCGGCAGGCGCTGACCGACGCGGGGCTGTCCGGCGCGGTCAAAACCAGCGGCGCCAAGGGCGTGCATGTCTTCGTCCCGATCGACGACTCGGTGTCGATCGAGGACGCCGCGGCCGCCACCCGCGCCATCGCCGCGCGCGCCGAGAAGATCGATCCCTCCGTCGCGACCACGGCGTACATCAAAGAAGACCGGCACGGGAAGGTCTTCGTCGACTCGACCCGCTCGGGCGGCGCGACGGTTGTCGCTGCCTACAGCCCACGCGTCCGACCTGGTACACCGGTGTCGTTCCCTGTCGGCTGGGACGACCTCGACCAGGTCACCCCGCGCGACTTCACCGTCCGTACAGCCGTGGATCAACTAGGCGACGCCGACCGCTGGGCTGAGCAACTGCCCGCTCCACAAACCCTCCCGGAGGACCTGCTCGAGGAGGGCCGGGCCATCCCCATCGCCCGGGTCGTCGCCATGCACGAAGGTAAACGCCGCAAACGAGCCCGCGAAGCCGAAGTGTCCACAGCAGAGGCCAAGGAGCCCAAGGCGTCCACAGCAGATGCCGAGGAGACCAGCGCGGAGGACTGAAGATCGGCCCAACCTGGTGATGACGACCTGGGCTGCGCACCAAGGGGTGTCGGAGGGCCGACAGGGGTTGGCGACACCGAACGAGCCGACCCAGTTCTGCCCGCGCAACGCGACAACCAGCTCACTTGTCCGGGCCGGTGGGCAGCGTGGTGCTCGCGTAGGCGAGGACCACCTTCGGGTGCTGGTTTCCAGGCGGCGCCATTCGCCGCTGCCCAGGCAGTAGCCCAGCTCCGGGAGCAGTCGCTCGACTGTCTGGTCGTCGGTGGTGTTGAGCAGGCTGGCCGCGGCGCGGTCGCCCCAGCGTTCGCGCAGTTCGGCGGTCCCGCGCAGGCGTCGCCCCTCGAGTGCGACGCTCCGGAGGCGTTCGCCGTACGGGAGGTGGTCGATCGACCGCAGCAGGTCCGTGGCTCGCATGGCTCTATCCTGCCGAACCCCCGGTGCCGGCGCTGCGGGCGGCCATCGAGTTGGCGATCTCGACGCTGCGGAAGGCCCTCAACTGATCTGCGCGAGCTCGGCGAACGCGGCGGCCAGTTTCGGCAGCGTGTAGTGAGCGTTGAGGCCGCTCGGGTTCGGCAGGATCCACACCCGCGTGGAGCCGATCCGGCGCTCCTGCCGCCCGATCTGGGCCGTCCGCTCGCCGAAAGCATCCCGGTGTGCCGTGACGCCGACAACGGCAAGCCATTCCGGCTGATAGTGGAGCACCTTCTTGACCAGGTTCTCCCCGCCGGCGACGTATTCCGCGCGAGTCAACTCATCGGCCCGCGCGGACGGCCGGTCGACCACGTTCGTGATCCCGAGCCGATAGGTCAGCAGCTCACTTTGCTCGGCCGGTCGCAACTGGCGCGGCGTGAACCCACTGACGTGCAGCGCCGGCCAGAACCGATTCCCCGGCCGAGCAAAGTGATGACCTGTCTCCGCGGACATCAGCCGGGGTTGATGCCACAGAACAACACCCGCAGCCCGTCACTGATCACATCCGGCAGCGCTTGCACGCGCCAAACCGTACATAATGACAGGAGGTAGTGGTCACCGCGTGGGGGTCCGACGCCTGGCGCAGGCGCCCAATCCAGCTCCGCGGCCGATACGTGTCTGTCGGTCTGCACAAGACCTCAGTCGTTCTCGTTGTTCAGGCCGCTGGCGAGTTGCGAGGCGATACAGCTGCGGGCGACGACGAGCCAGATGGTTTCGTCCAGGGCGTCCACGCGGATCATGGCGGCCCCCAGATCGTTGGTGGCGTAGCGATAGCCGCCGGCCGAGGGCAGTGCGAAGCCGACCGGGTCGTGCAGGTTCCCGGAGGCGTAGTTGCTGTCGACGAAGTAGTTGTAGTAGCCGGTGCACGCGGAGGGGTTGATCGGCACGATGATCGCGCCGTTGCCCGTGTGCGGCGCCGCATCGAAGTCCCGGCCGAACGTACGGCGGTGTGACAGCCGCTCACTGGTGTCATCGCTGCAACCAGGGGCGCGGGTCTGCCGACGATCAGCTGACCGTTTGTGCGCAGGATGCGACAGTGCGGGAGTCGCCGCGGAGCCGGACCGTGGTGGCGACCGTCTACCGGGGCGACCAGCTGACCCCGATCTCCCCGCGCGACGGCGACACCTGGGTGCACGTCCGCCTGCCCGACGGCCGCACCGGGTGGTCCCTCACCGATTTCGTCCGGCGCCGCTGCTGAGATTGTCAACCCAGGGTTGACGCAGGCTGGTCGTCAACCTAAGGTTGACGGCATGACTCCTGGACCCGATCTGCAGCAACTCATCGACACGATCAAGGCCGACACCGGCAGCGACGACGAGCTCCAGCAGCTCGGCACCGCGGCGTCGACCATTAGTGACCTGACCACCACCAGCGATGCCGCCCTCGGGTTCTTCGTCGACCGGGCCCGCGGCGCGGGCAAGTCCTGGGTCGAGATCAGCGCCGTCCTCGGCGTCAGCAAGCAGGCCGTCCACAAGCGCTTCGCCGACTCCTGGACGGCCAGGCCGGCGTTCGAGCGGTACACGCAGCAGGCGCGGGCCGTGGTGCAGACCTCCGCCGACATCGCGCGCGAGCGCAACCACGCGTTCGTCGGCACCGAACACCTGCTGCTCGCGATGTACAAGCAGCCGGAGGCGATCGCAGCCAAGGTTCTCGTCCAGCACGGCATCACCGAGGAGTCGGTCCGCCAGGCAGTCGACGTACAGAGTCCGGCCGGTCAACCGCCCGAGAAGCCGGTGAGCCTCGAGGCCGAGAACCCGCCGTACACCCGGCGCGCGGCGCACGTCCTCCAAGGTGCCGTGGGCGAGGCGCTGACGCTCGGTCACAACTATGTCGGCACCGAACATCTCCTGCTCGCGTTCTATCGCGACTCGGCCGGCATCGCGACGAAGATCCTGCTCGAGCAGGGCCTGGAGGAATCGGCGGCCTGGACCGATATCCGCGCGCTGCTGGAGGGGTTCACAAAGTAGGTTTGGTTGCATGCCTGACTGGTCTGCGCGGTTGAACGAGTTGGCGGTTGCGGCCGAGGTCCCCGGAGCGGTGCTCGGGATCTGGCACGACGGGGAGACGACGATCGCGCCGTACGGCGTGGTGGACGCCGCGACCGGGGTGGAGACCACCGCCGACTCGCTCTTCCAGATCGGCTCGGCCGCCGGTCGCCCCGCCAGCTGTCGGGGGCTTGAACCCCGTGTGGTGGATTGGGACAGGTAATTCCCTGTCTCGGCCCATCAGTTCCTGTGTGAGCCCCCGGCTTCCGCGCTCGGAGCCTTAGGGGCGGGATGAGGTGCCGGGGTGACCGGATGCAGGGGGTCGAGAGGTGAGATGAAGCGGGTGCGATTTGGGGGGAGCGAGCTAACGTCTTCAACGTGACTAGCGCACCTGCTGACCTTCCTCGTAAAGCCGGTGACCTCCGGGCCGCCGGATATCTCCCCCGGTCGATCAAGGCCGAGATTCGTGACAATCTGTTGAACGAGCTCCGGGCCGGGCGTGATCCCTGGCCCGGCATCGTTGGCTTTGGCCGCACCGTGATTCCGCAACTCGAGCGCGCCCTGATCGCGGGGCACGACGTCGTACTGCTGGGTGAGCGCGGCCAGGGCAAGACCCGGCTGCTGCGCACCCTGGTGGGGTTGCTGGACGAGTGGACCCCGGTGATCGAGGGCGCCGAGCTCCCCGAGCACCCGCTCGACCCGATCACGCCCGCCTCGCGCCGTCGCGCCGCAGAGCTCGGCGACGACCTCCCCGTCACCTGGCTGCACCGCAGCCTCAGGTACGCCGAGAAGCTCGCGACACCCGACACGTCGGTCGGTGACCTGATCGGTGACGTGGACCCGGTGAAGGTTGCCGAGGGCCGCAGTCTCGGTGACCCGGAGACCATCCACTTCGGGCTGGTTCCGCGGGCGCACCGCGGCATCGTCGCGATCAACGAGCTGCCGGATCTGGCCGAGCGGATCCAGGTCGCGCTGCTGAACGTGATGGAGGAGCGCGACATCCAGGTCCGTGGGTACACGCTGCGGCTGCCGCTCGACGTCTTGCTGGTGGCAACGGCCAACCCGGAGGACTACACCAACCGCGGCCGGATCATCACGCCGCTGAAGGACCGGTTCGGCGCCGAGGTCCGGACCCACTACCCGCTCGACATCGACTCCGAGGTGGACGTGATCCGGCAGGAGGCGGAGTTCACCGCCGAGGTCGGCGAGCCGCTGCTGGAGGTGCTGGCCCGGTTCGTCCGGCACCTGCGGGAGTCGACCGCGATCGACCAGCGCTCGGGTGTGTCGGCCCGGTTCGCGGTCGCCGCGGCCGAGACGATCGCCGCCGCCGCGTTGCGCCGGAGCGCGATCACCGGTGAGGAGCCGGCGGTCGCCCGACCGGTCGACCTGGAGGCCGTGCCGGCCGTTCTGCGCGGCAAGCTCGAGTTCGAGCCCGGTGAGGAGGGGCGCGAGATCGAGTTGCTCGAGTACCTGTTGCGCCGCTCGGTCGCGGACACCGCGCGGGAGCGGTTCGCCGGTCTCGACCTCAGCCCGCTGGCCCATGCCGTTGCCGATGGCAACCTTGTCACCACGGGTGAGCGCGTGCCCGGCCGGGACGTGCTGGCCGCGCTGCCGGAGCTGCCGGTCCTGCACGACGTCGCCGCCCGCGCCGGCGTCGAGCCGGACGATTCGCCGGGCCGGATCGCCGCCGCCATCGAGCTCGCGCTGGAAGCGTTGTACCTGTCCAAACGGCTCGCCAAGGACGCCGACGACGACACCACGGTGTACGGGGCCTGACCGTGACTTCCCTCCCGGAAGGCTGGTCCTACGGTCCCTGGCACGACGGGCCGGATCCGCTGGCGGCGCCGGCGGACCTGCGCGACGCGCTGGACGAGATCGGCCGCGACGTGATGAACGGGTCGTCGCCCCGGTCCGCGCTGGCGGAACTACTGCGGCGCGGCACCCGGAACACCCAAGGCCTGGACGACCTGACCCGCAGGTTGTGGGAGCGCCGCCGCGACATCCAGCGGCGGCACAACCTCGACGGCACGCTGCGCGACGTGCAGCGATTGCTCGACGAGGCACTGGCGGCCGAGCGGCACGACCTGTTCCCGAACCCGTCCGACGACGCCCGGTTCCGGGAGGCTCAGCTCGACGCGCTTCCGTCCGGTACGGCGGCCGCCGTACGGGAGCTGGCGAACTACGACTGGCAGTCGTCGGAGGCACGGGCGAAGTACGAGGAGATCCGTGAGCTGCTCGGGCGTGAGCTGCTCGGGTCACGGTTCGAGGGCATGAAGGAGGCGCTGCAGCAGACCACGCCCGAGGACGTCGAGCGGATCAACGAGATGCTGACCGACCTCAACGCGTTGCTCGCGGCGCACGCGCAGGGGCGGTCCGAGGTGCCGGAGCTGTTCGACGAGTTCATGTCCAAACACGGCGAGTTCTTCCCGGAGAACCCGCAGAACGTCGACGAACTGATCGACGTACTGGCGCAACGGGCGGCCGCGGCGCAGCGGATGATGAACTCGATGACGCCCGAGCAGCGGGCCGAGCTGATGGAGTTGTCGCAGCAGGCGTTCGGCAATTCGCAGCTGGCACAGCAGTTGGCTCAGTTGGACGCGCAGTTGCAAGGGCTGCGGCCGGGGGAGGACTGGACTGGCTCGGAAGGGATGAGCGGGGACGATCCGCTCGGCCTCGCCGACGGCGCGCGGGCCATGTCCGACCTGGCCGAGCTGGATGCGCTGGCAGAGCAACTGGCTCAGTCCTATCCGGGTGCGCGGCTGGAGGACATCGACCTCGATGCACTCACCCGGCAGCTCGGCGACGAGGCGACGGTCGACGCCCGCCGGCTGAGCGAGCTGGAGCGGGAGCTTCGCGATCAGGGTCTGGTGGAGCGTGCACCCGACGGATCGTTGCGGTTGTCACCGAAGGCGCTGCGACAGCTCGGTCAGACTGCGCTGGCCGACGTACTGCGGACTGCGCGGGGCTCGGGTGAACGCGACGCGGCCAACGCAGGTGCGGCCGGTGAGTTGAGCGGGTCCACGCGGCAGTGGCAGTTCGGCGACACGCAGCCGTGGGATGTTCCGCGGACCGTGCGGAACGCCGTACTGCGGACGGCGTCGCGCAGTGGGTCCGTCCGGCTGGATGTGGCGGATGTGGAGATCGCCGAGACCGAGCACCGGGCCCGGGCCGCGGTCGCGTTGCTGGTCGACACTTCCTGGTCGATGGTCCAGGAGAATCGCTGGCTGCCGATGAAGCGGACCGCCCTCGCACTGCACCAGCTCATCTCGACCCGCTACCGCAACGACGCGCTCCAGCTGATCACCTTCGGTCGGTACGCCGGAGTCGTCGAGTTGCCGCAGTTGATCGGGATGGAAGGCACCTGGGAACAGGGCACGAACGCGCATCACGCCCTGTTGCTGGCCGGGCGTCATCTGCGTCGGCACCCGGACGCGCAGCCCGTCGTACTGATGGTGACCGACGGCGAGCCGACCGCGCACCTGGAGCCGGACGGGACGGCCGAGTTCTCCTACCCGCCCGAGTCGGCGACGCTGCGGAAGACGATCGTCGAGGTGGACCGGCTGGCCAAGCTCGGCGCGTCGCTGACCGTGTTCCGCCTCGGCGACGACCCGCGCCTCAACGCCTTCGTCGACCTCCTCGCCCGCCGCAGCGGCGGCCGGGTCCTCGCTCCCGACGCCGACGGCCTGGGCGCCGCCGTCGTCGGCGACTACCTCCGCACCCGCCGCAAGCTCTGAGCCGGCGACACCTCGGACACCTCCTCAGGACCTCGGACATCTGACCAGATGTCCGAGGTCCCCTCTTCGTGTCCGAGGTCTGTTCTCGCCAGGTGTCGGTGGGAGTGCGACTGACGAAACGGCTGGATCGGGGTGCCGCCAGCTTTCTGGGTGAATGGGCCCGTTGTCTCGCGTTGTCAACCAGGGAAGGGTTTTCCGGCCTTCGACCTGTGGGGAGGCTCACGTCGGGATCGTGAGACCAGTGTGCAACTGGACTGGTTTTTTGGCTTACTCTGAAAGTACGCCCCCGCCACCGGAGTCGATGGGCCAGCGGCCACCTCACCGCGCCCAGTTGCCTCCGTGCAACGCCAGTGCACCGCCTGAAACCCAGGGAGTGATCGTGCCGAAACTCGTCTACGACTTCGCCGAAGGCAACAAGGCCATGTTGGAGCTGCTCGGCGGGAAGGGGGCGAACCTGGCCGAGATGACCAACCTCGGCCTGCCGGTACCACCCGGCTTCACGATCACCGCCGACGCCTGCCGTGTGTACCTGGAGAGCGGTTCGGTGCCGGCCGAGCTGGCCGACGAGATCGACGGCCACGTCGACCTGCTGCAGCAGACGATGGGCAAGAAGCTCGGCCAGGCCGACGACCCGCTGCTCGTCTCGGTCCGGTCCGGCGCGGCCGTGTCGATGCCCGGGATGATGGAGACCGTCCTGAACGTCGGCCTCAACGACGACTCGGTGAACGGGCTCGCCCACCAGTCCGGCAACCCGCGGTTCGCCTGGGACGCGTACCGGCGGCTGATCCAGATGTTCGGCAAGACCGTCCTCGGCATGGAGGGCGAGGTCTTCGAGGACGCGATCGAGGCGGCCAAGGCGGCCAAGAACACCCACAACGACCTCGACCTGGACGCGGACGACCTGAGGGGTCTGGTCGACAGGTTCAAGCAGGCCGTGCACGACCACACCGGCCGCGAGTTCCCGCAGGACCCGCGGACCCAGCTGGACCTGGCGATCGAGGCCGTCTTCGGCTCGTGGAACTCCGAGCGCGCGATCCTCTACCGCCGGCAGGAGCGGATCGCCACCGACCTCGGTACGGCGGTCACCATCTGCTCGATGGTGTTCGGCAACCTCGGCATGGACTCCGGCACCGGCGTCGCGTTCACCCGTGACCCGTCGACCGGCCAGCCCGGCGTGTACGGCGACTACCTGCAGAACGCGCAGGGCGAGGACGTGGTGGCCGGCATCCGCAACACGGTCGCGCTCGCGGACCTCGAGCAGATCGACAAGGCGTCGTACGACGATCTGATGGCGATCATGGCCAAGCTCGAAGGGCACTACCGCGACCTGTGCGACATCGAGTTCACCATCGAGCG
>Ga0193707_1000542_pt1 | contig 13145 bp, 8 predicted proteins | sample U3c2metaG_FD_143043 | JGI IMG/M metagenome (GOLD analysis project Ga0193707, IMG submission 143043) | Soil microbial communities from a riparian zone of the East river system, Colorado, United States - U3c2 | ecosystem: Environmental > Terrestrial > Soil > Riparian zone | place: USA: East River... | reverse complement strand
ACTGCAATGGGACGTTCACTGAATCCATCGCGAAAGCGACCGGACACACGAGCCGATTCTCAATGGGCGTGGACGCCGCCGATTTCAACAACGATGGGCGGACCGATATCATCTCGCTCGACATGCTGCCCGAGCGCGAGGACATCCTCAAAACGTCTGCGAGCACCGAGAGCTTCGACCTCTATAATCAGAGACTCGAGGCGGGCTACCAGCCGCAGTACGCTCGCAACGCACTGCAGCTCAATCGCGGCAAAGGCAGGTTCAGCGAGATCGGTTACCTGGCGGGCGTTTTCGCTACCGACTGGAGCTGGTCGGCGCTTTTCGCCGACCTCGACAACGATGGTAAAAAGGACTTGTTCGTCACCAACGGAATCTTCCGCCGGCCGAACGACATGGACTACATCAGCTTCGTCAGCAACGAAGCGGTGCAGGCCACGCTGCACGACACCATCACGAACGCAAATCTGCGTCTGTTGCAGAAGATGCCACAGATACCACTTGCCAATTACGCATTTCGGAACGGCGGCAATCTCAAATTCACGAACATGGCGGAAGCGTGGGGCCTGGCGCAGCCGGGATTCTCGAATGGCGCCGCGTACGTGGATCTGAACAACAGCGGCAACCTCGATCTGGTGGTGAACAACATCAACGCGCCGGCGTCGATCTACAGAAGTCACGCGCGCGAGATCAACAAGAATCACTTCCTGACGGTGCAGCTCCGCGGCTCGGGGGCCAACACCGCGGGGATCGGGGCGAGGGTAGAGATCACGCAGAGGCGGGAGAAGCAGGTTGTGGAGCAGATGCCGACACGCGGTTTTCTCTCGTCAGTCGACCCCCGTCTCCATTTCGGCCTGGGCTCGTCCAGCAGGATCGACACTCTTACGGTCATCTGGCCGAATCATCGCTTTCAGACTCTAACGAACGTGCAGGGCGATACGATTCTGACGTTTGAACAGAAGGACGCGTCGCAGCTTTATAAATATCGCGCCTCCGCCTCGGCCTCCGCCTCAGCCTCCGCCTCAGCGCAGCCGATGTTCGCCGACGTCACCGCCAAGTCCGGTGTCGATTTCAAGCATGCGGAAAACACCTTCCATGACTACGATCGCGAGCCGCTGATGCCGCACGTTTTGTCGACCGAAGGCCCGCGGCTGGCGGTCGCGGATGTCAACGGCGATGGACTGGACGATTTCTACGTGGGCGGAGCGAAGTGGCAGCCGGGCAGGCTTTTCATCCAGCAACACGACGGAACCTTCCGCGTCAGCCCCCAACCCGCATTCGTGGCTGACAGTTTATCGGAAGACATCGGTGCCAGCTTCTTCGACGCCAACGGAGACGGGCGCCAGGACCTGCTCGTCGTGAGCGGCGGCAACGAGTTCTGGGGCGAGCAGGATGCCCTGCGGCCGCGCCTCTATCTCAACGACGGCCATGGAAACTTTCAACGCGCGCGCGATGCGCTTCCGAACATCTACGAGAATGGCTCCTGTGTGGCCGTCGGAGATTTCAACGGCGACGGGCAACCCGATCTTTTTATCGGGAGCCGAGTGGTGTCGAAGAGCTACGGGATGATTCCGAAGAGTCATCTGCTGGAGAACGACGGCAACGGGCGCTTCACCGATGTCACTCTCGAGAAGGCGCCAGCGCTCTCAGAGGCGGGGATGGTGTCGTCGGCGACGTGGATCGACTACGACCATGATGGGAAATTGGATCTCGTGGTAGTCGGGGAGTGGATGCCGGTGCGCGTTTTCCACCAGGAGAATGGAAAGCTCGTCGATCGAACGGAGGAGGCGGGACTTTCCGGGACCAATGGGTGGTGGAACAGCGTCGAGGCGGTCGATCTCCGCGGGAACGGGCGTCAGGATCTCGTGCTCGGCAATCTCGGACTCAATTCCTACTTGCGCGCATCCCCGAAAGAGCCAACGCGTCTCTATGTGAATGATTTTTCACACAGCGGGGGCGGAAATCTCGAGCAGATACTCACCACCTACAAGAATGGTGTGAGCTACCCGGTCGCGGGTCGGGATGAGCTGCTGAAGAAGATCCCGTCGCTTCGGAGCAAGTATCCGTCGTACAAGGATTTCGGCGCCAGCCGGATCGAGGACATTTTCCCGGCGCCAGACCTCAGCCAGGCGCAGGTGCGCGAAGCCTACAGGTTTGCGAGCGCCGTCGCGCTGAACAACGGCAACGGGACGTTCACGTTGCAGCCGCTCCCGATCGAGGCGCAGTTCGCGCCGATCTACGCGTCGCTGGCGGGAGATTTCGACGGCGATGGCAGGACCGATCTGCTCGTCGGCGGCAATCTCTATGGGGTGATGCCGGCGCTCGGACGCTACGACGCCAGCTACGGGCTGATGCTGCGGGGCGACGGGAAGGGCGGCTTCGCAGCGGTCGACATGGCGGAGAGCAACCTCGTGATCGACGGGCAGGTCCGGGACATCAAGGCGTTGCGGGGAGCCCGTGGCGAGAGGCTGATTGTCGTCGCTCGCAATAACGACAGAGTCATGGTGCTCCGTCAGGCGACTCGTAAGTGACACTACCTTTCAGCCTGAAAGCTTACAGCTACCCTCTCGTTCAGTTGCAGCTCTAACCGATGCGCGCCCACGGACGATGCTCGTGCGGCCACGCGAATCGCTCGGGATGAAATAGATGCGCGAGCAGCTCTACGCCCTCCGCCACGCGTGGGCCCGGGCGCGCGAAATACGCGTTGGCATCCACGGCATAGACTTCCGCCTCGGTGATTCGGGGGAGTCGGCTCGCCACCGCGATAGCTTCCTTCAAGCCGTAGCCGCAGGGAGCCACGATGAGCATCTCCGGCTCCGACGCGGCCACATCGTCCCAGGTGATTCGCTGCGAATCGGCGCCCGGTTGTCCGAGCGGATCTTCGCCGCCCGCCGCCGAAACCATTTCGGGGACCCAATGCCCTCCGCAGAAGAGGGGCTCAGTCCATTCGAGGAAAGTGACAGGGCGGGGCATTACCCCTCTGAGAGCTGCGACGACTCTGTCGATACGGGCCAGACTCTCCTCGACAAGCCTACTGGCGGCTTCGCTTCTGCCCGTGGCCTCACCGATCGCGAGGATGTTCTCTGTGATCTCCGCCAGGTTGCGGGGCGTGAGCGAAAGCACCTGCGGTTGATGCGACAACTCGCTGAGGGCTCTACCCAGCTCGTTTCCGGACGGCGCGCACACCTGACACAGATCCTGGGTGAAGACGATGTCAGGTCGAAGCTCGTCGAGCAGGACCTCATCGACCTGATAGAGGCTTTCTCCCGTCGCGAGATGCGCGGAGACGGCGCGATCTATGTCCTGCTGAGACAGGCCCTCGAGGGGGAGAGCGGGCTTGCTGACGACCGGCAGCGATCGCACCTGCGGCGGATAGTCGCACTCGTGTGAGCGCCCGACGAGGTCCGCGCCCGCGCCGAGGGCGTAGGCGATTTCGGTGGCGGCGGGGAGGAACGAGACGATCCTTGGCATGCCTGAATCTACAGAGCGGCGCGGTCTGTTGAACTACAACTGAGGACTACCGGCCCAGGGCGGTCGGCGGACCGGCTCGGGGCTGCGGGCGCGTCGATCCGCTGCCATCAACTCGAACGCTGTAGGTCGAGTTGGGCCGGGATCAGGTCGAATGTCGCAAGTTCGGTTGGTCGACCGAGATCAGGTCGAATGTCGCAAGTCCGGTCGGTCGACCGGGATCAGGTCACAGTAGGCGAAGCGCTCGTCCCGCAGCACCCTCTCTCCGACGGTGTACTCCACCGGGCCATCGTAGCCGGGGCCGTCGGAGACGAACGTGTGAAACTCTCCACGTTCGCCGCAGGGATCGACCGTGGGCGGAAGGTCCGCGAGGAGCGAGTCGTCGAACACCCGATCAGCGAATGAACCGTCCAGCTGCGTGGTGTCAACGCACACGAGCCGCGCGGCGAATCCGTCGTTGATGAACCTTCGTGCAAGCTGGGTTGTATCGATCCCCCAAATGGGAAACACTGGTTCGAATCCTGTCGGTGCGAGGAGCCTTTCGCGATAGGCGCGGACGTCGGCCAGAAAAAGATCACCGAACGCGATCGCGGTGACGCCCGGCAGCTCCCGTTGCACACGCTCGAGGGCGGAAGTGAACGCGGCCTCGTACGCTTCGTTCGTGGTGACCGGGTCGAGCTCGATCGTAGAAAGGGGCAGTCGCAGCCTCTCCGCCTGGCGCTCCAGCAGTGATCTCCGCACTCCATGCACACTGATGCGCTCGTAGTCGCGCGTGACGCTGGTTAGAAGTCCGGCAACCTCGACATTCGGATCAGCCCGGAGAGCCTGCAGCGTGAGCGCGCTGTCCTTGCCGCCACTCCAGCTCAGTAGTACCCGCTTTCGCATCATCCAAATCGAAGCTTGGCGACCCCGATTGAGCCGGTCAACAACACCATTCCCGTGTTGGTGAGGATCACTGGCCAATCCTTGATGACGATCCCGTAGACGATCCAGAGCGAGCTCGCCGTGACGAGCAGAGCGAACATCCCGAATGAGAGATCGCGGGTGTGGTGAGTCTTCCAGGTTCGGATGACCTGGGGGACGAACGACACCACTGTGAGAGTGCCGGCGAAGTAGCCTAGGTACTGGATCATGGATAGTCGGTGACGGGGAATCGTTAACTGCAACTGAACGAGAGGGAAGCTGGAAGCTTTGAAGCTGAAAGCTATAAGCAGCACGACGCCGGGACGTTACCGGTGCGGCCGGGGCAAAAGCAATCGCCTGTACCTTCGCGCCACCAAGTAACGTCCCGACATTTGAAGCCTTCAGCTGAGAGCTTTGGTCAGCTTCCAGCTTCCCTCTCGTTCAGTTGCAGTTTTTCTGTCTCAAGCGGCGGGCTCAACGGCCATTCCCGATCCATCCCGAATCGTGAGCCAGTCCGTCCGCACGCGGTCCCACTCCTGAATCAGCAGACCCTGCTCCTCGAACACCAGTCGGATCTGGGACTGGTCGTAGCCGCAGATCTCTTCCAGGATCGGAATCAGGACGCTGAGCGCGTCGTCGCTGATCACGGTGCGCCGCGCGATCTGCGCGATGTGCCGCGCTTCCGACGCCGCGATCGTGAGACCATCGCCGCGATTGACGTGAAGCATCACGTGAATGTCGGAGCTTCCATCGCCGACGTACACGACGCGATCGCTCGGAACGCCGAGGCGGAGCCGCAGCGAATCGACCGCGGCGACCTTGCCGTAACCCGCGGGAACCTGAATGATCGATTCCACCTCACCGGTCTCGGGGCTGAAGCCGAAGTGCGCGCCGATGATGTGATCGGGGGGCACGAGTCCCTGTAACGCCGAGTGGACGACCAGCCACGGAGCGGCCGACACGACATAGAAATCGAACCTGAAGCCCTCGATCCCGTCCTTCAGAAACTCGGCGAGCAGCGCGATGTTGCGCTTGAGCCGGATCTGACGGCCCACCTCGACGAGGTCGTCTTCCCGCACACGGCGAAAATCCGGATCGTGCCGCAGCAGATACGTGAGCTCCGCGCCAGACTGCACCAGGTTGAGGCGCGATAGGTTGGCGACTTTCTCCTGAAAATCAGGAATGCCGAGCATCTCGGCCAGGACGAGCCCCGGAATCGTTGAAGCTCAGGGTCTGATCGAAGTCGCTAACCAGCAGGTAATACTTCCTCATCTATCCTCCATTCAGGGCTGCGCGTTTCTGACGGTCGTCAGATTCACGCTCACCGATGATCAATATGAAAACGCCCCCGCATCGATCCAGGACGCGGGGGCGAATCTTGGCAAGTAACAGGTGTCTTAACCCCGTCGCCGTCGCGCGCCACGCGTCCCGTTGCCGCAATTATTTGCGGTCCCGAGCATCTTATTCGTGAAGCGGTGAGCGATGAGGATCATTTTGCGATCGTTGATTTTGATTGAGCGCTTGATCACGCTCTTGATTGCAACCTATCGGCGCACAGGAAACGTGTCAACCAATTGACGATTCCTGTGGCGAATTAGTGACTTATGGCTTGTCTCGGCTTCGTAACGACGAAGGGTTTCTGCCCAAAAGCCTCCACAACGGACCCCAGGGCCGTCGGTAGTTCCCTGTTTTGGCCCACACCATGGTCAGATGTCGTCGGCAAGTTAAGCAACGCCGCGACTGCTAGGACTTGGCGGAGATGGCGCGTCCATCTCCGCCGAACAGGTGCACGCGAGCGGCTGGAACATGCGCCGTGATGTCGACTCCGACCTCCGGCAGTGAATCGCTCGCGACGGACGCCATCAATCGGTGGGGGCCAACCTGAAAATGAACGTGGCTGGTTCCACCGAGCCGCTCGACCAGCACGACGCGCCCGGTCAGCGTGTCGCCGTCAGCGGATCCGTGTGTAGAGTACTGAGCGAGCAAATCCATTCGCAGATCTTCCGGCCGGATCCCAAGCGTTATCGGCTCGCTCGATGCAGAGACGGCTGTTCCAGCTTTCATCTTCAAACGCGCGGCTTCGGCGCTGAAGAACACTCGACCGCCGTCCGCCGTGAGTGTTCCCTCGAGAAAGTTCATTGCCGGCGTGCCGATGAATCCCGCGACGAAGCGGTTGACCGGACTTCGGTACAAGTCGATCGGCCGGCCGATCTGCTGGATGCGCCCGTCCGCGAGCACGACGATCCGATCGCCCAGCGTCATCGCCTCAACCTGATCGTGCGTGACGTAGACGGTGGTGGTCTTGAGCCGATCCTGAAGGCCCCCGATCTCGATGCGCATTTGAGCACGGAGACCGGCGTCCAGATTGGAAAGCGGTTCGTCGAACAGGAAGACCTTGGGCTCGCGCACCATTGCGCGTCCCATCGCGACTCTCTGGCGCTGTCCTCCGGACAGCGCCTTCGGCTTGCGATCGAGTAGTGGCTCGAGCCCGAGCATGCCGGCCGCCCACTTGACTCGGCGATCGATTTCGTGGCGCGGAACCTTTCTGAGGCGAAGTCCGAGCGACAGGTTGTCACGCACGCTCATGTGAGGGTACAGCCCGTAGTCCTGGAACACCATCGCGACGTCGCGGTCACGCGGAGCGAGGTCGGTGACATCGCGGTCGTCGATGCGGATCCTGCCCGAGGTCACGGTCTCCAGGCCAGCGAGCATCCGCAGGATCGTGGACTTCCCGGATCCCGATCCGCCGACGAGCACGAGCAGCTCACCGTCCGCGACCTGTAAATCGAAATCATCGATCACTGTCGCGTCGCCGAAGCGCTTGCTGACGTGCTCGAACGACACGGAAGGCATTTATTGGATCCGGGATAGGTCGTGCATCGGAGAGTTCGAGGTCGGGCTGAGGGGATCCAGGTTTTGAGTACTGAGTTGGTTAGTCGTACAGTTGTCAGTGGTTGCCAGTGCTGCCGAGTCCATCGCGTTCAGTATCGTCGAGCGGTGTGGCTCAGCCAGCTCGAAAGAGTTCGCCCGCTTTCTGGATATCAGCATCAAGTGCACCTGTGAGCTCGAGTACCAGCTCCAACTCGCGACTGACTGCAACCTGCTGTCACGCCACGTCTGGAGGCCTCTATCCGCCGAGACTATAGAAATCCGCCGCATGCTTTGCGGCCTACGCCGTAAAGTTCTTAACCCCGCAACCCCGCAGAAGCGACCACCAACCGGCAAACCACTGACAACCACTGGCTACTAACGACTCAAGACTTCGCACTCATTACTTGCATTCCCCGTCAGTGCCCCCGGTATCAGCTACCCCCCGATATCAGCTACCCCTTAATCCCGGAGCCGGCCATGCTCTCAATGAAATTCCGCTGGAGGAATGCGTAAGCAACAACCACCGGCACTACCAGTACCATCGCCGAAGCAAGTGACACGCCGACTGTCCCCGCGCCGCCACCGAGCGCAAAAACCGTCAGCAGCTGCGGAAGCGTCATCAGATGTTGCTCGCGCACCACGAGCAGCGGCCAGAGCACCTCGTTCCACGCGCCCATGAAGGTGAATATCGCGACGATCGACAGCACGGGCTTGGACAATGGCCAGAAAATGGTGAAGAGAATTCGCGGCTCGCTCATTCCATCCATCCGGGCGGAATCGATTAGCGACTGCGGGATCTGCAGGAAAAATTGCCGGAGCATCAGGATCGCAGTGGCGTTGAACAGGTACGGAACGATCAGCGCCGCGTACGTGTCGACCCATCCGAGCTGCACAATCAGCGTGTACAGCGGAATCAGCGTCAGCTGGCCGGGGACCATCAGCACCGCGATCGTCGCGGCGTTGAGCGCGGGCCGGCCGCGAAAGTTGAGTCGCGCCATCGCGTACGCCGTCATCGAGCCGAACACCAGCACCGCAAGTGTGATCGTGGTTGCCACGAAGGTGCTGTTCACGAGCGCGCGTCCGAAGGGAGCGCGTGCCCACATCGTGCGGTAGTTGTCGAGGGTGAAGTCGTGCGGAATGAGCGCCAGTGAGCCGACTTCGACGGGTGGCTTGAAGGTGCTCGACGCCATCCAGAGGAACGGGTAAATGAAGGTAATTGCAGCGATGCTGAGTCCTGCATATAGAACGATTCTTCGGAGTAGCTTCATAGCGCTTCAGCCTTCCCAATCAAGCGACGCTGAGCAAAGACGACGACGCCGATGATCAGCGCCAGCGCCACACCGATGGTCGCCGCATAGCCCATCTTCTGGTACGCGAAGGCGTTGTTGTACAGATAGAGCACCACGGAGTACGTGCGCCTGAGCGGGCCTCCTCCAGTCATCACATATGGCTCGATGAAGAGCTGGAACCCGTTTATGGTTGAGAGCGTGACGACGAGTATCGTCTGCGGCAGCAGCGACGGCAGCGTCAGATACCGAAACCGCTGCCACGCCGACGCGCCTTCGATCTCGATCGCCTCCTGGCAGCTGCGCGGGATGTACTGGAGCCCGGCCAGGTAGATGATCACGTAGAAGCCGACGTTCTTCCAGGTAACCATCACCGCGATCGCCGGCATCGCGGTTCGTGGATCGGTGAGCCATGGAACCGGCGACAGTCCGATCCTCACCAGGAGCTTGTTGATCAGTCCGACATCGGTCGCGTATAGCTGGCTCCAGAGAATCGCGACGACGGCGCCCGAGATTACGACCGGAAGAAAGAAGGCCGCCCGCCAGAACGAACGACCCACGAGCTGCCGATTGAGAGTGAGCGCGAGCGCGAGCGCCGTTACAATCTGGAGCGGGACGTGGATGCTGAGAAACACGAACGTGTTGGCGACGGCGCGCCAGAATCGCCCATCGTGGACGAGCAGCTGGAGATTGCCGGCGCCGGCAAACGTCGGCGTCGTGACGAGATCCCACTGCAGGAACACGAGGACGAGCGCGAACACGATCGGGTACACGGCGAATACGAGCAGAAACGCCGCGTACGGCCCCGCCATCAGCGAAGCAGTCTTCTGCTCAGCGCGCATTCACAATATTCCTTGCCTCTCGGGCGGCCTTCGCCAACGCATCCTTCACCGAAGTGGTCTGGTAGATGGCGGACTCCTCATAAGCTTCCGACAGAAGATCGAAAATCTCGACCACGTCAGGATCGAGGTCCAGGTCGCGCGATCGCTCGATATAGTTGGCGTAGGTCGAGAGCGTCGGCCACTTTGCGAGAGAAGCCGTGAATCGCGGATCGTTCGCGAGACGGCGCCGGTACGGGAGCTGGCTCGCTTCCTCGATCAGCATGCGGTCGGCGGCGGGCGACGTGATGTATGCGACGAAGCTCGCCGCCGCGTCGGGATAACGTGTCGTCGAGAAAATCGCGATGCTGCGCAAGTCGGCGAAAGCGTAACCCTTGGCAGGATCCGTCCCATCCGCGCCCGGCACAGGCGTGACGTCGTAGCGCAAACCGGGAATCTTGATGTCGGTCAGCTCCTTCACGAACCAGGGTCCGATGATCTTCATCGCTACGGTTCCATCCGCGAAAGGATCGCGACCGAGCGCAAAATTCGACTTTGGTAGGACGCCTTCAGCGAAGCCGCGGCGCAACACGTCGAGCGCCGCGACCGCTGCTTCGTTGTCGAAGACGATTTTCCCGTTGTTCACCAGCGTCCTGCCGCCTGAGCTGGCAAGATACAGTGGATAGAAATCGTAGAAGCGCTCGTACCACATCGTCTTGAGCGTGGCCCACATCGCCCAATGATCGAGGCGGCCGTCGCCGTCGGTGTCGCGCGCGAGCTTGTGCCACGCCTGTACCAGCTCGGTCTGGGTGCGCGGCGGACCGATCCCCGCCTGTTTGAACAGGTCGACGTTGTACATCAACATCATCGGATTTGTCTTCCACGGGAATGCGTAGATCCCGCCGTTCGGCAGGCGAAGGGACGCAAGCATCGCCGAGTTCGTACGCTCCCTCAGCCGCGCCGACGTCGCCACGCGATTGTCGAGGCGCACGACACCGCCTGCTCGAACGAGGCGCGCCAACAGCGCCGACGAGACATTCGAGCTGACGTCCGGCGTCGCCTTGGCGACGATTGCCGCCAGCAAGACTTCCTCGGAGGAGCGGCCGGCGGGCAGAGGCTGCACCTTCACCTGCACATCGGGGTGCTCCTGATTCCACTGCGCCACGAGCCTATTGGCGACACTGGTCTCGACCGGGTTTGCAGCCGGCCAATACGTCAGCGTGATTGGTGTCGACGGTTTGTCCGATCCGCCGGCCGTGTCCCTGGAGGCGATCTCATTGTCGCCGACTGACGGATCGTCGCGCGCGATCTCCACGCCGGCGGGCCCTCGGCGAAGTATGAGACGACTTCCGCCCGGCCCGGTGTACTCTCGCCGTTCCGGAACGTTCGCAAGCAAAGGCGATTGATCGCCGACGGGACGATAGTGCATGTACTCCGCCGCATCGGGGTTGCTGGTAGCCTTCTGAATTGCCAGCAGCGCCTCGATGGTCGACTCGGCCCCCGAGTTCGGATTCACCTTCACCGGCGACGGTCCGTCGATCCCGTCGAAGGTTCTACCGGTCTTCTCGTCGTACATGCTCACGCCCGCGGGATTGTTGCCGAGGAACCAGCCCGCGGCGAGTCCGGCAAAGACTGCGTAGCGACGCTGTCCGGTTACCTCCGCCAATGCGAGGTACCCTTCGACGATCGGGCCGATGCCGTACGCGATCTGGGGATACCACGTAGCCGTCCCATTGGGAGCGACCGCCGAAGGGATGCCTCCCGCGAGGAGGAATCTGCTCCACAGCCCGTCCGCTTCCTTTCTGGCCGAAGCCGTAAACTCTGAATGACCAAGTGCGCTGCCGGCTATCGCGAGCGCTTCCGAAGATCGCGCGCCCCACGCGTGCCAGGGGGCGCCTGCTCGATCGACGTACGCGCCCCACGGGGCGGTCTTGTTGTCGCCTTCCGAGTGTGACGCAAGCAGTCGGGCGGTGTGCGTCGCCAAAGGGACGAGAGCATTCGAAGGATCGGCGCGCTGCGCCGCGAGCAGACCGAGCAGCGCTTCCGAAGTTGCGGTGGTCGATCCGCCGATGAGTCGTCCCGCGTCGATCTCTTCCCCCATTCGCGCAGCGGCGCGATTCAGCACCGGACGTATGCTCCTCAACAGAGTCGAGTCCTGGGGGCCAAGCACCCGCACCGCTTCGCCGAGTGCCCAGATGCTGCGCGCGGCCCAATACGACATGCTCGGCCGGCTGCTCGGCGCGTCGCGATTCAGTCGGCCGGCGGAGTCGATGAAATTGACGAACTCGCCGTCACCCTGCTCCATCGCCATGATGAAGCGAAGGAGTCGAACGGCCTCGTCGCGGGTAGCGGTGTCTCCCGTTGCCTCGTACTCGCGGAGATAGACGACCGCCGCGCGCGCGGCATCGTCGACGCTCGCGATTCCTTCGAAGCCGTCGCGCGCCGGTGAGCCGGTCGGACGATAGTCGGGCGCCTCCGCGTAGAGAGAGACAACCCGAACCGGCCGACCTCGAACCACCACGTTGCGGCCGAGGTGCTGGAGATGGTCGAAGCGTACAGCCGTCGGGGCCGGGCCTCGAGGGGAAGCGTGGTTTTGCGAGTTGCGACCGCATGACGCGACGAGGAAAGAGCAGGAAAGGCACAGCGTCGCGATCAGAATTCGGAGAAAGCGCGGCCGAGGATCGGGGCCCGCAACTCCATTTGGCCCAATGTGAAGCGCAGCGGTCACAGCGGAATGCCGCCCTGCTTCAATCTGATGGCCTCTCCCAGCGAGGATATCAACTCTCGCTTGTTGACGCGCGCAGCCGCGACTGTGACGTCAGCGGCTCCATAGTAAACCAGGAAATCTTCCCCCCGCTCGACAAGGCCCTGCGGGAAGACAACGCGCACCCCAGTTCTGAAGTTCGCCATGTCCACCTGGGGAATCGACTCGAGCTGGATCTCGTAGGGCGCTTCTGGCGTGAGGGCGGGCGCATCTGACACGTAGAGAACCTTCTCCGGATTCTTCAGGTCGAGCACGCACCAGCCCATCGAGTAGACGTTCCCCTCTTCGATTGATGTCGCCCCGTGAAATGGAAACAGCCAGCCGATGTCCGTGCGCACGGGCGGCGCGCCGGCGCCGACGCGGGAGCTTCGCCAGGTATTTGGCTGCGGTCCAACGAGAGGCACTCCGTCCGCTGGCCACTTCTTCTCGAGCTTCGCCACTTTGATACAAACTATGCGGGGCATCGGCCGATGGAGGATGACGTACTTGCCGTCTATCTTCTCCGGCAGGATCACGCAGTTCTTGTTTTCACCGTCGATGCGCGGGCCGTGACGCTTGTAGCTCGTGGGAGCGAGCAGGTTGTCGGTCGTGATGAGGCACACCCGCGGTCCGTCGCGCGAGTACCCGGTGTAGGTGATGGCGTAGCGCTTTTCGCTCTCGAAATACGTGATGCGGGCGTCCTCGACGCCCCAATGCTCATAAGGCGCATCGCGCGCGACCGCGGGGCGATCCCATATCTCGTCGATCCGCTTTCCGTCGGCCGACAGCGCCAGGCCGAGAGACGATCTCCGTGAAGCTTCCTCGAACACCCGAACGAGCAGCAGCACTCTGTCGCTCGCGCGATCGACCGTCACTCCAGGGTTGAACGCTCCGCTCGCCTTGACGAACGAAATGTCCGCCGGGCGAACAAGAGGGTTGGTCGCGAGACGCTCGAGCGGCGCGATCATGATGGTCGCTCCGCCACCCATTTTGAATAGAGGCGGCCGAAATGCTTCGGCGGCTCCATGTAGTACTCATCGGCGCTCACGTCTAGCACAC
>Ga0193707_1000541_pt1 | contig 13146 bp, 13 predicted proteins | sample U3c2metaG_FD_143043 | JGI IMG/M metagenome (GOLD analysis project Ga0193707, IMG submission 143043) | Soil microbial communities from a riparian zone of the East river system, Colorado, United States - U3c2 | ecosystem: Environmental > Terrestrial > Soil > Riparian zone | place: USA: East River... | reverse complement strand
GCGTGCGGATCGACGATGGGCTCCACGATCTGACCCTGTCCGCGGAGCCGGCGCGGGAGAGGCTCTTCGCGGAGCTGGACCGCTGGATGACGGCCCATCTGGAGGTCAGAACTCCTGTTCCCCGCCCGCCTGGCTCACCGTGAAGATGTGGCGGCTCGCGGCGCAGACCGACTCCAGCATGTGTACGGGCGCGTCGTCGGTGGAGTAGGACGCCCGCAGCACCTGGACCGCCCACTCGCCCTGGTCGAGCTCCAGCGCGTCGATCTCCGAACGGGTGGCCGGGCGCGCCATCAGCGTCTCCTCCGCGTGGCCGAAGGACTGGCCCAGGCTCTCCAGGCACGCGCGCAGTGAGGGCCGGATGAGCTCGGGCTCGGCCAGGCACGTGCCGGCGAACAGGTCGGCGCGGAAGTAGGACGTGACCAGGCGTACGGGCACCTCGTCGGCGCGGATCATGAGGCGCCGGGCAAGGACCTCGTCGCCGGCCTGGATGCGCAGGCACGACGCGACGTGCTCGCTGGAGGGCTCGGTGCCGACGGAGAGGAGGCGCACGTCGTGACGCGTCGCGGTCGCGAACGCGCTGGTCGTGCCCTGGACGCCGGTCAGGCTGGGCAGGGCCCGGTGCACGATGACCTGCGGCTTCGCGTCGGCGGGGGGTTGCGGGGCGCGGGAGGCGGGGCCTTTGCGCATCTGTGAGATGCGGCCGGGTGATACCCCGAGGATGTTGGCGATCTCCTCAAGTCGGTGTCCGGTCTCGCGGGCTTCGGCGATGGCCTGGCGCCGCATCCGGGCTGCCTCTTCGACAAGGCTCTGCTGTTCGGTCATGGCCCGGCCGAGAGCGCAGGCGCGCTCGATCGGGTCGGAGATCGTGGCGATCTCGTGGAGGGTGTTGAGGTTCACTGCGTCGGCACTCCGGGTGTTGGAGACGTTCTCGGCCTCCTGGCGCATGATCACACATTGTGGTCGTATGATCACAGCATAGATGCTTTACCCTCCCTAAACCCACTCTCATTAGGGTTTGCTGCCATGCGCGAAACAGTGTTCGGCCCTACCGGGACAGTGATATAAGGAGGCGTCAGCCGATCGAGGACAGGTCGACGTTGTCGAAGAGCGTCTGGATGTTGCCGCCGCTCCCACCGTTTTCGAGCCGGGCCATCAGACCGGCCTGCCCGTTCGGCAGCGGGCCGTCCGCGTCCAGCGCCTCGGCGGCGAGGCTGCCATTGATCCAGAAGCGCAGGTGGACCTTCTTGCCGTCCGGCTCACACGCGGCCTGCAGGCGGTTCTTCTTCCCGGCCTTGAAGCCGGCCGCCGACGACTTTCGCGCGAGCTCCTTCGAGCCACGCTGCCCGGCCTCCTTGCGGATCAGCGCGCCCTTGCCGTCGGCCCGTACGAGGAAGTCATAGGAGGTCGCGTCGTCACCGCTGTTCCCGTTGCTCCGGCAGTACACCGCGACCTGCCCGTACGGCGGGCCGGCGTTGACGGTCGCGTCGGTGGTGATCAGCAGCCGGTCCGGGAGGTTGCCGGTGACCGGGGCCTTCTCCCACTCCTGCGCCGACGGGCTGCCCGCGTCGATGCGGTATCCGCCCTGGTAGTAGCCGCTGCTGGAGATCCAGGTCGAGCCGCTCCAGCCCGAGCCGGTGTTGGAGAAGTCGTCGGCGAACGCCGTGGTGGTCTTCGACGGCGGCCCGGCCACGCCACGGAGCATGAAGGCGCCGAGACCGAGCAGGAGTACGGCGGAGACCCCCGCCGCCGCGAACGCCAGGATCCGGCGGCTCACCGGCAACCGTCCGCCTGTGTTCTGCGGCGGACCGGCGTTCTGCGGCGGAAGGGCACGCGTCTGCGAGGCGTCCGGCATCGTCATCCGGTCGCTCGGCACGGCCCACGTACGGCCGACGCTGTCGGCGGCCTCGGCCGTGTCGACGTGCGGCCGGCCGGTGAGGACGTCGAGCACCTCTTGCGCGGAGGGGCGCTGCGCCGGGTCCTTGGTCAGGGCGCGGGCCACCAGGTGCCGCAGGCCCTCGTCCAGCCCGTCCAGCGCCGGCTCGCCGTGGGAGATCTGGTAGAGCACGGACGGGACGGTGGGCCCGTCGAACGCCGCCCGGCCCGTACCGGCGAAGGCGACGACGCAGGCCCAGGCGAACACATCGGAGGCCGCGGACGCCGTCTCGCCCGAGATCAGCTCCGGCGCCATGTACGCGGGCGTGCCGATGAACTGCCCGGTACGCGTCGCACCCGAGAGGGTGTCGAGCGCGCGGGCGATCCCGAAGTCGATCACCCGGGGACCGACCGATGACAGCAGGACGTTCGCCGGCTTGAGGTCGCGGTGGATGACCCCGGCGCCGTGGATCGCGGTGAGCGCGGTCGCCACGCCCACGGCCAGATGCTCCAGGCTCGAACCCCGCATCGGGCCGCTGGAGGTCACGAAGGCATCCAGGTTCGGGCCGTCGACGAACTCGGTGACGATGAACAGCGGCTCGCCGTCGAGCTGCGCGTCCAGCACCGGCGCGGTACAGAAGCGGCGTACGCGGCGCGCGGACTCCACCTCCCGGCGGAACCGGTCGCGGAACGTCTCGTCGTCGGCCAGATCGGGGTTGATCATCTTGACCGCGGCACGCTCACCGCTCTCGCTCTCGGCGAGATAGACGGTCCCCATGCCGCCGCGCCCCAGGCGGCCGACGATCTTGTAGCTCCCAAGGCGCTGCGGATCGCTGGGCCGCAAAGGGCTGATCACATGATTACCGGTCACAACGGTCCCGACCCTCCTGTATTACCAGGCGATAAGACTAGTGGGACGGCATGGTCGGTTCCGAACTTGCGGCACTCTGTCCGCATCTGACCTGACGCTCGGGTCTCAGCCTGGACACCCTGCGTCACTACGAGCGCGTCGCGCCGCTCCGGTGATCGGGGTCAGGGGCCTCCTTGCTCATTTTCGTAAAGATGTGTTCCTGTGCAGGAGCCGGCGCATGGTTCCGTAGGTGCACTCGAATCTCGTCGCGACCTGACGAATCGACCACCCCTGTTCGTAGAGCCTCACCGCGTCTTTCTCCAATTGCCTTCGCTCGGGGCCGATCTCCGGGCGACCGTCCAGGAAAGCGAGGACGTCGGCGCGCCGGTAACGACGCTGCCCGCCGAGCGTCAACGCGGAGGCTTTGAGAACCTCCGTCCGTGCCCATCGGGCGACCGTCGTCACGGTTACGCCCGCCAGCGCGGCCACTTCTCTTGGTGTCAGCAGATCGTCGTCAGGGCCGGACGATTGTGAAGGCATAGCGAAAGCCAATCTTGTTACGGGGTCTGGGGGAGAGGGTCGGTGGCGATCTCGAACCACACCGTCCGGCCACCGTCGTGGGTGTGTGAACCCCAGCGGCCACCGGTGAGAAAGTCCAGCATGTGCAGGCCGCGACCATTGACGGCGTCCAGGCCGTCGTTGACGATCCGGGGGATGTTCGTGTCGGACCCCGGGTCCGTGACCTCGACACGCACCGCGTCCCCGACGTCCAGCACGATGAGCGTGACGACTCCCGGATCGCCGATCACCGAATCGGAGTGGAGCACCGAGTTGGTGACCACCTCCGACGTCAGCAGCACGACGTCGTCGACGACCGTCGCGTAGTCATCGGCGAGCAAATGCGACAACCAGCGCCGTGCGGGGGCCACTTCGATCGACAGGGCGGCGACGGCGTACGTCCCGAGCGTGCTCGCACAGGCCCGCGCGGCCGTCGCACCGTAAAGCCTTTGTACGACGGCGCGGGTGGCGTCATCTAACGCGGAGACCGGGCCGACCACTTCGAAGTCGCCGTGATGATCCCACCAGTAATAGGACGAGCCGACGACAATGACCGCTCGTTCGCCGATGCTTTCCACGACCAGGCTGGGAAATGGATCATGGTTCGGATCGACGGTCGCGGATAGACCTGTCCGGCGTACCTCTCGCGCGAGATGCGACAGGTGCTCCAAAACAATGACATCGCGCTCGTTGCCGATCAGCTCCATGGGCTTGCCATCCCTTTCCGAACAGCACGTTTTGCCCGCGACCAACACGCGGATCTGTCATGCTTCAGTCAGGATGAACCCTGATGTACTGCCGACGCAACAGGTTCTGGCGAACAAGTTGCACGGCTGGGCAATATGTCGAGGAATGTCGAAATTTCGAGGGAGTGAGCATCATGGCTGGATCCCCGACCATGCGCCGACGTCGTCTCGCCGCCGAGCTGCGACGGCTGCGGCAGGCGGCCGACATGACGATCGACGAGGTGGCGGAGAGCCTCAAGTGGCCGACGTCGAAGATCTCCCGCGTGGAGACTCGCAAGATCGGGATCAACACGATCGACCTGCGGAAGCTGCTCGACCTCGTGGGCGTGACCGACCGCACGCAGCGCGAAGTGCTCATGGAGCTGGCGCGCCGGGCCACCGAGCGCGGCTGGTGGCAGGCGTTCGGAAGCGTCATCCCATCCGAGTACGGGACCTACATCGGCCTGGAGGAAGAAGCGTCGCAGATCCGTACCTATCAGCCGGAGCTGATCGACGGCCTGCTGCAGACCGAGGCGTACGCGCATGCCGTGATCCGCGCGTGCCGTCCCGATGACACGGCCGAGGAGATCGAGCGCCGCGTCGAGGTCCGCCTCGCCCGCCAGCAGATCCTGCTCCGGGACGACCCTCCGCGCCTGCGGGTCGTACTCAACGAGGGGGCCGTCCGGCGGCGGGTGGGCGGCGCCGAGATCATGCGGGAGCAGCTCCTGCACCTGGCTGCTGAACGGGACCGGTCGAACATCGTTGTCCAGATACTCCCGTTCAGAGCGGGCGAGCATCCCGCGATGACCGGACCGTTCATGCTCCTGGACTTCCCCGAGGTGTACGACCTGGGGGCAGTGCACCTCGAGAACATGGCGAGCGCGCTGACGCTGGAGAAGCCTGAGGAGCTTCTGCTGTACACGGATGCGTTCGAACACGTGCAGGCCGCCGCGCTGGGTCCGAACGAATCACGCGATATGTTGAAGTTGCTGGCAAAAGAGTTCAAGCCATGACATCCGAAAGGGAGCACGCGGTGCCGTCAACAGATTCCCCCCGTGCCGTATGGCGCACGAGCACGCGCAGCGGCGGAAACGGCGCATGCGTTCAGGTCGCCGCCACATGGCGCACGAGCACTCACAGCGGCGGAAACGGCGACTGTGTTCAGGTCGCCGCCATCGAGCAGGACGCGAGCTGACCGTCCCCCGTCAGGGGATGAGGAGCCCGGATGGCGGGCGTACAAAGCAGGTGTGGGGGCTGCCGGTCGGCTCACCAGAGCCGACCGGCTACGTCGACGGAAGACCTACCCGCCTGGCTGGCACACCAACGGCTCGTTCGGTGGTGGGGCGAGACGCGGTACCTGCTGTTTCTGCGCGACCTGGCCGCACAGCAGCTTCAGGAGCGGCGTGATCGCTTGGTCAGGGTGGACGTCTGCGCGGCAGGTGAACACGTCGATGTGCGCGAGACCATCCTCAGGCCACGTCGAGACCGTGATGTGGGACTCGGCGAGGATGAGGACGCAGGTCGCTCCGTGCGGCAAGAACGGCTCGGCGAGTTGCGCCCGGATCGTGGCGCCAAGCAGTCCGGCGGTCTCCCGCATTGCGGTCAGAATCTGGCCGACGGGGACGTCGGTGCAGCCGCAGCCGGTGATGTCGTAGACGGCATGGATCATCGTGTGTTCTCTTCTCATGCGCTCCGCTGCCCGGCGGTGCGCAGGCCGGTGTGCAGCAGGCTGCTGATGTAGTCGGTGGTGTAGGTGCGGTGCAGGCGCCGCGGCTCGGCGGCCCAACGGGTGACCTCGGCCCAGACGACCTCGAGGATCTCCTCGCCGTGCTCGGCGAGGAGCACGTCCAGGTTCAAGAACAGCTCGGGCAGGTCGGCGTAGGCGCCGCGCGTGACGTAGAGGGTCTTGGACAGCTTCCCGCCGGTGCGGTCGACGAGGAGCGGGGTGAAGACCGAGACGGGCCAGTCCGCGGCTGGTACCCCGAGTTTGGCAAGGGCCGGCGCGAGGACGTGTGCGTGCCAGGCGCCGCCCCAGTCGGCCCCGTCCACGGATACCGAGCACGCGTCGTACAGGTCGCGTTCAGCAGCGAGCAGGTAGCCCTTTTGGATCGAGCGGACAGCGGTGTTCGCGTCGTACCAGCCGCCGCCGTCGATGTGTACGACTTCGGTGTAGGGCCCGTGGTTCGGGCAGTGGCTGTCGAGCCGGATCGCGCCGGACACGGCTGTGATTCGAAGGTCTCGGGCGGACTTCTGCATGAGCCGGCAGTCCGGGCAACGCGGCCGGATCCGCACGATCTGGTCGTGGGGGGCGACGATCGGAGCGAACTCCTCCAGGCGGGAAGCGATCTGGTGGAGGCATTCGCGGACGGGACGCAGCCCCTGGTAGACGTCGTAGGGACGGAACTCGTAGCTGATCCCCGAGTGCTGGTGGGCCCAGGTGAGGAGCCGCTCGAAGCCGCCGATGCGATCATCGCGGCTGATGTGACCGGTGTCGATCAGGTCCCCGACGGTGCGGGTGTAGGTGTCGTCGCCGATCTGCAGGTGCTCGGCCGGCGCGTTCTCCAGGGCGTCGAACACGATCGTGGCCGGCATGTTCAGGGCGATCGAGCAGTGCTGCGCGACCGCGAATACGGTCAGCATGGTGACGACGGTGCCCAGGTGCGGGGTTCCGTTGAGCTGGGCGGCGGTGGTGATCCTGATCTGTGAGCGGCCGGCTGCGGCCGCTCGGATCAGGTCGGCGTTGTCGCCGGTGAGGTGGCTGATGCCGACGGGCGCGAAGATCAGGGCGTCGCTGGGATGAGTGGTCATCTCTTCCTCCCGAGGTAGAGCCAGACCGAGTCGAAGTCGTCGTCGCCGGTGATGGGGATACGGGTGATGAGCTGAGGCGTGATGCCGGTGTCGGCGAACGCCTGCTCGTACAGCGGCCTGGTCACGGAGACGCGGCCGGTAGGCGTCGTGGCGTTCCAGTTCGCACCGGCGCACCAGCCGTCGCTTGCCAGCAGGCGGTGGATGCGGCGCCAGGACGCCAGGAACTCTTGCTCGGTGGGCACCAGGCCGAGAAGCCCGAACTGGGTGACGAGCTGCGCACTGGCCGGGTCGAGCAGAGCCAGCTCGCCATGGAGGCAATCTGCGGTCACGGTCGCGGTCAGGCGGTCGCAGCGCGCGGCGAAGTCCTCGGGCGTGCGGCCGGACAGCTCCAGCACGGTGCGGTAGGCCGGGCGTGGCTGCCGGGCAGCCGCCAAGCCGAGCAGCTGGGCCAGGCGCTGCGGGTCCTGGTCCACGGCGATGAGTCGGTCGGCGCGCAGGGGGATCGACCACAGCAGCGATTCGGACCCCGCACCCAGGTCGACCCAGGTGCCGGCTGGTGGGACGCGCAGCAGCGCTTCGATGATGTGCTCCGTGCCGAGGCCGAACTTGAAGTCCTTGGCGTAGTACCGGTCCCAGTACTCTTCGGCGCCGGCGATCGTCTGCGGCGTCATCGGCTTCTCCGGGCGGGCCGGGTGGCGACGATCTCGTGCAGGCCGCCCGTGCCGGGCCTCATGCTGGCGACAGTGAGGCCGGCGACCGCGGCGGCGGTGTAGATCTCTCTGGCCGTCAGCAGGCGCAGCTCGACGCTGTGGCGGGAGCGCGGCGTGGTCTCGCCGTCGCAGGTGAGCTCGAAGTCGATGTGGACCAGGGCGCCATCGTGGTGTTGGCAGCGACGGCGGGTGAGTCGCCTGCCGGTTTCGTCGCGCAGTTCTCGGTCGGGCACCCAGTGGCCGTCGGTCTGGGTTGGGTCGTAGAACCCGCAGGAGCGGTCTGCGGCGGCCGTGCCGGGCGGCGGGAGTATCTGGGCGAGGAGCAGCCCACCGGGCGTCAGGATCGTCCGGGCCGCCGTCAGCACGTCGGCCGGGGCCATCTGGGCGGCGAGCTGGTTGAGCGCGCCGTTCGTTACGACGACCAGGTCAACGTGCCCGTGCTCGGGCACCAGGTCCTGGGCACGGCGGCAGATTGTCTGCGGCCTCGGCACGCCGAGCTTGGCGGCGTGGACGATCGCGGCGTCCAGCATGTCGGGGGACGCGTCGATCAGGGTCGTTGACGCTCCGCTGGCCGCGTAGGTGGCGAGGAAGTGTCCGCTGCCGCTGGGCAGCTCCGCGACGCGCACCCCAGGGCCCAGCAGCGCGTGCAGGGCGTCGGGCATGGGGACGTCGGCGATCTCATCGGCGTAGCGTTCGGCTCGTGCCGCGTACCCCGTCGTGGCGGTCACGACTGCATTCCGTAGATGCGGGCGTGCTGGCGCAGCACCGGGTGGAGCAGCTGCCCGTCGCGCGCGATCACCGATGCACCGATCGCCAGATCTTGGGCGCCGAGCAGCGCGACACGGGCGAGCCGTTCGAGGTACGGGACGGCGTTGGCGGTGTAGGCCGACGTGGCGGTCACCGGGACCAGCGCGGGCCACACGTCGATTTTGACGTGCAGGACGCCGGCAACGACATGTGGCGGGTCACCGAGACGTTGCACCGGTCCTGCCGACGGCATATATCCAGGGCCGTACCCACAGGTGGCGTCGACGATGACCGCGCCTTGCCGCATGTCGTGCACCTGGGCGCTGCTGATCATCTGTGGGGTGTCGTAGGTCGACACGAGGATCGCGCCGATCACCAGGTCGGCCGTCGGCAGGAGGTCGCGAAGGGTCTCGGGGCTGTTGATGAGGACGCGGACGCCATCGGGCGCGTCGCGCAGGTATGCGCTGCGGGATTCCTCGCATCGGGCGAGCACGATTACGTCCGCGCCGAGCGCGACGGCGGTCCGTGCTGCGGCAGATCCGACGTTGCCAGAGCCGATGATGAGGACCTGGGCCGGGCAGGCGCCCGGTACCCCGGCCAGGAGAACACCACGGCCGTTCGGTGTCTGCAGGGCCTGCGCGCCGGCGAGGACGGCCTGAATCCCGGCGATCTCGCCACCGGGCCGGCCGAGCGGGAACCGGCCGTTTTCGGCGACGAACTCGTAGCTGTAGGCAGTGACCTGGCTGCTTTTGAGCGCGGACAGCAGCGCGACGTCGCCTTCGGCGTGGAATAACGCGGCGATGCGCTGGCCGGGGTTGAGACGTTTCAGGTCGGCCGGGTCAGGCGACTTGTAGCGCAGCACGAGCGGCGCCGACCACACAGTGGCCCCGTCGGCGAAGCGGGCGCCGGCTGCGGCGTAGAGCGCGTCATCGATGAAGACGCCGGCGCCGATGCCGGGTTCGGTGATCACGCCGAAGCCGGCCTGGACGAGTGCCTGTGCGACGGCTGGTGTGCAGATGGTGCGCCGTTCGGTACCGCTTTCTCGCGGGAAGCCGATCGTCCGGCCGGTGGGTGGATGCTCCATCGAGGATGCCCTCCAAGTGATGGTCGCAGCGTGTTCAGGAACCATCACCCGTAGGCAGAGTGTGCAGCCAGAGCATCGTTTGCCGTACGGCTGTCGTCGCGTTGTCGATGTGTTGTCGACGAAAGTCCGCGGTCAGGCGGGACGCAGCAGCTCCAGGAGCGCCTGATGGTAGACCGCCTGGACGACTGGCATCGACTCGATACGGATCCGCTCATCGGTCGCGTGCAGGCCTTCGTACTCCACACCGAAACCGGCCGTCGCCGGGATACCCAGACCGGCAAGGTAGTTGCCGATGTTGGACGGCCCAGCGATCTTCGGCTTCGTCGCCAGGCCGACCTCGCGGGCCGCACCGATCAGCGCGGCGGCCATCGGCGAGGTGTCCGGGAGCGCGAACGCCGGCCAGCGCGTCGTGATCTCCAGCTGCGTGGGCTGGGTGTTCTTCCACCGTTGGTCGACCTCGGCCACCCGGGAGCGCAACAGGTTCGCGGCCGTAGCGTCGTCCAGCGCTGGTGTGAGCCGCACGTCGATATTCATGCTGCACAGGTCCGGGACAGTCGAAAAGCCTTCTCCGCCGTTGATCGCCGTGACGGTCAGCTTCGCCGGCAGCGGGAATGCCTCGCCGGCCGCGTGCGGCAGCGGCAGCTCGTTAAGGGCCTGAACGAGCTCGGTGGCCTTGCTGATCGCGCTGGGGGTCGGCCGGCTGCCTCCGGAGTGACTCGCGACTCCGTGGACATGCGCCCGGGCGCGCAGTACGCCTCGGCCGCCGATCACCAGATGGTCCAGGCCCGGGTAGCCGATCATCACTCCATCGACGTGCTCGGGGGCGCCCGGACCCTCGAAGTAGGCTTTCGCGCCGCCGAACACGCCGGTGTGCTCGTCGACGTCGAACAGGAGCACGACGCTGCCGTGGAGGCGATCCGTGTTCTCGCGCAGGTGCGCACCGATATGGGCGAAGATCGCCACTGCGGCTTTGGAGTCCGACGCTCCGCGGCCGTGCAACCATCCGCTGTCGATCAGGCCGGAGGTCGGCGAGTGCTTCCAGGCGGCCTCGTCGCCGAACGCGGCGGTGTCCAGGCAGGCGTCCAGGACGTATCGGGGGCCAGGCTGGCCGGTGATCTCACAGACCAGCGCTACGGTCGCGCGGCCGGGGCCCTCGCTCGCCGAGCCAGGAGCCGACGCAGTCCAGCACCGGGTCATAGGGGTCGATGCCTCCGCGGCTGGGGACTCGGACCAGCTCGCTGGTCAGCGCGACGACCGAGTCGAGGTCCTCGCGGGCGGTGTGCAGGGTGTTGATGACGGCTCCTCGTTCCTGCTTCATCTCCGGCCGCGCACGATGCCGAGCGATTCGATCAGCTCCGGGGTCTCGATGCGCCGGGCGGCGGCGTAGACCTGCCGCCCATGATCCAACAGTCTGCTCGCCGGGACCGCGCTGACTGTGACACCCGAGTCGAAGGCCTCCGCGGAGGTGAGCGACGGGATGGGCACCACCGCGGTGCGCTCGCTGGCGCAGAAGAACCGTTCGGGGACGAGCGGGTCTTCGACGATTCCCAAGTGCAGCGTCTTGATGCCGAGGCTGCGGTCCTCGGGGTCCCTGGCTTTCAGGAGACGCCGTAGGTGGTCCTGCAGGATCTGGTGGTGCGGCGGTCCGAACAGGACCCGGTAGTGGACGAGTGCGGGTTGCTCGGCCAGGACGGTCTCGATCGCCTCGAGGTAATCCTTGCTCCGTGACCGCGAACCCATGACTACCAGGCACTCGCGGGCGCCGGCCACGGTAGTCAGCATCGCCTCATGCAGCTCGGGGTAGCCGGCGAGCAGCTTCGGTTGAGTGTCCGCACGTAGTCCGACGTCTTGGTGGGCGAACAGCGTCTCAGGAGGCTCGCTGTAGATTTCGCACAGCGTCTTGCGGTGTCCGATGCTGGTGGTGTGGCGTCCCAGCTCCCAGCCGCTGAGCATGCTCGCGGTCACTCCGGAATGGCCGCCGGGAGTGCGCAGATCCATCTCTTCGACCACCGCTTCGAGCGTCCAGCACCGCGCAAGGCGAGCACGTCGTAGCGGGGACGGTTCTACCTTGGGCGATAAGCGACGTGCCATCCTCGACCACCTCGTGGTGTCGATGTCAGGGGTGTTGCACGGCCTTCTGCCTGGTCGGGTCGCCGGAGAGAAGCTTCTCGCAGACACGCATCAGTTCGGGGTGCTGTCCCAGCCGGATGTAGCCCTGCGGAGGGTGGAACTTGCCCAGTTCGTCGCGCAGTTCAGCCAGCGACAGGCCCGGATACTCACGCACGTGCAGGATCGGCAGCGCGAACGCCTTCTCCAAGTCCTGGACGTACTCCAGCACCGACGCACCGTTCCCCGGGCGGGCGCGCTCGGCTATCGCCGCGATCACCTCTGGCTTGTCGACGATCGCCGTCGCCAGGTCGATCACCGCGCCCAGACGCGAGACCGGCGCGTTGAGATAGACGAACCAGCGGGTGGGCTGGCCGGAAAGGAACCGGCGCCGGAACTCGTGGGTCTTCAGACCCTGCCAGATGAGCTCGTAATACTCGTTGTGCAGAGCCATCATCACGGGCTTGGGTTTCGGCTTGTTCCCGCTCGCACCGAAGAGGTCGTCTTGCCGCCAACCGGCCTCGTGAGCATCCATAAGCTCATCCTGTCTCCCTGCTTGCGAGCACGGCCCGCGGTTGTACGAGAAAGTCATAGGAGGCCGAGTCGTTGCCGTTGCCACGGCAGTACAGCGCGATCTGCCCGCTCGACGGACCTCCCTTGGCGGTCGCGTCGGCGCTGACCAGGAGCTTGTTCGGCAGGTCCGCATTAACGGGCGCGTCGCCCTCGAAGTACCCGCTGCCGACGTTCCAGTTCGCGTCGGACCATGCGGTGCCGTTGTTGGAGAAGTCGTCGGAGAACCCCCTCGTCCAGTGACCACGCAGGCCCAGGCGAACACATCCGAGGCCGGAGAGGCGGTGCTGCCCGAGATGAGCTCCGGCGCGGTACGGAAGCGGCGTACGCGGCGCGCGGACTCGACCTCCCGGCGGAACCGGTCGAGGAACGTCTCGTCGTCGGCCAGGTCAGGGTTGATCATCTTGACCGCGGCGCGCTCGCCGCGCTCACTCTCGGCGAGATAGACGGTGCCCATGCCGCCGCCCGAGGCGCCTGAGGATCCGATAGCTCCCGAGACGTTGCGGATCGCTGGGCCGTAACGGGCTGATCGCGTGATTACCGGCCACCACGGTCCCGGCCCCCCTGTCTCATCGACAATAAGACTGTGGGCGGACCAGAGCGGTTCCGAAATTGGACGAACTAAAAGCCCAAGTGATGAATTAGGGGATGAGGAGCAGTTTTCCGGTCGTGCGGCGGGCTTCGAGGTCCTCGTGTGCCCGGCGGGCGTCCGCCAGTGGGTAACGGCCGCCGATGTGCACCGTGAGGTCGCCGGCCGCAATCCAGGAGAACAGGTCGCGGGTGCGCCAGAGGAGTTCCTCGCGCGTCGCGGCGTAGTGGCCGAGCGTGGGCCGGGTCAGGAACAGTGACCCGCCCGCGTTGAGCCGTTGCGGGTCGACCGGCGGCACCGGGCCGCTGGCGGCGCCGTACAGTGCCAGCATCCCCCGGGGGCGCAGCACGGACATGCTGTCGTCGAAGGTGTCCTTGCCGACCCCGTCGTAGACGACGTGCACGCCCCCGGTCAGGCGGCGGACGTTCTCGGCGAAGTCGTCATAGCGCACCACCTCGTCGGCGCCGGCGTCGCGGGCGAGCTGCTCCTTGGCCTCCGTCGAGACGGTGCCGATCACGTGGCCGCCG
>Ga0193707_1000540_pt1 | contig 13152 bp, 13 predicted proteins | sample U3c2metaG_FD_143043 | JGI IMG/M metagenome (GOLD analysis project Ga0193707, IMG submission 143043) | Soil microbial communities from a riparian zone of the East river system, Colorado, United States - U3c2 | ecosystem: Environmental > Terrestrial > Soil > Riparian zone | place: USA: East River... | reverse complement strand
GGTAACAAACGCCTATACAATCCTAAAACTTATGAGGAAGACCCTTCAAGAAAACAAACTAACTAGACTCACAGCACTAAAAAATTTGCAACAACAAGAGCAAGGAGACCCTTTCAAAATCTTGATTGGAACTATATTATCTGCACGTACTAGAGATGAGAATACAACTCGGGTCTTGAAATATCTATTCGATAAGTTTAGAGACATCGACGGAATATCCAAAGCGGATTTAAAAGATATTAGAGATTCGATTCACAGTATTGGATTTTATAACATCAAGGCAAAGAGAATAAAACAGGTGGTGCAGTTACTGATTGAAAAGTTTGATAGTAAAGTACCTTCTAATTTGGAGGAATTGCTGACGTTGCCGGGAGTCGGGAGAAAGACTGCAAATTGTGTTCTTGTCTATGCTTTCAACCAGCCGGCCATTCCCGTGGATGTTCATGTGCACAGGATATCAAATAGATTGGGCATAGTGAATACAAGAAAAGTGGAAGAGACCGAGTTGCAATTATGTAGTATCATCGATAAAGAAATGTGGATTGAGGTAAATGATACTTTCGTTACTTATGGACAAAATGTATGTCTTCCAATTAAACCAAAGTGTAATGTGTGCCAACTTAAAAAAATGTGTAAATTTTACAAAAGTAATGTTAAGGCTAAACCTCCCTCTTCTTCTTCACTAGAAGAGTAACAACAATCCCCGCCATTATTATTGACACTACCAGAGGAAGATAGTATAATGGCGAATTGGCAGGATTACCAAAAATAATGCTAAATGAAATTTTTCCCCCAATGACATTAGAAGGATCTTCTGGCCTGTCCTTTCCATATACAGATATTGAGCCTACAACAAAGTCATTAATAGAGAGTCGGTCTATGATAATTCTTTTCCCGTTTGTGATGGTCAGACCCTGATTGTTTGCATGTGCTACAAATATTGGCTGATCTCTTGACCACCCATCGCTATCACGTTCATATATTCTAATGTAACCAGAATCCTTGGTGTTAACTGCCGCCCAGAATCTGGCAGATTCCCCTCCAAACATACCAAGCTCTATGAATTTTTCGCTTGGATAAGGTTCTTGGATTTTTATTATCGTTTTTGCGTTACTGTAGTGAGAATAAGTTAGGTTATTCTGAATTACCAACTGCCAGTTAGTAGGAATAGGTTTTGCAAAGGAATATACTACGGGATTCTTTCTGTCAGCATTCGAGGCCGAAAAAGAAAGAGTAAAACCTTCACTATTCTTCGTAGTTATAATGTCACTGGCTTCTTGAGACTGTATGAGACTTTGAACAGGGTTGATCATCAACGCCTGACTAAATAAACCCATAGCAACAAACATTACAAGAAGTTCTGATTTCAATTCTACCAAGATTATTAATTATTCTAGACACTAGTTATTCCTTTACAAATGGATCATCAGACGAAATTATTAATTGTGATACTTCTGGCCTCATTAGATGTTTGTCAGGAATCTCTCCAGTATTTACCATTTTTCGAATCATAGTACCGCTCAACTCCTCTCTGAATTCATGACCGTGTGGACACGTTTTAGCATTCGCGTATGCAAGGCATTTTCTGCAATAATAAAACGAGGGGAAGAATACAGGCTCAATACCCAAATCAGGATAGTTCTTGAATATATCATGTGCAGCGTAAGGCGGGTAATACTCACCTACCCCTGCATGATCCCTACCGACAATAAAATGAGTGCAGCCAAAGTTCTTACGCATTATTGCATGATGGATGGCCTCCCGTGGTCCTGCGTATCCCATTTCTGTGTGAAGAGTTGCAAATAATACCTTCTCCTGTGGATAATAGTTTCGGATCAAAAGATCATAAGACCTTACAATCATTTCATCTGTAAAGTCTCCTGTCTTCTTCTTTCCGATCAAGGGATTAATGAACAGTCCGTCATAGATGTTGAGTGCAGCCTTTTGCACCATCTCGTGGGCATTATGGGGAACATTCCGTGTCTGAAATCCAACAACCGTATTCCATTTTCTGCGTACAATTTCCTTTCGTGTCTCTAGTGGAGTCATCCTAAATTGTCTTATTCCCAATCGGTCCTGAACCGCGAAAATTTCAGTTTTTCCGCTTACAAGTATATCTTTCATTGCAAGTGCCTTCTTCACACCTGGATGGATCCTATCAGTGGTCCCGTACACTGAAGTAGAGAGGTGGACTTTATCGAACCTGTAAATGTCTTTAACGTGTATTATTCCAAAACTTTCTCCTTCGCAAGTCAAGACTACATCACTTACGTCCTTCATACTTCTAGCTGTGTGATCATCAACATCAAAAATTATGGGTATGGTCCAAGCAGTGCCATCAGCTAATCTTCCTTCCCGTAGAACTTGTTGCAAGTCATCCTCATTCAAGAAACCATCCAGAGGACTAAATATCCCCTGGGCTATATTTTCAACTTCAGTACGTATGTCTCTACTTACGTCAAATGTTGTCATTCCTGATAAATCTTTAGCCGTAACAAGATTATTTACCAGTTTCCCACCATGCGGCAGGATTGATACTTGGTTCAATTTACCTTACTTGACCTGTCCGACTTATTTTTCACGGGATCCCAATGTATGCCACACTCCTTATGAGATGAATTCTCCCACCACCACCTGCCAGCTCGAGAATCTTCTCCTGGCTTCACTGCCCTTGTACATGGAGCGCATCCTATGCTAGGGTATCCAAGGTCATGTAATTTATTATACGGAATCTCATTATCTTTTATAAATTTCCAAATTTGGTCTGAAGTCCAATCTGCAAGTGGATTCAATTTTACGATGTTTCCATGTGCTGAATCAATTTCGATTTTTTTAATTTCATTTCTGGTAGTTGTTTGTTCGCGCCTTAATCCCGTGATCCAACAATCCAATCCTGTCAGTGCCCTCTTAAGTGGGTCAACCTTTCTTATTTTACAGCAAAGCTTTCTATTCTCGATATTCCCATACATCAAATTTATTCCCTTCTTTGTAACCATTTCCTCAACTTGAGGACTATCCGGAAAGAATACCTCTATCGTCACGCCGTATCTCTTTCGTACATCCTCCATTACGTCGTATGTCTCTTGATTTAATCTGCCCGTATCAAGTGTGAAAATCCTAGCATGTGCACTGTCGATCTCACAAATTAAGTCAATCAACACTGCATCTTCGGCACCAAAACTAGACGCCAATGCGACATGTGGCGCATACGATTCTAAGGCCCACCTTATGACTTCTTTAGCAGACTTTGATTCCATTTCTTCAAATAATGAATTTAATTGGTCAAATGATGGTTTAGTACGGTTAACACGGTCAGAACTTAATAGGTCCATATAGAAAATCTCACATAGTAGATTTATAATTATTTGTTTTTCACGTACAAAAAGATTGCAATAGGTTGAAATTGGCGAGGCAACTCGTTTTATTTATTAAGAAGAGCTGTCTTATGCTGATTGATTATAGATAAACGAAAATTAAACAAGTGATAAGATTATGAGTGATGAATTCTGGAATAATTTAGATCAATACCGCGAACTGGGATTAGACGCACCTCGCTGGATAGCGAGTTCCTCCGATGAGTTGGAGTCTCTCGCAATATTTGACTCTTTCGCGAAAACAAAGAGATCAAATTACCTCACAGATTATTCTTGGTTTGACTCATTCCCTTATAGTGGAAAAAATCCAGAAATCGTAAGAAGACTATATGATTTTAAAGACTTTGATAAAGCAAATATCTTAAAAAACAAGCGAATTGTGGCTTTATTTAATGTGCATGCTGATACCCTCTGTGACTCCCAAGCTTTATTAAAAATGTTGACCAATTTCTGTGCGAAGATAAATCCAAAATACAGAGTCAAGTGTGTACGGATCTCAACAACTTCTCATCGAGAAAGTGAGATTGTTTTGTTAGATTACATTGATGTACATAGAGGCGATAAGATTGGAAATACTGCAATTAACACATCCTCCATCAAAGTCATTGATCCTTCAGAACGACCTGATTCTCCTGTTAATGTCGCTATCTCTTTGACAGCATCTTTAGAAAACCTTCTTATTCTGGGTTGCACCACAGGTTTCAGAATTATCCCAGTATACGACGCTCCAAATGAGGATATGATTAATTGCATTCAGACTAATCATGATATGTTCTCTTCAAAATATGATATACCTATCGACGATTATAGTTCCATTAAGACTGGAAAGTTATTCTTAGGAGCAACGGCATATGCTCATACTGAGAAACAGCTGCCTGTGAGATACGACTTAATAAAACCAGGAATGGTAGTTTTATTAACTGACAAATTTGGATCATTATCTCCTCTAAATATTTTCACCATGGAGAAGATAGAGGAATTTAAGCCGAATGCCCACAATGAGCTTGCAGACTCTGTTATAAAGAATGAAATTATAAAGTCTCTCACTCAACCCAAATTTTCACTTGGTAAAATTGTTGCCAAATATAGTCCCGAACTTGGTAATGAATTTGATATTTCTACAAACATAGTCGCAGTTCATCCTGCAGGTATCGACGGAGCTTTGGCTCTACTCCATCTTGCAAGAATTTCAAATTCTCATTTGAAGATAAGAGAGATACCTATGAAATACGAGGAATTTGCGGTCAGGGCAACAACTGAGTACATAATTCCAAATTCTACCTCTTCAGCAAATGGATGCCACATTATAATAGCAAGCAATGAGGTGGCAAATCAAATAGCAGAAGATTTGAAAAAACATAACTTCGATGCAACAATAATAGGAGACATTATAGAAAAAGACGGAGCAAAAGTAACCATTAGTCAAAAACTAAGGTATTATATGGCAGCGGATCGTCTGATTAATAGATTTGAACTAAGTAATTCGATTTAGTATTACTATTTCTTATAATCATCTGCGGTTAATGTGAAATGTTTATAAAATAATTGATGATGGTCATAATTACCGCGGGGTGGGCATTTTGGATAATATTTCAAGTTGTGTCTTTTGTAACATTGCGAAATATATAACTAAGGCAAGAATTATCAGTGAGAATCAGCATGCAGTCGCCTTTCTTGATGCATTCCCATTAAGGCGTGGACATACACTTGTAGCAACAAAAATGCACTGGGCAAAACTGCAAGAAATAAATTCCGACGAAATTGTTTCTTTGTTTGGATTAGTTAGCATAGTGACAGATGCACTTGAGAAGGGCATGGACGCAAGTGCTACTCTAATCGCAATTCATAATGGAAAACTAGCCGGTCAAGAGATACCGCATCTGCACGTTCATATCTTACCTCGTAAACGTGACGATGGTGGAGCCCCTATTCATTCCATCTTTGAGACAAGAATAAGAATTGATGATTCAGAGATGGACAAAATCCTGCTTAAAATCAAGGATAAGCTATGAGTATCTAAGAAAGCACAAAGAAACCTTGGAAAAGGATATACAAGATGTGAGCGATCAACCGATTCTAACTATCTCCGACGGGATCTCTCTTAACCTTTTAATTGTTAAGGTCGGATGCTCACTGTCAGTCAACGGTTCTTGCTGAGAGAACAATGAGTTAGTAATCCTAATCGTTTTCATTCCCAACTCGTTTGCAGGTTTTATGTCAGTATCCAGTCGATCACCTATCATTACACATTCAGGGGCCGACTTTCCTGCCCTTAGAAGAGCAGCATCGAAAATCCTTCTGTCGGGTTTGGTGAATCCAGTTTGAGAGGAAAAAATGACGACCTCAAAGAGCCCTATCATCCCATACTTTTGCAAGAAAGATAATGCGTGAGCGCTCTGGTTTGCTATAATACCCATTTGGTACTTTTTACGAAGTTGGGTTAATGTTGGTAAAGCATCGTCATAAAGGGTTAAGTGTTTTTGTCTTGCATATTGGATATGGGGTTGAAAGTGTTGGAAAATAATTCTACCATAACCTTCTGGTCTAAGTAATCTGCAAACTTCAAAAATTAACTCCTCAAAATCACCGTTACCGATAATTCTATTTCTAATTACGTTATTTCTTATGGCAATATAATTCAATCTATCTATCTTTGTTCCAAATCCTTCAAGTAATTCTAAAAATATAGAATCTAAATACTGTATCATTTCCCACTCATTGATTAACGTTTGTCCGAGATCGAAGAATAAGAAATATGAAGAAGGATTATCCATTTCTAGTCACACTGTTTCTCGTGAACAATAAGTGAAATGACGAAAATTCAGCTATTAGAGTCTTCTTTCCTCGATCGATTCGAAAACCAATAGTTTTCTCACGTGCGAGTCGGCACAAAGGTTCATAAAAAAGAAATAATTTCCAGGAAATATCCTTTGATACTCAGCGGATGGCTATTTTATGGGGATATTCGAATTTGAAGATAGCTGAATTTGTCACAAATCTACCAAGGTCTATTATGAGCGGGGAACATGTATTTCTCCCGGATAAAGTGATAAGAAGAATTTTTACTCTTGCTGATTTAAGGTCTTCCGACGTTTTTTATGATTTGGGTTGTGGGAATAGTAACGCAATATTAATTGCTGCAAATGAATATGGAGTAAAGAAGTCGATTGGAATTGAAAATAGAAAGAGGGCTGTAAAGAAGGTATTATCTAAAATCAACGGAATTGATAATGCATCAATAATCAATGGTGACATTCGGAAGATACAGATATCTGACGCTGATGTAATCTTATTTTGGTTCTATGATGATCGGATTGTTAAACGTATGCTAGACAGATTTACTCTGACTTTGAAAAAAGGGACTAGAATTATATCCATATGGTCTCCGCCGGGATTGGTATTACCGGATAAAATAGACTTTCCTTTTTTTGTTTCTTGTACCCCGTTTACATATGCAGAAAATGTCGAGAAACAGTTTGAGAAAATTTATGGACAACCGTGTATCGACTTTACCGGCTCTTGGCTACTCGCTGAGAAATATATTGACGGAATCGAAACTGTGTCAAGCCAGTACAAGAGGTTTGTTAATATCCTATATGGCATGATCATTTGGATAAATGCATGGAACATGGGTGTAGCTTGCGAGGATGAGATTCCACCACCAGTTGAGTCCTACTTGGGCATATTAAGAACTTTTTTTAACATTGATCTATCTGACATGTTTGACAGGTAATATCATACTGAGGAAAATTAATAACCTGGAATTAATGTTCCAGGACTCCTACCACCCAAACCAACCTTGCCTCTTAAAATACCAAATCATAATCACGGCAGGCAATATCGCGGCAATTACCAGAAGAGTGAATGATGTGAATGGTCCAAAGAAGGTCGCAGGGCCTGTCTCGATTCCACCAGGTAAATTTACATTCATTCCGTAAATAGCTGCAACCACTGTTGCGGGAATTGACAGCGTGAAAAGGATTGTCAGGACTGCCAAGATTTTGTTCGACTTTTCGGTGCTTAGCATAAAGTCAGTATCCTTGAAGATTTCTATGGTTTCCTTTGATTCTTCGAGTACTTCAATCACCTTGTCGATATGATCTTTGACGTCATCAAAATACAGAGTAAGGTCCTCTTCAGAGAACTTCTGTATATCCTTACTCAGATCTAAAATAATGCGTTTCAATGGAATGACAACCCTTCTGAGTGTTGTTATTTCTCGCCTTAGCAACGAAATTTCCTTTGCAACAGCGACTTTTTCATCAAATACAACGTCTTCTATGTCATCTAAGTTTCCTTCAAGTTTCATCAAAATATGTAGTAGATCATCGACCAACAAATCTATAATACTGTGGAGTAAGTATCCAGAAGATGTACCCATGAATGAATCTCGCTGTTTTTCATTTACTTTGCAGATTTGAAACATCTCGGTTAGTGGTTTTAATTCTCCTTGCTGCACAGTAACTAGATAGTCAAATCCTGCAAATATAGCAAGTTGCGTTGTACGTGGAATACTCTTCTCTTTATCTATGGTAGGAAAATGAAGTATAACAAAAATATGATCCTCGTAACGGTCAACTTTGGGAATTTGTATTTTTGAGAGACAGTCTTCAATATTCAATTCGTGGAACGGGTAAAGCTGTTCGAGTATATTCATCTTTTCACGCGTAGGTTTCTGGATATCTACCCACGTCAAGCTCTTGTTAGTAATCGATTCGAGGCCTAGCTTTCTTTCTCCAATTTCTGTCATCAAACCTCATTCTCAATTTTTGGTCTTTACCACTATAATATTGTATATTAATATTCCCGTATTACTGAGTACTAATATCGGAATACTGAATAACAGGTCATGATAATAATCTCAGATTAGTTAAACATCTGATTTTGTCTTAGGAGTTGTTAAAATATTTGTTGTAATAATTCGATAAGAGCCAATTCAGTTTGGTAGTTTACCTAGTAGATACCATTGAAATAGTATAAGTCTTTTCGAAAAAGATAGACGTAACCAAATTAAAATATAACATAATTACAATTTTCTAAATGAGCAAAGTGGTCATAGGAAAAACCTCAGACATTCAACAAGGTAAGTTGACGCATGTAACTGCTGGTGGCAAGGAGATTTTAGTCACGATGATAGACGGAAAATATTATGCAATGGGTAACATATGTAATCACGCTGGAGCGGAGCTTCATGAAGGAGAATTGAACGGTAAGGAGCTAATATGTCCATGGCATGGTGCTAAGTGGGATATAACTTCAGGGGAACTAATTTGGTTTCCGCAGAAATTAAAATCAGAGGAATCGTACAAAGTAGTAGTAGATGATGACACGTTGTTCCTGGAAATCTAATTTTTGAATGTCTAGGTAATAATACTACTGAAAGTTTTCAGAAGAATTCTGTAGAGAGTTATTTATATATGATGCAACATGTATTTCAAGTAAATATTGGAAGAACACGAGTTTCTAATGGATCTTTGCTTTGTTGTTCTTTCTGTAGACAAAAGTATTAGGTTCGCAGGTGTTATTGACAGTAACGGTAAGCTTTTGGCGGGCAAGTACAGAAACAATATCCAAAAGCCACTAATTACATCAAGTTCCACCTCAAATCTTTCTCAAAACTCCTTGTATTCTGGATATTTGACACTAGCTATAAAGAAAAGGTTCGAATCGGATCTGGGTGAATTACATTTCCAACTGACAGAATTCGACAAAGTAAAATTACTTACCATTCCATTAACTTCTAGAAACGATCGTTATCTTTGCGTTTCTCTTGATAATATTACGTCTTACGAGAGGACTGTCTCAAAAATAATTGAAAGCATTTGAAATCGATCCATGCTTAATTATCATGATTAATGGAATCCCATTTGTAATAAATATGGCTTACATAACCATCTTCGATGATGAAGCTTGACGTACCCAGATTCACGGAACGATTTGGCACCATAAGTATGCATGGAGTTCAGAGAGTTTATGAACTTGACTCGGGCTATAAGACTGGTAAAAGTAAATCAGAAGCCATTCGAACTGTAGATAACGAGGTCATTTCTGAGATTGAGGGGAAGATGGCTATTGTAATTCCCATTAAAGGAGAACGTTTAAAACTCTTGGAAGGTGTTTTGAGTGGAATTCCCCACGATTGTTTGACCATCATCGTTTCAAACAGTCCGAGGCAGCCGATAGATCGTTATAAACTTGAGCGCGAAGCTATAGAACAATTTAATAGATTTGCTGAGAAAAATTCCATAATAGTCCATCAAAGAGACCCTGGTGTATCGGAGGCCCTGCGTGAAGTAGGATATGCCGACTTACTCTCGAGCGACGGAACAGTAAGGAATGGCAAGGCAGAAGGAATGATTATCGGCATGCTTCTGTCCAAGATGTCTGGGAAGGATTACGTTGGATTTATTGATGCTGACAATTATGTTCCAGGCGCCGTCAATGAATATGTAAAGATTTTTGCATCAGGTATTGCCATGTCAACCACACCTTACACGATGGTCAGGGTATCATGGATTTACAAACCTAAGGTTTCAGATAATGGAGTATACTTCTCTAAATGGGGGAGAGTGTCAGAAATTACCAACCAGTATCTAAACTCTGTAATCTCCTATTATACTGGCTTTGAAACCGAAGTCATGCGCACTGGCAATTCAGGAGAACATTGTCTCTCTATGAAGTTGGCTGAATCACTGACTTACTCTTCAGGGTTTTCCGTAGAACCATATGAAATAATAAATTTATTGGAAGAATTTGGCGGCATTATTCCGACTGAACACCAAGACGCCATGGATAAAGGGATTGAAGTAATGCAGATCGAAACTCGAAATCCCCACTTTCATGAAGAGAAAGGTGATGCCCATGTTAGGCAGATGTTCGTGGAGGCTTTAGGTTGCATATTTCATAGTAAAATTTGTCACCCTGAACTGCGAGAAAAAATTAAGTCTGAATTGCAAACTAGAGGACTGCTCGAGGCCGAGAAAGAACCTCCTCAGCTCCAAAGAATCCGGCCTTTTAAAGATATTGATGTCGCCTTATTTAGCAAAATCCTTCATGAAAAGTCAACAAGCTATCTCTACTGTGAATGAATTATTCTTCTCAATTTACAAAAGATTAGGATTTCGTCATTATTCCGATGTCTGGAATGGCTTACTATGAATGTTCATAGTAACTAAACTTAATATCTGTCAGCTCTAGAAACATGATCCTATCTCGGCTATGTGTCTTCGTTTTGATAATCACTAACCTGCTTGCCTATCCTTTGATTCACATCTTTCATTGTTTCTGACATTGCGTACAAGAAGAATGGAGGTCAATACAAGTAATGGCAAACTCATCAAAATAAACAGCGTTTGAAAAGGAGCCAAGATTGAAACTGCAGTACCTGTACCAAATCCCAAGAGTACCGAGAACAAACCTCCAGCACAAGTTGGACATCCTATGAACAACCCGCTGAACGCTCCCATCGTGGAAACGGCCGAGAGCTTTCTTCTAGCCTGCGATCTTGCCAGCTGAAAAGCATGCACATTTAATACAATATTAAAACCAACCAAAAGGGAGACTGACACTGCTAGGATTAAATTTAATGGTATCAATAACACGGATAAGTTTTCGGTTAGTCTAATGGTAGCCATTGGAAAATATCCCGGAGATCCGCAGCACAAAGTCAATGCAAAAGACGGAAAGTTTATCGTATCATCAAGTGATACCTCAGTCGGGATATAGATAAGAATTCTCGAAAGATATGCAAAGAATAGGCCATACAAGATAGATGAAATTATCAACAATTTGAAATAACTTCTTTTCTTGAATATACGAGCTGCGTATGATAGAAGACTAGGGTTATTTGGTGTTGCAACAATTGAAAACTTAACAACTAGATATAGGCCATAAACAAAAAAAATGAGACTAATCACTGTCAAAATTATAACCAGCTGAGCCAGTCCATATAATTTTTGAGGCATAATTTGTAGGGGTTCTGACGATGTGAGAGTAGAATAGGCCAAAAAAATGAAGGCTATGGAAAAAATACTTAATCCAAGAATCCTAAATCCCCTGTTTCTGGAGACCTGATAGTCACCTGCAGGTATCAAACAATTGATGACTAGAGTCGTCGCAAATTTAACTTAATTGGACCGACATTTTCATGGCGTCAGGATACACCATGCTCTTCTTCATCTAACATGATTTCAATGACAATGAAAGCACAAAAAATCTAAATTTCACCAGTTGTTGTCATTAACATGGCCGAAAATCCACCCGGACATGATGAATACATTACAGCCCATATTAGTTATGTAGGCTTTGTGGATCAGATAGGCCTTGAAGGCATTCTAATTTTAAAGACTAGTGATGGAAAAGAATTTCCAATGCGTGCGTTCTCTGGGGAAGTTGCGAGACACATACTACGGTTTCAAGAAGGTGATAAAACCACTCTGCCTACTATATACAACTTGGTCGAAGAAATCTCAGCTATGCAGGATTTGCTGCTTTTGGAGGTAAGAATATATCGAAATGGTTCAGTTCTCAGAGCTAATCTTTATTTCAAAAGTAGAAGGGATAACCTAATATTTAGAAATTATCGTGCCTCTGATGCAATTGCTTTAGCAGCGTATTTTGATGTCCCTATCAAAGTAAGGAAAACTCTGTTCGAGGAGACCATAGAACAGTAAGATTCATCAAGTAATTACTCGGTCTATCGCACCATTAGATATTGCCGACTTCAATTCCATGGCAATTCTTCTTCCAACCCCAAAAGTGTGCCCATGGCTGTACTTTGTGTATGGACTGGTAGTGGCCATAATTGCATTACCTGGCACCCTCAGAGACACGTCATACACCGTGATTTCGAGATCTGGTGTTACGATACTCTGCAAAGAGAATGGACCTATTATGCCAGGTGGGTATTCCGTCCTTGAGGCTCTGGTAAATCTATCGCCAATATCAAAAATCTTCTCAAGCATGGATTCTCGTATGCTCGCAGGAGTATGTCCTATCTCGATGTGTTTAACGTCCCACTCAATTTCCATTTGTTGTCTTGCAGGCATCGAGTTCAGATCATTCAGGTTTGTTTGAAGCCTTCTCTCAATACCTAGAAATTCAGTTTCATCTGATAACGGGGAATAAAAAAAATTAAAGTTGAAATAAGTACCTACGACATACTCCTCAATGACTGCTGACCTTAGATCTTTTTCTTCAATTATGTGTCTATTTATTTTTATCTGGGATTTTTCATAATAATCCTTCGTAGAGGATACTAGGAAAAATGCCCTTTCCAGATTTCTACTGGCTTCCTGCACTTTAACCATAGCAAGGGCGTCAATTTGAGAAGGCTCCTTGTATATCTTGGGATGACGTATGCCCGCTTTTTCCAACAGATAGTACTGATTTTGTTGGTAAGTTCTTTCTTCTGCTCTTAATAAGTTTCTATTACCAAATAGTGGTATTGATAACTCATTCTGGATTATTTCGTAACCTACATACGCCGTAAGGGCACGATGAGGAACCAGGATAGAATTCATTTCGAGCATTTTTTCTTGATTTTCCTTATAAGAAATATCAGAGAACTTGTCAAGCAAGATCATTTTGTCCACGAGACGTTTGTATCTCAAATAAGGTGTTTCACGGCCTTTCTGACAAACACAAACTGTTTTAAAGTCCTCATCCTTGGCACCATCCATAATTTCAAGGGCCGAGTGACTTCCTAAAACTGCAATGCTTATATTCTTCATATCATATGCTTCTGCGATCATCATAATGTCTTCTCTCTTAATCATAT
>Ga0193707_1000538_pt1 | contig 13179 bp, 32 predicted proteins | sample U3c2metaG_FD_143043 | JGI IMG/M metagenome (GOLD analysis project Ga0193707, IMG submission 143043) | Soil microbial communities from a riparian zone of the East river system, Colorado, United States - U3c2 | ecosystem: Environmental > Terrestrial > Soil > Riparian zone | place: USA: East River... | reverse complement strand
TCCGAGATCGGCATTACCGCTGTCGGGGACGTGACGGACGTGTCGGGAACTGTCCCGGTGGGTTTGAGGGTGGGTGTTGGGCGCCGGCATCGGATTGCGCTGTTGGGTTGGTGCGAGATGTGCGCCGGCCGGTTTGCGCTGGTTTTCACTCAGCACAAGGGCGTGACGTTCGTCGAGTCGATTGAGATGCCCGCCGCTGATCAGATTGCGGAGGATGTCGCGTGACTGCGGTGGATGCGTCAGCACGGGGGCGGATGAGCCGGCGCAAGGGTGCGACCGGTGAGCGGGACGTGGCGAAGTGGATACGCCCCTGGTATCCCGACGCACGGCGTGCCGTTTTCAACGGCTGGACATCTACGACTGGCTCCGCGCTCGATCCGGGGGACATTGATTGCACTAGTCCTGGCTTGTTTTGGTCGGTGAAGAACACGCAGGTTGAGCAGATCAACCCTTGGCTGGCTGAGCTGAGCGTGAAGTGTGGTGGGCGGATTGGGTTGTTGGTGGTGAAGCGGAAGGGGCATGCATCACCGGGGGAGTGGTGGTGTTGGTTGCGGGCCGCCGATTTGCGGTCGTTGATGGTGGGTTCGGATTTGGGGGAGTTTGTGTTGCCGGAGCTTGAGGTTGGTGCGGCCCCGGTGCGGATGGAGTTGCAACATGTGTTGCCGTTGTTGGTTGGGGCGAACTATGCGAAGGCGGCTGCCTGATGGGCATCGAGATTCGTCCGGCGACTCCGTTTGATCCGGAGACGTGTGCCGACGATTTGGCGTGGGTGGTCTCAGAGGCGCAGAAGGTGCTCGGCAAGACGGAGCACATGTTCGTCATCCCGGGTCTGTTAGCCGAGGTGGGGATCAAGTTTAGTGATGGGTGGGCGGCGTGACGGCGGGGTGGCGGACGGTTCGGCGTAATAATCCGGCTGATCAGTATCCGGAGATGATCAAACCGTCGTCGCCTGATTACGTGGTGTTGGCTCGTCGGACGGCGGCACGGTTGGCGGTGGTGCACGGCGCGTCGGCTGAGGATCTGCGTGAGGTGTTGGAGTCACTGGGGCTGGTTGAGCCGCTGAGCGTCTCTAAACCCTCGGGGAGGCACCGGGGCCAGATGGGCGGGTCTAACGCCCCCACGGCCCGCACAGGCGGTCCTACGGGGGGTTCGCGGGCTAGGTCCACCGACGAGAAGGGCCGTTGGACCCCGAAAGAGCGGGAAAACCCCGAACTGTGCTCGAAGCAACTCCACCCGTGGACCCCGGACAACCAGATCCACCGCCCAGACCGGGGAGTCTCCTGCCGGGCGTGCGCCAACTTGTCTCGGCAGGCGCGGAGGGTGAAGGCGCGGGAGCGGGCGAACGCCGAGAAACCCGTGTCACCGAAGCCGACGAAACCGGCGAAACCGGTCAAGCCGAAGACGGCCCGGGGTCCACGGATGTGCGGCGCTGGTTTGCACGAAATCCCACCGGAGCACACCGAGTGCAGGCCGTGCACGAATACTCGCGCCGTCAAAACCCGGGCCGCCCGGAAAGTGAAATTGGCGGAGCGCGGCGAAACGCACACAAACCGCGGTCGAACGAGCCCGGGAAATCGTTGCCGCCATCCCCACCGTGGAGGTTCCCGCGTTTGACGAGTTGGGGAACCCTTTGGGTCGTTGTCCTCGGAGGTTGCATTACAAGTCTGGGCCGAATGTTGGGCGGCGTGAGCGGAACAGTAAGTCTGTCAGGTGTTTGCCGTGCCGCCGGATTGATTGGGCGAAGGCGACGTTGCAGAGGTTCACGGGGGAGGAGGTTGCGTGACCGGCCCGTTCCGAATTTTGGTTACCGGGTCGCGGGAATTCGACGACCGCCCGCAGATGGTCCGCGCCCTATCCGACGCCTCCGCCATCCCCGGGCGCGACCGCCAGTTGGTGTTACGCCACGGCGGGGCGAAGGGTGCTGATGCGATCGCCGATGCGGTGTGGAATGACTGGCATTCGTTGCATGCCCGCTGGCTACAACCGGAGGTGTTCATGGCCGACTGGGATCGGTACGGAAAGAAAGCTGGCGCTCTCCGCAACACGCAAATGCTGGAAGACCTCGCGGAGGGTGAGCAGGTGGATGTGGTGTTGGGTTTTCCTTTGGCCCGCAGCATCGGAACTTGGGATTGTTTGCGTAAAGCGGAAGCCGCGGGTATCCCGATCCGCAACTACGGGGCGACAACATGACGGCCGCCCGCATGTTGCTTCTCGGATCCGAGTCGTGGATCAACGACGACATGATCGCCGCAGGATTGTCCGATGCGTCAGCGAAGATCCCACTGGATCGACGGGTCGTGTTGGTGCGGAATTCGTATGCACCGGGTGCGGCGAAGATGGCCGCCGATGTGTGGGCGAAGTGGGTGCAGAAGTACCCGGGCCTGTTCGAGGGCGCCGTGTTGATCCCACCTGGTGGGGACATCACCGACAACATCGATATCGCGGTGTTGTTCTTCGACGGCCCGTTGTCGACGCTCGCCGAACATGAGGTGGGTCTCGTCAAAGCGGCCGGGGTTGAAATCATGGACTACTCGGTATCGGAGACCACGGAGGCGGCGGCGTGAACTTAACCGACGAGAGATACCTGTTGGCCGATCCGTTCGTGTGCCTCATCTGCGGACGTCCCTCAGAATATGGCATTCACTACTGCGGCGATGCCTCCTGCCGTGCGGATGATGGTCGATTTGTGCACATTGCGACCGACCAGGAGATTGCGGAGCAAACTGCGGGGATTGCCTCATCTCTGGGGATTACCTACGCGGCAGCCCAACAAGAGGTTTCCCTCTTAGGGCATAAGTGGGGCGACTATAGCGAACACGCTAAGACGTTCTTCCGTGCTTTACATGACTACCGAAACAGTCAGTGCGATTGCCGAGGTGACTGTCCGGACTGCGTAGGCAACCCTCCTCCTTCGGATTACCATCCGATTAGCATGATGATGTGGCAAGTCTCAATAGAATGCCCCTTCTATAAACTTCACACGTCTCTGTTCATGCTCACGCATTACGAGGACCGACGACACGGTCTTTCTCCGGGTTCCACCTGGGCGGAGATGGAACGACGTGACCGGAACAAGCGGATCGCATCTCGACTGGAGAACATCCAGGGCAAGTCAGTCATGGACATCATCGACAATGCGTTAGGAGTGGCAGACTGATGGACCTGGACACTGAAACTCTCGTGAAGCTCGTCGCTGACGCGATCCCAGCGTTCCCTGCGGAGCATCGAACCGCGCAGGCTATCGCCGAGGAACTTGGCGTGACTGTCGCCCGGATCAGGGACGCTGTTGCGCGCATCAAGGATGAGTACCCGAATATGCCGTTGACTTCGGGCGAGCGCGGTTACCGCTGGAGCAATGACCCGGTGGACGTTAAGAGGCATGCCCGCAAGGAAGTCCGGTACGTGTCAACCCGCACCCGCCGCAGCCTCCTGGAGGGCCTGCTGGAGCCGTACCACAAGACTTGCTCCGAAGAGCTGGTCGAGCGGACCAGGCAGCGCATTGAGTTCATCCTCGACGACCTCTCCAAGATCGCAAGTTGAGGTATCGCTATGACTGTCTCTGACACTGCCGGGATGATCCGCGCGATTGACAACCTGTCTGTCGATACATGTGACAGCTGGTGTTGGTGCCGGTTGCCGAACCCGTCAGACACCAAGTCGCGGATGCGGTGGTTCCCGGGCGAACCGATCCTGCGGTTCCCACTAGGCGAGGAGAGAGCGGCGTGAGCAGCGACATCCACCAGATCGTGCAGCGGCTCCGCCGGCTTGGTTGGGTGGTGGTGTTGAAACCGGGCGGGCATTACGCGGCGAAAGGCCCGGAGCGGGCGCTCTGCCATTTCTCTTGCACCCCGTCGGATTCCCGAGCTGTCTTGAACATCAAATCGCAGCTGCGCCGCCTCGGCGCCGACATCTAAGGAGACACCGTGACTCGTTACTACTACGACTGCGAGTTTCTCGAAGACGGTCGAACGATCGACCTGATCAGCATCGGCATCGTCGCGGAAGACGGCCGGGAGTACTACGCGGTGAGCAAGCAAGCGACCCGGGGAGATCTAGCCCGGCGAATCCGGAAGCACGACTGGCTCATGGCGAACGTGGTCCCGTCGCTGCCGCAGCCGCACGGTGACTGGATCAACAGCATGCCGCGCAGGTGGGCGTTCGACTATCTCAGCCCGCTGGTGCACGAGCGGGACCGCATCGCCGATGAGGTGCGGGACTTCCTGCTTGCCGGTGACACCGCGCCGGAGCTGTGGGCTTGGTACGGCGCCTACGACCACGTGGTGCTGTGTCAGTTGTGGGGTCGGATGATTGACCTGCCTAAGGGCATTCCGATGTACACCCGGGACCTCAAGCAGGAGTGCGACCGGCTCGGCAACCCGGAGATGCCGGAGCAGGCGTCGGGCGTGCACAACGCGCTGGAGGATGCCCGGCACAACAAGGTGACGCACGACTTCCTAGAACAGTTGAGGGAGTCCCCGTGAGCCCCGTCAAGACGGTGTTTGTGGTGTTGGGTGCTTCCCCGTTCGCCGCCTACCTAGCCGCGCTGATCATGAACGTGGTGTTGAACCACCGGGCCGGCCGTAAAGGTGTGCGCACCCCGGAGGTGCGGGCAGCCATCGCCCGGCACCCGGCCACCCGCACCCGCGCCCTCTACCCCGCACCGTGCTGTGGGCAAATGTTGGCGGGGTACGACCCGCTCGACCTTGTCGCGGTGACGTTGTCGCATGAGGCCAACTGCCTGGACAAGAGGGTGGCATGAACCGGTACATCGAGGTCGAGAAGTTCGACAACCGGTACGAGGTCAAGGCGCTTCAGGATTGCGGAATCCAGTGGACGGTGGACGGCTGCACCCACTACACGGCAGTCGCACTGCTCCGGGCGGACGAGGTTTACCTCAACCTCAGCCTTGACGAGGGCGTCACCTTCCGGGCGGTGGGCCCGGATGGGCAGCCGCTGGAGACCGTGCACGGCTCGTGGAGGTCATGGGAAGAGGTGCACGCCCGCCACCTGGCGGAGGCGAAGGCACAGCTGGTCACGGTGCGGGCGGAACACCGGACGCTGCTGGAGTCAGCGTCGGGTTTGCGTCGGGCAATCCTCGAGTCGCACAGCCCGGATGAGGGGGTCCGCTCACCTCGTTGCCGGGACTGCAGCGGCGCCGCCTACGAAGAGGTCGACTTCCCGTGCACCACGTACACCCTGGCCCGCGATTGGGTGGACGAGTCCAACGAACGCTACGACCGGGCTGAAACCACCCGCCGTGACGCGGAGAACGAGGCGGCCCAGTTGCGTGCCGAGTTGGCTGCTGTGCGCCACGAACGCGATCTCCTTAAGGAGGAGCGCTGGTGAACGACAACTCAACTGTGGCTGATCTCGGCGGAACACCGGAGTTCACCACGATCGAAACGTTCACCATCGCCAGACGTGGCACGGTGCATGTGGTCGAAAACCCGGCTGACATCGAACCACGCATGCTGGTCGACCGGTTCGTGTTGTTGGACGGTGTCCTGCGGAATGTGACAGCGGTGGAAACCCCGGCAGTGTTCTGGGCGCCTGGCATGAAGGCGTCCCGCCACCTCGGGTTGCTCGTCAGGGAGTAGCGATGAGCGACGACGAGCGGGACTGTCACCTCACGTGTTGGTGCCGCACCGACGACCCCGACCCAGAAGGCGGCATGCGCTGGGAACCAGAGACTGTCCCGGCCACCCGGCCGGACAACAAGTAGAGGAGAACACTGTGATGAGTCTTGAGGAAATCGTGGCCGAGCAGCTGTCCGAGATTTACTCCTGGCCGATCGAGCGGGTACAGGACAGCGCCGCGTTGATCGCCGAAGCAATTCGCCGTCCGGCATAAACTGGCCTGAAATAAGCGAAGCCCCAACCCGAGGAAGTTGGGGCCACGCGCAACAACCAAGTGCAGCCGCCCAGACTCAAGGGAGAGCGACCGTCCGCCAGCATAGACGGAGGCTCCCCGTGAACCACCACCCGCACCCCCTGGCCCGCCCCACGGGCGCATGTTTGACGTGTAAGCCTCCTTTGGGCACCCGCTCATGGATCCGCGCCACCGACGGTTACCGCACCTGCGATTTGTGTTTGGACAAGCTCCGCGACCAGTTGGCGGATATTGCTACGAGGTACGCGAAGTTGGATGTCCGCCCGGGTGTGACCGGTGATGGTGGTCGGGGTGCCCCCGGGTTTGGTTCCCGCGCCCCGGCTTCGGTGCATGTCATCTCTGTGATGGACCCTCGCAGTAGCGCTGAGGCGCACGTGTGGGTGGGTGGAGACGGTCGAGTCCACCGGGAGTCGGAACGGCCCCCGTTGTCCGTGTACTCGGTGTTGGAGACCGAGGCGCGGGACGTGGCGGAACGCCGACAAATCGGCGATGTCAGTTACGTCAACGTGTACGAGTTGACGTTCTGGTTGGACCGCCACCTTGATTGGATCACCCGCCAGGACACTGTGGTCGACTTCGCCGAAAACCTGCGGGCCCTGCTGTCGCAGCTGCGCCCGTTGACGGGCGACCCGAAACAGAAACCGTTCAGCCGCTGCCCCAACACCACCGGGGATCTGGTGTGTGACGGCCCGTTGTACGCCCCGAAAGCGAGCAGCAGCATCATCCACTGCACCTCCTGTGGCCGGGACTGGGAACGTGAAAAAGGCGAGTGGGAAAACCTTGGCCTGATGCTGAAGTCCGCGTGACGACGGCTGTGGCGAAGGAAGTTCGTCACCTGTTCACAGCCGCACAGGCCGCCCGCCTGTTCGCCATCCCAGCCGGCTCGATCCGGGCGTGGAAGGCGAAGAAAGTTCTGTGGCATCAGGGGTTGGATGAGCACGGCAACCCGATGTATGACAAGGACGATCTGTTGGCTTTGCGAGATGGTCGGCATCGGCGTGTGCAACGTCAGCCGAGGACACGCCGCAGAAAACTTGACCAATGAGCCTTTTCTTGTAACACTCTGTTTCACAGTGGGTGTTCTGCCGGTTGTGATCGGGCAGCATCCTCGTCCGCTCCGGCGGAGTCGTCGTTCATCTAGTTCCCCGCCGTGATCTAAGGTCACTGGCGGGGCTTTTTTCGGTGGTTGAGGCTCCGGAGATCCTGGGCGGTTCTCCGGAGCACACCCCCGATATGGTCTCTGACCTGCGGATTGTTTGGTAGAATTGGCGTGTGACCGAGCCGACTGAACGCGAGGCCCAGGGTATCGCCGAGGGGCAAGCGGCGGCTGAGGCCTTATCGCGCGAACGCGAGGACGGCGATGACTGACTTCCTTGAGGCCATCCAGTCGGGGCAGGGAGACCTGAAACTCGACAACCTGCTTATCGCCGCCGATGCCGGGTGCGAAGTTGACCTCTACTCAGACTTCGATCAGGACGACCCGACTTACGACGGATCCAGCCGGGTAGCCACTCTCAGCCTCAGTGATGCAGGCCGGCTACGTGACTGGTTGACCGCATGGTTGGACACCCGCTGATGTGGTTCTCCACGGCAGACCCGGACCCGTTTACCACGGTGTCGAGCACTATCCCCGGCTACCACTACCTGTGCGTCGACGTTGCGAGCGTGGATGACCACATCGCCACCCTCGCCGCGATCTGTGGGCCCGGGTCGAACCTGATGCCGGCAAGGTTGGCAGGGTTCCGCCGCGACGTGGATGCCCTGTTAGACAGGCGCAGCTGGCTTCAGCTCATGTCGGAAGCCGCCTGACCGCTCTTCCCGTCTAAGCGTCTTTGCTTCACACACACGAGCGCCGCCTCAGTCGACACGGATCTGAGGCGGCGCTCTTTGTGGCGAAGACCCCCTCGGGTGGACCACTCCCCAGCAGGCACCGTTGTCTTCGCGTTGCTTGACAGTGTGCCCAACGGGTGAGGCTCTGAAACGTTACGGGTTCAAATTCCATCGACGGAGGTCATCATGTTCCGTCGCGCGTTGCTGTGCGCACTCGTCCTGTCGTTGACGATCGTTGCGCCGGCCCTTGCTTCCCCCCGGTCGGACCACGACTCACGACACCAAGCCTTGACGAGCAGGTCGGATCATCGCGGTGACCGGTGGGATTCTCGAGCGACACCGTTTGGAACGACTACAGGTACGACCGCGACGACTCGTGGGACGACGAAGACGACTCCGAGAGCGACACTGAGGGCGTCGACAGCGACTCGGGCACCTCGGACACCGGGACAGACACCACGGCAGCGGAGACGGGCACACAGGCCGTGGCGGGTGGCACGGTGGCCGGTGGCAGCGGGAAGATCCTGAGCGGGGCGACTAGAACAATTACCGCGTCGAATACCGGATTTTCTTTTTTTGACAATTCGCCACCATCCAGTGCTGACATTTGCTGCCCTCGTATTCACCAAAAGGCGAATGGCACCGGCTCAAGGCAGGACCCCATTACGGTAGCAGTTCCCGGCTCCGGGGGCGAGGGGATGGAACTGCCAGCGGGAACGCTGCTGTACTACGCAGCCATAAAGCGGTACGGCTTGGTCGAGGATTCGGGCGCGACCAAGATGTCCAAGCCCCACTTTGACTGGTGGGTGGGGGGTCAGGGGTTCCCGGAGTCCAGCTCAGAGAAGTGCATGTCTGAGATCACGAAGGACGCCTCAATCATCATCAACCCGGGGCCAGGCTTGCCCGTGACCGTCGGCCCGCTTACCGGCCAGTCGGGCTGCAACATCTGACCGAGAACTGTCGCGACGAGCGGTACCGAATTTGCGATCGCGGACATCGCGATCATGGTGCCTGACCAGCGACAATGAAAGAGATAAGCGCTCAGAGGGTGTGTCCAGCACCCCCTGAGCTGCCGACCTGAGAGAGCAGGCCAACATGCCAGACCTTAGCCCCGTCGCGACCTGGAAACCGGTACCAGGCTGGGAAGGTTTCTACGAGGCATCCGATCAGGGGGATGCTCGTAGCCTTGACCGGGATGTTCGGTACAGCGACGGGAAGATCCACACGCATCGCGGCAAGGTGCTGAAGCACAAGCTGCGCAAGGTCACGGGGCACCATGACGTGCTCCTGCAAGCCAAGGAATCCGGGCGCAAGCGGAACATGGGTGTCCACCAGGCCGTGTTGTTGGCGTTCGTTCCCCGACCTGATGGTGTTTATATCCCCTGCCACAAGAACGGCGACCCCGACGACAATCGCCTGGAGAATCTCTACTGGGGCACCCACTATGACAACGCGATGGACACCCAGCGGCACGGGAATACTCCGCCGTGGGGTCGACCTTGGCAACCTCGGCCACCTCGAACGCCGCAACGGCCCGTAGCGGTCCGCTGAGGGCCAGCTGTGGGCCTTTCTGCATGATTGAGTGCGGGGACGTCGAGGGGTGGTCGTATGTCGCTGGAGGACGTGCAGGGGCGGCGGTTGGCTGCCTACTGGGCACGGCAGGGTCGTCGGCTTGCTGAGCGTGAGGCTGACCTGGACTGCGGCGAGCGGGTTGTGAGACCTGCCGACGTCGAACCGATCGATCTCGACAGCCTGTAGGCCCCGCAGCGCAGACGGACTGCAGATCGGCATCTCCCTCGGCAGTAACGAAGCAGGTCAAGACTGCGACCAGCCGAGTGTCAGGTGCGCAACGACCACCCTGCGGAGGGGCATCTTTGGCCTACGCTGGGCGTTGTGCTGTGTGTCAGCAAGCTTCGGGGGCTTTCTGGCAGCTACAGGACAGGGAGGGCGAGACGACGTGGGACGGAAGCGAACACTGAAGCTGCCTGACGGCCGTACCGTTTCTGCCGAGGAAATGTCGTTCAGGACGGTCGCAGAGGAGTGGAGCGAGTACGTCCTTGAGGACGGCACTGTCGTCCGGCTCCGCCCGGTAGCGATCGACATGCTTCGTCTCGAGGGAGAGTTTGACCCTCAGGGAAACCCCGTCTATGTCGTCAACGCGCAGCAGGTTGTGGCTGTTTCGGCTCCCGATGAACTCAGGAAGGAGGACTAAGTGACCACTTCAGTGGTGTCGATGGGCGCTGAGTCCACATCCGGCCCGGACCTGATCGTGAGTTTCGCTTCGAAGCCGACGGTGATCAGCAGCGACCAGCCCTTCCCGGTATTCGCAGTGCGCCGCTACGCGATGCTTGCAGCTAGGCAAGCTTCGGTTGAGGAGATGGAGAACGGGGCGTTCTTCGCGGAACTCAGCGTCATCGAGGGCGTGTGGGGCGAAGGAGTCACCAGAGCCGAAGCGCTTCGGGACTTCGAAGAAGCTGTGTGTGAGTGGGCAATGATCAAGATCGACCAGCGTCACGGTGACATCCCACGGCTTGGCTCTGTGGATCTGAACGTCATCTGACCAGTGGTCCTACCGAGGTCGACGTCGCACCGCGTGCTCGTCGCCACGTTCAGGGCTTTGGACTGGAAGGGCCCTTACCCGGGCGGGAAGCACCCTTTCATGCAGAAGGGCACGCGGCTGCAGAGGATCCCCAATCCACACGAGGGCGACATCGATATCAGCCTGCTGAAGCGGATCCTTAGACAGGCCGGTATCAGTGATGATGACTGGAACGGCGCTCGGTCGTAGCGCTTGCGCCCCTCGACAGGCCGGCCCGGCAGTCCCCGGCCACACCTTGTCGAGTCGAGCCCAGGGGCCGTATTTGGCTGGTGCGGCATGGTCTGTGGCCTCACCCAAACGCCGCTGGTGTAACAGTCGTCTGACCTGCCACGATCCACCGGCCACAGCTCCGGCCAGCTCGGTGGTGGGGTCGCCACATGCGACGACGTGTCGTTTCGATGGGGTTCCGCCTGAGGGTCCGATGCGGTGGTCGGATAGGCGCTAGTTCACTGCTGGTCGACGTCGAGCATGGTCCACGGTGGCGGGTCGGTCATTGCGATGAGCTCTGGCTTACCTGCGAGATGCAGGACTACCGGGCTGATGCGGCGAACTACGTCGATCCAGTCCCCGCGCCTCGCGTCGAGTCGCTCACAGATGTACCGCAACACCGATGATGATGTTCTGATGATGTGGAGATGACGATGGCTGTGATGGTGAAGATGCACAACGGTGACGTGGAGCGGTTCGACCAAGCGACCAGTTTCGCCACTTCAGACGCTGGATTGTTGTCGCTCGGCGATGAGGCTGGCCGCTTGGTGGCTCTGTTCGCCCCCGGTTGGGCTGCCGCGTTTAAGGTGCCGGCCCGTAAGCAGTCTTCAACACCGCTCGCCGATGCCGATGCCCGTGGCGCGGCTGAGTCGATCCGGATCGCGAGGGACTGATGTCGGAGTCCTCCTACGCCACGTTGTACGCGGGCACAGACGTCGCCGGGGCCATCCAGTGGTTGATTGGCCTGGCCGACCCCACAGCTCGCGCCCGGTGCACCACCACGCAGTTTCACCCTCTCCTCGCTGACCTGTTCTACGACGAGAACACCGACTGGTTGGTCGCCGCGGACAATTTGGCGGAGTCGATCGGGTTGAAGGTGATGCGCCTCGCCGACGACGTGTGGGTGTTGGCCCCGCGCGTTGGTTTGAGTGCCGCTGAGGTGCGTCAGGTCGTGGACGAAGCACTCGCCGCGCGGGCCCGCTGATGTCTGACCTTCGCCGCCGCTGGCTGCTCCTCAAGGCCGCTTTCGGCCCCAAGCCGAAGGCCCCGTTTGCCGGCGAGGAGCTTTGGATTATGCCCGCTGGCTTCCTCGACGAGGACGACGCCGACAGGTTCGCCGCGAAGTACGTGCAGTTCAACGCTCCGCCGACCGACCGGGGACTGATCCGCTGATGGACAAGATCAACGTTACTGGGAACTCGGATGGCGCCATCCGCGCAATCGAGGAGACCAAGGCCGCTCTCCGAACACTTGAGGGCAAGACGGTCACGCTGAACTTCACCCGCGCCCAGTACGAAGCGCTCACAGGCCGCGCATGGGATTCCTCAGAGACCTCGGAGGAGCGCACCCGGCACATCAGGGCCGCGCTCAACCCCAACCTGATCCCCGACCCGTCTCGGCGCATGTCGTTCAAGGCGTCGATGGAAAACATCCGCCGCCGGTTCAGCAATGCGATCAGACGTCTTGGGGAGCTGTGATCTAAGTCGGAGGTGGGCTATGCCTGGGTTGTCGACTCCACAGAACACCGGCAAGGATTTGGGCGCCGACTACGTCATCGGTATCGGTGGCGCCGAATATTTTTGCCCAAGCCGGACGCATGTTGAGGCGAAGGTGAAGGCACTCACCGACCGGATTCGCCGCTGGACACAGTCAGAAACGCACCCTGATTTGGTGGAGACGTTCACCGAGGACCGCAACAGGCTGTTGGACCGGTGGGCGTATCTGTCCCTGATGGCTGAGACCGCGAAGGAACCGGCGTGACCGGCCCGCTGGCGAGCCCGGCTGTTCCGTCGGATGCCCCACCACGGTTGGACCACCACGAACGCATGCGGCTGAGGGCTGCGGCGTTTCAGGCGCGGAGGGTCTATCCCGGCCCGGTCGGCGAGCTGGTGTCCCGCGAATTGTTGGACTTCGAGGGATTCGGGTTCAGGCTGGGCGGGCAGGGTCCGATCAACCGCCTGGTTGCCGCTGTAATGGCCGCTGAGATCCCAACACCGGCACCGCCAGTAGCGGTGGCCTAACTGCCCATCGCGGCGATTCTTGCGCGAAGCCTGTCGAGCTCGCTCAACAGTTCGGCCTTTGCAGCCTGGTCAGGCGCAGCCGAGAGTGCATCGCGTGCGGCGAGCAGCACGCGGTACTCATCGGCGGGGATCTTGACCCACTCTCCGAAGTCCGGTGGTAGCGGGAAGTGGTTGGTGAACTGAGCCCCGAAGGCTTTCCCGGGGGTGTGCTGCGGCCACGTACCGGCACTGTTCGTGAACGTCGGGACGGCCTCGGCTATCTCAGGGGCATGGCGCTGTTCTGCGACCCAGGCGCTCAAGTCTTCCTCGGCGATAACGACGCGCCTGCCGAGCTTGAACGTCCTCGGGCCGCCCTTCCCGACTTTCCGCCAGTACTTCAACGTTTCGACACTCATGCCGACGCGGTCAGCGGCCTGAGCGAGAGTCAGGATCTTCCGGTCAGTCATTGGGGCTCCCTTGTAGTCAACGCTGACGGCTTAACCGCTGCGGCCTTGATGCCCAGGACCGATCAGGCCGGCCCCGCGAGCCTCTCTGACCCACCTGCGCACAGTCCCGACCGGGACATCGCAGAGCGCGGCGATCTCAACTGCAGGCTTACCGGTTCGCTGCACGTAGTACACGTAAGCCTCTTGC
>Ga0193707_1000537_pt1 | contig 13180 bp, 10 predicted proteins | sample U3c2metaG_FD_143043 | JGI IMG/M metagenome (GOLD analysis project Ga0193707, IMG submission 143043) | Soil microbial communities from a riparian zone of the East river system, Colorado, United States - U3c2 | ecosystem: Environmental > Terrestrial > Soil > Riparian zone | place: USA: East River... | reverse complement strand
AGGCCCGTAAAAAATCCTGCGCCGCACGGATTCGGGCGCGCGGTCGCCCGCGGATTCGCCCATATGACGGGCGATGCCGCGGTCGTGATGATGGCTGATGAATCGGACGATTCCCGTGACGTTGTGCGGTATTGGGAGAAGCTCAATGAGGGATACGATTGCGTTTTCGGGAGCCGCTTCATGCGTGGTGGCGGAGTAATTGATTACCCCAAAACGAAGTTGCTTCTCAATCGGCTGGCCAATTATTTCATCAAGATCTTGTTTCGAATTAGCCTCAACGACACGACGAACGCTTTCAAAGCTTATCGCAAAGAGGTTATCGACGGCTGCCAGCCTCTCATCGCACCGCATTTCAACGCTACTATTGAGCTTCCGCTCAAAGCGATCGTTCGTGGCTACTCATGGACGACGATCCCAATCACCTGGCGCAATCGACGCACCGGAAATTCAAAGCTACAGCTCAGGGAAATGGGGAGCCGTTATCTCTTTATTTGCCTTTACGTCTGGATGGAAAAATATTTCAGCCGCGGAGATTACCTGCGGGTTCCCAAGTAGGCACGTGCGTCTTCACCACCGCCGCTGTAGCTAGGGCCCTGTGGGCCGTGTCTTTATTGAACAATAGCAGTGAGATGGACAGGCCATCGGCGGTGGCTAGTACGTTTGTCAAAACTGCTTTAGCGCCTTTGACTCAAGTCCTGCCGCTGCAAATCCAGACGATAGATCGGATCACCGAAGATTGAGTTCGCCCAAAGGACTCCGCCGGTAAAGGTGCCATAATTGTAAATATTATTAGCCCCGAATCGGACCTGCTTGGTACCGCTGAAAGTGCATTGTTGCATCTCGCTAGCACATGCAGTTCACTCGCCAGAAATCGGCAGGGGCGGAGGCGGCTAAAGAAAATCAGGTAAATTCCGCACACGTTCCTGAAACGCTGGAATATTCTCGCTACTGATGTTCAAAACGTAGAAGTTCCATGTCTTTCCGGAAAAGGAAAACGAAATAGGCTCCTCCGTTCCAAGTTCTCGAGCTGGCTCAAGCGCTTTAATTATTCTGTCTGTTTTCGAATATTTCTCCCAGATTACCTTCAGATCTTTACCGTGGGGAACATACTCGGCAATGGCTTTTTTATTATCCCGCCATACATCCTGATCGCTCGAAAAAACAAACATAGGCTGGCCGCCACAAAGTGACAGGATTTTCTCATCATCATAATCGTGCAAAAACAGGTGTAGCTCCGCATAAGCCAAAGTTTGGCAAATCAACGTATCATAGGGGGGATCGGGAATTCCTTGGACGCGATTGAACTCGTCGTGTTCCAGGCGAGGAGGGCCGGGGTGTTCTTGACCAGCTACCATATGTCTCAAAAACCGTGAGACAGCAACCTCGCCTTGCCTCCAATGTGCCATCGAAAGGTAATGATTGTTTGTCGTCCCATGAATGTACTGAATGGAGGGAAACAAACCCAACATCAGTATCACGGGATTCTGTGCCTCCAACGAGTCGCGCGCGTACAGCCGTAGTGTCGCGCGCGAGGCACCCAGAACGGCCAGTGGTTGGCTTCATCGATTGGTTAGATGTTTTTTGAAGCATCAACGTTTGTGCTGATCTATAAACCACTCCGGCAAGTCGCCCCGCCTGAATACAACATTACCATGCCTGACGAACGCCACTCCTACGAATCGATTATTTCCTTTGTATTCAATGTCTGGTGTCAGATCACCAGGCCCAATTTTGCAATGCTCCGGCGGCACATGGACAGATGTATACAACACTTCTGCATCATCTCGCAGACGGATCGAACCGCTGCAATGCTGGCTGCTACAATCCACAATGAGGTGGTCTAGCTCGGACTTGCTGCGAAGAAATGGCGTAAGCTGCGACCACAGGACGCGCTCGGTCGCGACTGGATAACCAATCGCCTGACGGCAAATACCCTTGATCTTGGCGATGTCAGTCACGGAAAACATTTGATCCTTTACTTCGACTGCCTGCACAGCAGCCGCTGAAAGCACAAGAGCCACAATGCCGCGCTGTAACATCTAACTAGAATTAGACGGCAATTTGTCGTCTATTTCTGCCTCCATAGAGGGAAGTGTTTCTTAAAAGGCGGCAGGATGGCAAGCCTGTTCACCCTCCTTTGAAATCGCCCTTGTGTTGGTGCGTCTGGATCACGTTGCCAGCGTCATCGTAAACCCGAATCACAGCATCGTGTGATCGGCTGCGAAACTTCGCGTAGTCGACTGCGTCATATGGCGGGGGCGACGCGAAACGTTCAATCTCAAAACTCCAAACAAGGCTGCTGCGGCTGGGAAAGCAAAAGACATTTACACGATGCTGGTCGGCGCGGGTTGGGACGCGACGCTGGAAAAGTCCAATTCGGGTGTCCAAAACGCCAGCACAGAGCAAATTCGGAGTGCAAAATAAAGGCATCTCTTAACTAGCCTATGAAAACGCTCGTGTTGCAGCGGCATTAATTGCGACCGAAACCAGGAACAGAGAAATCTCGATGGGTGTTAGCGTGGTCGGTCCGTTACTTGCTATCAAAATGAACATCCATGGAAGAAGGATCATGGCGTAACGGTACGAGAATTGGTAGCCACCGGGTTCGCCGTGGCACCAAAGAACGAAAGTGAGAAGGCCGATTGCAAGCCAACATATCACTGCGTGTTTGCCGCCTCCTCTAAAAAGAAGGAAAAGAAATGGACTGGTAGAGAGCATCGAGCATCCAAGCGGGGGAAAAAAGAAAGGGTAAGATCTAATTCCGAATCCATCAAGTAACATAACCTGGGCATTAAGGGGAATTGAATGGAGAGAAAGGAACCCGTGTGTAAAGAGTGGGGCCATCCCCGGAATGCGAAGATATCCAAAATCGAAAACCGAATGGAATCGGGCAAAATTGTAAGCCGCAGTCAGCAGCGCCAGAACTATCGGCAGAACTACAAACTTCGACAGCGTTACGATGTTCAGGCGGGCCGTGCGCGAGAAAAAATAAAGGTAGAAAGGTGCAGTGATGATTAGTTCCGTTCGGTTTCCGAAGGCAAGGGCAAAGAACGCACCAGCAATCAATGGCGATGGACGAACTAACGTGAAATAAAGTGCCGCAATCTCTCCGAGAACCGCCAGCCCCAGAGCAATGAACCATGCACCGCCAATTCCCAGATTAGCCCACATCAAAGTCCCGAATACCGGGAAAAGCGCCAATAAGATTCGCTTCGGATAGCTGACATTAAATGCTGTCGTGAACTGAAAGAAAAAATAGACACACGCTCCGGCGATTAACGCAATAATGACATGCACTGGCGGCGGTTCATGGAACAGGAGAGCGATTGGCAGCATACTGATCACAGAGCCTAATGGAAACGCGGAATAGTACTTCCCCTCGTAGGGAATCATTTCGCTTAAGAAACTTGGAAATTCATTCAGGCGTAAGCCTAATTCTCCACGGAGCAAGGCCCCGGCAATCCGAAACGTATAATCACCGTGCACTTGTGGCGGATTAGTTGAAAAATAAAAGATGAGTGCTGCGGATAGCGCGAGAGTGATACTAATCGAGACCTCAGGAATGTTGTATTTCTTCATTTCATCGGTGAGCTTCTATTGAATTCAATATAAGCTAAACTATCAGCGCGCGTCGTTTAATCCATCGCGAATCGCGTTCCAAACTCTTGAGAGCTTTTTCTTGCCTATCGAGAGCTTTCTCTTGGCGGTCGAGCGTATCTCTCACCCGATGAAGCGTCCGGACTGTAAGGTAAGGGATTGAGGATTGGAGAAATGTTTCCGGAGAAGACTGAAGGTGTTTATCTCCGATCTCATACTTGTGAAGGAACGCTTCAGCGGCTTCGCTCGCTAAGTCGCTCATCTTTTTATCTCGCTCGCCAACACTCATGCTCATGCCCCGCATTCAATCACAAACCGCTGTCAGTCGTAAAGCGTGCGGGAATCGTTGATGGCATGTTCTTAACCGCGCAGACATGCGGCAATCAAAAACGATTTGGGCGCGATCCTGTGAAGCGGGCCGGGGACGACGAAGCACTCTGTGGGGCGTCAACCTACAAAAACTATTTTCGAATCCCACCCTTGATACACCTGTAGGTTAGATAGCCACACACGCCAGCTACGACACAGCATACCGTGGCTGATGCGAAACTGATGATCATTCCGACAAATCGGGCCGCTCGATCGGGGGCCGCTTGATCCAGCGCCAGACCTATGGCACCAAGACCGAAAAAAAGAGTTAACACTCCTGATACCAAAGTCACTGCCCCAAATAGGCCGGATAATGCGCCGTAGGCTGGTTGGCGAAGGCTTGAAATTGCCTGTTCCTTGGCAGCGGCGCGTTTCGTTCGTTGTTGCTGGCGCTGCCCTTTTCTGGCTTCCTGTGCCAACTGTGCCGCACGGCGGTCGATGTAGTATACGATGGCTTTCTTCTCGTCACCGCCAGCATCGGTGAATGCCTTTGCCATGATGCCGCGAACCACATTGCGTTGAGCGACTTCGTTCGCGGCAATCTCGTAAAACTGCTGGGGGAAGCGACTCTTTGGCGACATTCAATCACAAAGCGTCGTACGCCGTAAAGCGTGCAGGAATCGTTGATGACGTACACGACGGATCAATCTGCCATTCGGCAATCAAAACGATTCTGCGCGCGATCCTGCAAATCGAGCGGCATTTGGGAAGGCAAGATAGATTCGGAACGCTGTTCGGTGAACCGTTAGGACGCTCGGAGCCGCTCGCCCGCTGGTCTTGGACACTGCTGCGCCGCCAAACGCGGTTCTAGGGGCATTTCCGCGCGGGGAAACGGGCTTTTCAGAACGAAACTCAGACTTAAAATGCATTGTTTAACGTGTTTTCGCTCTGGAAATGCGCCTGATCGAGAATCGAACTACAAAATGGACGATGTCTGACTTTCCGTTCTGACTTTGCCACTTTGAACGGCCTAAAAGGCCCATTTTTAATAGGTAAAATGAGCGGGCAACGGGAATCGAACCCGCATTTCCTTCCAGTCAGCTAAAGCCAACCCGTTTCTCCTCGCAAAACACACAACAATGAATCATGCTACTCCCCAAACACAACCCTTCAAAGCCTGATCGCATGTTCAGATTTAAAACGCCGGCAAAGCTGAATGACATCAGGATGATCCAGAATGGGATTGCTAGAAGCAGCCGGTGCTCAATAACACCGCCACCCGAGATAAAGGCCGCCACAACCGGAATTGTCCCCAGCAGTACAATTTCAAAACGTTTCTTGAGCAACGCCAGGACAATCCCGGGCAGTAAGAAAAAGTAGTATGGCAATGGGATAGGCAATACATCACCAAGGAAGAGGCGCGGCCCCGGAACGCTAAAGAAAAGCCTCCAGAGCTGGGTCACATAATATGTTAGATCATTTGGAGAGGGATGTCCCCGGACTGCTTGCAAGAAACTATGCCAATAGGGCGAGTTATGATAGGCGTAGTCACGCCGGTTAAAAACAATATAAGCGAAAATAGGCATGGCTCCGGCAGCGAAGCCATAAATGACTGTAAAGACCCGGCGCGTATTGATAGCCTGCTTTAGGCGTTTCCGATCGAACACAGCGCAGAGCACTACAAAGCCCAAAAGCGCTAAGATGTACTGCTTGCCGAGCATCGAACTCCCCAGGCATAATCCTGCCGCGATGCCTCCCATGGCCAGGCAAAAAGAAGAATCAGTTTTGAAGCCGAGACGCAGAAAATAAAGGGAGGCCACGCATAAGGGGACGGCCATTACGTAGTGGTACCCGACGAACGTATAAATGAACGCGAATGGAAGAAAAGTGAAAACCAGTGCAATGACAGATGTGACAACGTAAGATTGAAAAAATAGATCAGCTAACAGAAGCGTGAAGAGAAACACCGTGCACCAAAGACCCAGGAGCGCTGCTTCATTGGTCAGAATGTTATAACCAAATAGATGAAGCCACGGCCATAGATAGTAATGAAAAAGGGTTTCATGCTCAATAGGCCCATAAAAATGAAACCAAGCCGCCTGGAAAGGCCGACTGATCACATGGGTTTTTAACATCAAGAGATCCACGGAGGCGTCTTCGAAAAGACCGTCTCCATTCCAAGGTGCTGTCCGGAAATCCCAGAGGTGCGCGACTACAAAGAACAGGATCCAGAACACAAAGAAGGCCGTTTTCGGCTTGATTACAGATTTGACATTGGCCCTGAGTTCACTTGGCGCTGGCAAGAATGCGATGAGCAAAAACACCATGCTGAGCAGCCAGCCGACGAGTTGCCACGGATTTCCCCAAGCCCATTTCAGATAGTGAGCTGTTGCGCCCAAAGCGCAAAGCACCAGACTAACAACTGATAAGCTCAAGAATAAAACCTTTAGTCGAGGGCTAGCGGTTGGTTGTGACATAAAGCACGGTGGCGGCGTATGTTGTTACTAGGTATTTAGAGTGCCCAACTTTGGCGATCAAGTGATTAGTGCTGCATCTTAGTTTGGAATCGCGCCGTACCCGGTTCGGCGCGGGGTTGTAAAGGCTGTTTGCTTGTTATACTCCGATGTGCTCCAATAGACAAAGTATTATCAGGTCTGTCACTTGTTAGTTTGACGATTGTGGTGGCCCCGCTGATATGAAAGGATGCATATCTTTGGAAAGACAGCGCGCTGGTGAGTGTCGCGCCTCCCTGGCGGGCTTGGCGCTCGCTGCCGCCACCAACAAAGGGAGACAGGGTTATTCGATTCGTCCGTTCGCTCTTTGATGAAATTCCCTTGCGTGCTGCAACTCGAGTCGCCTTCCAGCGTGGTCCTGTGCATGAGGCGGTAAGGAACATTACCGTTTTGATCTGGGTTTTCGCCAGCCGTAAATAATTTTTCCCCGGAGGCCTTGTTCGAAAAAACTGTCAAAATAAACAGGTCGTTGTCTGTTACAGATCGATCGCGCTTACGCGATTGCCATACATGTTTAGTACGTAGAGCTTTCGACCAAACAAAGCCACAGCTGATGGACCTTCGAGGTTGTCAGGTGGCTTTGGTGTCAAACTGCCAATTCTTGTTCCGCTCAAATCAAAAATGAGCACAGTGCTCATGTGTACGCTCGACGCGTATAGCCGGCCTGTTTGCGAATCGATGACCAAGTCTTCAAAGCCGGCCGGCCCTCCCCATTCGGGTACCGGCCACTTGCTAAGGAAGTTCCCATTCTCATTGAATACCTGAACCCGTTTGTTAAGCGGATCGGCGACGTAAACGTTATTGGTTGCGGGATCAACTGCGACGGACGTCGGGTCATTAAACTGACCGTCGCCATTGCCTTTGCCGCCCCAAGCCGCAAGCACCTGACCTTCCGAACTAAACTTGACGATTTGGTTGTGGCCCTGGTCGACAACATAAACCGAATCATCCGGCCCGATAGCTATCCGACGGGGGCCGTAAAATCCGAGTTGCGTTCCTTTCCACTCCGCGATGAACGAGCCATCGGGCGATAGTTTCTGCACACGCTGATTGCCAGCTTCAGCGACGTAAATGTTTCCAGCTTGGTCGATAGCCAGGCCATTTGGCGCAGAGAATTGGCCGTGACCATTCCCTTTGCTTCCTATGATTCTCACGAACTTACCGTTTGGCGAGAATTTTTCGATCCGCCCGTTGCCAGTATCGGCCACAAAAGTATCTCCGTTGCCATCAACGGCGATGCCAGTCGGCGAAGCAAATTGCCCGTCTGCCGTTCCTTTGCCGCCTTCAAACATCGTAGCCACGTCCTCATCCGATGAGCTGACCTCGGACACCGGCCCAGCCGGCGTCGCGGGCAACGCTTTTACGCGCCTCTGAAAGCGCCCAATGTTTTTGTTAGGAATATTCAAGACGTAGAATGACCTTACCCTGCCTCCGAATGAGTACGAAATAGTGTCCTCCGTTCCGAGCCTGCGGAGTGATTGAAATTTGCCGATTATTCTTTCTGTCTTTGGATCCTTTTCCCAAATCAACTTCAGATCTTTATTGCCTGGAACATAACTCAGAACAGCCTTTTTATTAGCGTCCCATACATCCTGCTCGGTCATGACAACGGAAGAGGGCAATCCCGCGCAAAATGACAGGATCTTGTCATCATCATAATCATGTAAGAATAGATGAATGATTGAATAAGCATCCATTTGGCAGATGAAGGTGTCGTAAGGAGGATCGGCAATGCCTTTAATTCGATTAAACTCGTCGCGTTGGAGGTGAGGAGGACCTGGGTGCTCTTGACCAGCTACAACATGTTTTAGGAAGCGTGAGACAGCGACCTGATGTTGCGCAAACTGGCCCACAGCAAACGGACTTGTTGTCTTGCTATAGATATATTGAATCGAAGGAACCAACCCACTCAGCAGTATCGACGCTGCCACGCCCCAGAGACCAATGTACAGGCCTGGCCAGCGCCGAAGCTTCAACAGCCCAGCAAGCGGGAAGCTGATCAGAATGATCCAAAATGGAATTGCAAGTAACAGCCGCTGCTCAATGGCAGGGCCTCCCGAAACAAACACTCCTACTACTGGAAGCGTCGCCATCAGCACGATTTCAAAACGCTTCTGCCAAAGAGCTAGCACCAAACCGGGCACTAAAAGCCAGTAATATGGCAACGGAATAGGCAAAGCATCTGGAAACAAAAGCCGAGACCAATACTGGGGAGCAAAAAAAGACTTCCAGAGCCCAGTCACATAATATTGCAGATTATTAGGGGCCGGAGTTCCTCGCACCGCGCTGAAGAATTGGTGAAGGTAGGCGCCTTCGTAATATCTGTAGAGTGCCCAATTGAAGATGATGTAAAAGAGAATTGGCGTGGCAGCCGCCAAAAAGCTATAAACGATGACGGCCAGCGAGCTCCACAGGCTGGTTCGCTTTAAACTGTTCCAATAAAATACAGCGTACAGGGGCGCAACGGTCATAAGTGCCAGCATATATTGCTTGCCGGGGATGGAGCTGGCTAAACAAAGCGCTGCCGCAATCGCACCCAGGGACAACGCAAAATAAGAAGCCCTTCTAAACCCCAGATGCAGGAAATAGACAGAAGCGACGCAAAACAGAGTCGTGATCGGGTAACGGTATCCAACAAAAGTGTAAATGAACGCAAACGGCAGAAAGTTAAAAACCAATGCCGTAACCGACGTGACAACATAAGAACGAAAGAACAGGTCGACTAACAAGAGAGTGAACACAAAGGTCGCTAACCAGATACAAAAAAGGGCAGCTTCATACGAGAGAATGTTAAAGCCGAATAGCTTAAGAAAACCCCACACATAGTAATGAAACAGTGTCTCTCGCGTAATGATACCATGGTACCACGCCGCCTGATATGGGTGACCTATAATATTAGTTTTTAGATACCCGAGGTCGTTAGCGGACTCATCAAACAGTCCGTCTCCATTCCAGGCGGCGGTGCGGAAATTCCAGAGATGCGAAACTACAAAAAACAGAATCCAGAACAGAAAGAACGCCGTTTTGAGTCCGATCAGGGACTTTAAGCTGGCTGCGAGCTCACGCGGCTGTGGTAACAACGCGAGCAGCAAAAAGAGCATGCCTAACAGCCAGCCGATGGGATGCGCCCGATTACACAACGTCTGTATCAGTATCGGCGTTGGGGTCGGCGTTGGCCCGATAATATCGGCATAATCGCAGTGCTTAACCACTCCATTGATCGGATCGCCGAAGCTTGAGTTAGCGCAAAGGACTCCGCCGGTAAAGGTGCCATAATTGTAAATACCATTAGCCCCGAATCGGACCTGCTTCGTACCGCTGAAATTGCATTGTTGCATCTCACTAGCACATGGAGTCCACTCGCCAGAAATCGGCAGGGGCGCAGGCGGTGGCGCTGGCGTAGGTTTAGGCCATCCTAGATAGTGAGCCGTGGCGCCGCCAGCGCCAATCAACAGACTGACAACTGACAAGCTGAATAACAGAATTCTTAGTATGGGAAGCTTACTCTTCCACTGAGATGAATCCATGGGCTCAACTATGCTTTTGCATGCTTCGCGTTATTTTTGCTCGGTTTGACTAGTTGAAATGGAGTCGCCGTAACCTAGCGGGAGCGCTGGGGTAGACGACGCGTTGGCGTCGGTGTTGCCTCTATAGCATCGGCATAATCGCAATGCTTAACTACCCAAGAGATCGGATCGCCGAAGATCGAGTTAGCGCATGGGACTTCGTCGGTAAAGATGCCGTAATTATAAGCATCATTAGCCCCATAGCGGACCTGCTTGGTGCCGCTGAAATTGCATTGTTCGGTTTCATTAGCACAGTGAGTCCAGCCGCCGGTTGCAGGTCTCTGTATCGATTTCGGCAATGGCGTTGGTGTTGCCCCGATAATATCGGCGTAATCGCAGTGCTTAATCACGCCATTGATCGGATCGCCGAAGATTGCGTTAGCGCAAAGGACTCCGCCCGTAAACGTGCCATAATTGTAAATACCATTAGCCCCGAATCGGACCTGCTTGGCACCGCTGAATTTGCATTGGTGCATCTCACTAGCACACGGAGTCCACTCGCCAGAGATCGGCAGGGGCGCAGGTGGTGGCGTAGGTTTAGCTGTGGGCTCAAGAGAATCAGGTAAACTCCGCACCCGCTCCTGAAACTCCGCGATGTTCTCGCTGGGGATATCCAACACGTAGAATTTGGATTTGCCACTAAATGCATCACCGCTCACAAACGAATAGGAAATAGTTTGCTCTTGCGCAAGTTGTCGGAGCGGCTCGTACATCTTAATTATTTTGTCCGTCTTTAGAGGATCTTCTAACTGCCAAATTAGCTTCAGATCCCTACCCCGGGGGACATAGTTGGCAATGGCATTTTTGTTAAGTCTCCATATTTCCTGCTGGGCCATAACACAAATAGGCGAGCCACCACAAAAAGATAGGATCTTCTGATCCCCGTAGTCATGCAAAAACAAGTGGAGAATCGAATAAGCCATATTTGGGCAAATTAGCGTATCGTAAGGAGCGTCCGGACCTTCCTGGCGCTTGAGTTCGTCACGCTCGAGGTGCGGGTTTGTCGGCTCCCTTCCGGCAACGATGTCTTTCAGGAAACGCGAGGCAGCAACTTCTGCTTGGGCGAAGTGGTAAACCGAAAAGGGACTCTTGGTCTTTCCATAGATGTATTGAATTGAGGGAACAAAACCGCATGCCAGTGCAGAGCTTGCGACCCCGAGAATGATGATCTTAAATCCAGGAGGCAGTCTCAGTCTCAAAAGACCAGCAAAGGCAAACCCCATGAGGATGATCCAGAATGGCATTGGCAGAAGCCCCACGCGGCGCTCTTCGGCACCTGCCACAAAACCTCCGACAACAGGGATTGTTGCCAGCATTGCTATTTCATAACGTCTCTTGACTAACGCAAGAAGAAGACCAGGCAGCAAAAAAAAGTAGTATGGCAGCGGAATAGGCAACACATCGGGAATAAATTGCCGTTCGCCCGGGTTCTTAAAAAAACAGTTCCAGATCCGGCTCACGTAAAAGTGCATGTCATTGGGCGAAGGATGCCCCTGCATCGCTTGCCAGAATCGGTGAATAAATGTCCCTTCGTAATAAGTGTAGTCTGCTCGATTAAATACGATGTAACAAAGGATTGGCATGCCTCCCGCAAGAAACCCATAAACGATTAGAGAAACCGAACTCCAATTGGCGCTCCGCTTTAAGGTCTTGAGATGTAAACCGGTGTAGAGGAGGGCAAAAAGCAGAAGGACCAACACATACTGCTTGCCAGGTATGGCAGCCGCAAGGCACAGTCCCGCCGTAATGCCACCCAGCGAAAGACAAAAAGAAGAGGCACTTTTGAAGCCGAGATGCAAGAAGTATAGAGAGACCACGCCCAAAGCAGTCGACATAGGGTAGCGATATCCAGCAAAGGTAAAGATGAATGCAAAGGGCAGGAAGTTAAAGACCAGCGCAGTAACCGACGTGACAATGTAAGATCTAAAAAGTAGGTGAACTAACAGTAGAGTAAAGATAAAGATCGTACACCAAATAACACAGAGGGCTGCCTCATAAGACAAAATGTTGTAGCCGAACAGACGTAGAAATGCCCAAACATAATAATGGAAAAGGGTCTCTCGCGCCATCATAATATGATCAGGCCATACCGGCTGAAATGGATGACCCATAATACGACTCTTCAGGAAATACAGGTCCCAACCGGACTCATCAAATAGAGCGTTACCGTTCCAGGGCGAGGTGCGGAAATTCCAAAGGTGCGAGACTATAAAGAACAGGATCCAGAAAAGAAAAAACGCTGTCGTCGGCTTTATTAGGGACTTGAAACCGGTCGCCAGGCCACGGGGGTCTGGCAGGAAGGCGCAAAGCAAGAAGAACATGCTAAGCAGCCAACCAATCGGCTGCCACGGATCTCCCCAAGTGGCTTTCCGGTAGTGCGCCGCGGCACCCCACGCGCAAATGACCAGACTAACAAGTGAGAAGCCGAGTAATAGAACGCGGAATGTAAGAAGTCGCAATTTTCTCTGAGATAGGTCAATAAGGCTGGGCATCGGGTCTGCAGAATCAAAACGCCAAAACGGCGTAGGGTTATTCGATGCGATGGCTTCTTATCGTTTAGAGATCGATCGCGCTTACACTATTCCCATACATGTTTAGGACGTATAGCTTCCGATTAAACAAAGCCAGGGCTGATGGGCCGCCGAACCGATCCGGCGGCTTTGGCGCCAGCGTGCCAATTCTGGTTCCACTCAAATCAAAAACGAGCACTGCGTCCATGTTTGCGCTGGATGCGTATAACCGACCCGCCTTCGAATCGATCGCCAAGTCTTCAAAGCCTGCCGGCCGTCCCCATTCGGGGATTAGCCATTTAGTCAGAAACTTTCCGTTTTGATCAAATACTTGGATGCGTTTGTTAATTGGATCGGCGACGTATACTTTACCGGTGGTGGAATCAACGGCGACAGAAGTAGGGTCATTGAATTGTCCATCGGCAGAGCCTTTGCTGCCCCAATTCGAGAGCACGTGTCCATCCGGGCTGAGCTTAACGATTCGCGTCCGGCCTTGATCGTCGACATAGACAGAGTCATCCGGGCCAATAGCGATACGGCGCGGTCCGTAAAATCCGACGTCGGGCCCTTTCCACTCGGCGATGAATGTTCCATCGGGAGCTAATTTCTGCACACGATGATTTGACGCGACTTCTGCTACGTAAATATTGCCACTGCGGTCAACGGCGATTCCGTTCGGCTCTCC
>Ga0193707_1000534_pt1 | contig 13191 bp, 17 predicted proteins | sample U3c2metaG_FD_143043 | JGI IMG/M metagenome (GOLD analysis project Ga0193707, IMG submission 143043) | Soil microbial communities from a riparian zone of the East river system, Colorado, United States - U3c2 | ecosystem: Environmental > Terrestrial > Soil > Riparian zone | place: USA: East River... | reverse complement strand
GCGATGCCTTCGCCGAACGGATAACGCCATCGGCTTTAGTTATCGGACGGGTGCAAGGGGAGGTGTTCTGTGTCGAGTGTGAAGCGCTTCTTCAAAGCGATCTTTTCGTTGCGCGGTTTGGTCGCTCTCTTGTTCGTGCTGTTCTTTGTCGTCCCTGTCGTCCAGAGCTGGAGAATAGAGACGCTGCGGGAAAACGCTATCAGGACGCTGGAGAAGAACCGTGGCAGCCGGGTGATTGTCCTGATTCATCGCCAAGAAAGCGTCAACGTGTTGGGGATTCCGGTGGTCCGTTATATTAACATTGACGACTCCGAGGACGTTCTCAGGGCCATCCGGCTCACCGACAAAAACACGCCACTTGATTTCATCCTCCACACTCGCGGCGGCGCAGATCGCCAAGGCGATCAAACGCCATCCGGCCAAGACCACCGTCTTCGTGCCACACTACGCCATGTCGGGAGGAACGCTGATCGCCTTGGCGGCCAATGAGATCGTGATGGATCCGAATGCGGTTCTCGGTCCCATCGATCCGCAGCTTGGCGACTTCCCAGCCGCGTCGGTATTGAAGGTGGTGGCAATGAAACCGATTCGTCGGATCGACGACGCCACATTGGTGCTGGCGGACCAGTCCAGGAAGGCAATTGCGCAGATTGTCGCGCTTGCCCAAGAGCTGCTGAGCGGAAAGATGCCGGCGGAAAAAGCCAGCGCCATAGCGCAGCGCCTGGCGAGCGGTGAATGGACGCACGACTTTCCGATAACCGTGGAGGCGGCCAAGCAACTCATCGGCTTGCCGATCAGCACTGAGATGCCCGAGCAAGTTTTTCAGGTGGTGCGCCTCTATCCGCAAGAACGCGAGCGACAGCCTTCGGTCTTCTACTTGCCCGGACCTCGCTACAAGACTACTGAGCCGGCTGGTCATGAAGCTGCGTTGCGTTAACTCTAAAGGGCCGAGCTAACGCTAAAGCAGATAGTCGCCATTTCGTCGGCGTTGAAAGAGGTACTCTGGACGAACTTCGCGCCGAATATCGGAAGATCCCAAACACGGAAAAGCGAGTATCCACCAGGGACGGAATGCCAATTCCGGCGGCCACGCTGCGCCACGCCTTCGATAAGGCCGTCAAGGATGCCAAAGTTGAGGATTTTATTTTTAAGGACTTCCGCCACTGCGCCCGAACGCGTAGGGCTGCCAATGGCCTACCGTTTGAAATAGCCGAAACGGCAGTCGGTCATAAGCTCCGCGGCATCGCGGGTCGATACGTCAATCTATCGTAAAACCAGATCCGGGTCGCCTTCCGGGAAATGTTCAAAAGTCTTGATGCAAGGAGCGAGGAAGAGATAAAGAAATCGCAACAGCAATGACCTAGTGTCAGTTTGCCGTGAAAACGGGTTTACTACTCACTTGTTTACATCCACCGTCAATTCACGATTGTTGGCGCACTTGTTAATCTCCGTCCATTCTATGGCTATTTCCAGTGCCTCTTCTCCGACTGTCCCACGGTGTCCTTCGAATTGTGCGGCCACGATACGCTTACAGTGGTCCCACGCCTTAAGCTCGTGCGCACGCGGTTGATACGTGTCCCAACTGTATACGGCGCAAGCCAGGGATAAGAAAAACAAGCCTATCGAGGTGATGATCCTGCAAAACATGGCAACTTCCCTCACTTGGAAATTGTTTACAAGGCGTTTACAGGGGATTCAGAAGCCCACAATCGAGTATCGTGGAGATTTCGTAAGTGCTTGAAAGGATTGGTGCGAGGAGCGGGATTTGAACCCGCACGCCGTTTCCGGCACTAGCCCCTCAAACTAGCGCGTCTGCCGATTCCGCCACCCTCGCATGAAATCACAATTACGGAGTCTTTGACTTGGTACCTTCAGGCGCGACCGGTGTATTCGGAGCAACGCCACCGGCCGGAGCTTCTTGGCGCTCGGCTGGTGCGGACTGCTGCGCCGGAAGAGCCGGCGCTGTCGCCGGTGTTCGACTGTCAAAAATCGTCGACGTCGGTTTTTTCCCAGCAAAATAACCAAGTGTCAGCGAAGTGATCATAAACACAATCGCCATACCGGTCGTTAACCGGGTTAAAAAGTTACCGGCCCCGCTACTTCCGAAAATAGTCGAACTCGAGCCGCCAAATACCGCTCCCACTTCCGCGCCTTTTCCGGTCTGCAGCAAGACGACGAGGATTAGACCGATGCTAACGATCACGTGAATGATGGTTACCGCGATAATCATAATTGGTCACCTATCTGTGAAGGCGGCGACAATCGGCAAAAATAATTCCGCCTTTAAACTCGCTCCCCCGACTAAAAGGCCATCGACTTTATCGATTTGGGCTAACATGCTCGCGTTTTCGGGCTTCACACTGCCGCCGTATAAAATCCTGACATGGCCGCTCGTCGACTCACCGAAAGAAGCTTCTAGTATTTGGCGAATTCTGGTGTGGACGTCGCGGACTTGCTCGGCCGTCGCATTGAGCCCCGTGCCAATTGCCCATACGGGCTCATAGGCGATTTCAAGCTTTTCCATAGCATCTTTCGCCATCGCCTTCAACGCAGAGTGCAGCTGTCGATCAATGATTTCGTTGGTTTGATTCTGTTGGCGTTCTTCCAGTGTCTCGCCGACACAAAGGATCGCGCGCATGCCATGAGCAATCACAGCTTTGACTTTGTTGGCGATCATATCTTCGCTTTCGTGAAAGATATGACGGCGTTCCGAGTGGCCTAAGATCACGTATTTGCAGCCTAGCTCGGCTAACATTGGAGGGCTAATTTCGCCGGTGAACGCGCCACTATCTTGCCAGTGACAATTTTGCGCCGCGAGCATTATTTTACTTTCCCGGATCACATGTGAAACCGAGCTGAGAGCCGTGAAAGGGGGAGCCAGCACCACCTCAACTTGTGGCGCATTGACCCGCAATTGTTCGGCGATGTTACGCGCCAGGTCCCGGCACTCGTGCTGAGTACCGTTCATTTTCCAATTCCCTGCGACTAGCGGCAGACTCATGGACTGTCCTCGAGCGCGGCAATCCCTGGAAGTTCCCGGCCTTCGAGAAACTCGAGAGTTGCTCCGCCTCCTGTCGACAAATGAGTGATTTTTTCCGCAACGCCCGCGGCTGTCACGGCAGCGACAGTGTCTCCCCCAGCGATGATGCTAATGAGATTTCTTTGGTTTTCCGCCAATGTCTTGGCAAGCGCGCGGCTGCCGTGATCATAAGGGGGTACTTCAAATAAACCCACAGGACCATTCCAGAGGACCAACTTGGCTTTTTTGATTTCTGCGCAAAATAGTTCCGCCGTTTTAGGACCGATATCGAGTCCCATCCGTTCCGGCGCAATTTGATCGTCGCCGGTGCTGGGATTTTTCTTTTCTGTGTCGCCGGTTACATGATCGATGGGGAGAAGCAACTTCACCCCGCGAACCGCTGCATCTTTTATTAGATCAGCCGCAAGGCCTAGCTTGTCCTGTTCAACCAGAGATTTTCCGATGTCGATACCCTGAGATTTTAGAAATGTGTACGCCATGCCACCGCCGATGAGCAGACTGGTCACTTTCGGCAGCAGGTTCTTGATGACACCGATCTTATCGGAAACCTTGGCGCCGCCTAATACCGTGACGAATGGTTTAGCGGGATCAGAAAGTATCGGCGATAGATAATCCAGTTCCTTCTGCATCAAGAGTCCCGCCGCCTTGATCCGAAAAAAACCAGCCATCCCCGAGATCGACGCATGGGCCCGATGTGCTGCGCCGAAAGCATCGTTGATATAAACATCCGCCAGAAAGGCGAGCGCCCGCGAAAATGCCGGGTCGTTCTGTTCCTCTTCTTTATGAAAGCGCAGATTCTCCAGCAAGATGATTCTATGTTGATTGTCGCGAACCAGGCTCTCGACTTCGGGCCCGATGCAATCAGGGGCGAGCACAACCGTTTGATTCAAGACGTTTTGTAGATGGTCACGCACTGGTGCGAGACTGTATTTCGACACGACTTGACCATCGGGCCGCCCTAGATGAGAAGCGAGCACGACTTTCTTCGCCTTGTCCAAGATGAGGCGCAAGGTCGGCAACGCGCTATCGATGCGATGGGGCTCGGTGATTTGGCCTAGAGCGATGGGCACGTTGAAGTCAACGCGCAGAAAAACAGCTTTGTCACGGAGCTCCAAATCGACCAGTTTACGAATCATAAAAGTTTTTCCATATTCCGATTTTATTATGGAAAATCCTCATTCTCAATTGACTAATTACTAGGCTTGTAATACTTTTTCAAACAGCTCCACTATAACATGTGATGTCTTCTTTCTGGTCTCTCCAAATATTGGTGCAGGACGGTTTTGCAGCGCCGCAACAACACAGCATTCTCGATCTCGTCCGCGGATCCGGACTGGTCGTTCAGGCAATCCTTTATCTTTTGGTTTTGTTTTCCGTGGTGAGCTGGGGAATCATCGCGCAGAAGTTCCGCCAGGTCCGGCGAGCCAAACGCGAATCGGAAAAGTTCATCGAGATCTTTTGGGAACGGCGCAATCTGTCATCGATTCACGATGCCAGCCGCGAGCTCACGGCCAGCCCGGTGGGGCAGGTGTTTCGTTCGGGATATGAAGAGTTGGTGCGAGTTTCTCGTTCAAAAAAAGAATCTTCGCCCGGAGATAATTTGACTACGGAATTAGGCGGCGTCGAAAATGTTTCGCGCGCCATGAAGCGGGCGAACAGTGTGGAGACGACCAAGTTGGAAAAAAATTGCTCGTTTCTTGCCACCACCGCAAGTTCGGCGCCCTTCGTCGGATTATTCGGCACCGTTTGGGGGATCATGGATGCGTTCCGGGGACTCAGCGTCACCCATTCGTCGAGCATCCAAGCGGTAGCCCCAGGGATTGCCGAGGCGCTCATCGCGACTGCAGTCGGATTGGCTGCGGCGATTCCGGCATTGATGGCCTATAATTATTTCGTTCAGCAAATTAAAGTTCTCGCCGTCGAGATGGATAATTTCTCCCATGAATTTCTTAATATCGCCGAACGTCACTTCTTCAAGTAATTAAATAATCGGGTATAATTAAGTCAATTTTATTCAAAGCGGCTTGATTGTATGGGCGTCGAAGTGTTGGGAGACACTCGTGTCACGCAGTGACGGAGACCATGTGGGTGCGGCCAGTTCCGTGGTGTTCCAGGGGTGTTTCTGCTGGAATTGCGCTTTGGCTCGAATCGGAAATCTCTGAAGAAAGAAAGGGGGGACCATGGCTGTAGATGCCTCGTCTGGGCGCGAAGGGACAACTATTTCGCAGATCAATGTGACGCCCCTGGTTGACGTGATGCTGGTGCTTTTGGTCATTTTTATGGTTACCGCTCCGATCATCCAGCAAGGCGTACAGGTCAATCTTCCTCAGACGCAATCCAGCGCCATTCCCGGCACCGAAGAACACTTGGTCGTAACCGTGGCAAAGAATGGTAATATATACCTAAACGACAACGTTATGTCGCTGGGAGAACTGGGCGTCAAACTCCGAGCGATCAAGAAATTGCAAGCGGACAAGCAGGTCTATTTACGCGCAGATCAGGACGTGCGTTATGGGGTCGTCATGAATACCATTGCCGAGATCAAGCAGGCCGGCATCGAGAAATTGGGCATGGTCACCCGTCCGCCGTCCGAAGAAAGATAGTCGTTCATGGCGGAAGGATCTCCATCACCAACGATCAGCTTGCGCGAACGGTCCTTTCCGACGCAAGGCTCGGAGGAGCGCTTGCCGAAATGGCTGTTGTATTCTTTCATCTTGCACGGAGCGTTCGTCGCGTGTCTTTTCTTGACGCCTTTGTTGCCATCGCGAGTTCGCCCTGATGCGCCGGTTTATGTCGTCGACCTTGTCGGCGGCGATAAGATCGGAGGCATGAAATTGGGTACGGAGATGCCGGCGGCCAAGCGTGCCAAAACCCCGGAGCCGGAACCCGTTGCGCCCGCGCGCGAGACCAAAACAGAGAGCAAAAAGGAACCCCTTGAAAAAGCTAAAGCGATCGAGAAGAAGCCTGTCGAAGAGAAAGTAGTGCTCAAAGAGAAGACCAAAGTCGAGCCCACCAAACCGGAGCCGCCAGTCGCGAAGAAAGAAACCGCGAAAGAAATGAAGGACGAGGCAGCGACAGAAACAGCTTCGGCGGATAGTGTGCGCAAAAGGCTCCTTCAGTCCGAGGTGGAGCGCGCGAAGTCTCGCGGTGAAAGCACGCAAAAACCGACACCTTTGAGTACCGGGCCAGGCGAAGGTGAGGGCGCGTCTTGACTTGGACCGGGCGGGCGTGGAGGTCCCGGGATCGTAAAGGGGATGGATTTTCTAATTTATCAAAACCGAATTTTGGGCACCATCAAAGATAATTGGGCGTGGATCGGGCAGCGCAGTAATTTAAGGGTTGTGGTTCATTTCGGCATTAAGGAAACAGGCGAGATATTCGGGCTCAAGATTGTCCAACCGTCCGGCGATCCGTCTTATGACGAATCGGTGCTTCGTGCCGTCAAAAAATCCAGCCCGCTGCCGGCGCCGCCGGAAAGTTATCGCAAAGACTTTGCCGACGTGGAACTGACGTTTAGACCAAGAGACTTGGGGGCATGAATGATGGGTTTTAAAATTGCTTTAATCATACTGTTCTTATCGATTCGCCCTTGGGTGGCGAGTGGCGCGGTTACGGGCGAGATCCGCGGCCAAGGCGGTGAACGTTTTCCTATCGCCGTGTCGCCTTTGAAAAACACCGGTGGCAATACCGCCGATTCGGCGCGGTTGTCCACCGGCATCGCCGACGCGATGGTCCATGACCTCGAGCTTTCCGGTTGGTTTAAAGTCTTGGACCGCTCGGCTTACATCGAGAATGCCCAGTCGAGTGGCATTACCCTCGGGACATTCGATTTCAAGGACTGGGCGACGATTGGCGCGGAAGGTTTGGTGAAAGGCGGTTTTTCAGTTCAGGGAGACGACGTGACTGTCGAGCTTCGTCTGTTCGACGTGTATCAGAACAAAGAACGTATCGGCAAGCGTTATACCGGACGAGTCAGAGATTACCGGCGTATCGCTCACAAATTCGTCGACGAAATCATCAATCAATTTACCGGCGTTCCGGGAGTGTTTAACACCAGGATCGCTTACGTCTCCAATAGCGGCGGACGTTTCAAAGAGATCTTTGTTTCCCACTTGGACGGCAGCGAAAAATTTCAGGTCACCGACAATCACACCATCAATTTATCTCCTGTCTGGAGTCCGGACGGCCGCTCAATTCTCTACTCGTCGTTTAAGGACCGCAATCAGACGTTATTTCTGTTCGAGCTATACAGCGGCAAAGAAATTAAGTTCACGCCGCGTGGAGGCGGCAGATATCTTAGCGGGAAATTCTCCCCAGACGGCCAGACGATAGTGGCGACATTAGAATCCGGTGGCAATACCAACCTTTATTTGTTGGATCGAAGCGGCAACGTGATCCGTCGATTAACTAATGATCCCGGCATAGAAGTGTCGCCGGCTTGGTCGCCGGACGGCAAGCAGGTCGTCTTCGTCTCTGACCGCAGCGGTTCGCCGCAGTTGTACATTTTGGATGTATCCGGGGGGGCCGCGCGCCGGCTGACGTACAGCGGAAATTACAACACGTCACCGGAGTGGTCACCGAGAGGCGATCGGATTGTTTACACCGGTCGCGTCGGTAATCGGTTTGCGATTTTTACGATCCCCGTCGATGGCGGCGAAGCCCGCAAACTCACTTCAGAGTCGTTCGACAGCGAGGATCCGACTTGGTCTCCCGACGGCAGGTTCATCGCTTTTTCATCAAATCGGGCGGGCAAATACCATCTTTATGTGATGCAAGCGGGTGGAGATAACCAGCGTAGATTGACAGGGTCCGGGGGGGATGATACAAAACCTCATTGGTCCCCTCGCTTAGACTGACTTTCAACTCCGCCACGTCGATTCAGATTCAATGCGACCCCAGACGAACGCAGGAGGTTAATTAGTATGACAAACCGGATGAGGATCCCATGGTCCGTGTGTGGCATTGTCGCTTTGTTCAGTATCGCGGCGTGCGCTCCGAGCGTTACGAATAAGCCGGACTCTGCAGCATCAGCAAAAAGTGCGGATGCGGACGCGTCAGGCGCAGATCGGCGCGCCGGAGAAGGTCAGCTCGGCGGGACAGGCGAGTCCAACACAGGGGCGAGCAGCCTGAAGCAGATGCAAGAAGGAAAATCACCTGTTACGCCCGCGTCGAGCCCGCTGAAGGACGTTTTTTATGAATTCGACCGCTACGATTTGAGCGCGGACGCTCGGTCCACGCTGCGCGCCAACGCCGATTGGCTTAAAAACAATGCTTCGGCGCGTGTTGAGATCGAAGGACATTGCGATGAACGTGGGACTAGCGAATATAACCTCGCCCTCGGTGCCAAACGAGCGCAAGCGGCGCGCGAGTTTTTGTCTTCGCTCGGGATCCCGGCTGATCGGCTTTCGACAATCAGCTACGGTCAAGAAATTCCGGTTTGCCGAGAACATAGCGAAGACTGTTGGAAGCAAAACCGGCGCGCGCGCTTCGTTCTCGTCCAAGGTCGTTCGACTTCATAGCGTTGGGTACCCCCTGTGAATCGTTCGATGTCAACGACCAGGTTTCTAATTTCGTGTTTGCTGCTGCTCGCCAGCGGCTGGTTGTCGGCGTGCGTCAACCCGCAGCAAGTCGAATTGCTCGAAAGGGAACAGCGCCGGCTGCGCAGTGACGTAAATAGCCTACACACCGACGTCGACAGCTTTCGCGCGACGCTGGCTGACACGCGGGCGAATATCCAACAAATGCAGCGGGATCTGAGCGCGATCAAGGAACGGATCGATGAGACGCGGGTTCAGGTCGGCAGGCAGCTAGGTCAAACGAGCAAGGAAGGTGATCAGCGGGTTAAAAATTTGGAAGATCGTCTGGCAAAGCTGGAGCAAGACGCCAAGGCTCAATCCGAATTGCTTAAGAGCCGCGAAGACGAGTTGAAGCAAGTGCGCGATTCGCTCCAACAAGCAGCGCAGAAGCCGGAAACCGATACGAGCTACGTGGACTTTTCCCTTGCCGAATCCGAAAGCGTGCGCAGGGATTTTGAGAGCGCATGGCGGATGTTCGAAAAGAAGGACTACCGAAACGCGATTGGGCGGTTTAGGGATTTCCTCAAGCGAAATCCCAAAAGCCGGCTCGCTCCGACCGCGCAATTCTCAATCGGTGAAAGTCACTTTGCGTTGAAAGAATTCGACAAAGCGATCGTGGAATTCGACGAGGTACGGAGAAAGTATCCGCAGAGCGATAAAGTTGCGGGGGCGCTCCTCAGGCAGGGATCCGCATTTGCGGAATTGGGCGAAAAACTCAACGCACGTTTAGTTTTGCAAGAGTTGGTCGAAAAGTATCCGCAATCTCCCGAGGCGGGGAGAGCAAAGCAGAGGCTGAAGGCTCTCGAATCTTGACCAGCCGGCTTTCCGCGATTTCGCATTCTAGATAACCTGCCAGTGGTTTCATCGGCGGTGGCGCGACTGCCGGTGATTTTGTCCCCACTTATGCGCATTGATCAAATATGCAGATTTTTCGCCACATCGGGGACCCGGGTCTGCAGGTCGAAAGATCTGTTGTCACCCTGGGAAACTTTGACGGCATACACTTGGGGCACCGGGCTTTGATCGGTGGCGCCGTGGCGGAAGCTAAGCAACTCGGCGCTCCATCCGTGGTGTTGACGTTCGAGCCTCACCCGTTGAAAGTCCTTGCGCCCGAGCGCGCGCCAAAGATGCTTTTGTCGCACAAAGACAAGATGCAGCTTCTGCAGAGCCTCGGCGTCGATGTCGTTGTGGTGCAACATTTTGATCTATCCTTCGCCAAACTTGGCGCGGAAGAATTTGTCCGCGTAATTCTCGCGGACCGGCTCAAAGCGAAAAGAGTCTGGGTCGGGAAAGATCTGCGCTTCGGGCAAGGGCGACGGGGACGGGTAGAAACTCTTGTTCAATTGGGTGCTGCCCTTGGCTTCGGTGTGGCTGTCGTCGAGCCCATCTTGGTCAACGGGGTTAGAGTGAGCAGTTCGATAGTTCGCAGGGCGATTAGCGAAGGTCGCGTGGATGAAGTCGTGCCGATGCTCGGCCGCTATCACTTCATCTCCGGACGGGTCATTGCCGGTCATCGCCGCGGTCGCGAGCTTGGTTTCCCCACGGCCAACATTGCGAACCGGGCGGAAACGCTGCCCTTGGATGGCATTTACGCTACGCTGTTTCAGTTGGGCGAAAAAACTTTGCCGAGCGTCAGTAGCATCGGGCTGAACCCGACCTTCGGCGATGGACCCAGGACCGTGGAAAGCTTCATCTTGAATTTCGATGCTGATATTTACGGTGAAGCGGTAAAGCTTTCTTTCGTGAAACGGCTCCGCGAAGAAAAACGATTTTCATCGCCTGACGAATTGATCGCGCAAATCCGCAGCGATGTAAAGGATGCGCAAGCCGTGTTTAGCGACCTAAACTCAAACAACTAACTCGTGACAGTGCTTTCGATGTTAGCTGAGCAATTGGTCATCGATCAAAATTCGGCCGGGGTCAGGCTCGACTTGTTCCTGACCCGACATTTAACGGCCGGTGTTGAGTCGCGGTTTGATATTAGTCGCGCGGGCATCCAGAGGCTGATAACTGAAGGACATATCACTCTAAACGGCGTAATGACAAAGCCGAGCGCGCGACTAAAATCCAATGATCGGATTCATATTGCACCGTTGCCACCGCGGGAAACGCAATTACGTGCTGAAGCACTACCCCTCAACATCCTCTACGAAGACACGGACTGCATCGTTATCAATAAGTCTCCCGGAATCGTTGTTCACCCGGCAGCCGGCCGATCGAGTGGCACATTGGTCAACGCCCTTTTGCATCATTATCCCAACATCGCCGGCGTAGGGGGTGAGCGGCGACCCGGGATCGTACACCGATTGGACAAAGACACCTCGGGTGTGATGGTGATCGCGAAGAATATGTCGGCGTATCTTCAACTGGTGGGTCAGTTTAAGAACCGGACCGTACACAAAGAATATCTGGCTCTGGTTTGGGGAATGATAGAACCTGACAGGGGAATAGTCGATCGGGCCATAGGGCGACACCGCTCAGACCGCAAGCGCATGTCGAGCTTACATCTCGACCGTCGCGGGCGCGAAGCGATTACGGAGTGGAGCGTTGAGGAGCGCTTCCGAATCAGCCCCAAGCCGTATCCATTAGCGGCGATGACCTTGCTGCGGTTACGGCCAAGGACGGGGCGGACGCACCAGCTGCGGGTACACCTTGCTGACATGGGGCATCCTTTGATTGGCGATAAGATTTACGGTCGCAAACGCCTGGCAGTGGCAAAAATGCCGCGCGACTCGCGGATTGATCTTTTCCCGCGCCAGGCTCTCCATGCCGAAAAATTGACCATTGAGCTTGGATGGCCGGCTCGACCGATGGAATTCTCCGCGCCCCTGCCAGATGATTTCTCCGATCTTTTGAATCACCTGCGAATACGCGATGGCGGCGCAGTAGAGATCCCCCATGATTTAATCACAAGAGGGGTTGACAAGCAGGTCACGTTAAAATAATATCAATTCCGAGAGAATCCAATTCAGTATTTCTTTTAGTCATTCCCCACGCGAGAAACAGATTCACCCGACGATAAGTGTTCTGAAGTTGATTTTTTATTGAAAGAAAGATTTCCGTCTGCGTCCTACATCCTGTCGCATTGACATCCTTGTGTCTGAATTTGTGCCCATTGCTACCGTTGTTTGGTTGGTCGAGATGTCAATGGCGCGTGACGGGCCAGAGCCTCGGCGTGATTTAATAGATTTCGCTAACGATCGTGCGTCACCTTGGCGCCGCGGGACACTGCTTTAAGTCGATGAAAGGAGAACTATAGCGTATGGTTCGTGGGAGAACTCGAGCCGCCGAGCCGGAGGCTGTTATTGAAGATAACGGGTTGAATCTTAAAGCCCTCAAGGAAAAGAAAATCAGCGATCTTGCGTTGATCGGCAAGAATTTCAATATCGAGGGCGCGGCCAATATGCGCAAGCAGGAGTTGATATTTGCCATCCTGCAAGCCCAAACCGAGCAGAATGGTCACATCTACGGCGAAGGGGTTTTGGAAACACTTCCGGATGGATTCGGTTTTCTGAGAGCGCCTGATTACAACTATCTTCCCGGCCCCGACGATATTTACGTGTCGCCCAGCCAGATTCGGCGCTTTAATTTGCGCACCGGAGATATCATCTCCGGCCACATTAGGCCGCCCAAGGAAGGCGAACGCTATTTCGCGCTCCTTAAAGTTGAAACGATCAATTTTGAAGATCCCGAGAGAGCGCGGGAAAAAATCCTGTTCGATAATCTCACACCGCTCTACCCCAATGAACGCCTGCTGCTCGAATGCCAGCCGGACGATTATACAACCCGGATAGTTGATTTGTTGACGCCCATTGGTAAGGGGCAGCGTGGTCTCATCGTAGCGGCGCCCCGTACCGGCAAAACGATGATGCTGCAACATATTGCTAAAGCCATTGCCCACAACCATAAAGAAGTCATTCTCATCGTTTTATTGATCGATGAGCGCCCAGAAGAAGTCACTGATATGCAGCGCTCGGTTGATGGTGAAGTGATCAGTTCAACCTTTGACGAACCCGCCACGCGACACGTCCAAGTCGCTGAAATGGTCATCGAGAAAGCAAAAAGACTGGTTGAGCATGGGAAGGACGTGGTCATCCTTCTCGATAGTATTACCCGGCTGGCGCGTGCCTATAATACCGTTGTACCGCCGAGCGGAAAGATTCTTTCCGGCGGCGTCGATTCCAACGCATTGCACAAGCCGAAAAAGTTTTTTGGCGCCGCTCGCAATATCGAAGACGGAGGCAGTCTCACGATTATCGCGACCGCGCTCATCGACACCGGTAGTCGAATGGACGAAGTCATTTTTGAAGAATTCAAGGGCACGGGTAACATGGAAGTCCATCTGGACCGTCGATTGATGGATAAACGGGTATTTCCCGCCATCGATATCAATAAGTCGGGAACGCGCAAAGAGGAGTTGTTAATCGCTAGGGAGGATCTCAATCGGATCTGGATATTGCGCAAGGTTCTATCGCAGCTTAGTGTTGTTGAAGCTATGGAATTCCTGCTTGACAAGATGCGGGGCACTAAAACGAACAAGGAATTCCTCGAATCCATGAGTCAGTGAGTTCTCTC
>Ga0193707_1000533_pt1 | contig 13191 bp, 10 predicted proteins | sample U3c2metaG_FD_143043 | JGI IMG/M metagenome (GOLD analysis project Ga0193707, IMG submission 143043) | Soil microbial communities from a riparian zone of the East river system, Colorado, United States - U3c2 | ecosystem: Environmental > Terrestrial > Soil > Riparian zone | place: USA: East River... | reverse complement strand
TTCTCATTCTCGAGCACGACTCGCAGGAGCCGGCGAATTTGCACTTCGTCGTCGATGACGAGCGCGACTGGCTTCATTTTGCAGCCGATACAACCGCCACCACAGAATCGGTCGCTTCACTCGGCAATCGCATCTGTTCCTGTAACGGCAGCCGCATGACAAAACGCGCTCCGCCGTTCTCTCGGTTTTGCGCGACAATCTCACCACCGTGCGCTTCGACCAGGTGGCGCGCGATGGAAAGGCCGAGGCCGATTCCACCGGGGCGAGTCCTCGGACCACGATAGAATTTTTCAAGCACTTTGTTTTCGTCGCCAGGAGCAAGACCCGGGCCGCGGTCGGCCACAGAAATGACGAGCGTGGAATCATCGCGCGCCACGCTTACATCGACGGGCTGATCGCTCTTGCCATGCACGACCGCATTTGACAGCAGCGCGCTCAGAGCTTGCTGGATCAAACGCGCGTCCACCGAAATCATCGGCAAATCGTTAGCGAAATTAATGCGCACCGCGTTTTCTTTCAATCCAGATTCGGCAACAACTTCGCGCACCAGCTCGCCAGGATCGCACCATTCGCGCACCGGTTGGAGCAGGCCGGACTCCAAGCGCGTAGCGTCGAGCAGATGATCGACCGTGCGAGTAAGACGGCGGACGGCTTGTTGCAGCTCGGAGCAGTCGGGCTGCGGTTGTTGTAAAGCCACTGACATCGCGGCCAGGGGTGTTTTCAATTCGTGCGAGACAGAATCGAAAAGCGCCTTCTGCAATTTCTGCGATTGGCGAGCAATTTGCGCGGCGCGGCTTTGTTCCAACGCTCGTTCCTTGTTCACGAAGAGCGCGAGCTGCGCAGCGAAGGCTTCGAGCAAGTCGCGTTGCTCGATCGTAAGCGGATGGGTCAGCCGCACAGTGAGCACACCTTCGGCGCGGTCGCCCGTGATCAACGGCACATGCAGGGCGTCAGCGTCGGGCAGAGTATCGGTGGATTTCCCCGCACTTTGTTTTTTCTGAAAAGACCAGATCGCCACACTTTCCTCTTTACTCGACGGAGTAAATTTACTGGCCGGATGGCACGAAAGACCGTTTTCATCCCGCAGCCAAACCGCCGCGTCGGCTTGAAGAGACCCTTTGATAAGCGAAAAAACTTTAGGGAGTGCCTCATCCAAATCCCGGCTGGCAGCCAGCGCTCGGGTCAGCCGATACAGCGCGGTGGCGCGTTCCTCCCGTCGACGCTCGGACTGTTCGCGTTCGCGCAGTTGCGTGGCGAGATGACCAATGACGAGTGCGATCACGAAATACGCGCCAAACATCATGAAATCGTGAAAATGGGTGATGTAAAAGGTGAAGCGCGGCGGAATGAAGAGGAAATCCCAGAGAAGGGCGCTGAGTGCGGCGAGAAAGAGTGTTGGCCAGCGGCTCAATCGCGTAGCAGCGAGAACGACGGCAAGCAGATAGAAAAGCGCGACAGCCCAGTAGCCGGTGTAAGTGAAGATAGGTAATGACAATGCGGTGACAACCGCCGCGATAACGAGAGCAATTCCAAAATCGCGCCACGGCGCGCGTGCCAAACGCTCTTCGACGGTTTCGCGCTGCGGCCGCACCGATTCCTCCGCCGGGATCATGTGGATATCGATATTCCCGCTGTGTCGCATGAGCCAGCGCACCGGGTCGCGCTTCAAGAGACTGGTCCATCGCGCGCCCATTGGCTTGCCGATGACGATTTGCGTGACGTTGTGTTGACGTGCGATACGGAGCAGCGCTTCGCCAATCTCCGTACCGGGCGTGGAAATTACTTCCGCGCCCAACTGGCGTGCGAGCCCAAGATACCGAGTCAAGCGTGCTTGCTCTTCTTGCGAAAGCGGCTGCGGCCTCTCGATGTTTGCGACGATCCAGGAAGCTTCCATCGATGCCGCCAACCGACGAGTGTAGCGAATCAATCTCTCCGAGTAAGGACTCGCGCTAACCGCAACGAGTAAGCGATCCCCACTCTTCCAAGGGCCGGCGATTTTTTCCTCCGACATGATGTCGCGCAGATCGCGATCGACATGTTCGGCTACGAGCCGCAGCGCCATTTCGCGCAAGGCGGTAAGGTTGCTTTCGCGGAAGAAATTCTTTGCCGCCCAATCGGCGCGTTCCCCCAGGTAAACTTTTCCTTCGGCCAGACGCGCGCGCAGTTGCTCCGGCGTTAGATCGACAAGGACAATTTCGTTAGCAAGATCGAGAACAGTATCGGGAACGGTTTCACTGACCGGCGCGCCCGTGATTTGACGAACGGTGTCGCTGCGACTGCCAACATGCTGAACATTGAGCGTGGTGAAAACGTCGATACCGGCATCGAGCAACTCGAGCACGTCCTGGTAACGCTTCGGATGACGCGACCCTGGTGCATTCGTGTGTGCAAGCTCATCAACAACCGCTAGTCCCGGATGCCAGGTTAGAATCGCATCCAAATCCATTTCGGTCAGCGTCGTGCCGCGATATTCGATCTGCGCTCGCGGCATAATAGGCATTCCGTCGAGCAACGCTTCTGTCTCTTTGCGTCCGTGCGTCTCAACAATCCCCACGACAACTTCACAGCCGTCGGCTTGTTTCTGCCGCGCCGCTTGCAGCATGGAGTAGGTCTTGCCGACACCGGGCGACATCCCGAAGAAAATCTTGAGTTTCCCGCGCGTGGACTGCGCTTCTTCGCGTTTCATGCGCGCGAGAAGTGCGTCCGGATCAGGCCGTTCGGCCTCGCTCATGCCTCAATTCTACGCCGTCGGGCCAAGGTCTGCATCTCAGAAGCGGTGGCCAAAACCGGTAAACACTTTTTTAATGCTGCCGCTCTGTCGCGACCATGCTAGGGATGCATGGAGAAATGTTCGACGATCGGGCCCATCGCGAGGGCTGGGAAGAAATTAAGCGCGCCAACAAGCAACGCGGTGCCGGTAAGCAACACGCCGAAGGTAACTCCGTCACAAGGCATTGCGCCGCGACTAGGCGATCGCCGTGATGCTGCGGCGAAGCGGCCCGCTAAAGCCAGCGCCAAAACCGCCAGGACGTAACGGCCCATCAGCATGGCGACAATCGTCGTTGTGTTGTAAAAAGCATTGTTCGCACTTAGACCAGCCATACTCTGTCCGTTGTTGGCAAAGGCGCTAGCATAGGCAAACAAAATCTCGGTGAAACCGTGAGCGCCAGCATTCGTCGTCAATCCGGCGCAGCCTGCTTTCGTGATGACGGCAAGCGCCGTCAACACTAACACCGTGACCGGCCCCACAAGCATATACACGGCGATGATTTTCATTTCTGGCGGGCCGATTTGCTTGCCGAGGTGTTCGGGCGTGCGTCCGACCATTAACCCGCCGACAAAAAGTGCCATCAACGCAACGAAGATCATGCTGTAAAGTCCGGTGCCCAGGCCGCCATAGACGATTTCGCCGAGGAGCATGTTGACCAGGAGTACTGCCACACCGATCGGCTGGAAACTGTCGTGCATTGAGTTGTAGGAGCCTGTGGCACCGTTGGAAGTCACGACTGCCGCCAGCACCGAACCGCCCATGCCGAAACGCACTTCCTTGCCTTCCATGTTGCCCGCGGTTATCCCGTCTGCCAATGCAGCATGGGCGCTCGACTCCGCCCAGTCGCACACGAGCAATCCGGCGACAAATAGCACAGTCATCGTCCAGAAAATCACCCACCCGTCGCGTGGTCGGCCCACCATGCGACCGAAAGTATGCGTGAACGCCGCCGGAATCACGACGATCGCGAGCAGTTCGATGAAGTTAGTCAACGGAGTCGGATTCTCGAATGGATGCGCGCCGTTCGCGTTGAAAAAGCCGCCGCCGTTAGTGCCGAGATTCTTGATGAACTCCAGTGCCGCAACGGGACCTTGAGCGATCACTTGCGTGGCACCTTCCAGTGTGTGCCCGACGGTGTAAGGGCGGAAATTCATCGGCACGCCTTGTGCGACTAGAAACAAACTGCCTACCAAGGAAACCGGCAATAACACCCACAAAACCGCACGGACCAGATCGAACCAAAAGTTGCCGAGGCCCGTGGTTCTTTCGCGGGCATAACCCCGAATGAAGGCCACGCCGACAGCGAGACCCGCTGCCCCGGCCAGAAAGTTTTGCCCTGCCAACAAAAGCTGACTGAGGTAACTCATCGTTGTCTCGCCGGCGTACGCTTGCCATGTGGTAGTGGTCGCAAAACTAACGGCCGTGTTGGCCGCGAGGTCCGCCGTCATCTGCGTCGTCATGACTTTCGGAAGGAACCATGGAAACCATGCCTGCCAGCGCAGTGCGAAATAGAGAACAGCAACGTTCACTATGCCAAATACGCCGAAAGCTAACGAATAACGCTTCCAGTCCATTTCGCATGTGGCATCGATGCCGACGAGCCGGTGGATCAGTCGCTCCGCCGGTAGAAGCAGTGGATCAAGGAAAGTGTGTCGCCGTTCGAAAACGCGTTGCAGATACACGCCCATCGGCTTGACGAGCAGCGCCACGACCATAACAAAGAGGCCGGCCTGAATAGCATTTGCGCTCATGTTAGATTCTGTGAGAGCAATACCCGCGCGACTGGCGAAGAGCCGTTTCGGTCACCAGCGATCCCGCCAAAAGATCGTGATTGCCGAAGTCTTAATGCCTACGGCGCTTCCCGGTTTTTTTCTCGAAAATCGCAAGCAAAGTCAGTGGCGTTACAAAGAGCGCAAGGATAAGCACCCGAGCAAGAAGTCATTCATAGATCAATTAGTAATGGAAGATCACGTCGGTGGTAAAGACGAGCTGATTGTGCCTGGTTCCGTTATCGTACGCGCGCGCGGCATATGAGTGGTCATAGCGCAGCTCGGGCCGGATGGTGATGAGTTTGTCCGGCCACCAGGTGATACCGATGGAGTGTTCCGAATAATCGGTAGCGAAACCCGTTCGGCTTCCCACCTTGTCCTTAAAGTACTCGTTCCGGACGGTGAAGAACGCATCCCGGGAAATCCGGAACATCGTATAGTTGAGGACTGCCCATTCTGGCGCGTAACCATTTCTCACCGGGAACGAGCCGCTCTGGAATGGGACCTCTTCTGTCGGGTGGTCCTTTGCATCATTCATGTACATGTACCACGCTTCTGTCGCGGTATAGATCTTGTCGTTAAACTTGTGTGTCCAGGTCCCGACGTATTGCTGCAGATTGTTGTAGCCGAAGTTGCCCTTGTTGAAACTGTTAGCGCCCGCATAAACGGAGTCCATTTGGTTAGGCGCAATCCACTGGATCATCACGTCACCGGTTACCTGTCGACCCGGGTCATCCTGCCAGATGGCAACGTCCGTGCCGCCATCTATTCCCAGCTGAAGTGTCCACTGAGCATTGAGTTTGGTGGTCGTAAAAATTCCTTCGTGGCAATAATCATCAAAGCCGTAGAGGAGCGAGTGTGTGGCCATGAGATTGTTCGGAGCCAGCTGCGCTTCAATATCCGGCTCCGAAATGATTCGGCCAATGGTGATATTCATTCCCTGGAAAATGTAGGGAATGTAGAGATCAAAATAGACCATCGGCGTATCGAAGCCGTAGTAACTGTTGTGCTTTAAAAGTTGGTCGCTGAACCATCCTCGTGAAAAAGTGAAGCGATAGTCGAGGCCGTAGAGCGCTGAGACTCGAAAACCCCAGTCGATGTGATCGGTTTGGTTTTCATCCGGCAGTCGCTCCACATAGAGCACAAACTGATTCAATTCCATCCGGTTCGGCCGAATGTCATAAACCAACGGGAAGTTTCCGTTCTCGCTCTTGTTCGAGGGATGCGAAGTGCTGATGTTTCCGGAAAAGTTTACCCAGCCGTAAATTTGAACTTTACTGTCTTTCCAAGCCTGGCCGCCCGGTCCTTCATAAATTGCCTGCATGAGCGGATAAGGGGCCAACTGACCGGGATCACCGATGATCGCTGTGCCGGCTGTGCCGCCGATTTGCCAATCGCCGTTGGGAAATGGCGGTGAATCGAATGGCGGCGGCGGAATGCGCCGTACGGGTGGCGGCGTTCCGGGGATGTAGGCGGGCGTGCCTAATTGTTCTAGAAACGCTTCGTCTAGACGTTTCCAGAATGGTTCGTGCAGTTTTTTTTCTGCGACCGCAGCTTTCGCTTGTTCTTCCTCGCTCTGGGCTTTCGCTTCCTGCTGCTTGGTCTTGGCTCCTGCTTTCTCCCGGGACCGCGGGGTGGAATTTGCTATAGCCCTTTCTTTTTCAGTCAATATTTTCTCGCGTTTATTTAATGCTTTCTCGCGTGCGTCCAGCTCGGCTTTCCGTTGAGCAAGTTGTTGCTCAGCGCTCAAATCTGTAGACGCCTCCTGCGCCTGCATCACACCAGTAATAAGTATCGCCGACACGATCGTGATCAGACATTTCTTAATGTTCAATTTTTTCTCCTTGTTTTTGCATTGAAGTCCTCCAACTCAAAGCGGCAAAGAATTACAACTCCTAGGTCGAATGTTGAGCGGCTTGTTCGCTAGAGAACAACCGCTGTTTGCGTCTCTTCGGTGACCACAGCGGGTTTGGCAGAAACCACGTCCACATAAGATCGTAATTGAGTTCCCGATTGTCGCTAAGATCAGGCTCGGAAATCATCCTGGACGAAGCATGATCGCGAGCACCGACTGTAGAAAGAAATACGTCAGTCCGCGTGCCGTCGGCGTGGCTGCCATTGCCAATCAAATGTCGTGTGACACGTGCCTTTCTGGCGTGACCATTTCCGCGAAAGCTGAATGGAACGAGAATAAACACATAAGTTCTTTTCTCGACTACGCGCGGCGATCCGCGAGCTGCGGTAAATCGTCTGATCGCATCCATCAGCGCGAAAGGAATATTCATAAGCCGATCCCGGCGAGACGAGATCCGACAAGCGAGCCAACAAATCCCGGAGCTACGCGTGTCTCATGATGCCCTGGCTTTTTCATTGCTGGGCGCTGGGTGAATCCAGCGCAAGATTCAATTCGAGAACGTTGACGCCCGGATCGCCGAGGACGCCGAGATCGCGCCCATCGGTGTTTTGCTGAACCAGTTCGCGAACCTTCTCCTCAGACAGTCCGCGAGCTTTGGCGACGCGCGGAGTTTGCAGCTCCGCGTTGCGCAGGCTGATTTGAGGATCGAGGCCGCTGCCTGATGCCGTTACAGCGTCTGCCGGCACAGGCTCGGTTTCACTCAAGCCGTTCTCCTTGCGGTAGGCAGCAACGCGGTCTTTGATCGCGTCGTTTAGTTTCTGCGACGTCGGTCCGAGATTACTGCCGCTCGAACTCGCGGCATCGTAACCATTCCCAGCGGCGGAAGGGCGCGGATGAAAATATTTGTCGGCGGTAAAACCTTGCGCGAGCAGCTTTGATCCGTGCACCATCCCGTTTGCATCGACAATCAAACTGCCGTTGGCTTTGCCGCGAAAAAACGTCTGGGAAATTCCGAATACGACGAGCGGGTAAACTCCGCAGCAAATGAAGGCCAACACCAGTGTAGCGAAGACCGCCCCTCGGATTTCAGAAAAGAACGCTTTCATAGACTAGATGAGATGGAGAGCAGTGATGACGAGATCGATGAGCTTGATGCCGATGAATGGAACGATGATGCCGCCGAAGCCGTAGATGAGCAGATTGCGTTGTAAGATGGCGAGCGCGCCCATTGGTTTGTAGGCTACGCCGCGCAGCGCGAGCGGGATGAGCGCAATGATAATGAGGGCATTGAAAATGACAGCGCTCAAAATCGCGCTGGTGGGACTGTGCAGGTGCATGATGTTGAGCGGCGCGATGGCGGGGAATGTGGCCATCAACATCGCCGGGATGATCGCGAAGTATTTTGCAACGTCGTTCGCGATGCTGAAAGTCGTGAGCGAGCCGCGCGTGATCAGCATCTGCTTCCCGATCTCGACGATGTCGAGCAGCTTTGTTGGATTGCTATCGAGATCGACCATATTGCCGGCTTCGCGCGCGGCTTGGGTACCCGTGTTCATGGCCACGCCGACGTCTGCTTGAGCAAGCGCGGGCGCGTCGTTTGTTCCGTCACCGGTCATGGCAACAAGCCGGCCTTCAGCTTGCTCCTGGCGGATGCGCTTGAGTTTGTCCTCCGGTGTCGCCTGTGCCATGAAGTCGTCCACGCCTGATTCGGCAGCGATCGCTCCCGCCGTGATCGGGTTGTCGCCCGTGACCATCACCGTACGGATCCCCATCTTCCGCAGTTGCGCGAAGCGTTCTTTGATGCCGCCCTTGACCACGTCCTTTAACTCAATCACGCCGAGCGTCAGCACGTCCGACGCCACGACGAGCGGTGTCGCACCGCGCCGCGAGATCTCGTCGACCGTGTTCGCCACGGGTTGCGGGAAAACTCCGCCGGCTGATTCAACAAAGCTGCGCACCGCTTCAGCGGCGCCTTTGCGTACGCGCATTGTCGGTTCCGCGCCATTCGCATGAAGGTCGACACCGCTCATGCGTGTTTGTGCCGTGAATGGGACGAACGTGGCCTCCAGCTCGTGCATCTCCCTCGCGCGCAACCCGAATTTCTCTTTCGCGAGAACGACAATCGAACGGCCCTCTGGCGTTTCATCGGCTAGCGAGCTTAATTGCGCGGAGGCCGCCAGATCGTCAGGTGAAATGCCCGGCGCGGCGTGAAATGCTGTGGCCATGCGATTGCCAAGCGTGATCGTTCCCGTTTTGTCGAGAAGGAGCACATCCACATCGCCGGAGGCTTCGACGGCGCGTCCGCTCATCGCGAGCACATTGCGCTGCAACACACGATCCATCCCGGCGATCCCGATGGCGCTGAGCAATCCACCAATCGTTGTGGGAATCAGACAAACCAGCAACGCGATCAGAACCGGAACGGAAAATATCGTACCGGAGTAAATGCCGAACGGCTTGAGCGTGACGCAGACGAGCAGAAAGATAAAGGTTAATGCCGCGAGCAGGATCGTGAGCGCAATTTCGTTCGGCGTCTTTTGGCGTCTTGCACCTTCCACCAGAGCTATCATCCGATCGAGAAAGCCGTGGCCCTTTTCCATGGTGACTCGAATAATAATGCGGTCGCTCAGCACGCGGGTGCCGCCCGTGACAGCGCTGCGATCTCCGCCGCTTTCGCGAATGACAGGAGCCGATTCGCCCGTGATGGCGGCTTCGTCCACACTGGCGATGCCTTCAATCACGTCGCCGTCCGCCGGAATGATATCGCCCGATTCGCAGACGACGATGTCGCCTTTTTGCAGGATGGGCGCTGGAACTTTTACCTCGCGGCCATTCTGCAGGCGACGCGCCATGGTTTCTTTTCGCGCCCGGCGCAAACTGGCGGCCTGCGCTTTGCCGCGGCCTTCGGCCATTGCTTCAGCGAAGTTCGCGAAGAGCACGGTGAACCAGAGCCAGATCGCCAGCTGCGCAACGAAGCCTCGCAACGCCGGTTCGGCCGTAAAGATCCCTACCGTGGTAAGCGCAGCGCCCACCATGGTCACGAACATGACCGGATTCTTGATCATCAAACGCGGGTTGAGCTTCTTGAAAGCGTCGCCAATCGCGGGACGAACAATGCTCCAATCAAAAAGAGAACGGCCTTGTGTCTTCATTTACCGTTTATCGTTAATAGAGTTTTCCAGCCGCGGTCAGGAAGTGTTCGACCACAGGACCAAGAGTGAGCGCCGGCAGAAAATTCAGCGCACCGATCAAGAGCACGGTGCCGATGAGGAGAATAAAGAATGTTCCCCCGTGAACGGGAAAAGTGCCGGCGCTCGCCGGCGCAACTTTCTTCTGCACCAGCGAACCCGCCAGGGCCATGATCGGTACGATCATCAAGAAACGGCCGAACAACATGTCGAGGCCAAGCGTGGTGTTGTACCAAGGTGTGTTACCCGACAATCCAGCGAAGGCGCTGCCATTGTTTCCCGCGCCTGAGCTAAACGCGTAAAGAATTTCGCTGAGCCCGTGCGGGCCGTTGTTATTCAGACCAGCCAGGCCCCACTTGCTCACTATCGCCCACGCCGCGAATCCCAGAATGGAAATCGCGAGAATTAACAACGACAACATTGCCATCTTGACGTCGTAGGCCTCGATTTTCTTTCCGAGATATTCCGGTGTGCGGCCGACCATCAATCCGGCAATGAACACAGCGAGCACAACGAAGACGAGCATTCCGTACAAGCCCGCGCCGACGCCGCCAAAGATGATTTCACCGAGCTGAATATTGAACAGCGGAACGAAACCGCCGAGCGCGGTGAAGGAATCGTGCATCGAGTTGACCGCGCCGCACGACGCGTCGGTCGTGATCGTCGCGAAGAGCGCGGCATTAAAAATGCCGAATCGGACTTCCTTGCCTTCCATGTTGCCGTCGGCGGCCGCGACTCCGAGTTGGTGATGAATCGGATTGCCGTTCGATTCCGCCCACCAGCAAAGCATCACGCCGCCGATAAACAACGCGAGCATCGCAGCCCACACCGTCCAGCCGTGCTTCTGGTTCTTTACCATTCGGCCGAGGTAATAAGTCAGTCCGCTACCAATGGAGAAAATAGAAAGCATTTGGATGAAATTCGACAGCGGCGTCGGATTCTCGAACGGATGCGCGGCATTGGCATTGGCGTAACCGCCACCGTTCGTGCCGAGCATTTTGATCGCGACTTGCGACGCCATCGGCCCTTGCACGATGTTCTGTTCGGTAACGGTCTGCTCTTCCATCACCGCTTTGCCATCGGCGTCCTTGATCGTCTCGCCTTTGTCGTTCTTCTTCTCGACCTGGATCTTCATCGGCTCGACTAGCGTCGCCTTGGAGTAGGGCTTGAAATTTTGAATCATCCCCTGCGACACGAGAAAAACCGCAAAGACGAGACAAATGGGAATTAGCAGATAGTAAGTAACGCGGACAAGATCGACCCAAAAGTTACCGAGGGTCTGCGCTGAATGTCGCGCAATGCCGCGGACCAGGGCGCCGGCGATGGCTATGCCGGTGGCGGCCGAGACGAAATTGTGAAACGTCAGGCCGACCATCTGCGAGAGGTACGACATCGTGGTTTCGCCGACATAATTCTGCCAATTGGTATTAGTGGTAAAACTAACTGACGTGTTGAAGGAAAGATCGGAACTCACTCCTGCCAGTTTTTGCGGATTCAGTGGCAGAAAATATTGCAAGCGCAGGATGGCATAGGTGAAGAGGCAACCCACCAAACTAAACAGCAGCATGGCGAGCGTGTATTGCTTCCAATCATGTTCTTTGTTCGGATCGACGCCCATCACTCGATACGTCCCGCGCTCCACCGGCCGCAGTACTGGATCGAGCCATGTCTTGCCGTTGGTATCGAGCACGCGCAGCAGATAAAGCCCCATCGGCTTGGTGATCAGGGCGAGCACCACGACATAGAAGGCGAGTTGAAGCCAACCAGAAGCTTGCATAATCGAGTCCTTAGAATTTCTCCGGGCGGATCATGGCGATGAACAGGTACGCAAACAGCAGCAGCGCGATGATCCCGACGACGATTGTTCCCATGAGGTCCTCCTAGAGGTGGTCGCAAAAGCGCACGTAAAAAGCGCTGATGACAAAAAATAGAATTACAATTCCGGCGAAGATCAGGTCGTTCATAGTTATTGGCCAACTCAAGCTGGGAAGCCGATCAACCGTCCAGCCAAGAATTGCGCTTTCCTGTAGGAAAATTGGGCGAAGACTTTCTTCGGTTCTCGCGGAGACGCGCATAAAGCGCGCTCCCGATAAAGAAGATCCAAACGATGATAGCTACGGTAAAGAATGGGCTCATAACTCCTAACAGTGAGCGAACTTTGGCCGATGCGTTAATTAAACCGCGCCTTAAAGGCGTTAAAAAATCATTAACGCCTGAAACAGTGATCTTTTGGTTTACGCGTTAAGATGCGCCGCTACTTCGATCTCGGCGGTTTGCGGAAACATGTCGAGCGGCGTGACCGATTCGATGATGAACTTATCCTGCAACTCTCTCAAATCGCGCGCGAGTGTCGGCGGATTGCATGAAACGTAAATGAGCGTTGTGGGCGCGAGATCGATGATGGCTTTGCGGACGTTTGCGCTCAGCCCGGTGGCCGGGGGATCGACGATGAGCGTGGTAGGGGCGATTGACCTCAATCGCCCGTTCCCGGCGTCGTTTGCGCCCGGCGGGCGGTTCGGGTGAACCGCCCCTACCTTTTGCAATTCCTCTTCCACATCGCCGGCAATGTAGGTTTCCTTCTCGGTCACATTCTCTTTCGCAGCCGCAATTGCGAATTTGTCCCAATCAATCCCGATCACGCGCTCGAATTTGTCGAGCAGCGCTTTTGCAAAAAATCCTGCGCCGCAATAAGCGTCGATCAAAAGCTCTTGATTCGGCGGTACGAGATTGACGACTAAGTCGCGCAACGCATTTGCGACCTCATCGTTTGTTTGGGAAAAAACGCGTGGGCTGGCCGGAGCCCGAAGCGTGTAATGGCCATCGCGCACGTACGGTTGCGCGCGTAACTCCGTTAGCGCACGGTTCACTTCATCCGTCGAGATCGGGCAACGCTCGATATCGATCAATTGGTGCGAATCGCGTCGAAAAAAACCGACCACGCGCTCCTGCGCGTGCACGGTGATGCGATTGCGATATGCGTACTGTTTGGGCGACGGGATGATCGGCCGCATCGGAACAACTTTCAGTTTACCGATGCGCTGCAGAGCGTCACGAACCTGTCGCCATTTGATCGCAAGTTGATGTTCGTAGCTAACGTGCTGGTAAGCGCATCCGCCACACCGGCCGAAATAGGGACACACTGATTCAACACGATCCGGTGACTTTTGCTTTACTTCTACCAGTTCCGCTTCAGCGAATTGCTTTTTCTCGCGCACGATCTCCGCAGAAACGATCTCGCCCTCAATCGTGTAGGGAACGAAGACGGCCTTCCCCCGCTCGCGTCCGACGCCTTTGCCGCCGAAAGCAATGTCTTCGATTTTCAGATCGACCACGCGCATAGGATCACCTCGCGAGAGGCGTGCACTACCCCGCCAGGGCACGCTCAATGGCGGCTTCCAAGTTTTCGAGCTTGATCGGTTTGATCAGATGTTCGGAAAAACCTGCGCGCAAACTCCTTTCGATATCGCCGTTGTTGCCAAAACCGCTGATGGCGATTCCCGGAATTTTGGAGATCACGCGCAATTGCATCATGAGGTCCAGGCCGCTTCCGTCCGGCAGAGCGATATCGCTGATAAGCAGGTCGAACTTATTGCCCACTGCCGCTTCCAT
>Ga0193707_1000531_pt1 | contig 13220 bp, 13 predicted proteins | sample U3c2metaG_FD_143043 | JGI IMG/M metagenome (GOLD analysis project Ga0193707, IMG submission 143043) | Soil microbial communities from a riparian zone of the East river system, Colorado, United States - U3c2 | ecosystem: Environmental > Terrestrial > Soil > Riparian zone | place: USA: East River... | reverse complement strand
CCTGACGACAGTAGCCACCCCGGGTCGTGGCGGACGCACGGCGGGGTGTTTTGCCGCCGGGCCCCGGCCGCAATCCCAGGAATCTGGGGGTGCCGCGGCGTCCCTGGATCGCCGTACGCTCCAGAGGTGATCGGAGGTTTGGTTCGGCGGGTCCGGGACGAGATCGAGCACGACGCACGCCCGGTGAATCACGGGCCTGGCGTCGTCGTCTTCGACGAGTACGGCGAGCCGGAGTCGATCTCAGGCGCCGCGGAGCGCTGGATCGGCGAACTGGTCGAGGACCCGCCGCCGAGTACACCGGCCCAGTCGACGACCGTGCAGGCCGTCGCGGCCCGCGCCCGGGCCATCGCACCAGGCACCGACCCGCTCGAGCTGTCCGCCCGGGCCCGGGTCCGGACGCGTTCCGGCAGTTGGCTCCTGCTGTACGGCACCCGGCTCGGCGCGGACACCAGCGGGCGCACCGCCGTGATCATCCATCCCGCGACCCCGCAAGACATTGCGCCGGGGATCGCGCTCTCCTACGTGCTGACCGACCGCGAGTGCCAGGTCGCGATGCAGTGCATGCAGGGGCGCGACACCAAGGAGATCGCCCGTGTGCTGAGCATGTCGCCGTACTCCGTGCAGGATCATCTCAAGTCGATCTTCGGCAAGACCGGCGTCCGCAGCCGGGGCGAGCTGGTCGGGCAGGTCTTCCTCGACCACTACGCGACCGGTTGGGAATCCCCGGCCACCGCCACCGGCGCACCGGTCGCTCACTGAAAGCAGTCGAGATCTTACGTAGAGTAAGTTCGGGACCATGATGAAACGGGCCACAATTCTTGCCGGTGCCCTTCTGCTCGTCACGGCGGGGTCGGTGTCCGCGTCAACCGACAGATCGTTGGTCGTCGGCGGGACGCTGGCGAGTGTGAGCGAGGCGCCGTGGGCGGTGGCGCTGACCAACTCGGAGTCCGCGCAGTCGACCCGGCGCTGGTGCGGTGCGGTGCTCGTGCGGCCGGACAAGCTCGTCACCGCCGCGCACTGCATGGCCAAACCGCTCTCGACGTACGGCGCTGTGCAAGGACGCGCCGATCTCGGTGATGACACCACCGGTCGGGTGTCCGGGATCAGCAAGGTGTGGATCCATCCCGGGTACGACCCGAAGAACAGCCACGACGACTTCGCCGTACTCACGCTGTCCCGGCCGTTCACCGGTGTCCCGGTGATCCAGCTGGAAACGAATCCCAAGGCCGATCGGCGGGGCGTCGTACCGACCGTTTACGGCTGGGGCGACACCAACAGCACCGGGCCCGACGACACCCTGCAGAAGCTGGCCGTCCCCGACCTCGGTGACAGCACCTGCCTGGCCAACAAGGAGTACGTCGCCAACGGGTACGCCGCGGCCCCGAACATCTGCGCCGGCTACCTCGACGGCACCGCCGACTCCTGCCAGGGCGACTCCGGCGGCCCGCTCGTCCTCAACGGCCGCCTGCTCGGCGTCGTCTCCTGGGGCAAGGGCTGCGCCGAACCCGGCTACCCCGGCGTCTACGCCGAGGTAGCGCCTGTCGTCAAGGCACTCCGGGCTGCCACACTGACCGCATGAGCGAGCCCGTCCGCGTCATCAAGGCAGGCGACCTGGTGGCCGCCGACCCGACCTCCGGCATGCTGCGGATGCGGGCGTTCGAGCTCCCGATCCTGTGGGCCGGGCAGGTGATCACCCAGCCCGGTGCGATCTCGGGCTGGCACCACCACGACAAGAACGAGAGCAGCCTCTACATCGTCTCCGGCGTACTGCGCCTGGAGTTCGAGGGCAGCGACGAGTACCTCGACGCGGTGGCCGGCGACTTCGTCCACGTACCGGCCTTCACGGTGCACCGGGAGAGCAATCCTTCCGGTGCACCGTCGCTCGCCATCATCGCCCGGGCCGGTGGCGGCATCCCGACCGTGAACGTCGCCTCACCACGCCCGAACCGCCCGTAGCCGCCCCACCGCGCACGCCACCGAACCCACCCTGCGCGCCCCCCAACCACCGAAGCCACCGTGCGACCACCGTGGCCTCAGTCACCGAGTGTGGGAAGTGCGCGATCGACTGAAAGGACCGGGGCGCCGGAAAACCCTTGCCTGGAACCATCTACCGCCACTCGACGTGCGGACAGGCGGGGAGGGTGCGTGGTGGGTGCGGGGAGGGTGAGGTTCAGGCGAAGCGTTCGTAGGCCGGGAGGGTGAGGAAGTCGACGTACTCGTCGGCCAGGGTTACTTCGAGGAAGAGGGCGCGGGCGGACTGGTAGCGGAGGTAGTGGTCGAGCTTGGTGATCTCCTCGTCGGCGATCCGTTCGACCAGCGCGGTGGTGACGGTCTCGCCGGTGTCGAGGACCACCTGGTTCTGGCGCCACTGCCAGATCTGCGACCGGGAGATCTCGGCGGTGGCGGCGTCCTCCATCAGGTTGAAGATGCCGACGGCGCCGGTGCCCTCCAGCCAGGCGGCCAGGTACTGGATGGCGACGCTGACGTTGCTGCGCAGGCCGGCTTCAGTGACCTCACCGGGCGTGGAGGCAACGTCGAGCAGTTGCTCGGCGGTCACCGTGACGTCCTCGCGCAGCTTGTCCACCTGGTTGGGCCGGTCGCCGAGCACCGAGTCGAACACGGTCCGGCACGTCTCGACCATGCCGGGATGCGCGACCCACGAGCCGTCGAAGCCGTCACTGGCCTCGCGCGTCTTGTCCGCCTCGACCTTCGCGAACGCCTGCTCGTTCACCGCCGGGTCCTTGCTCGGGATGAACGCTGCCATCCCGCCGATCGCATGCGCGCCACGCTTGTGGCAGGTCCGGACCAGCAGCTCGGTGTACGCGCGCATGAACGGCACCGTCATCGTGACGCTGTTGCGATCCGGCAGCTGGAAGTCGGTGCCCCGATTCCGGTGCGTCTTGATCACGCTGAACATGTAGTCCCAGCGACCCGCGTTCAGCCCGGCCGAGTGCCCGCGCAGCTCGTAGAGGATCTCCTCCATCTCGAACGCGGCCGGGTAGGTCTCGATCAGCACCGTCGCCCGGACCGTCCCGCGCGGGATCCCGAGCGCCTCCTGCGCGGTCAGGAACACGTCGTTCCACAACCGCGCCTCCAGGTGCGACTCCATCTTCGGCAGGTAGAAGTACGGCCCCTGACCGCGGTCCAGCTGCATTTGCGCACAGGCGGCGAAGTACAGCGCGAAGTCCACCAGCGAGCCGCTCACCGGTACGCCGTCCACCAGGATGTGCTTCTCCGGCAGGTGCCACCCGCGCGGCCGGACGACGATCGTCGCGAGCTCGTCGTCCGGCTTCAGCGCGTAGCTCTTGGCGTCGGTGCTGAAGTCGATCCGCCGGGTGATCGCGTCGAGCAGGTTGAGCTGGCCTCCGACCACGTTCTGCCAGGTCGGCGTGTTCGCGTCCTCCTGGTCGGCCAGCCACACCTTGGCGCCGGAGTTCAGCGCGTTGATCGTCATCTTCCGGTCGGTCGGCCCGGTGATCTCCACCCGCCGGTCGACCAGCCCCGGCGCCGCGGCAGCGACCCGCCAGTCCGGGTCGTTCCGCACGTCCTTGGTCTCCGGCAGGAACCCCAGCGACGCGCCGGCCGCGATCTCCGCGACGCGCGCCCGCCGGCGCTCGAGCAGCTCGCGCCGCCGCCCGTCGTACTCGCGGTGCAGCCGCTCGATCAGTCCGAGCGCCCGCTCGGTCAGGATCTCGTCGTACCGCTCGTTGCGTGCACCGGTGACCTCGACTGCCACGAACTCACTCCTTCTCATCGAAGACCACGATCTCGTGATCGGCGATCCGCGCCACCTCGACCGTAATCCAGCCGTCCCGTCCGTTCACCTCCGCCTCCCCGCCCGCGACCAGGAACCGCGCCCGCCGGCCGTTCGCCTTGAGCCTGACCGCGAACGGGCCGGCGGGCGTGAACTCCTCCAGGCGGCCGCGCCAGGCGCCACCCTGGTCGAGGTTGACCAGGTGCAGGACGGTCGCGTCGCCCTGCCGGTAGATCTCGCAGTCGAGGACGCCGGCCCCGTCCACCTGCAAGGGGATGTCGCCCTGGGCCGCCCAGCGGACGAGGTTCGCCAGCACCCGCCCGTGGTCGGGGTGGTGATACCGCGCGTAGAGACGGTCCAGATCAGCCGCCAGGTACGCCGTCCGTTCACCGAGGACCACCGCGGGTACGTCGGTCCGCGGCTCGGTCATCCACGACAGCTCCGGCGGATAGATCGGGAACGGCGGAACGTACGTCACCGCCGGCCGCGCCGCCTCGACCACCTCCAACTGCCCGCCGAACGGCAGCACGTCGGTGTCCCCGAGCCCGTCAGCGATCGCCCGATCCTCGATCCGCAGATAGGTGTGAGCGTCGTACGTCTCCCAGTCGACCTTGCCCGCCTCCAGCCGCTTGCCCTGGTGACGCACCCCGAGCAGACCGGCCAGCGCGAAGTCGTCGCGCCGATCGCCCCACTCGTCGTACAGGCTCGACTCCCCGGTGACCACGAGCCGTCCGCCGGCCTCGACGTACGCCGTCAACGCCGCGCACTGCTCGTCGGTCAGCACGCCGACGTTCGGTACGACGATCACGCGAAGCGCGAGTCGACCTCGTGGGTGGGCAGATACGGGATCCGCGCCCGGACCAGCGCGTCCACCCATCCGCGGTACGGAAGCTGACTCGTCGTCTCCGGATCGTCCTTGCCGTGGAAGTCCACACTGCGCTGACTCCACAGCAGCCCGACCGTGGCGACCGGCTCGCGGTTGATCAGGTAGTCCTCATGCTGCGCATGCCAGTCGAACAACGGCTCGGCCGTCGCGTACTGCCGCCGGTCCTCGTGCACCGACCCGATGTGATGCCACCACGGCTGGATCCCACCCGCGAACCCTTCGAGCGCCCACATCCGCGCCTCCGGCTCGGGCTTGCTCCCGAGCCGGAAGGTCGGTACGCCGGCGTCGTACATCGCGGTGCTCTCCGGGATCAGCGTGTCCCAGCCGAGCAGGCCGTGCAGCCGCTTGCCGGTGTCCGCGTTCGCCTGGAAACCGGACTCCTCGTGCCGCCACTGCGAGTCGAGCATGAAGATCGACGCGCGCTCGCAGATCTCCACGTCGAGACGCAGCCGTTTGCTCTGGGCAACGACGTCGCCGCCGTTCATACCGATCCACAGGCAGTCCGGGCCGCCCGCGCGACGAGTCACCTCGTTGTTCAGGTCCACACGGCGAGCCGCTGGTCGTAACTCCACCGGATCCACTGCCGGTACGCCGGATCCGCCCAGTCGACGCGGACCGGAAGGTCCTGGCCGAAGCTGTCCCGGCAGTTCGGGCAGTAGCAGATCTGGTTCCGGCCGAGCCCGCTCCAACTGTTGTCGGTGAGTCCGTCCGGCGCACTGCGTTCGATGATCTTCTCGAGGATCCCGGTCAGGAAGTCCCGGTAGTACGGCCCGGTGACACAGGCGACGTACAGCTTCCCGGCCCGGTAAGGGTTGCCCTCGGCATCGATCGCGAACCAGTCCGGATGCGCGTCGTACAAGGGCTGGTGGGCCCGGTTGGAGTCCATCCGGGCCGACACCATCAGCCCGTCCTCCCGAGCCGCCGCGGCGATCTCGCCGTACAGGTCGCGATCGCCGAGGAACTCGGCCCGGTGCTGCAGCTCGAACCGGCTCGGGTAGTACGCGACGATCCCGCCGGCATTTGACGATCACACCTTGCACCTTGGTACGACGCCAGTGCTCGCGCCACCAATCGGCGTCGTACCTCGCCGGATCCTTCTCGGTCAGGTTGGTCTGCGCCCACCGGAGCGTGCGCTGGTACCAAGGTTTCACTTGAGACTCCGGATCGCGTCGCCCGCGCCGGAGAGGTTCTCCAGCATCATCTCGGAGTACTTGCGACTTAGTACGACGCCCTCCGCGCCGCCCTCGAACGCGGCCAGCGTGGCGTCCCGCACGGACTCCCGCGTGCATTGGGTCAGTTCACCCTCGTTGTCGTCCCAGTTGATCTTCGTGCCGACGTCACGGGGCTTCTCCAGGCCCCGCTGCTTGGCGACGCCGACCGGGATGTCGATGTCGATCCCGGGATAGATCGCGCTCTGTCCACCGACACCCGCGACGGCTCGCTCGGTCTCCCGCCGTACGTAGTCCGCGGTGAAGCCCGTCTGCGGCAGCTTCTCGTACGCACCCTCGTCGAGCTGCAGCAGCTTCATCATCAACGGGTAGACGTCCTCAGGGTCTGCGTCGCCGAACAGCGCACCGCAGATGCTCTTCACCCAGGTGAAGAACCGCGGCCCGGCACAGTTGTTGTAGATGACCACCTTGATGAAGTCGGAGAACTTCGCCATCTCGGTGAAGTCCTGGTCGGCCCGATAGAACGGGCTGAACGAGATGTTGTGGTAGACGTGCCAGCCGACCTGCACCTCCGGCGAGATCGCCTTGATGACACCGTAGATGTCGCGGTAGAGCTGCCGCTGGCTCTCGGTCCACAGTGTCTGCCAGGACAGCACCTCGGGGAAGTTCAGCAGGATCCGCCAGAACGTGACGAACGCACCGTCGACCGGGCGCTCACCGGCGCCGACCCGCTGGTTCCACTCGACCAGTTCGCGGTAGGCACGCGCCACCCGGTCGACGTCGATCCCACGGTCGCGGGCGATCTGCTTGAAGTGCGGGCAGAAGCAGCCGATCTCGGCCACCTCGACCGTGCCCTGCATCAGCATGTTCAGCGGGCCGGGCCGCTCCGAGCACCAGGCCAGACCGTCGAGCTCGTAGCTCTGCACGTAGTCCTCGACGAACCCGAGGTGCCAGTTGCGGTAGTGCGGGTTGTTGAAGCACGGCCGGCGACCGGGCCGCCCCCACGCGTCGACCTCGAGCACCTTGGCGAAGTTCGGGTACGTCCGCAGCTGCTTGGCGCCCCCGCTCTCCTCCATCCAGGCGAACGACTTGATCCCGCGCTCGCGGGCCTTCGGCACGACCTCGGCGAGCAGGTCGAGCTCCGGGTGTTCCGGCGCCCGGCCGACCGAGCCGAGCGCGGTGTTGCCGTAGTACTGCGGGTGCGGCGTCGCGTAGTTGCCGCCGACCCAGCCGAGGTCGTACTCGGATCCACCGTGCTCGGGCGACGACCTGCCGACCCGCGCGCACCGAAGGCCTCCCCTGGGCGTTCTGAATCCCCATCGGCTGGGCCTTCTCGATCTCTTTCGAGCGACCGAACCGCGGCGGAACTCAGCCAGTTCGAGGCCGAGGAGGCCAGGCACGCCGCCGACGAGGAGTTCCGTCGACCCGGCGACCGGCAGCTGCTGAGCCGGCTGCGCGAGACCTGGTTCTCCGGGCGCGAGTACGAGAGCTTCGCCAATGACCTGGCTCGCTATGCACTGCCTGTCCTGTGTGCGTGGATGTATTCGGGCGACATCTTCGTTCTCACCGCCAAAGACAGCCACAGCCTCGTCCCCTCCGACGCGGAACTGCACCACCTTCGCTGCGACCCGGAACTCCGCGAAGAGCTCGCGATCATGACTGTCGCGAAGGCATTGCGGGCCTTCCGCGAACGAGTCCTGCTCGTCGACGGGTGGATCGAGGAAGGCGGTGCGAGCTTGACCCTTACTTCACCGGCTGCTGCGTGCTCGAATTCCCGAACGAGTTCCGTGCGCACCGCCGTACGCAGAAGCGGTGGCGCGAACAAGACGCCTCGGAACGCCGAGGACTCACCACCGCGGCCGCCGAAACCCAGGACCCGGCCGGCGCCGTCGCCGGCAACCTGTGGACCGCCGATTGCCTGGCCGAGTTGGACCCGCGGACCCGAGCGGTCGTCGAGCTCAGGATGGATGGCTACTCCCATGCGGAGATCGTCGAAATGCTCGGTGAGACGTCGATCCGAGCGGTCGAAGGTGTCCTGCACCGCCTCCGGAACTCCCAATGGGCTCGGAAGAAGCGAAAGGACGAGCGATGAGCACGCCGAGTGACGCACGAATCGAAGAGCTGATCGAGCGCTCCTCGCTGGGGAGCGAAGGAGCCCGGCAACTACGAGCGCGGACCACCGAGGACCAGCTCGACCGTATCCGCCGTCTCGCTCACGCCCCGGCTGAAGCAGCGGAGGCTGCGATGCTGCTCCCGCCCCGCGCCCCCGAGTACGAGGACCACGCGTTCGGTGCACCTGTGCGGGTGGCAGACTCCTCCATCCGGCCCCAAGCGCCTCACGGCCCGACCGCACGATCCGCGGACCCGCCGATGTCCGCGTCCTCCGCCGCGCAGGGTGGGCCGACGAGCTACGACCAGCTGGACGACCACGAGCTGCTCCGGCTGCACGTGGCCGGCAACCCCGACTCGTTCGGGTATCTGGTCAAGCGGCACCGGGACCGGATGTGGGCTGTCGCGATCCGCACCCTCGGCGAACCCGAGGAAGCAGCCGACGCCCTGCAGGAGGCGTTCATCTCGGCGTTCCGCCGGGCCGACTCGTTCCGCGGTGACGCGAAGGTGACCACCTGGCTGCACCGGATCGTGGTGAACGCGTGTCTGGACCGGATCCGTCGCCGCCAGGTGCGGGCCGCCGACCCACTGCCGGAGGACGAAGACCGTACCTCCGCCCTGGCCGGCCCCGCCGAGGACGACCCGGCCGAGGTCCGCGAACGTCGCCGGGACGTCCTGAACGCGCTCAAGCAGGTCAATGCGGACCAGCGCAATGCGCTCGTACTGGTGGACCTGGAGGGCTACTCGATCGAGGAGGCAGCCGCGATCCTGGGCTGCGCCCCCGGCACCGTGAAGTCCCGCTGCGCCCGCGGCCGAGCCCGCGTGATCCCCCTACTCCGACACTGGCGGACCACGTGGCAAGCCGACGATCGGCCGGACGCGGATACCGAGTCCACCTCCATCCCGCCCACCCCATCGGCCCCGTGACGCGGTTGGCGTAGCTCACACGGTCCGACAGGCTCTCCGGATGGGCGGTTGTTGGGCGGGACCGATAGTCTCGGGCGCCATGAGCACGAGTGTCGCCATTGCGGTAATCACGTTCAGGCGACCTGCTCTGCTGCACGCGCTGCTGACCAGCCTGCAGGCCCAGGAACTGCCGAAGGACGGAGATTACGCGATCCGGATCGTGGTCGTCGACAATGCCGCTGACGGCTCGGCCGCCCGGGTCCTGGAGGAGTTCGGCGCGGGTACGCCGTACCCGATCGAATCGGTGGTCGAGCCGGAGCCGGGGATCCCGTTCGCGCGGGAGAAGTCGGTCGAGCTGTGCTGGAACGACGACGCCCTGGTCTTCGTGGACGACGACGAGGTCGCGCCGGCCGGGTGGCTGGCGACCCTCCTCAAGGCCTGGGAGTCGACCGGTGCCGACGTTGTCACCGGCCCGGTGAAGGGCAACCTGCCCCCCGGCGCCCCGCCCTGGAACCACTACAGCGATGTCCACGACTCGACCGGGAAGCACACCACCGGCGAGGAGCTGCGCAAGGCGTACACGAACAACACGCTGGTCAGCCGGCGGGTCTACCACGCGGTCACGCCGGGCTTCCATCCCGCGTTCCGCTACACGGGCTCCAGCGACCTGCACTTCTTCCTGCGGGTACACCGGGCCGGCTTCCGCATCGTCTGGTGCGAGGAGGCCTGCATTGCCGAGGAGGTGCCGGTCGGGCGGACCACGCTGCGCTGGCTGGTACGGCGTGCGTTCCGCTCCGGCAGCGGCGACACGATCAGCCGGCTGCTGATCCGCCCGGGCGCGGTCAGGTATCTGCTGGTGCTGGCCTATGCTTCGGCCCGGGTGATCTCGGCGATCGGGTTCGCCCTCGCCGGGCTGTTGCTCGGCCGGAAGACGCACCTGCTGAAGGCAGTCCGCCGGTTCTTCTCGGGTATCGGCAGTCTCGCGGGGATAGTGGGGATCAACCATGACGAGTACCGGGAACGGCACGGCGCCGCATCAGGGGCCGAATCAGGGTCCGACGGTGGCGAGCCTGTGCCGGGCGATCTGGCAGGTGGAGCGGGACCTGAATCTGCTCGACTGGCGGATCCGGGACGCGCATCCGTGGCCGATCATCCGGATGCGCGTCTTCCATGAGCTGACCCGGCGCAGCGGCATCCACGGCGCGCCCCATCCGGCACGGCGTTCGCCGTCCGAGAAGGCCACGCTCGTCGGCAAGCACGTGAGCGGACTGGTCACCCGGAACCCTTTCCTCGGCCGGTACGACGCTCTGGTCGTCCCGCACCCGCGGAAACCGGGCGGTGTCGAGATCTACACCGATGAGCTCCGCGCCGCCCTCGGCCCGTCGGCGCTGATCCTGGACTCGGGCATCAACGGGACCCCGATGCCCGGCAGCAAGAACCTGGACTTCTTCACCTCCGCCGCGGGAGCACTCCACGGACGGTCCGTCGACGACCGCGGGATCACCGATGCGCTCCGAGAGCTCACCGGTATCTCCGTACCGGTCGGAGCGCTCCTCGCCCGCGACGTCCCCAAGCACCTCCGGCTGCGGGCGCTGTACCGCGCGCTGCTGCGACGCGACCGGATCAAGACGGTCTACGTGGTCGTCGCGTACTTCCACCAGCACATCGTCGGCGCCGCGCACGACCTCGGCCTCCGGGTGGTCGAGCTGCAGCACGGCGCGATCAGCCCGTTCCACCTCGGCTACAGCTACCCCGGCCGCCCGGTTGTCGCGGACCAGCCGGACGAGCTGTGGTGCTTCGGCTCGTACTGGACCTCTGTCGCCGATCTGCCCGCCGGGATGACGACCGCGGTCGTCGGTGCGCCCTTCCTGCCCGCGGCGGGCAGGAAGGGCGCCAAGCGCGTCGTCTTCCTGTCGCAGGGCACGATCGGCGCCGAACTCCTCCACGTCGCCGAGTCGGTCGCGAAGGAGCATCCGAACCTGGAGATTCTCTTCCGCCTGCACCCGAGCGAGCGTGCGGCCGCCTACACGATTCCCGCCGGAGTGGAGCTGTCCACCGGCGGCAGCACCCTCGACCTGCTGGCTTCGGCCACCTACCAGGTCGGCGTCTCGACGACCGCCCTGTTCGAAGGCATGGCCCTCGGCTGCCGGACCGCCGTCGCGAACCTGCCCGGGCACGAGTACCTGGAGCCCGCGATCGCGCAAGGACATGCGCTCCTCATGACCCGCCCGTCGCAACTGACCACCGCCCCGGTCTGCTCCAACCCCACCGCCTACTACGCCCCCACCAACCTCCGCCCCCTCCTCTAGCGCACCTCTGATGGGTGGGTCAGGGGTGGCGGCCAGTGAGGCCGAGGAGGCGGTCTTGGAGTGGTGCGTCGGAGGGTACATCGACCTCGGGGCCGTAGACCTCGACTCCTTCGCCGAAGGCGTTCGGGGTGCGGTACTTCTCCATCAAGTCCGGCGGGATCGCTACCGCGGTCGCCCAGAGGCGTTCGACGTCGGCGGGGTCAACCGTCTCGTCCTGGCCGGTCGCACGGGCCAGGTCCCAGCCGTGCAGGACGAGGTCGTCGGAGATCACCTGGTCGATGTGCCGCTCGGCCGTCAGCGGGCCGAGCGGGGAGTCGGTCTGGGTGAGGGCGAGAATCGGGTCGTCGAGCACGTCCTCGACCGCGGCGCGCGCCTCCTGGAACGCGGTCAGCGGGTCGTCGGCCGGCTCTAGCTTGCGGGCGACCGGCTGCAGCATGATCCCGTGCATCGTGACGATGTGGTCGACCACGTCGCGGGCGGTCCATCGGGCGCACGGTGACTGGTTGTCCCACTGGTCCGGCTCCACCGCCGCGACCTTCCGCTCGAACGCCTCGGCCCGCCGCCGGTACCGCTCCGCGATCTCACCCATCCCTTGCGCTCCTTGTCTCCCCGCGCCCTGCACGCATCTTCCCCGTTCCCCACCCCCTCCGCCACAACTCACCCCTTCCCGAACCCGGCTGGGGAGGATCCTGCTCCCGATCTGGGCAGAAATCCTCCCCAGCCGGGTGAACCGAAGGGGCACGGAGCCCGCGAGAGATCACCGAGGTCGCGGCGGGGCTGGACCACGAGATCCCATCGGCGTTCTGGGCAGCGTTAGGCCGTGTCTGATGGCCCCGCGCAGTAGGCGGGGGACCATCAGACACGGTCTAAGGTCTGCGCTATGAGGTACATGCTGCTTCACAAGACCAATGACAGCCTGGAGGCGGGCAATCCGCCGGATCCGGAGATGCTGGCCCGGGCGGACGCGGTGCTCGAGGAGATGCGGCAGGCGGGCGTGCTGCTGCTCGGTGAGGGTTTGATGCCGAGCTCGCGCGGCGCCCGGATCACGTTCCCCGCACCGGGCGAGCCACGGGTCCTCGACGGCCCGTTCGCCGAGACCAAGGAACTCGTCGCCGGCCTGTCGATCATCCGCGTCGACTCCAAGGAGGAGGCCGTCCAGTGGGCCCTCCGCTTCGCCGAGGCCGACCCGAACACCGCGATCGACATCCTGGAGATCGCGGGCTAAAGCGTCAGGTGCAGGATCGGGTAGGGCTTGTTGATCGAGTCGGTCTCGCTGCGGCCGACGACCCGAAAGCCGTGGTGCAGGTAGAACCCGAGCGCCTGCGGGTTCTGCTCGTTGACGTCGACCGAGGTGGCCGCGAAGTTCTGGAAGGCGTGCGCGAGCAGCATGCTCCCGCCACCTTGCCCGCGGTACGCCGGATCCAGGAAGAGCATCTCGACGTTCCCCTCGGCCGCTCCGAGGAAGCCGATCAGCAGCCCGTCATCTGCCAGCAGCCCGGCCAGGTGCTCGATCTCCCCGAACGACGCCCGCACCAACGGCCTGAACACGTCCAGATCCGCCTCGGTGGCGAAGTCATGCGTCGCCCGCACCGACGCCTCCCACAACTCCGTCGCCCGGTCGTGCTCCGCCGGCGCGATGTCGCTGATCTTCATGCCGACCACCGTCGCACCGGCGGCCCCGGCTGTCAGGTGGATTACCCCGCGCTAACGCCTTTCTCGGCCACGACCAGCGAGTCGATGGGGTCATGAGGTTCCTTCAGGCCAGGTTGGTGGACGCCCAGGACGTGATGTCGTCTCGGCGGATGGCGGCGGCCATCAGGTCGGGGAACAGGTCAGGGGTGCAGGCGAAGGTGGGTATGCCGAGGTCCGCGAGGGCGGTGGCATTCTCGGCGTCGTACGACGGCGTGCCGGAGTCGGCCAGTGCGAGCAGCGCGATCAGCTGGACGCCGGACTCGGTGAGACTGCGGGCCCGGCGAAGCATCTCCTCGCGGACGCCGCCCTCGTAGAGATCCGAGATCAGCACCATCACGGTCTCGGCGGGCTTGGTGACGAGGTCCTCGCAGTAGGCGAGCGCACGGCTGATGTCA
>Ga0193707_1000529_pt1 | contig 13287 bp, 10 predicted proteins | sample U3c2metaG_FD_143043 | JGI IMG/M metagenome (GOLD analysis project Ga0193707, IMG submission 143043) | Soil microbial communities from a riparian zone of the East river system, Colorado, United States - U3c2 | ecosystem: Environmental > Terrestrial > Soil > Riparian zone | place: USA: East River... | reverse complement strand
ATTTGGAAATTGCTGAGTCCCGCCGACATTTTTCTCTAGCGGCACGACTAGTAAGTCTGCTTTCACCGATTGAACAAAATCCGACGCGGCCAACCCCGTGTTCCCACGAATGCAGCGCGCGTCGATCGGAACATCGGTTACGCCGGCCGACAAAACGAATTTTTCCAATGCCTCTTCTTCCTCATCGTCCGCGCCCGGCTTTGCGCGTTCCCTTGCGTTCCCACGAATCGATGCACGCGCCTGATCAAACGTGGTGATGATACGAATCACATAAAGCCGCTCGCACGATTCCGCCGTAGCGAACGTCAACGTTCTCTTCAACGCCTCCAATCTGCTATCAGAATAATCGGCAACAAAGACGATCCGGCGCAGTGGTTTGGGTTTTGCCGCCGGCGTGGTAAAGAGCATCACCGAGCAGGGGGCTTCACGCACAAGGCGGCGCGCGACATTGCCCAGAAATGGATGCAATACCACTTCCTTTTCCAATGCGCCTGCAACGATCACGTCGATTTTCTCGCGAGCGAGAGCGCGCAGAATGGCTTCGGCAGGGTCTCCCTTTTCATAGTGAATCTTTGAATCAAGCGGAAGCTCCAGTTGCGCGAGCGCGCCGCTAAACTTTTTGGCGATTTCCTCATCGCGTTCGCCGACATAGATCAGGTGAAGATCGGCGGAAAAGCGTTCCCGAATGCGCTTTGCTTCCCCAAGCACCTGCTTAAATCTCGGGGAAAACGTGCTCGCCACGGCGACATTCTTGTATGGCATTGGATCGCCCATGGGAGTGATGATCAATTTCGTGTCTCACGAACTTTAGGCAAACAGGATCGAAAGGACGAAGTCCGAATGTAGAATGTCGAAAGAATTACAAAATCCGAATGACGAAGAGCATTCCGCGTTTTCGTCATTTGAGCATTCGCGCTTACTTCGTCAATCGTCATTCGTGGTTCGTCTTTCTTCTTAATGCGCTTTTCATTTTCCAATTCCTCTGCGAATTTTCGAAGATGCGACGGGCGATTTACCCTGGCAGCTTTGATCCGATCACGAATGGTCACCTCGATGTGATCGAACGTGCTCGAAAATTGTTCGACGAAGTCGTGGTGGCTGTGGCGCACAACGACGAGAAACAACCTCTTTTCTCACTGAAGGACCGCCTCGATTTGCTGCGCGAAACGGCGGGTAAAATCGACAACGTGAGAATCGCTGAGTTCGAAGGATTGCTTGTCGAGTTCGCCAGGAAAGAAGAAGCCGGAGCAGTCATCCGTGGCTTGCGGGCGGTCTCCGATTTTGAATTTGAATTTCAAATGGCTCTGATGAATCGGAAATTGGACTCCGCGGTAGAAACAATTTTTCTCATGCCAAAGGAGGAATACACGTATCTTAGTTCTCGCATTGTTAAGGAAATCGCGCGTCTTGGCGGCGATGTCTCCGGTTTTGTCCCGGCTTGTGTTGCCAAGGCGCTGAGCAGGAAATTTGGCTGATGATTTTCGAAAGGTTCTGCGAATGAAAATTCATCTCAAACAAATTCCGGCGCAGGATCTGCATTTGGAGGGGGACGAAGCTTGCCCGATCCACGACGTTGAAGCGGAGGGAATTCGTTGCGCTGGTCAGCTGCATTATAGTATCGACGTGGGCATTGCTGGAGGCGCGCTCTGGGCAAGAGGCTCGCTGTTGCAGCCGGTGGAGCTGCGTTGTGTATCGTGCTTAGAAAAATTCGTGTACGAAATCCGAGTGCCCGGATTTGCCGTGCACACCGAGCTGCCTGGGCCGGAGACGGTCGACCTCACGCCGTTTATACGCGAGGATCTCTTGCTTAACCTGCCAGCGCATCCGCGCTGCAACAGAGATGGCAATCGCGTTTGCAAGGCGAAACAACCGGAGACCGTTGAGCAAGACACAAAGCCGAAATTGGATTGGAGTGCGCTGGATAAGCTAAAGCTTAATCGTTGATCTGTTCAAGCGTGGAACCATTGAAGTGGAGAGATCGATATCGTTTATCGCTGCAACCTTTGACGCTTCAACGTTGTTTTCCCGTCGGAATTGTGCTTTGGTAGCCACCTGCCATGGGAGTCCCAAAACGCAAAACATCCAAGATGCGATTGCGCACGCGCAAAGCGGCAAACCGCTGGCATGCTCCGCATCTCAACAAATGCCCCCAGTGCGGGAGCACCATCCCTTCGCACATTGCGTGCCCGTCGTGCGGTTACTACCGCGGACGACAGGTACTGACTCTTGAGGGTAAATAAGTTGCATTCGGCGGCTAAAGTCCGCAAAGTTTCGCACCGATGAAGATCGCCCTCGACGCGATGGGCGGTGACTTTGGCCCGCCTAACCTCGTTGCCGGCGCCGTTATGGCGTTGCGCGATTATCGCCACATCAGTAAACTTTTTCTTGTTGGCGACTCCGCGCGGATTGAAGCAGAGCTCAAAAAGCATGGCTGTAACGACAGCCGGATCGAAATCACACACGCCACCCAAGTAGTAGACATGAGCGACCGCGCATGGTCGGCGGTCAGGCGAAAGAAAGATTCGTCAGTAAGCCGCGCTTTCGATCTCGTTAAGCGCGGGGAAGCGGAGGCAGTCGTGAGCGCAGGTCACACCGGCGCGTCCGTCGCCGCGGGTACGATTAAGCTTCGCACATTGCCAGGAATCGATCGACCGGGTATCGCGGCCGTGCTTCCGACCGAAACGAATGTCTTCGTTTTGATCGATGCAGGCGCGAATATCGATGCGCGCCCAGAACATCTTCTTCAATACGCGTTCATGGGCTCTGTCTATTCACGTCATGTTCTCCATTACAAGAATCCGACCGTTGGCTTGGTCTCGCTGGGCGACGAGGATGTTAAGGGCACCGAATTAACCAAGGAAGTGTTCAAGATGCTGAGACCAAGTTCGCTCAACTTCGTCGGCAACATAGAAGGCCGACATCTCTTTGAAGATCCGGTTGAAGTTGTCGTGTGCGACGGATTCGTTGGCAACGTGATCTTGAAAACGTGCGAATCGATCGCGGTGGCGATGTTTCAATGGCTCAAGCACGAGCTCATGCGCTCAAGAATGCGAAAAGTCGGCGCATTCCTCGCGAAGAATGCCATTGGAACAATTAAGGACAAGACGAATTACGAAGAGTACGGCGGCAGTCCCCTTCTCGGCGTGAACGGCATCTGCATCATCGCGCACGGCGCTAGCACGCCACTGGCAATCAAGAATGCGCTGCGAGTGGCGGCGGAGTCGATTGAACAGCAGGTAAACCCGCATATCGTCGAGGAGATTCGCCGTTACTATGAAACGACAGCCTCGCTCGAACCCGCGCTCCACTAAAGCGCTGCGGACGGTCTCGATCATCGGCACAGGCAGTTATGTGCCCGAAAAGATCCTGACCAATGCGGACCTCTCACGCATGGTCAACACCAGCGATGATTGGATCACCACTCGCACCGGCATCAAGGAACGCCGTATCGCCGAAAAGGATGAAAACACTAGCGACATGGCAACCAAGGCAGCGCTCAAGGCACTCGAACAGGCGAAGATCTCCGCAAAGGAGATCGATCTCATTCTCGTAGCAACGGCCACTCCTGACATGCTTTTCCCGGCCACCGCCTGTTTTGTTCAGAAGAAGATCGGGGCAACCAACGCCGCTTGCCTCGATATTTCCGCAGCATGCGCAGGCTTTCTCTTTGGCCTTGAGATTGCACAGCAATTCATCACGTCACATACGCACGACACTGTGCTGGTGATTGGAGCCGATAAATTAACGTCGATCACTAACTGGACCGACCGCAACACTTGCGTCCTTTTTGGAGACGGCGCTGGCGCTGCTGTTTTACGTCACCGCGGCAGCGCGCACGGCGTTATTAGCACTCACATCGGCAGCGACGGACAGTACACCGACATTTTGTTCATGCCCGGCGGTGGTTCGCGATGCCCGATCACACGGGAAAATGTCGATATGCATCTGACAACGATCCATATGACGGGCAAGGAAGTTTACAAACAGGCCGTCATCGCGATGCTGAAGGCTGCCAAAAAAGTCCTCGATCAGGCTGGTCTCTCCATCGAGGACATTGCCTGCGTTATTCCGCACCAGGCGAATCTCCGCATCATGGAAGCGATTGCGGATCGCCTCGGTATCTCGCGTGACAAGATGTTCGTGAATCTGGATCGTTACGGCAATACCTCGGCGGCCGCTGTGGCTATCGCATTGGATGAAGCTAATCGTACTGGGCGAATCAAACCCGGTGATTACGTTTTGCTGATTGTGTTTGGCGGAGGACTAACCTGGGCGAGCACGATTATAGAATGGTAATAATCGCGTTGAACCGATAAAGCGTTGAAGCGAAACACTAGCCGCCTACTCTTTGAAACGTTTTAACGCTTCAACACCCTTCAACAACTTTAACGGCTCATGCTAATAGAAACCCACGCACATCTCGATTATCCGGATTTCGCCAACGATCTCGACGATGTGCTGCGGCGCGCGAACGATGCGGGCGTCACGCGCATCGTTACTGTCAGCACGTCACTGGAAAGCAGCCGGCGCGCTATCGATCTGGCAGAAAAACATTCAGCTGTCTTCGCGGCAATCGGTGTTCATCCAACTTCCGTTGAAGAAGCGGACGACGACGTGATCACGCCGCTGCGCGAGCTGGCGAAGAACCCACGCGTGGTGGCGATCGGTGAGACTGGGCTCGATTACCACCGTTTGCCGAGCGAAAAAGTAGCGAAGGAAGAGCAGGTTCAGGTCATGTCCGCGCTGCGGACTGAGACCGACGAAGAAATTGAAGCACAAATCCGCGACGGCGCTTACAAATCGAAACAGGCAAGCTTATTTCAACAGCAACTCGATCTCGCGGTGGAACTGGGGCTAAACGTGGTGATCCATCAGCGCGACGCATGGGAGGACACGCTTAAAATCATGCGGCCCTACACCGGGAAACTGCGCGGCGTTTTTCATTGCTTCGGCGGCTCGCTTGATGAGGCAAATGAGGTTCTCGATCTCGACCACCTCGTTTCGTTCACTGGAATTGTTACTTTCAAAAACGGCGCGGCTGTGCGAGAAGTTGCGGCACAAATCCCGCTCTGGAAATTCATGGTGGAAACCGACTGCCCCTATCTGGCGCCTGTCCCTTTTCGCGGAAAACGCTCTGAACCGGCGTATACACGCATCGTAGCAGAAACGATCGCAGCAGCGCGAGAGATTCCGCTGGAAGAAGTTGCCGAGGCGACAACCGAAACCGCGGAAGGATTTTTTCAGTTCAATCGGATATGAGAACGCACGATTGTTCGCGACATGATAGGGACATCGCGCTGCGATGTCCGGACGGCGCAGCGCGCCGTCCCTACCTTTTGCTTCTCGCGCTTCTTCTCGCATCCTGCGCGGCGCCGGACACGCAGCATCAGATTGTCGTCAGTACGCGCGAACAAAAACTCGCCCTTATTGATCGCGGTAACGTCCTTGCAATTTATCCAGTCTCGACTTCGAAATTCGGATTGGGCGATTGGCGAGGCAGCCGTTTTACGCCATTGGGTAAACTGCAGATCGCCCAAAAAATCGGCGACAGTGCGCCGCCCGGCACGGTGTTCAAGGATCGGCTGCGCACCGGCGAAATCGTTGCGCCAGATTCCCCCGGCCGCGACCCGATTGTCACTCGCATTCTCTGGCTGCGTGGACTGGAGACGCAAAACGCCAACGCGTTCTCTCGAGATATTTACATCCATGGCACGCCCGAGGAACAGCGCATCGGGACGGCCGCGAGTTATGGATGCATCCGGATGCGCTCGAGCGACATCATACAACTGTACGACATCGTAGGAACCGGCGCCGCGGTTACCATCGTGAACGTGCCTCTCGCCGCCGCAGTCCCAAGCCTCGTCTCAGCTCATTCGATGGCCGATACTAATCCGGCGCCATTCGTGATGCGGTAAGGACGACATCGCGCTGCGATGCCCGGACGGCGCGGCGGCCTGTCCCAACCTACGGCAGCTTGCCGAGGTGTTCTCTCGGCGTCTCGCGCGAGAGCAATGCCATATCCGCATCCACCATGATGCGAACAAGTTCCTGAAAGCGCACTTTCGGCTCCCACCCTAGAATTTTTCGCGCCTTCGAAGCGTCACCAACTAAAATATCCACCTCTGCTGGCCGCTCGTAGCGCGGATCGTGTTTGACGTATTGCTTCCAGTCCAGGTTGGAGTGGTCAAACGCTGCTTCGACAAACTCGCGCACAGTGTGGGATTCGCCGGTAGCCAGCACAAAATCGTCGCCTTCGCCATGCTGCAAGATTCGCCAGATACCTTCAACGTACTCAGGTGCAAAGCCCCAATCCCGCTTCGCGTCCAGATTGCCGAGGAACAATTCCTTTTGCAGGCCGTGTTTAATGGCAGCAACCGCACGGGTGATCTTACGCGTGACAAAAGTTTCGCCGCGCCGCGGGCTTTCATGGTTGAACATGATGGCATTGCTCGCGCATAGAGCGTAGCTCTCTCGATAGTTGACGGTCGCCCAGTAGGAAAACACCTTTGCCACACCGTACGGGCTGCGCGGCCAAAACCGGGTCCTCTCGGTTTGCGGAACTTCCTGGACGTTGCCAAACATTTCGCTGCTCGAGGCTTGAAGAAAACGGGAACGCAGTCCGACTTCACGAATTGCTTCCAGAATGCGGATGGTACCCACGCCAGTGACGTCGGCTGTGTACTCAGGAATATCGAAGCTCACGCGTACGTGGCTCTGTGCCCCCAGATGATAAATTTCGTCCGGTTTCAAGTCGTAAAGAAGTTTCACTAGACTCACAGAATCGCTGAGGTCTCCGTAATGCAGAAACAATCGCACGCCGTTGACATGCGGATCCGCATAAAGATGATCAATGCGGGAAGTGTTGAACGTGCTGGCGCGGCGAATGATCCCATGAACTTCGTACCCTTTCTTCAGCAATAACTCGGCAAGATAGCTACCATCTTGCCCGGTGATGCCGGTGATAAGAGCCCGTTTCATCGGCAACAATTGTAGGGCGTTTGATTCGCTCGCGCCAGCTCGCTCACCCTTCGGGCTTCCCGTCAATGTCGCTCAACTCCCGTTGGCTCCATCCTGCGAAACGCCAACGCAAGAACATTAACCCCGGCGTCCGCCGCGGCGGACACCCTACAATTCCAGAGTGTCAGCTAGGTCTCTGGCGGCGAAACCATGATTCGCGCCAAAACAGCGCGTTGCGCGCCAATCAGCGCGGCAATGCCTTTGCGCGCGAGACCTAGCATCTCATCCAATTGCGATCCCGAAAATGTCGCTTCTTCACCAGATCCCTGCACTTCAACGAATTCGCCGTCCTCGGTAGCTACAAGATTGAAATCAACAGTGACGAGTTTGTCTTCTTCGTAATTAAGATCCAGCACGGCTTGCCCATCCAGTATTCCGGCACTCACTGCGGCGACCAATTTTTGCATTGGAGGGGCATCGAGCTTTTTATCCCTCACAAGTTTCCGGCAGGCTATAGCCAGCGCGAGACTGGCTCCAGTGATTGCGGTCGTGCGTGTTCCTCCATCGGCTTGCAAGACATCGCAATCGACCCAAATCGTACGCGGCCCGAGCTTCTCGAGGTCGACAACTGCTCGCAGCGAGCGACCAATCAATCGCTGAATCTCGACACTGCGACCATCGAGGCGACCCTTTGCCACGTCGCGCGGCTTTCGCGTCTGCGTCGAATATGGAAGCATCGAATACTCAGCCGTAAGCCACCCACCAGTCACTCCCTGCTCTTTCATCCAGCGCGGCACGGCTTCTTCGATTGTGACGCCGCAAATCACGCGTGTTTGTCCCATTGAGACCAGCACTGAACCGCTGGCATGCGGCGCGACGTTTAACTCGAAATTAATCGAACGAATTTCATCGGGTCTGCGGCCATCATTTCGCTGCATCGCTGGGAACTTAGGTGGAGCTGGGATTTGCGCGACGAAAGATTTTGCAGGAAGAGATGAAGGGCACCGAATGAAGTAACATTATGACCGTTGGCAATCTCTCCTTCTTGCCGCCGAGTAATCGGCTTGACGCACTGCGCTGACCATCGTTGTTTAAGCGTTTTGAGTGAAAAATAGCGCTGACACCCAGACAGCGATTTGCATTGCCGGAGCGCACCGTTCAGGAACATCGATGCTCACAAGGCTATTGCACGCGTGTGGCCTGTACCTCGGTCCGAAAGACGAATTGATGCCCGCGCAGGCCGATAACCCTGATGGTTTTTGGGAACATCTTGGGTTCGTAGCACTGAATGACGAATTGTTAAATGAGCTCGGCGGCGCCTGGGATCTCCCGCCCAAACGCGACGAGAACTTCGCACATGCCGGACTAGACCCTCTGCGCATGAAAGCGCGGTTGCTCGTCGAAAAGTTCGATTCGGCAGGTCTCTGGGGCTGGAAGGATCCGCGCAACAGTTTGACCCTGCCATTTTGGCAGAACCTGCTACCCGGCATGAAAACACTCATCATGGTGCGCAATCCATTGGAAGTCGCCCACTCGATGAAAGAGCGAAACGGAATTTCCTATTCGTTTGGCTTGCGGCTTTGGGAAATCTACAACCGACGTGTGATCGAGACGGCTAGCGATCAGGAGAGGCTTGTTGCTCACTATGATTTATTTTTCCAAGACCCGGAATCGGAATTGCGGCGAATTGCGCATTTCATCGGTCTCCCCGATGCGGCGGTAAGAAACGCAGCGACGCTGGTAAAAAAGCGAAGACGTCACACTCATTTCGCCGTTGAGCACCTGATCGATGCCCGCGTCGCTCCGGAAGTAATCGAGCTTTATCGCGCTCTGATTGCTGAAGCAATAACCGAAAGGCAAAACAAGCGGACCGCAGTGACTGCGCACCAGCCGGCAAAATCGGATGAGGCCGATTTACTTCCCGGAGCAGTCACGCGCCTAAATGCCTTCGTTCCAGAAAGGATTGCGCAGATCGAGCACCTTTACCAAGAGTTCCTGGCGCAAGCCGAAGCCCGTTACAAGGCGCAGATAGAAGAACTCAGTGAGCACTTGGCCCGCCAGAACACCTCTATTACCGAAATCAATCAGCTGCTTCGTGACAAAAGCATCAGCCTCGCGGAAAGCGAAGCACGAGCGGAAGAGCTGCGAAAGCATCTGCGGCTGCAACTGAAGGCTGCTGAAAGGCTTTGTCGATTTTTGGATGAGGCCGAGGAGGCAGCAGCCCGGCTTCGCGCTTCGGCACGCTGGCAAATTGCAAATCCGGTTGCCGCACTAAAGGCAAAATTTTCTCCTCGGCGGTCGCGGGCCTTGTTGGGTTACGGCCATTTGGAAAAGATCGTCTCCGTCTATCGGAAGTGGCTAAGCAAGCATCCGGAGGTGGCTGCTATTGATGACCAACTTCAGGCCCTGATTTCGGGCGCGATTTCAGCAGCTTCGCAGAGAGTAGCGCCCGTTGAACCTCCCGTGCCAACGCGGCCGATTGAGTTTCCGGTTCATGAGCAGGTGGAAATTTCAATCATTATTCCGGTGTTCGATCAGTTTCGCTTTACCCAAGCTTGTCTGGCTTCGCTTCAGAAACATCAGGGGGCGGAGCGCTTTGAGGTCATCGTGATAGATGATTGCTCGACGGACGGCACTGCGGAGGCTGTCCCGCGGATTCCAGGCGTTATCTATCTGCGCAACGAAACAAACTCCGGTTTCATCGCCTCGTGCAATCGCGGTGCGGAGGCTGCGCGCGGCAAATACCTCGTCTTTTTGAATAACGACACACTTGTAAAGCCAGGCTGGCTAACTGCGTTGATCGATACGTTCGCCGAGGAGCCGCGTGCGGGCATCGTTGGCTCAAAACTTCTTTATCCCAATGGCCGATTGCAGGAAGCAGGCGGGATCATATGGCGCGATGCATCGGGATGGAACTATGGCAAATCTGATGACCCAAGAAAACCCGAGTACAATTATCTGCGCGAAGTTGATTATTGCTCAGCGGCAGCGCTAATGATCCCCAAATCGCTATTTGCCGGCGCGGGCGGCTTCGACTCACGCTACGCGCCTGCCTACTACGAGGATACTGATTTGTCGTTTAAAGTTCGTCGGGCCGGTTACAAGGTATTGTATCAGCCACTGAGCGAAGTAGTCCACTATGAGGGAGCAACTGGTGGGACCGATCTCGCAACCGGCACAAAGAAACATCAGGCTATTAACCGATCGACATTTGCGGAAACATGGGCTGACGAGCTGGTGACAAAGCCAACCGTCGGCAACCTGTCTTTTCTGCAGCAATCGCCGCCAGGTCGAAAAAATATCCTTGTGATCGACCATCACGTTCCGATGCCAGACCGTGACTCAGGATCAGTCCGGATGTTCCAACTTCTCAAGCTCCTGCGGCAACTTGGCCATCGTGTCACCTTCATTCCTGACAATCTGGCGAACACAGCACCCTATGCCGGCGAGCTACAAAAACGCGGAATTGAAGTTTTCTATCACCCGTATGTGAAGAACATCCGCGACTTTCTTATCGCGCAGGGCTCGCGATTCGATGCCGTTGTGTTAAGCCGGTGCGATTTCGCTCGCAAGCACATTGAGAATGTCCGGCTCTATGCGCCGCAAAGCCCCATCATTTTTGATACGGTCGATCTTCATTCTCTTCGCACCGACCGAGAGGCACAAGTGACCTGCGATCCTCATGTTCGCCAAAAGGCGGCAGAAAAGCAGCAAGTGGAGGACGAATTGATCGAAGTAGCGGATGAGACTTGGGTAGTGAGTCCTGTCGAACAGCAATTGCTTCAGAAAAGATGGCCACACAAGTCTATTCAACTAGTCTCAAATATCGTGGATGTGCCGGGTTCGAGAACGCCGTTCGCACTTCGGCGCGACTGGCTCTTCATTGGTGGTTTTCAACATACGCCAAATACGGACGCCGTTCTTTTTTTCCTGCGGAAGATTTACCCGATCGTAAGTAGCCGCCTGCCGGAAGCCAAGTTCTACATCATCGGCGACAAGCCGCCGCCCGAGATCGTTGCGCTAGCTACGGAGGGGGTCATCGTCGCTGGATTGCAGCGAGATGCGCGCCCGTTTTTCGACAGCGTCAAACTATCTGTTGCGCCATTGCGATTTGGCGCAGGTGTGAAAGGCAAAATCAACCAGAGCATGGCCCTTGGTGTGCCAGTGGTTGCAACGTCCGTGGCCACAGAGGGAATGGAACTCAACGACCACGAGGACGTTCTCCTTGCCGATGAGCCGGAAGAATTTGCGCAGGCGTTAATCGAGGTTTACGAATCTGAGGAACTTTGGAATCGCCTCTCGGAAAACGGTATCAGGAAAACACGCGCTCTCTATTCGACTGACGCGGCACGAAAAAAACTGGAATTTTTGTTCAGCGACGATCATTTCGGGAACTTCGAGAAATCGCCAGCAGCGCGGCAGCTAGACATTGCTATAACAGCGAGTAGCTGATTTTTGTTATCTACAGTGAGCAAAACAAAGGAATCTGCAAAGCTCACCGGAAAGATCAGCGCGAATCCAAATCCTGTTCCTTTCGGGAAAGACTGCGTGCTGATTTCATGGGAGACGAACGATCCCGCCGGAGGCGAGGTACGCGTTTCGACCAGCCCCGGCGACGAAAAGCTGGTTAGCAAGAGCAAGGGCAGGTCTGGACAAACAGAAATCCGATGGGCTGTGGGTTCGACTGCATATGACTTTCGCCTTTACCCAGCTAGTCAGCCGCGTACGCCTGTCGACTCGGTAAGAGTCAGGGGTGATTTCGAGTCTGTATCTCTAATTTTCCACAACCTTGCGAAGGAAGTGTTACGCGGAAATATCGACGTGGCACACCTTTCCCAATTCCTCGCGACAGTCATACCTCATTGTCTGCACAGCGGAAAATTCAACGAGATTTTCCGGCTCTGGGAACGACACGGTTTCCACGTAACGCCGGTGCACTTCTACCAACCAATTCCCGACACTCAGAGCTTGCCGGAAACGCTGTGGAATCGGCCGAGCGAACTGGTGGGGATCGACATGAACGATTCAATGCAACTTGATCTGTTGCGGAATCATTTTCCGAAATTTCGCGCCGAATATGATCAATTTCCAGCGGAGCCAACCGACGGACCAGTGCGTTTCCATTTTAATAATGGGCTCTTTGACGGTACTGACGCGCTGGTTGCTTATTGTATGGTCCGCCACTTTCAACCGCGGCTGATTATCGAAGTGGGCAGCGGGTTTTCTTCTCTCGTCGCAGCCGAGGCCGTTGCAAGGAATGGAAAATCAGAGCTGATCTGTATCGAGCCGTTTCCACTGGATTTTCTCCGGAAGGGAGTCCCCGGATTGCATTCCTTAATACAGAAAAGGGTGGAAGATATCGACCTCGAATTCTTCTCGCAACTCTGCTGCAACGACATCCTTTTTATCGATAGCTCCCATACGGTAAGGATTGGTGGAGACGTTAATTACCTGTTCCTGGAAGTGCTGCCGCGTCTAAAACCCGGAGTCATCGTGCACATTCACGATATCTTTTTTCCCTTTGATTACCGGCGCGACTGGGTGAGGGACGAATTGCGTTTTTGGGCCGAGCAATACTTGCTTCAGGCGTTTCTGACATTTAATTCTCAGTTCGAAGTGCTGATGGCCAATGGCTATCTGGGTCATCGCTATATGGAAGATCTCAAAGCCACCTTCGCGAATTCACCTTGGTGGGGCGGAGGCAGTTTCTGGATGCGCCGGCGACCTGCGAAAGTAGACTCATTATCTATGCTGCAAGAATGATAAACTTTTTTGAGCAATTTGCAGAATGTCCAGCGTGCTACTGTTTTCGCTAACCATTGTTGGCACGGAGCTGTTGTGCGCAAAACTTGACCGCTGACAAAAGGATGAATAATCCGTAGGGCTTAAATGCAGAGCAACATTAACAAGCCGATTTTTGTCGTGGGATCGCCACGCTCCGGAACCAGCATTCTCACCTGGTGTCTGGGTCAGCATCCCAATATCTTTCCAGTGCCGGAGTCAAGTTGGATGGGTGATTTTGCCGCGAATCTAGAAATCAGCTACGAGATCGGGGCCGCACGTGCAGACTATTCGATCTTAAGTGCGATGGATGTGAACCGAGAGGAATTTTTCGCTTCCTTCGGCCAAACCATTAACGACTTGATCATAAACCACCGCGAAGACTTGGAAAGAAGACGTCAGGAGAACCCCTCGATGTCCGTCTTCCGAAACTTTGTCCATCCTGCTTCGGCCTCCGCACCTAAGACGCGCTGGGCTGATGGAACGCCAGAGTATTCTTTGCACATCTACGGCCTGCATAGGCTTTTCCCTCAGGCACAATTCATCCAT